>Ga0247727_10002490_pt1 | contig 42037 bp, 39 predicted proteins | sample WisWelCaveWW1625_FD_202498 | JGI IMG/M metagenome (GOLD analysis project Ga0247727, IMG submission 202498) | Biofilm microbial communities from Wishing Well Cave, Virginia, United States - WW16-25 | ecosystem: Environmental > Aquatic > Deep subsurface > Groundwater > Cave microbial mat | place...
TACGCATCGATCACGCCGACCGGGTCTTTGAGGTAGTCGAATCGAGAAACCTGGGTGAGAATCGGCTTGTCTGTTGGAATACCTAGAACTTTGAGGATCTCTTGAACCTTTTCGGGCGCAAGATCCATGTTTTTCGCGCTCAGCGGGTCAATCGAAGGCGGGATCAGCACTTGGCGCATCCCTAAGCGCTGAACAAAGGCCGACGCCGAGTAAATCGCCGTATCGTACTTTAAAATGAACGGCTGCAAGAACCGCCACACGATGGGCGCCGGGCTGGAAACATCGATATGACAGCGCCAGATCCAATGCGTGCGCGGAAAACGCTCGCGCGATTCGATCAGCGTAATCGGCTGCGGATCATGAATAAACATGAGCTCATCCGTAAGCGCCAGCTGCGCCATTCGCGCTCGGCCGGTTTCAAGAAACAAATCGAACATGTCCTGCGTGAACATTTCCGCCCGCCCGTGCAACGCGTTGTGAAACGCTTTCGTCACGCGATAATACGCGTCTACACCTTCGATGATTTCCCAACGAACCGAAACGCCCAGCTCTGCGAACATCGGGATCATGCGGTGCAAAATTTCGGCAACCCCGCCACCGGATTTCGTAGAGTTGATCATGACGATAGGCCGACCCTTGAGCTGTCGCGCCAACTCTTGGAGCTCGTCTATAACCGAAGCGCCAACGATGGGCACATACTGTTCAAGCATCGTTGTCATGCCGGCACCGATGTTGGATCGCTCTTGAGCAATGCCAGCACAGAGCGCCTGCTCTCTTCTAAACCTAACGCGTAGGGATTCAAGGCCGCCACCTGCTCCGCCACGGCTTCCGAGGTGGCAAGCTGAGCCATCCACGCGGCCAAATCGTTGGCGGGCTCCCGCAGGCGCCACCTGGCGTCAACCAAATGGCAGAAAAGCACGTGCGGGCTCGCGCAAGTGAGCGCTTGGCTCAGTTCCTCGAGCGTTGCGGCGCGCCAACGCGTGGGAATCACGACGCGGATCGATTCAAGAAAAGCAAATTCACGGCCCTGCGGAACAAAAGCAAGCTTGCTGGCAGGATGCGCTTCCAGGTGGCGCTCAAGAAGGCCGACAAACGCGTCGCGAAGCGTTCCTAGCTTCTGATGCGAAAACGGAGATACCGCCGCCAAGGCTTGGACTAAACTTTCTTCGCCTAAATTGTCGCGCACCCACGCGGCAAAATCATTCACCGGCGAAGAGATGCCCGGTTGCGCGAGAAGACAGGCATGCGTGTGGTGGTAAATGGACCGCTCGGAGGCCGTGCGCATCAACTGCAAGAGTTGAGGCAACGTTGCCGCTCTCAGGCCGGTCGCCTCTTGGAGTATCAGACAAGCATAAAATTGAAAAGTGTTGGGTCGCAAGACCGGCATTAACGCTCCAATTTTTCTCCGCCTCCGGCTTGCCTGCGCGCGGCGTCCCACTCGGCCAAAGATTTTCGAACATAATCCTGCGCGCCCAAGCCCAGTGCCAACGCCAGCGCGAGCCCGAACGATCCCATCAAAATATAGAGGGCGATCTCTATGGTGCGCGTGACGACTTGCAATTGCTCCATCGCCACAATGATGGCGATTACCAGAATCGCTGCCGATACCGCCTGCGCGATGGCTTGACCGTATGGAAATCCGGCGTTTAAGCTGGCCACGCGCACGGTTGTGCCGACGAAGCTGGCGACAAGCGTGCCCAGAAGAAACACGATGACGCCTGTGAACAGCCTAGGCACGAAGTAGCCGAAACGTTCGAGCCATTCGGCCGCGACCGACATTCCCAGAACGTGCAAAACAGCCATCAGCGTCGCCACCATCACGATCCAATATCCCAGCGCTGCCAAGAGCTCGACCAACGGCAATCGCACGCCGCCTCGGCGCAGCACGTCATCTAATTTCGTCTGCTCGGATAGACGATCCAAGCGCAGCAATCGGAAAAACCGGTTCAGCAGATAACGAGTGGAAAGCGCCAGAACCCATCCAACGAGCAGAGCCACGATCGCAGCAACCGCCTTTGGCACGAAAGCAAATCCGTAGGCCATCAGCGTTTGCAAAGGTTCAATAACGGTCTGTTCCCAAGTCATGCCGCACCTCCTGTCACTACCAGCTGCGTTTTTTGTTTGCCGCGCCTTTTATCCAGCGCGCTCAAAATTTCACGCAGCCACACTTGAACATCGGCGGGCCCGCGAAGCCGGTACGCGGCGGCTGTGTGCTGCATTAAGCGATTGCGCCCAGCGAGAATGGAAATGCCGCGCAGTTGGTTGACAGCGCGAAAAGCCGCCTCATCGGTCACATCATCTCCTGCATAAAAAATAAGCGGCGATTTCGCGTTTCTATCGTTCAAGCGCTGGTAAAGCCATCTCACCGCTTGCCCTTTATCCCAATCCACAGCCGGCCGAACCTCCCAAACGAGCCGGCCGCGCGTCAATTGAACCCATCCCTGTTTGATTGCGGCATTGAGCAATCGCCACAACGCGCGCGTAAGCGCCGGACGATCTGTTGAGCGCACTTCGCGTAAATGGAAACTAAGCGTCAACCCTTTTTCTTCCATCCACGCGCCTGGAATCGGCGGCAAGTGACAGACTAAATACGCGGCCAGACGCAACAACCGCGTGCGCGAGCGCCGCGCGGATGCCGGCACATAGCTAAAATCCGGGCCCTCTATCTCAAGACCGTGATTTCCAACGTAGTAGACGCCTTTAAGCCCCACCACGCGCTTGAGGTCGGCCAAGCCGCGGCCGCTCACAAACATAAGTCGCACGCGCGAATGCCTGCGCAACTGCACCAACCGTCGCCGTGTGGTCGCTGCAAGAGTGACCAGCGTCGGCCGCCGGCGAATAGACGCTAATGTTCCATCTAAATCGAAGCACAGATAGATGCGCTGCGACTGGCTCACCCGCTCGGCGATTGTCTTCCAGGATGGGCGCAGAGCGCTGGTCATCCCACGCTACTTTCTACCCCATCGGCAACCGCCGGCGCCGCGGGAACAGGCCGCATGGCTACCAAGTCACCGATTAAATGCGCTGCCCAACGATACACACTATTCGCTTGCAAGATTTGCCGCATGCGGCTCGTGCGCATTTGCTGTTCGGCATCCGGCATTCGCAGGCCGCAGGCGATGGCCTCGGCCACGCTGCCGATGTCGTATGGATTGACCAACAGCGCGTCTTGCAACTCTACCGATGCGCCGGCGAACCGGCTAAGGATCAATACGCCGCGGTTATCCGTGCGCGCCGCTACGAATTCTTTCGCCACCAGATTCATGCCATCATGCAGCGAAGTCACTAGGCATATGTTCGCTGTTTGATAGAACGGCCGAATCTCTTTATGGCTATGGTACTTCTTAAGGTAAACAATGGGCTTCCAATTACGCGTTTGGAAGCGTTTATTGATGCGTTCGGCTTCCGCATCCAGTTCTGAAGCCAGGTCATGATAACGTTGTATCAATTCTCGGCTAGGCGCTCCAATTTGCACGAACGTGAAGCGGCCTTGGTATTCCGGATAGTTTTGCAGAAACAGCTCAATGGCGCGAAAACGCTCGGCGATACCTTTGGTGTAATCGATGCGGTCTACGCCCACGCCTAAAAATTCGACGTTCATACCGATCGCTTTATGCACTTGATCGCGCGCGGCCACAACCGCTGCCGGATCAACCGGCGCTTGTTCTGTTGTGCTGTCCCAAGCAATGCTGATGGGAAACGGCTTAACAGCGGTCGTCTGCCCTGCGCGCGTGACGGCGAACTGAGCCCAGTCAATGCGCGACTCAAGCATCCGGTCTACTGTTTCAAGGAAGTTATTGCAATGATACTGAATATGAAAGCCCAATAGGTCCGCGCCGAGCATGCCCGTTAGCAGCTCGCGCGCCCAAGGACAAATACCGAAGGCTTCCGGGTTAGGCCATGGAATATGCCAGAAGAGCGCGATGCGCGCGTCAGGACGCGCGGCCTTGATCATGGCCGGAAGCAGCGCGAAGTGATAATCCTGGATCAGAATGCAGGGGTTTTCTAAGCCCTCGATTTCTTCAAGCGTTGCCTGCGCGAACTTGGCATTCACGCTCTGGTAGTACGCCCAGTCTTCTTCGCGGAACGATGGGCGCGTGTGAGCGATATGGCAAAGCGGCCATAAACCTTCATTGGAAAAACCGTAGTAATAGCCGGCCTCTTCTTCGGGCGTCAGCCAAACGCGCTTGAGATTGTAAAGCGGCGTTTCCGGCGGAACGCGCAGCCGCCCCTGAGCGTCGGCGTTCTCTCTGTCGGCATCGCCTGATCCGTGCGCAATCCACGTGCCGCCGCAGGAGCGCAAAATAGGCTCAACCGCGGTGACCAAACCGCTCGCCGGCATGATGCATTGCACCTGCCGGCCCTGGCGCACGTGCATATACGGTTCGCGGTTAGCGACGACTACAAGCCGGCGACCGTCGAGAACGCTCGTAACGTGGGCTTTGAGGCGCTCAGGCGTCCATTGGGATGCCTTCGCGTGGCGCAGCCGCGCTTCGGCTTCGGCAGAGGCTTTCGCCGCTTCCAAACTTTTGGCCATGCGGCTGGCTTCGCGCACAAGCGGCCCGAAAATACCGCCTTTAGGCGGCGGAGTGGCGTCCGATAAATCGCCGGTACGCAGGCGGCGCATCCATTCAACTGTGCGCGACAGCGGCCGGATCAAGCTCCAGCGCAGGATAAGCAGCGTGATCAAGCAAATCAGCAGCACATGCACGAGCAGCCGGCCGAACGTATCGCGCCAAAAACGCTCCGAGTAGTCGCGCATATGGTTCGCATCCTGAATCACCGCAAGCAGTGTTCCGGGCTGTTCCTTAGCATCGACCGGCAAGAGCTGCACGTGCCACAAATGGTCATCCAGATCGATTAAAGCATCGCGGCCGCGCTGCGAAGCTTCACCGGTTTTCTGGATTTCGGGCAGTAGCGCGAAACGCTCGCCTAACGCCTGCGTGCGCGCGAGAGGGACTCCATCGGGCCCGTAAACAGCGACACCCGCGATATTCTCTTCGTCGGCGAAATCTTCGACCAACTCATCGAGATCCTGCTCGCGGCCCGACACGACATAGGACCGCGCCAAATCCTGCAGCGTTTCCGCCAAGATGTTGGCTTTGCTCTCTAGCTCAAGCGCAAGACGGGTATGTTCTTGGCTCGCCTGTAGCCATGCAGAAACATAAACGACCGCTGATGCTGCTACGACGAGGGAGAAGATCAGGCGAAGGGTAATGCGCATGCATCTATTGTAGGGGTGCTCTCTTGCTTACTTCAATAGAGAAACACCGTATGACGAAAATTTAATGCCGACGTCATAAACACGGTTGAAAATAGCGGACTTTAGCGCGGGTGGGTCGAAAGTACGAGAGGGTCAATCGCGAGTAACACTATCTCCGGCGGAGGGCTTACCGACATCTTCACCCTGTTGATAAAAAACTTCACTCTGCAACGAGCCATCTTCATTGTAGTGCTTCATAGAGCCATGTTTCTTGCCCTCGTGATAACTGCCTTCCCACTTGATAGAGCCGGATTTAAAGTAGCCCTTTGAATAGCCGTGTTGCTGGCCCGCCTGATACTCCGCTTCCAATTGAAGCTGACCGGAAGGATAGTATCCACGGCAAAGGCCTTCCCTTTTCCCGTAATTGTAATAAGCTTCCGTAAGTTTTTGTCCATTTTCAAACCAAACACATAAACCCTGCAGTTGATTTTCTTTATAACTTACCTTCGAGTGATACTCGCCATTTTCAAGAAAATACTCCTTAGGGCCATCTTGCAAGTCATCTTTATAGGCACACCTGGCACGGATTCGACCATTCGAATAGTAGTAGATTGAAGAACCGTTCATTTTATTATTTTTATATTCAATCTTGCTGGCCATGAGACCATTCTTATGGTGCCATTCCACGAACCGCTCCGCGTTTAAATCCTTTGGTGCAAGCCATGACAAGAGTTCTTCGGCTTTGTCTTTGGGAGCCCCAAGCTCAAGAAGAAACAGCAACGCAGCCTGGTATCGAATGTCATTAAAAGTTTGAACTTGTTCCCACTTAATCTTGGAACTGGAGTCTTTTGATTTGAGTGCTGAACCCACCATTTTTAGATTTTCAAGAAGAGCCGCTTTTGTAGTCTTAAAGTCCACCAAATAGTTAAACTGGCACCAGTCGACCAGCGAATTGCTAAGCGCTGGCGCATGGCCTGCCCCAATAAGCAGTAACGCCCGTACGGGACGTTTGTCAGGACCCGAAACGGTTTCTAATAAGGATCGAATCTGCTTTAACATCCAACTTTCTCGCTCAACAAAAAATCTGCGCGCCAGAGAGAGCGCTTTAGCTCGATACTTTGAATTACTCCAGCGCTTCCACCAAAAATCAAGATCCGATTTGATAAGTGCCATCTGGAGCGATTGCCAAACCATAACCTCATCGATACAGATAGGCACACACTTGGCGGATTCATTAAGGTCAGAGTAGATATCTTCTGTCCCCTGATTTTTAGCGATTAACCCCTGGGCTTTTATTGCACCCGTTGAAGATTCAGAGTTAGTAAAACGTCTTTCTGTGCTTATCTCGCTAAGAAGTAAATCATAGTGCGTCTGGGATATTTGGGGTAACAACGGAGGGATAATATGTTTGCTAAAGTGCACATCCGGGATGCAGTCGATCACCAACTCAGGTCGAAGAGGCATATTTTAAGCTTCTGTTTACACCGCTAATAGACCTTAAGCCCAGATCGATAATTGGGTTTCGGCGGGAACGGGCTTGCCTTCGCGCGCGGCCGTCTCCAGCAATTCCTGGGCGACGCGATCCAGAAGCGGGCTGCGATTAGCGTCTGTCATACGGCCGTTGCGCAGGCGCTTCTGCGCGTGCGTCAGAAAAAGATAGCGCTTGGTGCGGGTCATAGCCACGTACAACAGTCGCTCCTCCTCAGCCAACTCTTCGGCCGACTTCTTCCCAAACTGCTCAAACGGAATCAAACCCTCTTCGCAGCCGGGAATAAAAACAACCGGAAACTCCAAACCCTTCGATGCGTGCATCGTCATGAGCGAAACGCGCTCGGCTCGGCTGTCATAATCATCCACGCCCTGGCGCAGCGTTACGGCTTGGAGAAACTCGCCGTAGCGCGAGCCGAATGGCGCTGCGAAGCGCTCCAGGCGCTGGCGGTCGAAATCAGCCACAGTCTGCGGCGCGATAAGGCCGCACAAAAGCTCAGCGACGGGTATGCGCCTGTCAATGTCGCGCGCGATGTCCGCAAGCTTGGGCTCATCGGACGCGCTATCAGGGCGCAGCGCGGCGCGCACAAGCCCAATGGCCGCAGCCCAAGGCTCTGCGCGATAAAACGGCTCGATCCCGATTTGCTGGTAAGCGATCCCATGCTGCGCGAGCGCCTCGCTCAGCAAGCCGAACATCGCGGATGTCCGGCAAAGAACGGCGAAATCGCGGAAGCTGGCGATCCCCTCGGCTTCAGTTCCCTGCGAAACGCCTGTGTGCAGGGAGTAGCTGCCGACACCGCCGATCATTTGCTCGATTTGGGCGGCGATCCAGTCGGCCTCGCTGCGGTCGGTCGGACAGCGCTGCACGTGCATCTTCACGTCGCCGAGCGTTCCGGTGAGCGCCTCCGGCGTCTGCAGCACCTGGCCAGCGCCACGCAAAATTGCGGAAGGCACGCGATAACTTTTCGCCAGCGTAAAGGCGCGCAACGCGGGAAAATCCACCTTAAGCTTATCGATGAGCCGGACGTCTGAGCCGCGAAATCCATAAATAGCCTGATTGGGATCGCCGATCGCAAATAGATTCGGCCGCCTGCCGCTGCACAAGAGCCGGATCAGTTCATACTGCCGCGCATTGATGTCTTGGTATTCATCCACCAAAAGCCACCGAAAACGTTCGCGGTACCGTTTAAGGAGATCGGCATCTTGCTTCAAGATTCTAACCGGCTGCCAGAGCAGATCGTCTAAATCCACCAATTGCTTGCGGCGCAGCGCTTGCTCGTACGCATCGTACGCGGCGGCAAGATCCGGCGACGGCTCAGAAAGCCATCCCTGTTTGAAGGCCGACAGCTCGCGCATAAGCGCCGAAACGCGGCGCTTGTCCACATTCGCCGCGGCAGCCAGCAGCGCGCGACGTTCTTCATCGTCGACGATGCCAAAGTCAGCCGCCAATCCCAGCGCCTTGGCCTGCGCTCTAAGCACTGAAAGCCCGAACGCGTGAAAAGTGGTGACCGTCACGCCGGCAGAGCGCTCAGAATGGGATTCCAGCCGCGCACGGATCTCTTCGGCCGCTTTATTGGAAAAAGTGATGGCGAGAATCTTCGCCGGCGGCACATGCTTGCTCCGAACCAGATAGCCGATTCGCTCAACCAGTGTTCGAGTTTTTCCAGACCCAGGCCCTGCGATGATCAGGCAAACACCTTCGCCAAATGTGATCGCTTGCTGAGCGGTATCTTGGCCAATGCTTGCCGCCGCCGCTACATCTGTTTCGGATAGCGGGCCGGTTCCCTTTTCTGCGCGCGATGCCGATTTTTCTTTTAAGCGACGCTGAAATTCAGCCACGTCAAACTCGACGCTGGCTGGCATGCCGCCGCCTGCTCGCGATGCCGGCTCCATCGAAAACAACGAGCCCTGCGGCAGGCTGTTCATCTCGCCCGGCCGGAATACGCGTACCTTTCCAAACTCTCCGTCGTAGCCAGGCTCCGTCAGCACCTCGGCCAGCCGCAGCCGCCGTATGCCTTCGGCCAATATCTCGCCGCCGACTTTTTTGATTTCATCCAGCTCGGCGAAAAGTAGAATATGAAACTCCGAGCCAAGCGCTTCTGTTAACCGCTTATATTCCCGCCGCACGGACTGGCTGGCAGACCCCTTGCGGCCCAATGTCTCAGCAATGAGTTCAGCTAGAGGGGTAATCGAATAGTAGCGCTGTTTTCCGAGTGAAGCTTCTGTCAGCGGCCGGTCCGCCAGCTCAGCTACGCGGTACATCACCCCACGCGTTACGGGCTTGCCGCATCCCGTGCAAATGCCGTGGTGCTTGAGCGTCTTGAGCGGATCCCAGCGCACGCCGCAATTGCGGTGCCCGTCGTAATGGTATTTGCCTTCATGCGGAAAAAACTCAATCGTGCCCAAGAAGCCCTGGTCTTGCTTAAGCGAGTCGAGAATGCCTCGATAGCTCATCTGGGTGTCAAAAAGGTTCGCCTCGCGCCCTAATTTTTCAGGCGAATGGGCATCGGAGTTTGAAACCAGCCGGAAACGATCGAGCATGCTGCACACGCGGTTCATCGCCGGATCGCTCGAGAGACCGGTTTCTACGGCAAAAATATGCGGCGTCAAATCATCGAAGCATTCCTCGATGGAATCAAAACCCGACTGCGAGCCCAGCACCGAAAACCAGGGCGTCCAGATATGCGCCGGGATCAGGTAAGCCTGATCCGAAGACTCAAGTAGGATTTCGAGCAGATTGCGAGCGTCGAGCCCAAGTATGGGCCGGCCGTCGGATGCGATATTGCCGATCGCCGCCAGGCGCGCTTGAAACCGCGCCGCCGCCTCAAAATCGGGCAGCACGCAAATATTGTGCACCTTGCGCACTTTACCGTTCTTTTTATAGATGCTGCTGATCTCGGCGGTAAGCAGAAAGTTAAGCGGCTGCTCGGATAAACGCGACGAGGATACCACCGCAAGTCGATAGTCGGGCTTGAGCTGGTACAAACCGTTGGGAGCGGGCTCCAAATTCTCGCGCAACTCATCCAACCAACCCGGGTGCACGCAATCGCCGGTACCAATGACGTTGAGTCCCTTGACACGCGACCAATAGTCGAGGTTCTCGGGGTTGAGCTGCTTCGTGGTCGCGCGCGAGTAATGAGAATGGATGTGAAAATCAGCGATAAAACGCATCTGGCTCCTATGGGTGCAACAACAATCCTATGTTAAGCGCGTATGGGACTCGCGCAGCCTTCGATTAGCTGGAAAAATCCGCGCCAAACGTCTCGGAAAGAAAACCAATGAGGCGCTGATCATTCGCGTCGCCCGCCTGCAGGCTCAACGCGCGCGCTAATGCTTGTGCCTCTTCGATGCGGCCGGCCAAACACAGCGCGTAAAGACGCAGCGCTCCGAGCCATCGCTTGCGCCCATAGCCGCCTGCCTGCGTCTTGCTAAACAGCCCAACTGCAAGCGGATAGTTTCTGTCGGCCATCGCGCGCACGCCCAGCTGATAATCCAAAGCCGGCCCCGTGCCCTGCTTGGCAAGAGCGGCGTCGACGGCGCGCTGCTCGGCCGCGCTGCTGTCGAGCAGCCAAAGAACCGGCGTGCGCACAGCAAGCGAAGCGTTCGGATGAGCGCCGGCCAACAGTTGATGCGCCGCTTTAAGCCTATCCACTTTATCATTCAAATCACCGACTAAAAACTTCGTCAGCATGTCCTCAACAGCAAACCACGGAACGCTCGCCTGAATCAGCTCTTTCGGCCATAATTTTTGGATGAATTCGCTATCCTGAAAATGCTGGGACAATCGGCGCGGTTCCATCATGGGCTCATAAGTGCTTAACGCGACCAGATTACGGGGCATGCTGGGTGTCAACCGCTTCGGATAGGCATCCGAAAGCGGCCTCGTGCGCCCGATCCACGACTTGAGCATGTCCGCATCGGCTAAAAAGAGCGCGCCTAACTGCTCGGGGCGCTCCAAGCACACATCCGAAAGCTGCTGGGCGACAGTCGGATCCTTCCACTGCCGGCTGAAATGCTCAAGCGATACGGGGCCCGTCGCGCCCTGCGTGCCCATCAGCACCCAATCCTGCGAGGAGCCGCGCCAAAGCGAGCAGTCTTCAAACACGCCGCAAAAAGCGCGCGCGATGGCTTGAGCATCCCGCTCCCATAGGGAATGAACGGGAAACCAGTACGTGACAATACCGCCCGGCGCCAAACGGTTGCGCATCAATTGGAAGTATTCCTGGGTGTATAAACTGACAATGCCGGCCATTTTCGGCGGTGGCGGCTCGCCGGTGATCACATCGAATTGTTCCTGAGTTGTCTGCAAAAAAAAGCGGCCGTCTTCCACATGCACCCGCACGCGCGGATCATCTAATGGAAACGTGCCCGGCTTTGGGTAAACCACCCGATTAGCCTCAAGAATATCTTTAGAAATATCCACCACATCGATAGTTTCAAAGAAACGCGTATCCGTTAAGGCTTTAGCCGTATTCCCCACCCCATAGCTGATCAAAAGCGCCCGCTTTGGCTGCGGATGAAGCGCGACCGGCAGATAAACGAACACATTCATATACCGCTTGGCGTTTTCGGCTGTCGCGGACATCGAGTAGCTGTTGGTGACCAGCCGGTAATGGATGGGCTCATCGAAAGCATCTTTGCGTAAATACATCAATGTTTCGGTGAGGCCTTCGCGGATGAGGATGGGTTTTTCATTTTCCTGTTTCACGAATGGCAGCAGCGGGTAATGGACATAGCGCTGCGCCATGCGCCCTTGAGGAAACAGCGCGTGCACGATAACCAGCGACGCGATCGCAAGCCAGCCTGCAATCGCCGGCCGCTCGAAAGACAGCCCGCCAAGCCCAAACAGTACTAAGAAAGCCGCAATGCCGTAGCCGGCGGCCAATAATCGAACGGATCCCTCGATTCCAAGCTGCGGCAGCAGCACAAATGCCGCCAAGGCTGAGCCCAACATGGCGCCTGAAGTATTGGCTAGCGTCAACAGGCCGGCGGCGCGCGTTTCGGAGCCGAGGCGTTCCTGAAGAACTTTCCCGAGCCGCGTAAACAGCAACCCGGAAACAAACGCAACCGGAAACATCAGCGGCAGCGCGAAAACAAGCACCTCATTCCACGCTTTCGCCGAGCGGCCGCTAAACATTTGCGCCACGCTGTCAATCTGCGCGTACCCCAAAATCGCAGCCACCCCCGCCAAACAGGCCAAAATCACGAGCATCACCGAATCACGCTTAAGCGCAGGCAAGTAAACGGCGAACAGACCGCCCGACGCGATGCCGACAAGCACCACAGCGAGCATCACCGAAAAAGCAAAACTCGTGCCGACCACGAAAAGCAGCAAGAGCCGGAACCACACCACCTCAAACGCCAGCAAGAGAAATCCGCACAAAAATGCCGCCGCAAGCAAGCCGACAACAGCTCTAGCGCCGACAGCAGCAGGCGAGAACGACGCAGCTCGAACTGTTGCTTGGTCGCCCGGAACGGCTATCAGCCACGGCGCTAGCGCAAGAACGATTGTCGCGGCTGTGATATTAAGCAACGCGGCAAACCACGCGGTTCCATAGATGCCCAGCAGACGAAACAGAAACGCTTCTCCGGCAATGGCTCCAACGACCGCGCCAAGGGTGTTCCATCCATACAACTGGCCGAGAGCGTTTGCGAACTGGCCCGGCTTGCGGCATAACGCGCCGACTAGAACCGGAAGCGTCGCGCCCATCGCCGCCGCGGGAGCTAATAGAATCGGAAAAATCGTCAGCACGCGCAGCGGGTTCAAAATAGCAGGCTGATCCAGGAAAGGTCGATAAAACGGCACAAGCAGCGGGGCCAAACGAGGCAAAGAATAAACGACAGCTACGCCGAGCAAGGCGATGAGTGTTTCAAGCGCAGCGTAAAAGCGCAAGGGGCGCGCCGGCTGCCTTTTAATGGCCCCCATAACGCCATTGCCGACGGCAAGGCCGCTCATGAAACTCGCCAGCACCAGGCCTTGAGCCCAGACCGAATTACCCAACGCCAACCCGGCCTGATAAAACCAGAGCGTCTCAAAGAGGAGCGCTGAAACGCCGGAAAGAAAAAACACACAACACAGAATCAATGCGTTTCTTTCCCTGTGGCTTTGCGTTCCTGGGCCCAGGTTTTGCGAATGAACAGTTTACGCCCAGAGCCTTCGCTGTACAAGTTGTAATGGATCGCATTCTTCTTATAGTACTTTTGGTGATACGCTTCGGCGGGATAAAACACGGCGGCAGGCAGAATTTCAACCACAATAGGCGCCTTGAATTTTCCCGATTGCGCAAGCTTTGCCTTCGAAGCCTCAGCCAGCTGCTGTTGGGCTGGGTTATGGTAAAAAATGGCTGTGCGGTACTGCGTGCCATGATCCGCGAACTGGCCATTGGCCTGGGTCGGGTCTATATTTGTCCAGAAAATATCCAGCAGCTTTTGATAAGCGACTTTATTAGGATCGTAGACAACTTGAATGGCTTCGGTGTGGCCGGTTTCTCCTGAGCTGACTTCTTCGTAGGTCGGGTTCGGTTTGTGCCCCCCCGTGTAACCCACTGTCGTTGATCTCACCGCATCGCCAAACGCATCAAACTCCGGCTGCATGCACCAAAAACAGCCGCCCGCGAATGTGGCCGGCTCGGCTGCTTGCGGTTGTTCTGTTGGATTAACCATATTAGCCGGCTCCTTAGACTTATCCGAATAGGCTGTCGTAACCCCGTACAAAACAAGCGCGCTCAACGCAATTAAGAGCGTGCGCGGAGCGCTTAACTGTTTCAAGAAATAAAACGGCGCCGCATGGGCGCCATGAGCTGCCGAATGAAGATGCCGCTTACCCTCATTCAACTCGCGCTGCGTTTCTCCAACTCCTTGATACGCGCCTCAAGCTCAAGCAGGCGCTTGCGCATCTCAGGCAACCGTCCCACAGCGGCCATCTGCTCTTTAGCCCGCTTCATCGGGCGAGCGGGATATCCTAAAAGAAAATCGCCGGGCGCGCTATCTCGGGTTACGAGACTACCGGCGCCCACACGCGTCCCATCGGCAACCACAATATGATCCACCACGCCCACCTTTCCGCCCAGCATGCAGTAGTTACCGATCGTGACGCTTCCGGCTAAACCCACCTGGCCGGTGAGGATCGCATCGTGCCCGATCCGAATGTTATGGCCCACTTGAACCAGATTGTCCAGTTTGGTGCCATGCCCAATGATGGTCGATCCGGTTGTGGCACGGTCAACGCACGCGTTGCAGCCTAGCTCCACATCGTCTTCAAGAATCGTGTTTCCGACCTGCGGAACCTTGACGTAGCGGCCTTCGTGAAACACGTAACCGAAGCCGTCACCGCCGATCACGACGCCCGCGTGCAACCGAACACGGCTGCCGATCACGCACCGCCGGTAAATAGCGACCCCCGGGCCGATCCAAGTATTTTCACCGATCGTCACATCCTCGCCGATATAGACGCCGGGTTCAATAATCGTGCCTCGACCGATGCGGGCGCGGTCACCGATATAGGCATTTGCCCGAACGTCGACTCGCTCGCCGATTTGGGCGTCTTTGCTGATGACAGCGGTTGGATGAATCACGCCCGTCGATTCAGGCTCGGGGTAATACAGCTGCAGCAAAAGCGCAAAAGCAAGCTTAGGATCCTTGACGCTGATACCGGAGCGGCCATTGAGCGCCGTCACCGAAGCTTCCACGATGATGCCGGAAGCTTTACTCGCTAACGCCTGCGCCAATTTGCGCGCGTCTTCGGCAAACGTGATCTCTCCTTCGCCGGCCGTGTCAACGCTATTGATGCTGCGAATGCTTATCGAGCCGTCGCCGATCACTCGGCCTTTAAGAAAGGCCGCGAGATTCTCAAGCGAGCGGGCTGCGGGCTTTATTTGTGTGGTATTCGCGATTGTAGTCATGATGGTGCGCAAAAAAGCACATGTGATTTTAACACGCCACGGCGGCAGGCTGTGTAACTTTTCAGCCAATTGTTGCGTCGATTTAATATCGACGTAACGGGACCGTAACACGCATAGGGTTAACTCTATACAAGCCACTAGAGACGCTTGCGAGTTATGGAGAAATGAAAATATGACGATTACCGTTCGACTCTTCGCTTTTCTGCGGACACAAACAGGAACGGATACGCTTACCCTGGAACTCGATCCCAAATCCCAGGCAGCGACGGTCAAGGATGCGCTTGCGCGGCGTTTTCCCCAAATTGCGCTTTGGCTGCCCTACACCCGCATCGCCATCAACTGTGCTTACGAGCCTTGGGACGCACCCCTGCGTGAGGGCGATGAGCTCGCTCTGATTCCACCGGTAAGCGGCGGGTAACGAAAGCTTGCGATGCGCTATCTAACAAGCGACCCTATCGAACCTAGCCGCATTATCCAATGGCTTTCCGACACGGGTATCCAAAGTGGCGCGGTTGTCACCTTCTTCGGGGTCGTTCGCGCCGATCAAGAAGCGGATCGGCAGACAGCGGCCTTGTTCTATGAAGCCTACGAGGCTATGGCCGAAAAAGAGCTCGCTCACTTGGTTGCGCTCACATCACATCGGTGGCCGGTCACGTGTGTCGTGGTGCAGCATCGTATCGGCCGGGTTCAAACGGGCGCGATCGCGCTGCTGGTAGTCGTAGCCGCGCCCCATCGTGCAGAGGCATACGCCGCCTCGCAGTTTCTCATCGACCGCATCAAGCAGGATGCGCCTATTTGGAAGCGCGCCTGCTACACAGACGGCAGCCAGGCTTGGGGCCGCTGCGCAGAGTCGTCCCCTGATCGCGTCACGCCCTTGAGCGAGGTTAATTATGCTCACGTATGAAGATGCGCTGTCCAAAATCTTGTCGCGAACACAGCCGGCTCGCGCAGCATCGATAGCGCTTAAGGATGCGCTTGGACTCGTGCTCGCGCAAACGGCTATTGCGCCAATCGATTTGCCAAGCTTTCACAATTCTGCGGTAGATGGTTATGCCCTGTGCATCACGCCGCACGATGGCGGTTTCATGCGCCGCACGCTACGTATCATCGGCTGCGCGGAAGCGGGCAAACCATTCAAAGCTCTGGTGCGGCCCGGGCAAGCCGTAAGAATATTCACCGGCGCGCCGATTCCCCTGGGCGCCAATGCGGTGGTGATGCAAGAACGCGTCACACGCGCGCACACAAGCATCACGGTTGATCCCTGGCCGGAATTGGGACAAAACATCCGCCAACGGGGTGAAGACGTGCAACACAAGAGCGCTGTGTTGCCGCAAGGAACCCTGCTCAGGGCGCAAGAACTGGGGCTCTTAGCCGCTTTGGGATTAGCCCGCGTCGCTGTTTATCCGCGCCCTACCGTTGCTATTCTGACAAGCGGCACCGAGCTGGTCGGCATCGGAAAGCGCCTGCCTTCCGGGCGCATCTACGACAGCAACCGGGTGATGCTGCGCGCCTTGGTGCAGCAAGCGGGAGCCCTTGCGGTGGATTTGGGAAGCGTGCCGGATCAACCCACAGCCCTGATGCGAGCCATCCGCCGGGGGCTTGCGGCCGATATGCTGCTCATTGCAGGCGGCGTCTCCGTTGGAGATAAGGACTTCACCCGTGCAGCGCTTAACCGTTGCGGTGTGCGGGAGCAATTCTGGCGTGTGAATATCAAACCGGGCATGCCGCTCTTTTTTGGCGTTCACAACAAACAGGGTAGGCGTGGCCGCGGTCGATCCGCAAAACGGCTCGTATTCGGCCTGCCCGGTAATCCTGTGTCCGCTTTTGTCACGTTTCAAGAATTCGTTGCCCCCGCAATCACCGCCTGGATGGGGCGCTCGTTGAACGACGGTTACGCTACATCCGCAAAGCTCTCGCAAGAACTTCGCGTCTCGACAAGCCGCCGCACGCATTTTGTGCGGGTCTTAGCCACCGGACAGAACGGAACGCTGCGCGTCGCTCCGCTGGCCGGCCAGGGCTCGCACCAGTTGCGCAGCCTGACACAAGCCGACGGCTGGCTTCGCGTCGATTCAAGCGCCGGACCTTGGATGGCCGGCACACACGTAATGGTCAAACCCACATGATCACCGGATTCATTCTGGCTGGCGGCGCCTCCAGCCGCATGGGCTCCGACAAAGCATTGCTGGCTCTCAACGGCCGCTCCTTCATCGAGCGCCTCGCGGCTCGTCTTGGCCGCCACGTTTCTTCCCTAATCGTGATCGGCCATCTCGCGCACCACAAGGCTTTACGCGCTCTGCCGGTCGACGCTGTCATCACAGACCTGCAGACAGGCCTAGGGCCGCTCATGGGGATCTATACCGGCCTGATGTATACGCAAACGCCGCTGAATCTCTTTGTATCGTGCGACATGCCGCGTCTGGACGACCGGACCATCGAGCGCTTGGTGAACGCCTGGTCGGACGCTTGGGAAATCGTCGCGCACCAATCACCCGACGGCCGCATACAGCCGCTTCCTTTACTCTGCCATCAGCGCGCCTGCCGGACAGCGGGCAGACTGCTCGATCAAAAGATGCCATCGCTGCAAAACTGGATCGGCCGCTCGGCTAGCCGCCTTTGCCCGATTGAAAACGATTTCACACCCGATGCTTTTACGAACGTGAACACTCCTGAGGATTACGAGCGCCTATGCGGCGACGCGCGAGGCTTGTATCCATGAAAAAGAAAATCACCCTAAACAAACAAACCTTATCCCATGTGGATGAACACGGGCGAGCGCGTATGGTTGATGTGAGCGGCAAGACAGCCACCTGCCGACGCGCGACCGTAGAAGGCTTCCTCCACATATCCCAGGCGGCGCTTCACGCGCTTAAAAATAAAAACTTAAAGAAAGGTGACCCCTTTACCGTCGCCAAACTAGCCGGAATTCTGGCAGCCAAGCGCACCGCCGATCTCATACCCTTGTGCCACCCGCTGCCGATCGAGCATGTGGATGTGAGTTTCGAGCTGCTGAGCTCAACGCGCCGCATACGCGCATGCGCGCAAACCACAACGACCGCTAAGACAGGAATCGAACTGGAAGCGTTCACGGCCGTAAGTTTGGCGCTCTTAACGCTGTACGACATGATCAAAGCCGTTGATCCGGCCGCTTGCATTACCGGTATCCGTCTCGTGCAAAAAACAGGCGGAAAATCAACTTTCAAGAGGCCCGCCTGATGCGCTACGCCATTGTAACGATCAGCGACCGATCGTTTCGGCTCGAGCGGCCCGATGCCAGCGGCCCCGAGTTGCTGCGCCTGCTGCGCGAAGCGGGATTCGAAGCGGCGGAGACTCTGGTGATCCCCGATGACCAAACCTTGATCGCGCGCACGCTTGTGCGGTTAGCCGACAGCGCGCGCTGCGAGCTGATCGCGACAACAGGTGGGACGGGCATTTCACCGCGCGACGTGACCCCGGAAGCGACTCGCCAGGTCATCAGCCGGCAGATACCGGGTATAGAAGAAGCGCTCCGGCAAGAGAGCCTCAAACACACGCCTTTTGCGATGTTGTCACGCGCGGTTGTGGGTGTGCGCGGGCAAACGCTGATCATTAATTTTCCCGGCAGCCCTAAAGCCGTTCGCGAGTGTTTTGCGGTTGTCGCGCCGGTGCTTGGGCACATCCTCTCGCTCCTGCGCGACGAAGATCCTCACGCCGCGCATGCAGCGCACCCGAGTGCCGGCGCATGACAAGCCTAACCCTGCTTGGATTGATCTGCCTGGTGGCATGCGTTTATGCTTCTGTTGGCCACGGCGGCGCATCCGGCTACCTAGCGGTCATGTCGCTCTTAGCCTATGAGCCGCTGCGGATGTCCTCGGCGGCGCTCGTGCTGAATCTGTTTGTTTCCGGGATCGCCTGCTGGACTTTCTGGCGGGCGGGATTCGGATCCTTCGGACTCTTCTGGCCATTTGCGGTCGCCTCCGTCCCCGCAGCTTTCTTGGGTGGCCTATTGCGCATTCCGCCGCAGGTGTATGGTTGGTTGCTTGCCTTTGCCCTGTTAGCGGCCGCCCTGCGGTTGGTGATGACGTTGCCGAGCAATAGTGAAGCGACGCAGCATCCATCCCGAATCACCGCTGGACTTGCGGGAAGCGGGATCGGTTTGTTGTCAGGTATCGTCGGCGTAGGCGGCGGTATTTTCCTGAGTCCCTTGATGGTGCTCATGCGGTGGGCCAGCGTCAAGCAAACCGCCGCCATTTCAGCCGCTTTCATCCTGGTTAATTCCCTTTCCGGACTAGCGGCGCGCGCCACAACCGGAAGGCTTTATGTGGAAGAGCTTTCCCCTCCCATTGCCGCTGCGATGGCCGGCGGCTTGCTGGGGGCGCGTTTCGGCGCTCACTGGGCTTCCAGCATCTGGTTGCGGCGCATGCTTGCCGTCGTTCTTCTTGTCGCGTCCGCTAAACTCATCTTCCGTCATGGTTGAGATCATCGCTATTGTTCATCGCGCCCGCGCCCTGCTCACCAAACAAGAATTGGCGCGCATAGGCTGCTTAGGCTACTCGCAGTGGCCAGTGCTGGGCCGCGGCCGGCAACGCGGGCTGCAAAACGGCGACGGCACCCCTGCTTTGTCGTTTCTTCCTAAGGTGCTGTTCAACATCATTGTCGAGGACGAGCAAGAAGCGGAAACGGTCGAAGCGATTATCCGGGCCAATCAGACAGGCCAATACGGCGACGGCAAAATTTTCGTATTTAGACTTTTAGAGGCTGAACGGATTTCAACCGGGGAGCAAACCGATGAAGTGCATCAAAGCCATCTTGCGTCCGGATAAAGAGCCGGACGTCATCCGAGATCTCGAAGCGGCGGGCATTTCCGCGCTCACGAAATGGGATGTGCTCGGCCGCGGCCGGCAAAAAGGCATTCAAGTGGGCGGCTCAGTCTACAGCGAACTGCCGAAAGTATGCCTGCTGCTGGTCGTCGAAGACGAACAAGCCGATAAGGCGATCGACGTCATCATGGCAAGCGCGCGAACCGGCTACCCAGGCGATGGCCGGATCTTCGTTAACGCTGTCCAGGAAACTTACACGATCCGCACCGGGCGGTCGGATCATGCATCGATTTGATGAAACAAAAACCCATTAAAAATCCAGAAGGAGACAGCCGGATGCTTAAGAGCGAGATGACGCGAAGGAAATTCCTGAAGGTAGCGACGGCGACAGCCGCAAGTACCGCGCTCGGCACCCTGTTTTCGGGCCTTCCAACCGGATGGCTGGGCACCGCTTACGCCGCCGATGGCCCGGAAGTCACCGACATGCGCTTTGGCATCATCGCCCTGACGGACTGCGCTTCCATCGTGATGGCCCATGAGCTGGGATTGTTCAAGAAATATGGGATCAACTCCACGATCTCAAAAGAAGCTTCCTGGGCGGTGATCCGCGACCGGCTGAATCTGGGCGAGAACCACGGCACGCACATGCTCACCGGTATGCCCTACGCCTCTACCATGGGGCTGCTCGGCGCTCCGGTAAAACCTACCATCATCGCCATGGGCTTGAACAAAAACGGCCAGGCGATCACGCTGCAGAAAAAATTCATCGGCAAGGTAAAAAACGCCGCGGATATGAAACCGTTCGCGGACGAGGCGAAGGCAAGCGGCACCCCGCTCACCTTCGCGATGACATTCCCGCCTGGCACTCACGCGATGTGGATGCGCTACTGGCTGGCCTTAGGCAGCATCCATCCGGACAAGGATGTCTCGCTGATCACCGTGCCGCCGCCGCAGATGGTGCAAAACATGAAGATCGGCAAAATGGACGGCTTCTGCGTAGGCGAGCCTTGGAACGCGCGGGCAATTTCAGACAGCATCGGCTACACGGTGCTCACGACTCAGCAGCTCTGGCCGGATCATCCGGAGAAGGTGTTCGCTTTTACAGAAGAATTTACGCAAAAGAACCCGCGCTCGGTCAAAGCCGCGATGCGCGCGGTTATCGAAGCAAGCCAGTACATCGACAATATGGAGAACCGCGAGCTGGTGGCGGATATCGTTTGCCAGCCCCAGTACATCAATTGCCCTAAAGATATCATCCTCGGTCGCATGCAGGGCAAGTATGACTATGGCGATGGCCGTCCAGCAGAGCAAGATTCGCTTTACATGACGTTCTACGACCGCTTCACCAATTTCCCATTCCGCTCTTACGGCATCTGGTGGATGACGCAGTTCCGGCGCTGGGGCATGGTGCCTTCGGCCCCGGATTACCAGGGCTTGTCCGCCCGCATCCACCGAACAGATTTATTCCGCGAAGTGGCTAGCGAGATGGGGATCCCCGTCCCTGAGGCAGACTTGCGAACCGAGAACCTCATGGACGGGGTCTTCGATCCGGAGAAAGCCGAAGAATACGCCACAAGCTTCGCCATCCATAACATCGCATAAAACGCACAGAAGGAGCGTTTGATGAAAGATCCGGCAGTCGTTAACGGCAGCGATCAAACAATCGCTCAGGCTATCGCTCAAACAAACGGCCATAGTATTGGGCAGCACGCTGCGCCGGCACGCCCGCTCGCTGAGCCGCAGAGCCAAACAATCATCAGCCCTGTGAAGCAACGCCTGCCATCGAAGCAACACTTCCCATCTAAGCAACACCTTCCATCTATTGAATGGTCATCCATTGTGCTGCCGCTCTTGGCTGCGCTCGTGGTGGTTCTGTTTTGGAGCCTGCTCAGTCACACGGTTTCACCTGACTTGCCTTCTCCCATCAGAACGTGGCAGGAGAGCAAGCGGTACGTGTTGGAACCGCTTTTTAAAGACGGTGAGATGAGCCAAGGCATCGGGCGTCTGGCCGCTTACAGCTTGTTCCGCGTCATGAAAGGCTACGCGCTGGCGCTGCTCATCGGCACCCCGCTTGGTTTTCTCATCGGCTTGTCGAAATACGCTTCGCGGGCGCTGGATCCGCTGATTCAAATCTTGCGGCCCATTTCACCCCTGGCCTGGCTGCCGCTAGGCCTGGTCATTTTTCAGCGCTCAGAGCCGGCAGCGCTCTTTACCATCGCTACTTGCGCCATGTGGCCGACCGTGTTGAACACGGCGGTGGGCGTGCGCAATATCAGCGCCGACTACCTGAATGTCGGGCGGGTGCTCAAACTCTCGCGCCGCAAAATGTTTTTCAGTATTATTCTACCAGCGACGCTGCCCTACGTATTCACCGGCTATCGGCTCAGCCTGGGTATCGCTTGGCTGGTAATCGTAGCCGGAGAAATGCTGACCGGCTCTCCCGGTGTCGGCGGGTTTCTCTGGCAGGAATACAACTCGCTCGTGTACAGCCACATCATCTTGTCGATTCTCACGATCGGTTTTATCGGATTTTTACTCGACTGTCTCATGGGCATGATTGAAGCGAAATTCAAATCCGCTTAAGGAAAGCGATCGATGGGCTTCTTGGAACTTGGCAACGTCAGTAAAAGCTTCTCAACGCCGCAAGGCACGCGCTCGGTGCTCGCGGGCGTCGACCTCTCCATACAAGAAGGAGAGTTTGTCGCCATTGTCGGTTACTCCGGCTCCGGCAAGACCACGCTGTTGTCGCTCATCGCCGGCTTGCTGATTCCGGACGAAGGCGCCATCACGCTGCAGGGCAGCCCCATTCGCGGCCCGGGGCCTGACCGCGGGATTGTCTTTCAAAACTACTCGCTGCTTCCGTGGATGACCGCATTCGACAACGTGCGCCTGGCGGTTGCGGCGACCTCGCCTGATCTAAACGCCGCGCAGCAGCGAGAGCGAACGGAACACTACCTTCAACTCGTTCGGCTGGATCAGGCGGCGTGGAAGCGGCCCAAAGAACTCAGCGGCGGTATGCGCCAACGGGTGGCGGTGGCGCGTGGGCTGGCCATGCGTCCAAAAATCCTGCTGCTGGATGAACCGTTCAGCGCGCTGGATGCGCTGACCCGCGCCAGTTTGCAAGACGAGCTCGCGAGTATTTGGGAGCGGGAGCGCACCACCGTCCTGATGATCACTAACGATATCGATGAAGCGGTGCTGCTGGCCGACCGCATCTATCCGCTCAGTCCAGGGCCTGGCGCAAACCTGGGAGAAGGCATCCCTGTTGAAATCCCGCGTCCTCGCATCAAGCGGCAATTGAGCCTCTCGCCGGCTTACCAGCACGTGCGTCGCCAGTTGGTTGAATTTTTAACGCGCAAACGCACCAGCGGGCATTTGTCCGACGCAAGAAGGGTAAGTGCGGGACCTGCCCCCCACAACAGACTGGCGATGGTAGGCGAGGAGCTGCCATGAGCCGGCTTCCCTTACTTGAGCTAACCCAGCTGAGCAAGAGCTACCCGACTCCTCAGGGCTCTGCGGTCATCGTTCAGGATGTCAACCTTCGGATCGCTGACGGCGAGTTTGTTTGCCTAATCGGCCATTCCGGATGCGGCAAGTCTACGGTTTTGTCGATCGTCATGGGGCTGAACGAGCCCACCCACGGTTCGGTCATTCTCAACGAACGCGAAATCGACGGGCCGGGCACAGACCGAGGGGTGGTGTTTCAATCCCCCGCGCTATTTCCTTGGCTGTCCGTACTTCAAAACGTCCAGCTGGCTGTCGACCAGGTAAAACCCAGGCTCAATGTTGCGCAGCGACGTACCTTAGCTAAAGATGCTCTGGCACTTGTCGGCCTTGCGGACGAAACGGATCGACATCCAGCGCAATTATCCGCCGGACAACGGCAGCGAGTCGGTATCGCGCGCGCTTTGGCCATGGAGCCCCAGATTCTTTTGCTCGATGAGCCCTTCAGCCTGCTGGATGCTTTAACCCGCATGGAATTGCAGGATGAATTAATGCGCCTTTGGGAACAGCACCGCAAAACCGTTTTGATGGTAACGCACGATGTGGATGAGGCGCTGCTCTTAGCGGATCGCATCGTGATGATGACCAACGGCCCGGCGGCAAGCATTGGCCGGATCATGACGGTGCCTTTCGCGCGGCCCCGCAATCGCGTCGCTTTGGCGGATGATCCTGACTACTATCGCGCGCGTGACGCGCTGATCGCTTTTCTTGAAGGACAAGAAAACATTAAAAAAGAGGAGGAAACATGTTCCGCTTAGGCATGCCGGAGTTGTTGTGCATTTTTGGTATTGCATTGCTGATTTTTGGCGCCAAGCGCGTGCCTGAGATCGGCCGCGGTCTGGGACGGGCGATTTCATCTTTTAAGGAAGGCTTGGAGGGACGGGAATGAGCCGGGCCGCGTGGATCGCACTCGCCGTAGTAGCAAGCGGCATCGGTCTGGGCGGCCCTGCCGAAGGCGCTTTGGATGCCGCCAAGGAAGTGCTCGCGAAAACCGATCAGGAGCTGGATCAATTGGGCCGGATTCGCTTGTATCAGGGGGGAAAGTTCACCCTAAAAACAAGCGGCGAGCTCCGTTACCGGCTGGAACTGCGCAATGACTTCAACTTTAACGACGCGAGTTACGAAGACGACGCGCTCCACTTGCTTCGGACGCGCCTGGGTATTGAAGCCGCAATGCCCTCTCGCATAAAAGTCTTCGTCCAAGGGCAAGATGCCGAGAGCTTCGCCAGCAGCAGCCTTAACCAAAGCAACGCGTTCGTCGATCGCCTCGATTTACGCCAGCTCTACGTCGAGCTGAACAGCCCCTGGAAAGAAGCGCCGGTTAAGCTGAAGGTGGGGCGCCAGGAGCTCTCGTACGGAGAGCAGCGGTTTGTGGGCGCTTTCGACTGGTCAAATGTGGCGCGCGTCTTCGATGCTATCAAACTCAGCGCAGCCCCTACCGACTGGGCGCAGGTGGATATCTGGTTCAGCCAGCCGGTGCTCATCAACCGTGTCAAGGCCGACAGCGCCGACCACGAGGATAACTTCTACGGGGTTTACACCTCGGTCAAACCCATCCGCGACCATGTCTTGGACACCTTTCTCTTTGTCCGGCACGATTTGGATAACGAACTGGTCGGAGAAATCGCCGGCCACCGCGGCCAACTCAAAGAGTACACCGTCGGTAACCGCCTTCGCGGCAAGCACGACAATCTCGACTACGGCATCGAATGGGCTCGGCAATTCGGATCGCGAGCCCATGAAAACATCCGGGCTTGGGCGTGGCATAACGAGCTGGGTTACACTTTCATTAAATGTGCGCTAAGCCCGCGCGTGGGCATGGAATACAACCACGGCTCAGGCGACGACAATACATCCGACGGCGATGTGGGCAACTTCGACAATCTCTTTCCCACCAACCATCTCCACTACGGCCACATCGATTTCGCCAGCCTGCGCAATCTCGACCATGTGGAAGCCAATCTGTCGGCCAAGCCCTTCAAGCCGCTCACGCTGACGGCAAAATTCGGGTGGTTCTTCCTCGACACCAACAAGAGCGCGTGGTTTAACGCAAGCCAAGGCACGATCCGAGCCGCGCGCGCGAACGCCAGCACCACGCTGGGGCAAGAGATCGACCTGCTCGCCAAATGGCAGGTAAGCAAGCACATCGATATGCTCCTAGGTTACGCGCATTTTCGCGCAGGCGCTTTTGTCAAAGACACAGGCACATCCGATGACGCGGACTTTGTCTACTGGCAAACGGGGATAAAGTTTTGAAATTAGCTCGAACGGTTGCGGGGCCTAAATGAGCGCTGAACGCATCGTCATGCGGGTCGTCCAAGAAACGGGCGAAATCGTCGAAACCCCGCTTACGGACGATGAGCTGAAGCTGAACTGGAACCGCAGCGTCTGCGCGTATTGCGGGGTCGGCTGCGGCATTCTCGTCGGCAGCCAAGACGGCCGCGTAAAAAAAGTGCGGGGCGATCCGAACCATCCGGCTAACTACGGGCTTTTATGCGGAAAAGGCGCGACGCTTCCCCTTATGGTGCACACGCCGGATCGCCTCACAGCTCCCTTGCTGCGCACCAGCCGCAACCGTAGCCACGAACCGGTGGGTTGGGATGAGGCGCTGTCGCACATCGCCGACCGCTGGCGCGCCATCATCGACCGGCACGGGCCTGACTCCGTCGCCTTTTACATTTCCGGCCAGATGTATACCGAAGACTACTACGTGGTGAACAAGCTGGCGAAAGGCTTCCTGGGAACCAATAACGTGGACTCCAACTCACGGCTGTGCATGGCCTCGGCGGTTTCAGGTTATGTCACATCGCTCGGAGCGGACGCGCCGCCTGGCTGCTACGCCGATATCGAGCTGGCCGATTGCTTTTTCCTGATCGGTACCAACACCGCGGCCTGCCACCCGGTGACTTTTGAGCGCATCCGCCGCCGCAAGCTGCGCGCGCCCAACCGCATCAAAGCGATCGTTGCTGACCCGCGCCGCACGCGCACAGCCGACATCGCCGATGTGTACCTGCCCATCCGCCCCGGCACCGACGTGGCGCTCTTAAACGCCATGCTCTACGTTCTTATCGAAGAGGGTTTGACCGACAAACGCTTCATCGAACGGCACACCGCCGAATGGCAGACAGTGCAGGAACGCGTCAAAGCTTATCCGCCGGAGCGCGCGGCAGCCATCTGCGGCGTACCGGCTGACGATATTAGACGAGCCGCGATGCTCTTTGGCAAAGCGCATGCCGCCCTCAGCTTCTGGAGCATGGGGCTGAACCAATCAACCCAAGGAACAGCCAAAAACAACAGCGTCATCAACCTGCATCTAGCCACAGGGCAGATCGGCAGAGCCGGCGCCGGGCCCTTTTCATTGACAGGCCAGCCCAATGCCATGGGCGGCCGCGAAACAGGCGGGTTGGCGCACCTGCTGCCCGGCCATCGCTTTATCGCCAACGCCCAAGACCGCGCCGAAACAGAGAGCCTATGGGGCGTTCCGCCGGGACGGATCGGCGCTAAACCCGGGCTTAACGCCGTCGACCTGTTCAAAGAGTTGGACGAAGGCCGCGTTAAAAGCGTTTGGATCCTCTGCACAAACCCGATGGTCTCGATGCCGAATGTAAATCGTGTGCGTCGGGCGCTTGAGAAAGCGGAGCTCGTCATTATCAATGATATCTATCACCCGACCGAGACCACCCGGATGGCGGATGTCATCCTTCCGGCAGCGCAGTGGGCCGAGCGCAACGGCACCGTCACTAATTCCGAGAGATGCGTTTCCTACGCCGAAAAGGCGATCGAGCCGCCGGGCATAGCCCTACCGGATTGGGAGATTATCTGCCGTTTCGCCCGCCATTACGGCTTTGCCGAAGCGTTCGCGTTTGAAACAGCCGAGCAGATCTATGAGGAATACAAAACATTCACAAGCGGCCGCGACCTCGACGTAAGCGGCATCACTTATGATCGGCTAAAGCAGAGCCCGCTTCACTGGCCCTGCCCGACGGATGGCCATCGCTCAACCCTGCGACGATTCACCGACGGCAAATTTGCGCATGCGGATCAAAAAGCGCGCTTTCTCGTTCATGATTACGCGGATCCTGCCGAAAAGACCGACGCGGATTTTCCGATGGTACTGACCACAGGGCGCGTTCGCGACCAGTGGCATACCCTGACCCGAACGGGCAAGATTCCCGTCCTGGCCAAGAAAGAGCCGGGGCCGTTTCTTGAAGTACATGCGCGCGATGCCGCCGGGCTCGGGCTGTGTACAGGCGAATTGGTCACGGTGCGCTCGCGACGAGGTCAAGCCACGGCGGCCTGCCGCGTCACGGAGGCGATCACCCCAGGCACCTGCTTCATGCCGTTTCATTGGGGCGCCTTGTGGGGCGATGCCGCGATCAACCAAGCCACCAGCGATGCCTACGATCCGCTATCCAAGCAGCCGGAGCTGAAATTCTGCGCCGTCCGGTTAGAAAAAGCGGCGCCCCATGCCCCTTGAGCCGATGCAGGATCAATTCGGGCGAATGATCACCTACTTGCGCATTTCGGTGATCGATAAATGTAACTTACGCTGCGTCTATTGCATGCCCAACGGGCTGACGACACGCAGCCGTTTTTTAGAATTGCTCACCAATGAAGAGCTCTTGACCTTAGGACGCATCTTCGCGGATCTTGGTATTCAAAAAATCCGGCTAACCGGTGGCGAGCCCCTGCTGCGCCCGGGCCTTGTGGGTCTCATCCGCCAACTGGCGGAGATTCCCGGCATTAGGCAACTCGCGCTGTCGACGAATGGCGTCCTCTTGAAGCGCCACGCACAAGACTTAAAACGCGCGGGCCTTGACCGCATCAATATCAGCCTGGACACGCTTTCTGCTGAACGGTTTGTGCGCATCACCGGCATGGATCAGTGGCAAGCGGTCATCGATGGCATTTTCGCCGCCAAAGAAGCGGATCTTTCCCCGGTAAAACTCAATACGGTCATCATGAACGGCGTAAACGACGATGAAATTCTTTCACTTGTCGATTTTGCCATCGCGCAGGCGCTTGAAATCCGGTTCATTGAATGGATGCCCACCAATCCGCTCGTCAACACCGAGCGCGATCATCGTTTCTTCAGCAACGCAATCACGCAGGCTCGCATAGAAGAGCGCCATCACCTGATCGCCGATGATCCGGACCCAGCCTCGCCCGCGCGCAGCTTCCGTATTCAGGGGACAAACGCGCGCGTGGGGTTCATCAATCCTCTGTCGAACTACTTCTGCGCCCGCTGCAATCGCATACGCCTGAAGGTAAACGGCTGCATCAAAACATGCCTGCACGGACGGGAAGAATTAGACCTGAAGGCGCTGCTGCGCAACGGCACGCCGCATGAAATCATCGCGCGCCAGATCGCAACGGCTGTCTTTTTACGGCCTGAGCAGCATTTTCTGAACCGGCCGGAAATCGCCCACAACGACTTTGTCATGACGCACGTGGGCGGCTGAATCCGCATGAACAAAGCTAGCCACCAGTCTTCTTGCCGGCCAGAGGATTCGCTTGCCGCTCAGCGGATTTTGCTGCGCTAGACTCCGGATGCGAGCTCACAAAATCCGAATTCGCGGCGCACGAATCCCCTGGCCGGTACCACCTATCCATGGCCAGCTCTGTTCACGCCGATTTAACAGGCGCGTGATTTACCCGTAACACGCAACGGGCATACTTGTTGCGTATCGTACTCGGAGAATCGAAATGTCCACACAAAAGCTCATCGTCGTCGGAAACGGCATGGCCGGCATGGCCTGCCTTGATCAGATCCTTAAATCTAAGCCCGACTTCGCCATTACCGTGCTCAGCGAAGAGCCTTACTACAACTACAACCGTATTCTGCTCTCATCTGTCCTATCGGGCGAAAAATCGCTCGATGAAATCTATATCAATTCTAAAGAGTGGTACGACCACAACGCTATCCAACTCAAACTCGGCGCTAAAGCTGTCAGCATCGATCCCATCAACAAGACCGTCACCACCGAGGGCGGCGAGGCGCTCGCTTACGACAAGTTGCTCCTGGCTACGGGCAGCACGCCTTTCATCCCGCCGATTGCCGGCATCGACAAAGCGGGAATTCTTGCGTTCCGGAATATGGCGGATACGCGTGAGATTCTCGCCCGCAGCGAAGGGCCCGGCCGCTCGGTCGTCATCGGCGGCGGACTGCTCGGGCTTGAGGCGGCCCGCGGCTTGCTCAATCGCGGCATGCAGGTAAGCGTGGTGCATCTGACCGACCGGCTCATGGACGTGCAGCTCGACGTTATCGGCGCGGCCTATCTTAAGCGCTCCATGGAGAAGCTCGGGATAACTGTTTTGCTGGGCAGGAAGACCACCCAATTTCTCGGTAACGGACACGTAGAAGGCGTGTCGTTTGAAGGCGGCGAAACTATCCCCGCCGATTTGGTGGTTGTAGCCTGCGGCATCCGGCCGAATGTGGAGTTGGCTAAGAGCGCAGGTCTAACGATTAACCGCGGTATCGTGGTCAACGACCATATGGAAACGAGCAACCCCGATATCTTTGCCGTCGGCGAATGCGTGGAGCACCGCGGAAAAATCTATGGGCTCGTCGCCCCCCTTTACGACCAAGGCAAGGTGCTGGCGGCGACTATCACCGGCAATAAGGGCCCCCTGTACACGGGGTCTACATCGGCGGCAAAACTTAAAGTCATGGGAGTCGATGTTTTCTCAGCCGGAGAAGCGCAAGCATCCGGCGCGGAGTATGAAACCGTCGCTTATCAAGATGATGCCGCGGGTGTGTATCAAAAACTCGTCTTCAAAGAAAACCGGCTGGTCGGCACGGTGTTGGTCGGCAATGTCGCCAAAGCCAACCGCTTGCTCGAATACATCCGCAGCCAAGAGGCCATAAGCAACGACCGCTACCGGCTGCTGTTTGACGCTGCCAATGTAACCGGCTCTTCATCCGAAGATGTCATGTCACGCTCAGACGACGAAACCATCTGCGGCTGCATCGGCGTCTCGAAAGGCCAAATCGTCGATGCTATCCAGAAAAATAACCTAAAGAGCCTGGCCGGCATCAAAAGCTGCACCAAAGCTTCCACGGGTTGCGGCACGTGCACAGGCCTTGTCGGGAGCATCCTCAAAGCCGTGGTCGGAGATGAAGTCGAAGAAAAAAAGAACCATCTCTGCGCCTGTGTTCCCTTCCCCAAAGAACAACTGCGAACGATCATCCTGACGCAGAAACTCAAGAAAGCGCAGGACATTCTTGATATTTACGGCAACGGAACCGGCTGCAACGTATGCAAACCGGCGCTCTCTTTTCTCGTTGATGAGGTCTTGCTCGGCGAGCATGAAGAAGACCGTTCGGCGCGCTTCATCAATGACCGCGTGCATGCCAATATCCAACGAGACGGCACGTTTTCGGTCGTACCGCGCATGCGGGGAGGCGTCACCTCGCCGGCTGAGCTGCGCAAGCTCGCCGATGTCGCCGAAAAATATCAGGTGCGCATGGTCAAAGTCACCGGAAGCCAGCGGATCGATCTCTTGGGCGTCAAGAAATCGGACTTGCCGAAAATCTGGGCGGAGCTCGGCATGCCTTCCGGCCACGCGTACACTAAAGCCGTGCGCATGGTCAAATCGTGCGTGGGCACGGATTTCTGCCGCTACGGCACCCAGAATTCCATCCAAACCGGAATCCAACTTGAAGAGCTGCTCGAAGGGCTCTATACCCCGGCGAAACTTAAAATGGGCGTGGTGGGTTGCCCGCGCAACTGCGCCGAAGCGACGGTTAAGGATATCGGCCTCGTCGGCTTTGAGGGCGGCTGGCAGGTCGTCATCGGCGGCGCCGCCGGCAAACGCGTTCGGGCCGCAGACATCTTGGTGAGCGTTAAAACGACCGACGAGGCCTTACGCGCAGCCAAGCTCTTCTTCCAATACTACCGAGAGCGCGGCGAATACGGCGAGCGCACTTACGATTTTGTGGAGCGCGTCGGGCTTGAAACGGTGCGACGTGAAACAGTGCTCGCTCCGGAGCAGCGCCAGCAAGCGCTTCTGGATCGGTTGGCGAAAGCTAAAACAAAAGCCGTAGATCCCTGGAGCGTTGAATCCAAGCGCCCCGTCCATCCGACTCAGTTTGAAGATTTTGTGCTGCCCAAAGACCAGAGCGCTTTGCTCGAAAGCGCGGCCTCCCATGCCTGATGACGCATCGCTTCGTTGGCATGTCGTCGCCGATTGCGCGGCTATCCCTTTAAGAGAAGGCCGGTGCGTGCAAGTCAACGGGCAAGATATAGCGGTTTTCAACCTGGGGGCTGAGTACCGGGCCGTCGCCAACCGCTGCCCGCACCGTGAAGGGCCGCTTGCCGACGGGATCGTCGCCGGGAACTCGGTATTTTGTCCCTTGCATAATTGGCGTATCAATCTGGAAAACGGTTGCGCGCTGGCAGGCGGCGAAGGAAAGGTAGAATGTTTTCCGGCTAAAGTCGTCCGCAATCAGGTCTACATCGCTTTAGCGGATGGGAAAACCAGCAAAGCTTCCGCACCGCCTTCCTGAAGATTGCTCAAACGCACGTATCCGCCATGCAGCTCCATAATCGTACGCACGATGCTCAGCCCAAGGCCAACCCCTTGGCCGATCGGCTTAGTCGTAAAAAACGGATCAAACGCTTTTTCGAGCGCTTCCTTTAAAAGGCCTGGGCCTGAATCTTGAATGCGCACTCGAATAATCGCGTCCCCCACAGAGAGCTTAGCGCAATAGAGCTGATCCTCATCGGTTGCGGTATCCGCAGCTGCCAAGAGCCTCAAAGCTCCTCGGCCTGCCATCGCTTGGATGGCGTTCATTAGAATATTCACCAGCACTTGCTCAATCTTCTGCCGATCCACCGTAATCCAAAACGGCTCCGACGCGCTGGGCTGCTCCACCGTGACATGGGAGCGCAAAATTTCGTTTCGCACTAGTCCCAACGATGCTGTAAAAAGCGTGGACACGCTTACTGTTTCACGATCCAGAATACGGTTGGATGAAAACTCAAGCAACCCGCGGATCACGCGGTCTGCCCGATGCACCGCTTCTTCCATCTGGCCGATGACTTCAACCAACTGCACGTCAGACGTCAAAGTGCTGTGGTTCCTCAAATAAGTCGCCCCCATCAGCAGGATCGCCAGCGGGTTGCGCACCTCATGCGCGGTGCCGGCAGCCAACCGTCCGACTGACTCTAATTTCGCCGCTTGAATGAGCTGCAACTGGGTAGCCTGAAGCTCTTCGTGCGATCGGGACAACTCCTGATAAGCTGCCTCGCGCGTCTCCAAAAGCACCCTTCGTTCCTCCAAAAGCGACGCCATCAAAAAACCGGACAGCACTTGAATGCCGACCAAGAATTGCTCCATGAACAAGACATGCCGCGCGCCTGCGCGACTGGCGTCCGCAAATGGCCCAATACCGTGCGCGGCGCTCCAAAAAGCAAGCGAAGCGATAATGCAACTGGTAAGCGTCGTTCCCTGCAGCCGAAAACGGACAGCCGCCCACATTAAGAAAGGCAATAAAAGATACGTTGTGATCGCAGGATACCCGGGAACCGCAAGGTCGCCAAAAAAAATAAGGTTCGCCATCAGGGCCGTTGAACCCAGCAGCAACAAACCTTCTGTGACACGCGACAGCGACTGCCAAGCGGCAAAAGACCGGCCTGCGCCCACCCAGGTGATGATCAGCGGAGCCATCAGCAAAGCGCTGAGTGAGTTCGCCGTCCACCACACGTAGCCTACTTTCAAGAACGAAACGCTTCCCACCATGCCGATCGTTATCAGCGCCGCGAGTATGGCTGAAATACCCGGACTTAAAAAAACAGCCAACACGGTAAACCAAAATACTTGCCTTAACGTGGTTAATGTTACGCGCGACCCGCAGAAGCGCTGCACGAGCCATGCGCCTAACAAACATTCGATAACGTTGACGCCGGTATAGGCCAAGCTCAGGCCCAAAGAATTGCCCGCAAGTAAATGTGCCAGCACGCATGCTGGAATGACCGCTGATACCAAGACAAACCATTCCCGACGCGGACGGATAAGTAGAAAACCAAGCAATAGCCCATTAGGCGGCCAAAAGGCAGGAATGCGCTCGGGTTGTATCAATAGCGCAACGCCGATTCTTGCGCCGATGAAGTAGAGCGCTGCCAGGCAAAACGCAAAGAGCACGGTAGGTGTGGGGATGCTTGCCTGCCTGGAGAGCTTCATGTGTGGGGGGCGGCCAACATTTCGTTGGCGATCGCGTCTCGCTTCTTGCCGCCAAAAAGCAATTCAACCAGTTTTAGGGCGAACTCAAGCGCCGTTCCGGGCCCGCGGCTGGTCGCGCACGGCCCATCCACAACGACGCGCTCTTGGATCGCCGATCGGTTGGCAAGCGACTCGTCGCAGCCGGGAAAAGCGGTAGCTCGCCGATGGCCGATCAAACCATGGTGCTGCAATACCACAGCCGGCGAAGCGCAAATAGCGCCGTATAGCCGTTCGGCTGCAGCTTGTTGTTTAAGCAAAGCCGCAAGCTCGCTTGAATCACGCAAGCGCTCGGCGCCCGGCATGCCGCCCGGCAAAACGATCAAATCGTACACCTGGCCCAAGCAATCTTTTATGAGTAGATCCGCGACCAGTTTCACGCCACGCGATGCGGTGACTTGAAGGGATACCTCAACCGAAGCAACCGTAACTTGAGCGCCGGCGCGCCTGAGCGTGTCGATCAGCGTAACGGCTTCAAGCTCTTCCGTCCCATTTGCAATCGGTACAAGCGCTGTCTTTGGCAACCGCTAGATCTCCAAAATTTCCGTCATTCGTATCTCAACGCAGTGATGGGGTCCAGCCTGGAAGCCTGTTGGGCCGGCCACAAACCAAACGTGATGCCGATTCCGGCCGAGAATAAGAACGCGAGCAGAACCGCAACTGGAGAAAGCGCAACCGACCATCCGGCGAATTGCGAGATGCTCAACGTAATCACCGACCCAAGGACAATGCCCGCTATACCCCCCGCAACGCTGACCACCACCGCTTCAATCAGGAACTGCGCCAGGATATCGCGTCGCCGGGCGCCCAGCGCCTTGCGCAAGCCGATCTCGCGCGTGCGCTCTGTCACCGAAACCAGCATGATATTCATGATGCCGATGCCGCCCACGACCAACGAAACAGCTGCGATAGAAGCCAACAGCCACGACATGGTGCGGCTGCTCTCGGACATAGCCGCCTGCATCTCGGCCATGTTGCGCACCTCAAAAGACTCTTGCTGGGAAGGCGGCAACCGGTGCCGTTTAATCACCAGCTGCTCGACCGCTTCTTGCGTTTCGGCAATGGCTTCGGCATCGGACACCTCGATATCAATCGTATCCACGTAGTCTTTACCGAGCAACCGGCGCATGGCGGTCGTTAATGGGATAGCAATAACGTCATCTTGATCTCGCCAAGTAGTGCTTCCTTTTTCAGGCATGACGCCGATCACCTGAAAACTCACGCGGTTGATCTTAATCGATTCTCCGGCTGGGTTAGCATCACCAAAGAGCTCGCGCGCGACGGTCAGCCCCAGCACGGCGACCCGAGCGCGACCGGCAAGCTCCTCTTCGGTAAAAAAACGCCCGACAGTCGGCACCGCTGAGCGCATCAGCGCGTACGGCGGGGTCGTGCCAAGCACCTGGGTATTCCAGTTTTTATTTCCGAAAACGATTTGGCCGCGGCCGGTCACCGTCGGCGCCACGCGCCGGATGTGCGCCAGGTCGCGTTCAATACTCTGCGCGTCTTCCAGCGTCATGCGCGTAACCGCGCCTGCCTCAAGCGCCACCCCACGCATCTGCCGCGAGCCTGAGCGCAGCACCAGCAAGTTGGATCCCATGGATGCGAGCTGCGATTGGATAGACTCGCGGGCGCCCGCTCCTAACGCCAGCATCGCGATCACAGCAGCGACCCCGATCAAAATACCCAGCATCGACAAGCCGGACCGCACCTTGTTGGCCAACAGCGCACGAAGCGCTTGCCTGAAAAATGCGGCAGCTTCAGCGAAGCTGATCGCGCCTGAAGCGTTCGCTTGCGGAAGCAAAATTTCCGGCGCAGGCGCGGCGCTCGCAGGAACGCTTTTTAGGCGTTCGTCACTCTGGACAAGACCGTCGCGCATGCGGATCACGCGCCGGGCATGCCTGGCGATGTCTTCTTCATGCGTGACCAGAACAACCGTAATGCCGCGCGCGTTCAAACGGTCTAACAATTCCATAATTTCGGCGGAACTTTTGGAATCGAGGTTGCCGGTAGGCTCATCCGCCAGCAGAATCGGCGGTTGATTGGCGAGCGCGCGGGCGATCGCGACACGCTGCTGCTGGCCACCCGAAAGTTGATTGGGTTTATGGTGCGCTCTGTCGCCAAGGCCCACTTCTTCGAGTAGTTTCTCAGGCGGAGGGCTGTCCGCAGGAGGTGCAACATACAAACGCGGCAAGGCGACATTTTCAAGCGCTGTGGTGCGGGCAAGTAGGTGAAATTGCTGAAAAACAAATCCGATAGCGCGGCCGCGCAGCGCTGATAGCTCATCTTCGCCTAGAGTGGACACTTCTCGTCCAAGCAGCTGGTATGAGCCGCCGGTAGGTGTATCCAGCAAACCCATCACGTGCATGAGCGTGGATTTGCCGGAGCCGGAGGCTCCCATGATCGCGATAAACTCTCCCTGCTCGACGGTGAGCGAAACGCCGCGCAGGGCAAGCACTTCGACCTCGCCCATCCGATACGTCTTACGGAGATTTTCTATACGTATCATGACCCCTGACGGCGGTTTTGGGTTCGCCGGCCAAAGGGAGAGAACGGGTTGCCGCCCGACTGTTTAGAGCGCGACAGTTTAGGAGCGGCGATCCACACAGTGTCTCCTTCTTGAAGGCCGGTGAGCACCTCGGTGCGTTTGCCGTCGGACATACCAAGCGTTACCTCAATAGGAGCCGAGCGGCCTTTTCCCGCCAAAACAGTTGCTTGGTCTGCGTCACGCCGAATCGCTTCGGTCGGCACGACGAGCGCACCTTCGCGCTCCTCTATGATCACAATAATGTTGGCCGTCATGCCGCTGCGCATGGTTTCGGGAACGGTATCCGGCAGCACGTCGACCTCGTAGATAGTGACATTATTCACCGTTTCTGCCTCATAAGCGACGTGATCTACATGCGCGGGAACATTTTCATCCGGATACGCGTCGAGCGAGATTGAAGCGTTTTGCCCCACACGCACTTGGCTGATATCGGTTTCATCCACCTGCGCTTTTGCGATCAATCGATCGGACAAAACGAGCACCGCATCGGTCGCGGCCACTGTCTGCCCGGGCTCGACATTGCGGGCGATCACCGTTCCATCTATAGGGGTAACCAGCGGAGCCGCTTTATACAGATCTGTCCAACGGGCAAGCTCTTCCGGGCCTTTAGCGCGGGCCGCATCGAGCAATGCCGCTCGCTCGGTTGAGCTCATCCAAGCGAGTACATCACCCTGCTTAACCAGCTGGCCTTCCTGAACAAGGATCTCTTCGACACGGCCGGCGATAGGCGGCTTGACCGCCAAACGATTCTGCGGCTCGATCACGCCCGTCGCCAGCACAACCCGGCGAAGGTCGTCACGCTCTACCTGGATCGAGCGCAGCGTGTCCTGTGCGTTCTTTGTGAGGCGGCACGGTCCAAAAAACACCAAGCTCCCTACACCCAGCGCCAATAGCAGCCAGATACCGTATCGTTTGATCATGGAATGGAACCTTTGCCCTGCACGCGCTCCCAATCGGCCTCAGCTATCACCGCATCGCGCCGGCTTGCTAAAACAATTTTCTGGGTATCGATCAGATCATTCTCGATGATATCCCAATTCTCGAAGGATAGCAGCCCGCTCGTATATTGGCCTTGAGCAATTTCGGCGCGAACCTCGGCCGCTTCAAGAAACTGCTCTTCTACCGCTCTGTCTTCGATGGCATCCGCATACGCCACATAAGTGTCCGATAGATCGAAACGGGTTTGCTGCGCCACGCTCTTTAAGACCGCTTCTACTCTCGCTAACTCGGCTTTGGCGCTTCCGCGATCAAACATGTTCTGACCGCCCGCAAAGAGCGGCAAAGAAACCTCAACGCCAGCCAACCAGCGATCATTGCGCGGCGGCCAATCCGTGCCGCGCCGCGCGAGCGTCCCTGTGGCCGACACCTCGGGCAAAAAACTGCTTTGGGCGATAGTTAAAGCCGCGCGAGATGCCAGCACACCTGCCGCCGCTTGCCGGTAGGCGGGCGTTTCTTTAGTCAGAGCATCCAAATCCGGATCCGTTATGGGAGAAATCGTCGCGAATGTGCCCTGTACGACACTATCACGCGGTTCTTCGTTTCCCAAAGCAGCGGCTAACTGTTGCCGGGCAACAGCGATCGCTCTTTTTGCCTTAGCGAGGTCTGCCGATGCTTGCCGTTCGGAGGCTTGGATCCGCAAGAAAGAACCTTTATGCTCTCTTCCTGCCTCATAACGCAGTTCTACCAGACTCACATTGTCTTGGCGACGCGTATGAATGGCTTGGGCCAAGGCCACTTGTTCCTGCGCGAACAAGAGCTGCGCAAAAGCGCGTCGCACCGCGAATGCGACATCCGCTTGAGTTTGGGTAAGCGTTGCTTCAGCCGACTCAAGCGCGGCGCGTTTCTGCTTAGATGTTCCGAAATTGCGAAACCCGGTAAAAAGCGGCTGTTCAAGCGACAACCCTATAGAAGTATCGTCCAAATCGGTCGTTCCGCTGGCCGAGTCGCTTTCACCATCACTGATACCCGCATCCGCGGTAACGTGGGGTAAAAAATTCCCGTAACTGCTGTAGAGCTCCATTCGCGCTTTGCGCACCGACGCCTCCGCGGCATACAAATCCGGGTTATTCCGCGCAGCCAGCCTGAGGCAATCCTCAAGACGCAATGGCTCTTCTGCGGATAACGGCACAACCGCCGGAAACAAAATAAGCGTGCCAGCTATTACTATCTTAACGGTATATTGCTGTACGGTGAGCGCATCGTGTCGATCAAATAGGTTTACATCCATCAATAAAAAATGGGCGGGCGCAGTTACCGCCCGCCCATCGGCCGTTCGTTCAATTATTGGGCGCGCTCGTATACGATCTCCATCGAGCGAAACTCTTTGCCGTCTGGTCCCTTGCCATACATCTCATACGTGTAGTGATTCGCGTCAAGTAGCTTGAGCACACCCTTTCCTTGCATGGCCTTTTCTTCTGTCATCGGGCAGCTGAAGGTGCATTGTTCGGTAAGGGTCTTCGTAGCCGCATCATATTGGCCTGAGGCCGTCATGATTCCGGTGCTCATATTGTCGAGCCAGAGTGATGTATACTCGCCTTTGACATTGTCGTAGCCGGTAATACCCATGCCCTCAAACGGCTGACCCATCGCCTCGCCCGTCGTATTCTGTTGCACAAACCGTCCACCCATAATCCACGCGTTTGTGTTGCTTCCTTTAGATTCACTGGGAGCCTGGGATGGATCCATCCACCAACGTAGGTTGTAATTCCACGTTCCGATCAACGGCTCAAGCGCCTTGTGGTGTTCGTTAGGAGCCGCGTTCTTCTCCCACTTAGCCTTCATCGCCGCTTCATCAGCCTGGCTTGCACCGCCGGCGTGAGCACTGTCATGGTGTTCGGCTGTTACCGGAGTGTTTCCCAGCACAAGAGCACCCAGAAACACGCCGGCGCTGAACAATGCCCCCATAAAAAGACCAGTCCGTGCCTTCATCAAACCGTCCTCCCTACGCAATGTGGATAACCGTGACATTAAAGTGTAGCTGCTTTTCTGCCAATGGATGATTTAGGTCTACCGCCAAGGTCTCATCCCGAACTTCGTACTATCGTAACTTATTTCATCCGAATGCGGTAGCGTCCAATTCGCGCTTAAGATCCTTCGCTAGCTGCATTAGCCGCACGCGCAGCCGCAAGAGCCTCCACCGCTTCCGCAGCCGCCTTCATTGCCATTGGTAACACTCACCTGCGGCCGATTCGCTTTTACGATATTGATGGGGGCCATAAAAGCGCGCGCCGGGGCGGGATCCGCGCAATCCGGGCATCGGGGCCGCGTTCCAGCGCTGTATTCGGTCATGGATAAACGCTCTTCAAACAAACGTCCGCACTTGCGGCATTGAAAATCATAAGTCGGCATACGTTATTCTCCTTCATCAACCTCAAACTGGGTCAAACACTCTTCACAAACGTACACGGACATCTCGAAACGCAGGGTCAACAGACGGACGCGTTCTTCGCCGCATTGGGGGCAATAGACCGGCGGACGCCAACGCTCAGGTTCTTGGGGCAGGAAGGATTCTTCGTCAAACGCTTCTTCCATAAAATATCCCTCTATTGAAAGCACCCTCGAGGGGAACTTGCGCACAACCAGGCTACACCCCGGCACTGCAATCTGTCACCTGATTTTGTAACGGCCCTCGATCATCCCGCCGCGGAGCCCTTTCCTGATGTCCACGTCTCACCCAAGAGAAACGAAACAATGTCGAACAATTCTCCTGAGTCGAACGGCTTAGTGAGATAGGCATCCGCCCCATGCGCGAACCCGCGAAGCCGATCCACCGGCTGATCTTTCACCGTTAACATAAGAATCGGCAGCGACCACGGATGGTAGATCCTGCGTATCTCCCTGGCTAGCTGGAAGCCATTGGCATCCGGCAGGTTGATATCCAAAATAACCAGGTCAAAACGCTGCTCCGCCACTTGAGCCAGCGCAGGCTTTCCGTGCGTCTGGGTTTGCGCCGTATACCCCTCGGATGAGAGCCGGCTCTTTAAAAGCCGCGACAGCGATTCATCATCTTCAACGATCAGAATGTTCTTTCGATTAGTCGTTTCCATCTGTCCGCCCTCCTTGTTCTCTGCCCTCAAACGTTTGTCAAACGACTGGAACCGATCTGTGCCCCGCCCCCGGCGTCGCTCCGGTCGATCAAATCTAAAATTTCTTTCGCGCTCACCGGTTTGGGTATGAACACTTGCCCGCCGATAACTCCCGCCGGCGTGCTGACTTCATCCCGCGACACGGCCGCTGTCAGAAAAAAGATCGGGATGTTGCGCAATGCAGGGTCTTCTTGAAGCTGGGCCGCCACATCGCCGCCGTCTATATCCGGCATGATCACATCAAGCAAAATCAGATCCGGCTGAAAGCTCTTCGCCGCAGCCAGAGCATGCAATCCCCCATTCTCGACGCGCACGGTGAAACGGCCGGTCCTCTCCAAATACAGCTTGAGCGTGCGCGTAAAAGTTTCTTCGTCATCGATGAGCAAAATGCGTTTGCTGTTCATGGGTAGCTCCTTGCGTATGGTCGAAAATGAGTGTGGCCCGCGCACCTCGTTCCGGCCTATTTCCGATGGTCATCGTTCCGCCGTGCAGCTCAATAATACTTTTGCTGACGGTCAATCCAAGGCCGGTCCCCTGTCCGGTCGGTTTGGTTGTGAAAAAGGGATCAAAAACTTTGTGCAGCTTATCGGCAGAAATGCCGCTTCCGGTATCGTCAACCGTCACGATGATCGCGGACGAACCGGAAGGCTCCCATTTTTCTTGCCGGCGGCCGGTATTGCCTATTTCCAGGTCTTCCACAGGTATCACCGTGGTGCGGATCGCGATTGTTCCGCCATCAGGCATCGCCTGAACCGCGTTCATGATCAAATTCAACATAACCTGCTCAATCTTGACCCTATCGATCGGTAGCGGCGGCAAATTTTCCTGAAAATCCTTGAGCACCGATACATGGCAGCGATCCAGCTCATGTTTAGAAAGAACAAGCGCTTGATCGATAACGGCGTTGAGCGACTCAGGAGTCTTGTTCAGCTTATGCGGGGCTGAGAAATCAAGCAGGCCTTTGATCACCGTATCGGCTCGGCGAATCGCTCGGTTCATATCCCGCAACAGCGCGGCGATGTCAGCGTCATCGGGTGGAAAATGATCCGCCAGCACGTCAACGCCCATCAAAAGCGTGGCCAATGGGTTCTTGACTTCATGCGCCACGCCGGCAGCCAAACGGCCGACCGATTCCATCTTCGCGGCGTGGATCAATTGCAGCTGGGTATCTTGAAGCTCTTTATGCGCCCGACGCAGGTTTCTGAGCGCCTCTTGAAGAGCCCGCTGGCGTTCGGCCAACTGTATGTTGGCTTGTTTGAGTTCTTCTTCGCCGCTCTTGCGTTCGGTGATGTCCCTTATAATGGCTGCGAAAAAATGCCCTGCCTTTGTCGACCAAGGAGAAAAGGCTATCTCAATCGGAAATTCGGTTTTATCCTTGCGGGCGCCGACCAACTCCATCGTACGCCCCAAAATGCGGGCGTACCCTCTTGCATCAAAACGGCCAAGCCCTGGCTGCGGCGACTCTTTGAAACGCGCCGGGAATAGCCAAACTAATGGCTTGCCCATTATTTCGCCTAAGGAATAACCGAACATCGCCTCCGCGGCGTTGTTCCACGCCACGATGTTTCCATCTTCATTCGCAGAGATAATGGCATCCCGCGCCGTCTCAATAACCGCTCGATATTTTTCCTCGCTCAGACCAAGCGCCTGTTCCATGTGCTTGCGCTCCGTGATGTCGCATGCGATCACCGAAGCGCCAATCACATGATTATCAGCGTCTTTAATCGGAGACATGCCCAGTGATACCGCCACTCGCCGGCCATCTTTACAAAGGCGCTCAGTCTCGAAGTGCTGCACAGATTCTCCTAAAAGTATCTTCGCTAATAGCGCCGGTTCTTCATCGGGACTGTCATCCGGAAGCAGGATACGGGCTGAGCGCCCTTTCATTTCGGCGGCCGTGTAGCCAAAAAGCCGCTCAGCCGCCTTGTTCCAGCTCACAATCACGCGATCGACCGTTTGCCCGATGATGGCATCGCTGGATGACTCAACCAAAAATGCCAGCTGTTGCAACATCTCTTCGGCTTGATTAGACTCCAGCAACGTTTGATGGCCCCGCCTTCCACACGCTGCAGAAAGGCTTCTTCGAAGCGCGTTCCAATGACTGTGCAACCTGCGTATAATCATGCCGAATCCGCTGATCATGCTTGCCAAGCCTTTCCTGCCGCAACACGCCTTTAAAATAAAATTGCCCCGCGCTTCACACTAAGGAAGCACAGGGCTGTGTCGAAATTGAAGTCTCCGAAGCTTCGCCTAGTATGGGCGTCCCCGGAAAAATTCTCATTGCGCAAACTCCG
>Ga0247727_10002491_pt1 | contig 42026 bp, 58 predicted proteins | sample WisWelCaveWW1625_FD_202498 | JGI IMG/M metagenome (GOLD analysis project Ga0247727, IMG submission 202498) | Biofilm microbial communities from Wishing Well Cave, Virginia, United States - WW16-25 | ecosystem: Environmental > Aquatic > Deep subsurface > Groundwater > Cave microbial mat | place...
TCGGCTCGTAGACGAGGCGCTGCCTCGCGGCCTCGTCCGAGGCGACCCACCCCTTCTTCGGTACGAAGAACACCCAGGCGGGCACGGCGAGAAGCCCGTTCCACGCCGTGATCTCTCGCGCGTGCAAGGCCCACGGACCCGTGGGCGCCGATCCGATGATGTGCGCGTCACCGTGGGCCGGGCTGCCGGGCGGCGTGTTGAGCGTCTGGTTCTTCACGTGGAGCTGCGTGAGCACCTCGAGAGCGAAGAGGTTGGCGTCCATTTCGGTCTTGTAGAACTCGCGGGCGGCCCAGCCCGCGTAGAGCCCGACGTTCGGTCCTGGGCTCGCCGGCATCGTTCAACCCTCCTCCGGGCTCAAGGCCCGAGCTCCGCGTTGCCTCCGCCCCACGACCAGCCGTAGAGCATGCCCCAACCCTCGCAGTCGAAGGTGAGAGTGTCGACGGCGAAGAGCGACAGGTAACCGTTGGTCAGCTTTCGCGCGCGAAGGATCGTCCGCACGAATCGGTTCGGCCGACCCAGGCCGGAATCGGTCGTCTCCTGCGCGAGCGGGTAGGTGACGCCCGTCCCCGTGACGAGAAACGTGCGCACCAAGGTCCCCAACTCTCCGTATGCGTCGAGCTGGTACTCGACGTCCGGCTCCGGGTCGTCGCCGAGCACGTTCGGGATCGTGAGGTTCGCAGAATAGCTGTAGGCGTGCAAACGGTTCCTCCGCTTCCACGTCAGGGCGAGCTCGCCGACGATCGCCTTCGGCCAGAGCACGCCGTTCCACCGGACGAAGCTGGGAAGCCACGGGCGCCGCGGTCGAATGTCGATCGTCGCACCACTCGTCGTGAGGAGAAGAAGCATGCCCGTCGCGCTCGCGATCGGGAGAACGCCCGCGAGGTTCTTGGTGAGCGCCTTCGCGCGCACCGCCTTCCAGTCCGAGGAGCCGGTGTGCCCCCCCGGCGGGTAGCCGAAGTCCTCCGTGAGCGTCCAGCCGTCGAGGAAGAAAACGCGCGCGCCGGCTGCGTGCGGCCCCGGCACGGTGTCAAGAACGCCGCGGACGATGGAGCCGCTCGGCCCGGCCGGCGCCGCGACCGTGTACGTCCCGTCGCCGTTGTTCACGATGGTCTGCCAACCGATCATCTCGTCCTCTACGAGGAAAACGCCGCGGCCGGTTGCGAACTCGCTCGAGGAGAGCGAACGGAGCCGGTCCATGTCCGGGCCCGCGACGATCCTCAGGCTCGCGTGACCGGCCGGGTACGTGAGCGACTCGAGAGTGCCGCTCGGGACGAACGTCGTCGACTGGTTCGTGAGCTCGTACTGCTCCGGCGTCGCCGGGAGCGCCTCGTAGCCGTGTGACCATATCTCGAAGCCCGTGTGGACGCCCACGTCACGGACGGCGAGGAGCAGGACGAAGAGCCAGTCCTCGGCAGAGTACCCGAAAGGCGGTGACGGTGGGACGACGAGACCGAACGGCGCGTCGAGTAGGCGCTGCGCGAGCAGCGGAACCGGGAGCGTGCCCTCCGGCGGATCCCAGTCCGGCAGCCCCGAGGGGCCGTACGCACTCCAAGCGACCGCGAAGACGTCCTCCACGGCGTCGACGGTCACGTCCCCCTCCTGGAGGGTCCCGCCGGCGACGTTCGTGATGCGCATGACGACGAGCCCGATCCCGTAGGGCGCGTAGCTGAACCGAAAGGGATCTCCTGGGAGCAGGTCCCAAGCCGCGCGGTTCGTCTTGAACCGCACGGCCGCGAGCGGGTACGAGCGCGTCGCGAGGGCCTTCGACGCGAGCCGCTCGGCCATGCTGGCCGTGGCGCAGCCCCGGTAGTCGATCGTCTCCGGCACGACCTGCCCCCCGCGCACCTGGACGTTCGCGAGGTCCATGGCCGGCGGGGAGAGCCGCTCCTTCCATTGCGCGTCGCGGTCGACGTACCGGACGTAGACCAGGTTCGCCGTCTCCTCCCACGCGAGGCGCGAGAACTCCACCTCGCGCACGTTCGAGGCGTCGAGGAGAGGGATCGACGGGACGGAGTAGTCGAATCGGGCGAGCTTCACCGTGAGAAGCCCGGTCACCGGACTCACGAAGAGGAGACCGTCGACGTGCCGGAGCACCTCGGCCGCGAGGTCGCGCGCCTCGAGCTCCTTGTCGACGAGCATGCTGATCCCAAACCCCTCCGCGTGGCAGGTGTCCGCGGCCGCGAGGAACGCCGGGAGGTCGATCGCACCGGGCGAGACGGAACAACCCCACAACTGGTTCGTGAGAAGCTCGTATAGGGCACACATCGGGTTCGCGTCGGCCGCGTTGACGACGTGCCGGCCGCCGGGCACGCCGAGCTGGTTAGGGAACCGCTGGACGGCGAACTGCGGCGGCTTCACGTAGGGACTGTTTCCGAGGTACATCTTCCGCGCGACGGCGTAGCAGAGTCCCTTCCAGCCCGGCACGTTCGCACCGAGCTGGGTCTGCAGGTACGGCTCCGCGACCTGCGGGTCCGTCCCGTAATAGAAGGCCATCGTCCCCGAGACGCCGCCCTCCTGGTCGTCGCCGCCGTAGAGGTCGGGCTTGACGATGGAGAAGAGACGAGGGTTCTGCGGTCCCGGGTAGCCGGCAACCACGTTGCGTTCGTCGAAGTCGACCCGCACGCCGTCGACTGGCCCCTGGCAGATCGCCCACACAACCCCGAGATGATAGCGATAGCCCGCGTGCTGTCCGTCGCGATCGAACGCGCGCGCCTCGAGGTCGCCGTACCAGAGCACGTTCGCGGCGCGCTGGTAGACGGTCCCCCACGCGACGGGCACAACCCGGTCCTCGGTCGCGGTGGGGAAGTCGAAGTCGCCGAGCCCGGAAGGCTGCGGGACGTCGAAGCGCGGTCTAGGGCGCAAGAGCTGACCTACGATGGTGAACCCGACGAAAAGCGCGAAGGCGATCAGGAAACCCACTAGAGGATCCGCCCCTCGTGCGGGTTCCGGTTCGGTCCGAACGGGAAGCCGTAATGACGCGGGAGGTTCGCGAACTTGGAGACGCAAATCGCAACGTCACGCACGCATCCGGCGTAGGCGACCACCACGTCGCCGGAGACGAGCGCGGTGAACGGGGCGATGAGCGTGAGAGTGTCCGTTACATGGTCGACGCAAAATCGGAGCTCGCCGTCCGGCGCCTCAACCCACCCGTTCTCGTACCAGCCCGACGGCTTGAGCGCGAACGCGGCCCCGCGGATCGCCGTGCCGGCAACCGTCGTCACGAGGACCGAGTCGCGAAAGAGGTTCCGGTCCGCCTGACAACCGGGGCCGTAGAGCGCCCAATTGCAGCGCGAGCCGAACCGGAGCTTCGGGACGCGCTGGTTGAGGGCGTAGCTCGTCGGCACGCACCGAAGCGTCGCCTCAGAAACGTTGAATCGCGCGGACGCGACGCGGCCCGAGAATACGACCTTCGCGTCCGTCTCCTCGCCACGGTGCGCGCGGTAGATAAAGAGGTTCGCCGCTGTCGTCGGCGGGAACGGGATGAACACGCGCGCGACCGGGTTGTCACGCGGCACCTTCACCTCGACCGCTCCGGTTCCGTCCTCCTGCGTATGCCGGAGCTCCCCGCGGGACACGACGGCCGGCTCGAACGTCCCCGCCGGCAGGACGACGTCAACGTCTGAAGAGGTGAAACGCCAGAAGTTCGGTCCCTGCGAGAAGAGATAGCCCTCGACGGGCTCGCCGGCGTCACGTGAAGACTCACGGGAATCAAAGCTCACGTCGACTCCCGCGGCGTGCCGCACCACACGACGCGCGTCCGCCCGTCGTGACCGTGGATCGAGACGATCTCGGCGAGCGTGGCGTAGACGGCGGTCGACTTGTGCTCGGTCCGCCAGCGGAGAACCGCCGAGCCGTCCGTGAACACGACGCCCTCAGCGACGATCCCGGTGCCGCTGACGCCGCTCGGGTCCTCGTCCCGGTACAGCACGAACGTCCTCACCTCTCCACCTCCATCAGGCGCGGAAGAACACGCCGACGTCGAGACCCCACCAAAGCCAGTCCGCCTCGTAGAAGGTCACGTCGCCGGCGCCTCCGCCCATTCGCTCGGGATCGCGAATCGGTAAATGTGCTTGCCAGCGAGAAACCCGTCCATCGCGTCCTCGATCACGGCGTCCACGAACCAGGCCGGCGCCCGCGGGATGGCCCTGGACAAAGCCTCCCGAACGGCCCCATGGCTGACTCCGGCGTCGAGGCAAAGCATGACGCGCAGACGCCTCGTTCGATCGGGGACGGCGGCCATCGAGAACAGAACCGTCTCGTCCCCGCTCGCGCCGATCACGTCGGCGCCTCGTTCGGGAGCTCTCGGCAATGTATCACAGCGTCGGCGTGGTCGCGGGAGAGCCACGTGAGCTCCACCTCGTCCTCGTCGAGCCGGCAGAACTTGAGGAAACAGACGAGCGTCGTCGCCTTCGGATAGGCGACCGCGAGCGCCGGACTCACGGTGAGCGTCTCCGTGAGTCCGTTCCCGGGGTCCGTGGCCGCCGTGACCTTATGGAACGCGAAGGCACCACCGGGCAAGTGAAGCGCGACGTGCCGGCGCGCCCCGACGTCTCCGAAGAGGAGTTGCGCGTAGCGCACGTGGTCGACGGTCAGAATGATGCCCGTCGCGACGCCGTCAACGGCGAGGGTGAGGTCCTTCTGGTAGCTCGGGAGCCAGAATGGGACGGCGCGACCGCGGCGTGCGTCGAGGAAGTCCCGGATAGCCTTCGCCTCGGTCCTCGAGAACGCCGTCCAGAGGAACGGACGGACCGGACTGCTGGCGCGATCGTGCGCGTCCGCGGTCCGCTTCCCGGTCGCGGTGTCGAGCAGTGTAAACCGCCAGCGGACGCGCTCCTCGAACGACTCGCGGCGGTTATGCTCGACAAGGTCGAGCACGTCGTAGCCGAGGTAGGTGCTCACCCAGCCTTCTCGAGCGCGGCGATGGCGTCCAGGATCCGAGATCCAGGCCACCACGTGAACCCGCGGCCCTTGCGACGCTCTTCGATCACGTCGTCGATGAGTTCGGAGGCGTGCGCGGCGCACAATGCGTCCTGGACGAGCGCGCGAAGGCTCCCCGCGTCCATCGCCGGCGCTTTCGTCTCCGCGATCAAGCCCTGTGCCGCGATCCCGCCGCGGGCGCGTGACAGACGTTTGAGGACGGCGAGCGCCGGGCCCTTCGGTGCGTCGGTCATGTCCGGCTCTGGCGCCGAACTCTCATCCTCAACCACGTTCCGCTCACCCACGCGGACCGGAAACTCGTCGCGCGCGGCGAGCCCAGCCTCCAACACGCGGATCATGTGGTCGATGCGTGACCGTTCGCCACGGAGTTCGGTGAGGAGCCGCCGCGGGTCGATCCGGCAGACGCTCATTGGTGGAAGGCGTCCACGTCGAAGTCGAGGTCCGCGGTCCCGACGGCAACGCCGACCCATCGGAAGGGCTGCTCCTCGGCGAGGCGCCCGACGACGATCGGCATGAGCAAGGTCCCGACCGGCCACGAGGCGGCTGGCCCGGTGACGAACGTCAAGGAACCGACCGAGGAAGACGCAACGGTCAACACCTCCCACGTGAACGGGTCGCGCCAGAGGATCGCGAAGTCTCCGGCCCGCCACGGGACGCCGGTCGTCTCGACGGTCGCGACCAGAGCGGCCGGGCCGAGAACGGCTCCTAGCCGGTTCGCGAACTGCCAGAGCGGGACGCCGTAGGGGCGGGCGAGGTTGCCGTGGAGCATCGCGTTCGCGAGCTGCGCCTCGCGCGGCGTGCGGAGGAGGAACGTGAGGCCCATGGCCCCGACTGGGACTGAACGGAGCCGGACGCGCTGCTCGCTCCCGTCGTGCGCCTCGATCAGGTCGGTGAGGTAACCGTAGCGCTCGCGAATCGGCCGTTCGAGGTTGGGCTCGAACGGCCACGGGAGGACGCGGAACCCAACGAGGACGAGCGTCGTTCCGGACTGCGAGAGGCCGGTGAAAACCCACGTGACGACGTTGTCGACGTCCGGTGGCCCCTCGGCGAGCGCGGTGACGTCGTACAACCGAGACTCCGTGGAGGGATAGTGGGTGGGGAGGCCGTAAGGGTTCGCGACCGTCACACCATCCGTCGGGGCGACCACGATGGCCGTGAGAACGCGAGCGACGCCGAGGGACGAGTTGTAGACCTCTACCTGGACCACGCGGTCGGCCAGAACTGCGCCGAGGTTGAAGCGGCGTGGAACGACGTGCACGCGCTCATGCCAGGCGAGCCCGTGTGCCGGCGCATGGACGCCCGCCTTCGCGAAGGGAACGGCGCCCGGGAGAACCGTCGAGCGCGGGCCAGCCGAAGATCCGTCGGCGAGGACGAAGGAAGTGCTCGCCGGAGGCCGGTCGAGAACGGCGGCCGAGAGCGTCGTGGAACTCGGGCCGGGAAGGTTCCGGAATGAGACGGGCTGGACGCCGTCCGGCATCACGCCGCCTTGCGGACCGCAAAGTTCGGGAAGACCATATAATTCAACCCGCCGACGGGCCACACTTCGGACGCGCCGAAGCCGTGTCCCACCGCCTCCGCGAAGAAGACGGTGGGCGGGTAACCGACGGGAGCCCACCGGGCCGCCGCACTCTCGGCAAAGAAGTGAAGCGGGAGAAGCATCGCGCCCGGGTATGCGACTTGGTGCGACCGCCCCTCGAGGAAGCGATAGGACGGGTACTGTCCCTCCTGCACGTTGAAGGCGTCGGTGGACTGGTTGAGGGCGCATCGTCCGTAGAGACCCGTCCAGCCGTACTCGCTTCCCGGCGTCGGAGTCGTCGGCGTCCCCGAGTTGCTGACCCAGCGCGCCGGCCACGTCGCCGCGTCGAGGCGGACGAACGCAGTCCCGTCGACATAGAGAGAGTGGGTGAAGCTGTGCGACATCGGTGCGTGGGCGGTGGAGTTCAACCCCGGTCCGGCGACGCTCGCGCCGGCCGTGACGTACGCCGCCGGGCTCGAACCGAAGAAGTACCAAACGTCCTCGGCGGTTCCGGTCCGCACGAGCTTGGGTCCCCAACCGCAATGGACGAAGAGCCCGGGCGACTTCTCGACGACGACGGTGACGTGGTCCGCTCCGTCGTCGAAGAAGTGATAGGCGCTCACGGAACCAGACGGGAGACTCATGCCAGCCCCGGTCACGTGCCCGTTGTTGGTGACCGGCGCACCCGCCTGCGCGTTCCACGCGGTCGCCCCCGAGAACCCGGTGCCAAGGTAGAGCCCGAGCCCATAGCCGGTCGTCCAGTCGATCTGCCCGCTCGGCCCGGGGAAAATCTTCTCGTTCATGGCGGCCCTAAGGTTGACCCACTGCGTGCCCCTGTGAAGATGCGCGCGCCATCCGGGACCGTCCGCGGCGGAGAGATCGGTCGTCCACCCCTGCGCGGCGAGCCAGGCAACGAGGGACTGCAGGAGGTTCACCGGCGAACTCGCGACCCCGGTGGAATAGGAAGCGGCCATCAGAGCCTCTCCGGTGCCCCGTCAAGCGTCTTGCAACTTACCTGCCGGATCGGGTAGACGGGCGCGTGCTCCTGGACAACTGCGAAGTCAGCGTGCTCGAAGATCAACGCGACGAGGCGCTGGTCGAGATGAGGCACCACGGCCAAGAGACGCGCGCCGGGAGGAACGCCCTCGAGGACCTGCCAGCCGGCCTCGACAAGAAAGCCGGTGCTCACGATCCGCTGCAACCATTCGACACCTAGAGCGTAAGCCGCCACCCGCCGGCCGACGTACGCCCCGAGCCAGTTGGCCTCGATCATCAGTCGAGCCTCACCGCGAGGAAGTCGTCGCGGTCCGTGCGGAAGACGTTGTGCATGACGAGCCAGTCCACGGCCCCGACCCGTATGAGGCTCTCAGCGGAGAGACCCTGCCCGGTCACACCGGCAACACCATCGAGCTCCCCGTAGGCGTTGGGCGCCGCATCACAAAGAACGGCAGGCCAGAGAGCATACGTCCCGTTGAGGTTGACGTCGAGCTGTGTCCCGATCCCGGCGCCGAACGGCCACGTCGTACCCTCGTCGGCCGGCAGAGAAAAGACGTAGGAATCGGCCACGCTCGAACGCAGACCGTGCCACGAACCGTCCAGTCGGCGGAGACGGACCTGGTAGAAACTAGCGTCCCGCTTGCTCGACTGCCGAGGATCGGAATGCGTAGGCATCCTGTGCGCGTCGGTCGAGTTGCTCCAACGCCACGCGGCGTCGTTCCAATACGGCTCCGGGGCGTTCCCATGCGCGAGCGTGCCGCCGAGGAACGCCGGATACGGGACCTGGTTCGGGGTGAAGTAGGATGCCCCGAAACCAAGGAAGCCGAGCTCGTATTGAGCGTTGATCTTCGCCACCACGACGACGCGACGGCCGTTCGCCGCGAACCAATACGGGATCGAAGCGTTCCAGAGCGGAAGGTGGAGCCGCCCGTGGAACCCAGGCTGGCCGTAGAAGGAACTCGCCGCGTTGAACCCGTCGAAGGAGGCGAGCTCCCAGTCGAAGTAGTCGACGTCGATCCGGCGGAAGTGGTGCACGCCGCAATAAAGCTCGCTCGTCCCGTCGTTCCCGGGCGCCTTCCAGACGTACTGGGAGAACGCGGCGTTGAAACCGCCGACGGCCCGGCGCAGCTCGACCTTGAAAAGGTCGTGGACGCCGCTCGAGGCCGCCGTGACGTTGAGCCGGTACTTCGTGGCCGAAACCGGCGTCACGATCGTGAACGACTGCAGAACCTCGGACGCCCAAGCATCGACCGCCGTTCGCGAATCGAGCGTGACCCACGCGGCTCCGTCCCAACGGTCGAAAGTCCACGTGAGCGTCTGGCTCCCGCCGCTGAGGAGCGAGAAGGCGTACTGGACGATCGTCTCGGCCGCGAAGAACTCGAACTCGACGATCGCGGGGTAGGAGCTCACGTCCCACCATCGTCCGACCGCATCGGCCCCGCTCCGTCCGTCGATCACGTTCTCGGCGGCCACTTGCCCGCTGGTCCCCTGATTCGCGGTGACTTTGCAGCCGCCCGCCTTGCGCATCGAGGTCCACTTGGGCGCCGTCGAGAGCGTGAACACGTCGCCGGCCACGAAAGCCGTGCCGCCGGCGACGATGGTGAACTGGACCTTCGTGCCCGTGTAGGCGACTCCGACGGTAGCCGCCGGCTGGGAGCCCGAGACCGAGCCGACGACGGTAAAGTTGGTAGCGCTCGTCGCGGTGATGGTGAACGTCTCGGCAACCGAGGCGGACCCGCCCTTGTAGAGCGTGAGGCGGCCGGTTCCGGTGCCGGCGTACGTCAACCCGAAGGCGCTCCCGTTCGTGACGAGAAAGGCGTCGAGCCTCTCGAGGAGATCGGCGTAGTCGGTCGCGGTCCCAGTCTCAAACATCAGCCGACCCCCGCGGCGTGAAGAACCCGACGGTTCTTTCCCATGACCTCGACGAGGAAGCGGTGGCCTTCGGGCGTGTCGAGCTCTTCGAGGACTAGCCCCCTGCCCAACCCCACGGTGATGCGGCCCTTGAAGTCACCACGTGAAGTCCCCGCCGTACCGGCCGCTCGTGCGGCGGACGCCACCAGACCGCCAGCGGCCATCCCGCGAGCGGCCTCCATAGAAGGCGTGACCAGGGTTCGGGCCCGTGCGGAATGAAGCGCCTCGAGGAGCGGAAGTATCCCGGGTTGCCTGACCGTAGCCGCCGGGACGACGTACTCCCCGGCTGACAGGGCGAAAACCCCAGCCGAGTCACTCGTGCCGGTACCAGGACCAACCACGAGCCCACCTGTCGCCGCGAGCGCGAAGTCGCCCCCGAAGTTGAGAATCTCGCCAGCCCCACCGCGACCTAGCCTGTCAGTCAGGCCAAGAAAACCGCCGATTAGCTGGACGATCTTCGTGGACACGATCTCCGCCGCCATCCTGCGAAGCGTCTGTGCGAAAGCGAACCCGAGCTCGCGGAGGGAGTCGCCGAACTTGTCGGTCTCACCCCGCGCCTCGGAGAGCCAGTCCGTGAGGCTCGTGACGGCGGCGCCCTCCGCCTCCCCGCGGAACCTGTGCAAGGAGTCCTCCGCGAGGCCTGCAGCGGTGCGGAGCGCGAGCGTCTCGGCGAGAAGGGCTTCGGCCTGTGCGATGCGTTCCGGGTCGCCGGTAGCGTGCGCGGCGACCAGGGCGTCATCGGCGAGCCGCCGGATCGCCTCGGCGCGGTCGCGCTCGAGACGGAGAAGCTCCTCATTCGCCTCGAGCTGCGTGAAAAGTCCAGCCGCTGCGCGCGCCTCGACCTCGCTCCGGCGGAGCGCCAGCTCCTCGAGCGATGCCCGTGCCCGCGCCATCCGGTCCTCGAACTCCTCCTGCAAGGTCAGGAGGCGCCGGAGTTCCTCGGCCGCGCGCCGGCGTTCGTCAGGTGGAGCTCCAGCCTCGACGAGCCGTTCCTGCGAACGCCGGACCTCCTCGTCGATCGCGCGGAGGGCCGCTTCGTGCCGGTTTCCCTGCGCCTCCAGGACCCGGCGCTCGAGGGAGAGCCGCTCGTCGGCGAGCTTGAGCACCGCCGCCCGCTCATCCGAGGCCGCCTCGGCCAGCGCGGCCGCACGGTTGAGTTGGATCTCCTTTAGCTTCGCATCGACCTCACTGACCTCTTTCGCGCGCCTGAGAGGGTCATCCTCCTCCTCGGCGAGCGCCCGCCGGCGCGTGAGGACCTCCGCCTCCTTTGCGGCGCCCGCGAGGATCGCCGCACGGCGCCTCCGAAAGAACTCCTGCAAGTCGATTAGGCCTTCAGCGAAGACACGACGGTCAGACTCGCCACGGATCCGAGCCTGAAGCTGCGCGAACCGCGTCTCGGCCTCGAGCGCGGACCGCTGTACGTCGAGCCGCTTCTCAGCGATATTCGGATCCTCTTGATCGTCACCCCTCCGCCGCCGTGGTGCACGGAATAGAACCTCACGACCTCGACCCGTGAGAAGCCTGGAGAAGCGGTCAGCCCTGCGCTGGAAGGCCTCGAGGCGCTCCTCCATTCGCTTTCCGAGCTCCTCCGAGATGCGGTTCGCCTTCCCGAAGTCCAGCGTGAACTGCGACGCTATCTGTCGGCCCAGGGCGACCAGCGCGTCAGTGCCACTGACGATCGTCCCCTTGATCGCTTCAACGGCCAGGACGTGCAGTTCCACGATCAGGTGGAGCGCCCGACCTACCGCTCGTCCGAACTCCTCGATCCGTCCTGGACCGATGTGCCCCAGTTCATCATCGAACGCCTGGATGGCCGAGACCAGCTCGTCCGAAAGTCCGGCAGCGAAGGTGGCCGCAAGGACCTTCAGCTTCAAGTCGAGCTGGCCGAGCCGGTCGTTCAATCTATCGGCCGCCGCCGCCACCTCGTCGTCAAACATGACGCCCAAAGCTCGAGCGCGGGCGATCACCCCGTCGAGGCCCTCACTCGCGAGCGCGTCGAGAATGGGGAGCATCTGCACCCCGGCCCGTCCAAAGACGCGTAGCGCTGCCGCGCTGCGTTCGGGCCCTACCTCGAAACGTGAGAAGGCGTCGGCGATGAGGGCGAGGCGCTCAGCGGCGTCGAGCTCGGTGGCCTTGGCAAGGTCGATTCCCAGGGCACGGAAGGCGGCCCGTACCGGGGCGGAACCCTCGCGGGCTTCGACGAAGCGCCTGTTAAGCTGGACGACTCCCTGTTGCAGGGCCCCCAGCTCGACGTCCGCGTCGCGGGCCACCAGCGCGAGCGCGCTTGCACGTTCGGTGGTGGTGCCGATCCGGCCGCCGAGCTTCTGAATCTCCTCAGCCAGCTCGGAACCGGAACGGATCAATGAGATGAGGGCGGCCCCGCCGAAGGCGATGCCGAGCGTGCTGAGGAGCCGGGTCGTCGTGCCGAGCGCGGAGTTGAGGACGCCGAAGCCGCGGCCACCGACCTGACCGGTACGGTGGCCCTCGGTCTGCACGCGTTTGAGCGCCGCGATGACCTCGCCGACGCCCTCGGCGGTGAGCCTTACCCTTACGTCAGCCATCGAAGTCGAAGAGATGGAGGGGCGGTCGAGGGTACGGCGGACGCTTGCCCTGCGCGAGGTGCGGCGGGATCAAACACCACACGAGCTCGCGATGCCGGAACGCGGCGACGGCCTCGCGCCTCACGATCCCCTCGTAACAGGCGAGGGCTTCCGCCAGAGGCCAGTCCACCACGCGGCCAGCGCGCTCCCAATCGTCCTGCGCGAGCGTGCGGACGAGCGGCGTCCACTCGCCCCACGGACCCGGCCGGTGGCCCGTGCCGCGCGCGGATCGGAAGAGGTGCTCGTACTCGTCCCGGAGGTCCCGATCGCCTCGAAGAAAGGGACCAGCGCGGCGACGAGAACGTCGTCGACGCGCTGCTTATCCTCCTCGGAGGTGAGGTTGCCGACGAAGTCCGCCGTGGCGCGGGCAACGTCAGGGGTCCAGTCGACGCCCTCGGGCGCGACGAGGTGGGAAACGAGGTCGAGCGCGACGCCAGCCTGGACGAACTGCATGAGGATCCGCCGGCCGTAGTCGGCGAGCTCCTCCTCCACCGCCCGGGCCGGGGTGGAAAGGCCGGCCCGGGCGAGAAGCGCCATCGTCTCGTAGTGGTGGCGAACCGTGAACGTCCCGACCGGGACGAACGCCCGGCCGCCGAGCTCGATCCGCACCGGACTAGAGGTAGATCACGCGGAAGTTCGGCTCCGCCGGATGATTCACCGGGTCGGCGAGCACCTCTCCCTTGAGCGTGATACCACCGTACTCGTCCGAAATGAGCCCGAGCGCGGCGTCCGGTGAGAACGAGCACTTCCAGATCTCGACCTCAACCGCTGGTCCACGCTTCGGGTCGCCGATGAACCTGACGAAGGCGTCGATCGAGCCGAAGGTCCCGGCGCGCACGACATCTCCGGTTGAGATCGCCGAGAAGGAGTAGTCGACCTCGATCGAGGCTCCCTCGGCGATGGCGCCGCCGCTGATGATGTAGATTTCTCCACGGACCGCGTCGACCTTGTAGTCAGTGTTGAGGACGTAGACCGGGACACCAGCGACCCCGGTGACCACGACACCAGTCACGGCGCGCCGCTTGGTGGCCTCGGTTGCGCCGAGCTGAAAGTAGTGGTCCTTCTTGACGACGATCGTCTCATTCACGATCGGTCCGCCCGCGCTCTGAGATAGCGTCGCCGTGTCACCTAGAAGGCCTAACGCGAGATTCTCCTTCGAGAACTCGTGTAGCCTCGCCTCGAGCTCGAACGTCTGACGGATCACGTCAGACGCAAGGCGCGGGGCGGCCTTCTCAGTCGAGGAAAACATTTCGACCTTTTCGACGTTCGGCGTCACCTGGAACGTGGTGCAGTTGCCGACGAAGCGACCCCCCGTGCGCGCGCCGGGTGACGTGAGTCGGTCGAGGTAGAGCCTCCCTCGACCGAGGTAAATCTTGGTGCTGTCCGCGTTCTCGGGCATGTGGTTCCCCTCCTAGCGGCGCCGCCGCCCCTACGTCACCTGCTCCGGGTCCAAAGTGTCGACCTGAAAGTCGACGCGGAAGTCGAGGTCCAGCCTGCAAAGCGCGTTCTGGCCCTGCGAATACGTCGCGCGTGACCTCCCCAGCCTGCAAACATTCACCAACGTCTCGAGCGCCGTACCCTTGGCATGTAGCGCCTTAACCGCCCACACGCGCATCGGATCCGCCGCCTTGTCCGCGGCCTCAGTCGATGAGCCCTTCGCGTAACAACTCGCACGGAACCACAACTGACCCTTCACGACCGGGCCCTCGTCGTCCGTCGCCGGTCGCTCCTCGTCGTCAAGGAAGTAGACGAGAAGCGCCGGCATGTTCGTCTCGGCGAGCGCGAAGCTCCTCGCCCGTTCCGCTACGGGCACTCCGGCCGGCCGTCCAGGGCCGTTGAGGACCGTGACCGCGGCGGCCACGACTTGCTCCTGAATCGAGCTCAACCAGACCCCGTCAGGGCGAAGAGCACGCGAGTCATGACGCCGTTACCCGTGGCGCGAACGTCGGCGACGCGCATCACCACGTCGTCAACGGTCGCGGTGGCTCCGACGACGAGCCCCTCGAGGGACCCCGTGCGCACGACGACGGCAACGAACCGTCCGTGGACCGGGAGCTCCGCTTCGCCGAGCACCGAGTCGTCGTAGTCCGACCGCGCGCCGTCCACCTCCGAGCCGCCGATCCTGACGACCGTCGCGCCGCCAACGGCTCGAAGGTCCTCGAGGACCTTCGCCGCGTCCTCGCTCCCGAGCGGCACGTTACGTCTGGTACTTCTCGAACGCGGCGAGCACGACGGCGATCACGTAGTTCGGGGTCGTTCCGCCGACGTCCACGTTCGCCTTGATGAACTTCTTCCGGCCGTCGAGGTTGAGTCGAAGCACCTGGAACGAGTCCGTCGTCGTGACCTGCGTGAAGGCGCTGGACGGGACGGCGGTGTAGGTACCGCCAGACGTATCCGACTCGACGAGGTTGACGTCGCACGTCGGAGTCGTGCCGCTGATCGCATTCGCCGACAGGAACACGGCCGCGACGCCTTCGTATTTCGCGAGGTCCTTCGCCGGGCCCAGCGCGTCCGCCGTGACCGTCTGCGCCTGAAACAGTTCCTCACCGTCGACCGAGGCGAGGGCGTTCATCTTCGCTCCCATGCGACCGTCTCCCTTCCGCGTTGGGGCCCGTCCGACCCGGCGGCGCCGCGCGCCGCGCTATCCGTCGGCCTTGCCCTTGCCCTTGTCGCCACCCGCCTTCTTGTCTGACGCCGGCGTCGAGGCGGGCGCCGGCTCCTCCTTGATCTCGACGGGGCCGACGTAGCCCGCCGCCGAGTACCGCGCGAACTCCTTCGGGGTGAGCTCGAGCTCCTCCGGCGGCTGCGCGAACTTGCCGCCCCCGAGCGAGAACCCGCTCAAGACCTTCGCCTTCACGTCCTCCTCCGTTCCGCCTCCGGGGCCCGCGCCGATCCGCCCTTGAGGCGGCGAGCGGGCCCCTTCGGCCGTCCATGCCAGTTCGTGCGGGCGAGCCGGTTACGCCGGGAGCGTGGCCCCCGTCGCGATCACCATGGACGGTCCCCGCTGGAAGAGGACGTCGGCCATGTTGAACGTGGTGAGCTCGATCTGGCCCTTCTTCTTGAGCGTCAAGACGTCCGCGATCACCTCGAACGCCCCGAACTGACCGATGATGCAGGTCGCCCAGTTGCCGAAGGCGAGCCCGTGCTCCGCCCCGGCGCCGAGCGTCTTGCTGACGAGGTTGGTCGTCGTGGCGCGGAAACCGGCGACCTCGCCCTCCTCGTAGTCCCCGGCCCAGACGAAGATCGCCTGACCGCTGACCACGACGGTCCGCTTCATCCGGGCCGCCATGATCGGGGTGAAGACCCACCCCAACGTGCCGAAGTCCGCGTCCTTGTCGGCGACGGCGCCCGTCATGTCGACGAGCTTCGCGTACGTCGGGTCCCCGCCCATCGCGAAGGCCTGGATGCCCGGCGCGTTGTAGAGCCCGAGCGGCTGCGCGTCCGTGCCGAGCCCGTGGAAACCAGCCCGCTCAATCGCGCGCGCGTCCACGGCCCCGAGCGAGCTGCGGACGAGGGCCTCTACGTCGAGGCTCGAAAGGAGCACGAGCTGGCGCGGCAGCGGGACGCTCGCCGAGAGGGACTTCGGCGAGAGCATCTTCGTCGCGAAGGTGAGTTCGGAGCTGGCGACGTCGGCGGGCGGGTTCTCGTCCCGCCAGTAGCTCGTCGCGTCCGTGAGCTGCTCCGGCCACTCCATCGGGGTCGTCAAGCCGGGAAGGAACGTGGCGCCGAGACGGCGGAAGGCGAGACGCGCGCGGAGAATGTCGATCAGCTCGCCGTACTGCGCCTGCACGAGCTCCGCGCCGCCGCTTCCGACCCACGCGCCCATCGCGCGTCCGCGCCGCGCGGCGCGATCGCGCTCCATCTCCTCCTCGACGTTCCCGTCGAAGAGGCGGCTCGGAAGCATGAGACCGCCGTTGTATTTCACGCCCGGCGGAAGCTTCCGGCGGATCTCCTCGTGGAATTGGAACTCGAGGGACTTCTCGTCGACGCCCCCGAACTCGCCGTTGCTCCTCTGGTGCATGGCGCAGGCCATGCGGAGGGCGTTCGTGTAGCGATAGGCGCGCCGGTCCTTCGCGGACGCGTCGACGATCGCCTCCGCGCTCGGCCCGGCCGTCGCGCGGCCGGCGTAGCCGCCGAGGATGAGCTCCCGCACCGCGTCGTACGAAAGGCCCTCCGCGAGGGCCTTCACGAGGACGTCCGGGCGACGATGCTGCTCGGCGAGCTTTGCGATGCGCTTGAGCTCGTCCTCGCGGGACTCCTTGACCACGGCGGCGCCGCCTTCCCTCGTCGCGGGAGCGCCGCCGGCGCCCGCGCCCTCCTTTCCGACAGCCGTGAGGTCGACCGTTGGTTCGGGCATCGCACCCTCCTTCGCGGGGCGAACGAGCCCCGGTCCTTGTGTCCTCGGGCCCGCGGCCTCACGGCCGAACCCGACGGTCGCGTCGAGAGGGATGCCCGTGAGCGTGATCTCCACGGCCTCCCACTTGTAGCGGTAGGTAGGGACCCCGCCCTCCTCCTTCTCGAGGACGAAGTCGCCCGGGTCGTAGCCGACCGAGGCCCCGACCAGCACCTCGTCCTCAACGTCGAGGGCGACGTCCTTGCCGAGCTGACGGCGCGAGAGACGGATGCGAGCCCGGCCCTTGCGCTCCTTCTCGTCGATCCAGCCCTTGCGGACCACGCCGACCTGCTCGCCGCCGCGGCCGCCGTGGCCGTTGACGAAAACGCCTGCGATCCCCGCGTTGAAGCGATCGAGGTTCACGTCCACCTGGTCGTGACTGAGGACCTCGAAAAACTTCTCGCCGGTCCACCAGTCCTCGCGGAGCGCGGGCTCCTCGCTCGAGAAGGAGAGCTCGTACTCCGGCGGGGCGTCCGCCGGTGCGTCGGCCTCGCGGACGCGGACGATGCGGCCGGAGAACTCGCGGTAACGTCGGACGGCGGCCTCGGGCCGCGCCTTCTCTGTGGCGGGAACGGGCATCAGCGCGGACGGTAGGCCGCGCGGGAAAGTGGGCGCCATTCCAGAGTCTCTGGAATGGCGCCCCGGCGCGGCCGCGCGGAAACTGCCCCACATGCACGTCGGCCTGACCGAGCCGCCCCGCTCCTTCCCGGCAGGGACCACGGTGAGCTGGCGCCGGTCCCACGTGGACTTCCCGGCGGCCGCGTGGAACCTCACGCTCCACCTCCGCGGTCCGTCGAGCCTCGACGTGGCGGCAACGGAGGTCGCGGGGGAGTTCGTCGTGACGCTCACGGCTGCGGAGACGGCGACGCTCGCGCCCGGCGGGTACAGGTGGGCGGAACGGGTGACGGACGGGACGTCCACGCACGAGGTCGCCCGCGGCCGGCTCAACGTCCTCCTCGACCTCGCGACGGTCGGTCCGAACGATGCGCTCTCGTGGGAGGAGCGGGTCCTGCCCCTCCTCGACGCCGCGCTCAAGGGACGTGCGAGCCGCGACCTTGACGCCTACGTGGTCGGAGGACTGTCCGTGTCGAAGATGAACGTGCGCGAGCTCCGCCGCTTCCGGAACGCGGTCGTGTCGACGATCAACGCGCGGCGCCGTGGCGGCCGCGTGGTCGAGGACGTCCTCGCGCGGTTCACCGGGACGGGCCGGTGAAGCGCGCGCTCGGGTCGCGGATCCGCGCCGCGTGGCGGGAGCTCGCCGGCGTCGCGGCGCCCGGGCCCCGGACGTCGCGGCGCGCCCGCGCCTTTGCCGGCGCCGGCTTCAACCGCCTGCTCGAGGACTGGGTCGCCTCGTGCATAAGCCCGGACGAGGAACTGCGCGGCAGCATCCGCACGCTCCGCGCCCGGGCGCGCGAGCTGGTCCGCAACAACCCCTACGTGGAGCACTACTCGCGCCTCCTCGCGATCAACGTCGTGGGCCCGTCCGGCTTCCGGCTGCAAGTGAAGGTCCCTCAGGAACGTCGTCAGGCGAAGCGCCTCGTGGAGAACGGCTGGCAGCGCTACGTCAGCGGGACGGTGACGGTCGACGGCGAAACGGACGGCGTGGCGCTCATGGCGCTCGCCGTGGAAACGGCGGCGATCGACGGCGAGTGCTTCCTTCGCCGATTCCCAGGTCACCCGTCCAACCCGTTCCGGTACGCGCTGCAGTTCGTCGACGCCGACCTCGTTGACGAGACGATGAACCGCCGGAAGGGTCGCAACGAGAACGAGGTCCGGATGGGCGTCGAGGTCGACGGGGAAGGCCGCCGGGTTGCGTACTGGCTCCGCGACCCGTCCGCGACATACGGGACCGTCCTCCGCTCCGAAGGCGAGCGCGTCCCCGCTGAACAGATGTTCCACCTGTACATCCAGCGGCGGCCGAACCAGACGCGAGGGCTTCCGTGGGTCCTCTCAGCAATGATCCCGCTCCGCATGGTCGACCGCTACGAGGAGTCCGAAGCCGTGGCGGCCCGGATCGCCGCCTCCAAGATGGTCGTTTTCGAGCCGACCGAGGACGCGAACCTGGACGTCGAAACGGGCGAGAAGCCGGGTGGGGAAGCGGAAGAGGGGACGGCCTCCGCGCGACCCGGCGAGGAGGACGCCGAATACTTCGAGGCGAACCCAGGGTCAGGCTTCAAGGGGCCGTGGGGCCACAAGGTCGTTCCGATCGACTGGCAACACCCGTCGGGCAACTTCAACCCGTTCCGCAAGGGCATGCTGCAGAAGTCCGGGACGGGGCTCGGGACGTCCTACCCGTCGCTCGCGAACGACCCCGAAGGCGTGAACTACTCGAGCCTGCGCGGGTTCCTGCTCCTCGAGCGCGATCATTGGCTCATGAAGCAAGGCTGGCTCGTGCGCCGCCTCCTGCAGCCGTGGTACGCAGAATGGCTCCCGCTCGCGACGCTCGCCGGCGCCGTCCCGGTCCCCGCCGAATCGGCCGGCCAATTCCTCGACGCGCGCTTCCTCGGCCGCGGATGGCCGTGGACCGACCCGCTCAAGGACGTCGTGGCGACGAAAGAGGGGATCCGGGCCGGCCTCACGTCGCAGATGCGCGACTGCGCGTCTCGCGGGGAGGACTTCGAGGAGATTCTGGAAGAGCTGGCCGAAGCGGCGCGGATGGCCGCCGTGAAGGGCGTGACGCTCGACACGAGCGTCGCCGAGGGCACGTCCAAGGCGGCGACGGAGAGCGACCAGGACGGGAACGGGAAGCCGGCGGACCAGGGGCCCGGCGGACGGATGCGCAAGGCGCTGCGTGACGCGATCCTTAGCGGAGGGAACGAATGAGCCCATCTGAGGCGAGGAACGGAAGGGGTCCTTTCTGGCAATGGGTCGTCGGCTTCATTTCGTCAGCGGCGCTCCTCGCCGCTGGCGCGCTGTGGAACCAAGTGACGGCGAAGTTCAACTTCTACGATACGCTCGTCGAGTCACGGAACCTCCGCACCTCGGCCCTGGAATCTAGGACGTCGAGCCTTGAGGCTGCCTTTGCGGCCCAGGACCGTCGGCTAGAACGGATCGAACGGAAGATCGACGTCCTACCGGAAAAGATGCGATGACGGTCGACCTGTCATCGCCGCGTTGCGCCCTCGAATCGGCGCGCGCCCTACGGGCTCACCCGGCAACGAACGGTCACCTGTTCCGTTGGTGGCTCGCCCTACCGATCGCGGCGATCCTCGTCGTCGCATTCCGAGACGAGGTCCATTCGGTCGTTCACTTGGTCCTGGACATGCCCGAACCGGCGGGACACCATGTCGCGGAAGCGCCGGAAGCCGCCGTCGACGGCGTCGTCGACGCGCTCGACTCTGCGAATCGGGTCCTCGACGCGCTCGCGAAGCTCCTCGCGAAGGCCGGTGGCGTCGCCGCCGCCGCCTCGTGGCTGTGGCTCAGGAGAAAGCCGAAGGAGGGCGGGTCGTGACTTTTCGGGGAACATCGTTCCTTTCGAGGGAACGATAAAGGTCGTCGTGGACGCCGGGCACGGGGGCTCGGACCCCGGCTGTCTGTCGCCGTGGAACGGGATCCGTGAGAAGGACCTCACGCTCTCGATCCTCACCGGGCTCGCCTACCGTCTACTCGCGGCCGGACACCAAGTCGTCTGCACGCGGACGACGGACGAGCGCATCCCGCTCTCCCGACGCTGCGCCGTCGCGAACGCCGGCGGCGTCGACCTCGCCGTGAGCGTGCACCTCAACGCGGACGACTCCATCGACGAAGGGGAGCTCGAGCCGCGCGGGTTCGAGGTTTGGTGCTGGCGCCGAACGAAGCTCGGCGTCGAGGTGCGCTCGCACAAGGCCGCGTCGATCATCGAGGAGTCTCTCCGGGCCCTGCCGATCCCGAGCCGCGGAGTGAAAACGGTCGTCGATCCACGGACGAGCGAGGTGACCTCCGCCCGCGCGCGCTATTGGGTCGGCCCATGGGACGCCGCGCGCCGGATCGGCACGGTCCCGCCGGCGGTCCTCGTCGAGTGCGGCTTCCTCACGTCGCCCAAGGACTCGGCCTTCTTCGCGCAAGAAGCCGCGGCCGACGGCATGGCCCAGTTGATCGCAGTCGGAATCGTCCGCGCGGCAACGGTGCTCCGCGTCCCGACCGGCAGTGCCAGCATGGGTCCGCGCACCGTCGCCCTCGTGCCGTGAAGGTCGAAGCGCCAGAGAGAAGCGCCGCGGCCGGCTGCATCCTCGCGCTCATGCTAACCGGGATCGCGGTCGCGTGGGGAATCGTGTTGGTTGAGCTCGTGACGTTGAAGCCGTTCTGAAAGGAGGAAGGCCATGAACCCGTTCGAGTTCTTCGGCAGAATCTTCGCCGGAGGTGGAACGAAAACCGGAAGCGGAATCGCCCTCTACGCGGCACAGCCGCTCGCCGAGTTCGTCCTCGCAATGAAGCCCGGGCTGACGCTAAAGCAGGCCGCCGCGGAATCGCTCGTCCGCGTCTCCTACGGGTTGATCGGAGGTGGGCTCCTCCACAAGGTCATCAAGGGAGACGTCCCGCTCCCGTGGGTTCGGCCCGCCGCGCCGGCCATCGCAGCCGAAAGTGAGGTGGCAGACAAATGAGAGCCATCCGAACGCTCGGGCTCGCGGCGCTGGCCGCGGCCGTTGCCGCACTCCTCGTCGTTTCGTGCGCGACCAACTTCGCGCTCAAGAAGCCGCAACCACTCCCGACGGGGTTCGAGGTCGTGGAGTCGATCCTTCCGTCCGGCGCCCCATTGGACTCGATTTACGCGACGGCGCTACTCGACACGACGGGATCCGGCGCGGTCGTCACCGTGCCAGTCCTGGTCGTCGTGAGCGGCGAGAACAGACTGTACGTGCTCGTCGCAGGCGTCCCGCGAACGGAACCGGACTCAACCACGGAACGCGGAACCCACTCGATTCTCTGGTATGGAGGGGTGCCCGTCGTCGACTTGAAAGAGCCTCCGCCAGAACCCTGAAAGACGGGTCGGATAGACAACGGCCCCGGCCGTCCCGCGTCGGTCGGTCCTCGGGGGGGGCCGGCGACGTAAGGACGAGCCGGGGCTTTTCATTACCTGCTGACGTATTCACCCTTCTTGACGCGACGTACGGCCCGCTTCTTGACGAGTCGAGAGAGCGCGGCCGTGACGGCGTGAAGGTTGGGCCTCGACTGACCCGCGCCGAGGAAGAAAGCCTGTACGTCGCGCGCCCGCGTGGTGAGGCCGTCGCTCGAGCGATTGAGAACGGCCGCGAGCACGTTTGACTGGAACGCGGGCCGTCTGCCCCGAAAGAAACCGATCTTCGCGGCTTCCACGCGAGAGGCGATACGCCTGCTTTCTGAGAGCGCCCGCTCCGCCGCCGCAGTGGCGCGGCCGGTAGGGGCCACCTCGGCGACGGTGATCATGTCAAGCACGGACCGCCAGAGCACGGCCTCCCGCTCCAGATGGAACAGCCTGGACTTGATCTCACGTTCGAGCGCCGGGGTGACGACGAACGGAGGCGCGGCTGGACGTGAAGGCGCGCTCACGCTCACCACCTCCGTCGCCGCCGGCACAGCCACCACCGGGCAACCCTGTACATGAACGTCCGCCGTTCACGCTCGAGCGCGGTCGAGGACCTGAACGTCCAGAAGTTCACCGCTGGCCCCCTTCCGCCGCGGCCTTCGCGCGGTATTCCAGGCGGTGCATCGCCTCCTTCAACGCGAAGCCCTCGTAGATGGCCTCCGGATGGTACTTCTCGCGCACCCACGCCTTGAGCTCCTCCTCGTGCTCGTCTCGGACGGCGTGAAGGAGCGCCGCGACGGGACGCTGTCCGCGCCGGCTAGCCATCGGACTGCCCCCCTTCGATCGGCGCCGAGTCCGCCGTGAGGGCCGCGCCGGTGCCGGCGATCGCGTCCGCCACCCCCTGCGCCGTCGGCTCGCCCGGCCCAAGGGCGAGCGGGACCTGACGCTCCTCCCCGGTGAGCGGGCGCTCGCGGACGACCTCGCCCGTATCACAACGAACGAGCTGGTAAGCACTCGTCTCGAAGTTGCGGAGCTCCCGGCACTCGACGTACTCCACCCTGACGCCCGAGCGGAGGTCGCGGGCCCTCTCACAAATCGACTGCTCGATCGCGTCCAACTGCCGCTTGAAGTCCTTTGCTGCGTCGGCGCGCTCCTCGTCGACGCCGGTGCGCTGCGCGAGCAAGCCCACGAGGTCGTCCCCCATGAGCGCCTTCTCGTGGTCCGTCAACTGGACCTCGAGCTCCACGGTTTTCGTCTCGTCCGCCACCTCATCCTCCTTTCGGACCGTGAACCCGGAAGCGCTTCGCGTCCGGGCACGTGGCCCAATGTGCCGTCATGGTATCCGGGTCGAAGCGCTCGCCCGGCGGCTCCGTGCCATCGGGGAGCGGGTCAACGAGAATGTTCCGTCCGCGCGGGGTGAGCTTCCAGAAAACGCAGGCGCCGCACGTCGGACCGCGGCAGGTTGTCGAGCTCAAGGACCAGTTGCCTCCTCCGGGTCCAGCTCGTCCGCGATCGCGAGCAAGTCCGGCCCGGCAGGGTTCGCCTGAATGACGACCGTCTCGACGCCCTCGACGACCTCCACACCATCCGGAAGCAGTCCGGTCGCCTTGACGAAGGCCGCGAGCGCCCTTCGCGGCACGCTCACCCTGACCTCTTCCTTCACGGGGAGCTCGACGCCGACGGGAAGGCTCCCCTCCTCGACGTTCTGGCGGAGCCAGCGGACGAGCTCCTCGTCCGTCACCTGGACGTCGTACCTCACCGGGTTCTTGCGCCAGCCGACACGGCCCGACGGGAGCGTCCACGAACGAAGCCCGGTCCCGCGGAGCACCTCGAGAAGCTCCGCGATCTGCCGGTCGATGAAGGAGAGCCCCCTTTCGTGCGCCTCGGCACGGAACGCGCGCCGTTGCTTGAGGTCCTCGACGGCGCGCTCGAACGCCTTGTCCTCAAGCCGGTGGCGCGCCTCCCGGATGGACCGCCGGCGAAGCCAACGGTCAAGATGCTCGAGGACCTGATCGTCATTGAAGGCAGAGAAGTCGATCCGCTCCGGCTCGCCGGCCGCTTGGGGCGCCTCCGCCCGATCGGGCGCGCTCACCCCACGACTCCCTTCTCGTCGGACGGCGTGAAGTCATCGCTCGGCGCTTCGCGCACGTCCGCGCGCCCCGCGATCCCGGCAACGCGCTCCTCGGCCGCGACGACCTCCGCCTTGTATGCGCGCCAGAACGCGACCTGCTCCTCCTTCGTCGCGAGCGTGGCATCGGGCGGCGTCTTGGTGCTCTTGTAGAGGCTGACGCCGTGGGCGATCCCGGCGGACTTGACCGCTCGGCCCCACGCTTTTTTCGCCTCGTCCGATCCGACGAGCGCCACGAGCTTGTCGCCGAGCTTGAACACGTCGCCGACGACGTCCCGCGGCGGCGCCTCACCACTCACCGTGACCGGCTTCCCAGGCTGCGGGGCCCGGCCGACGTTCGCGGCGCCCTTACGCTCGCGCTCGGCTACGTCGTCGTCCTCTCCCGTGTCCTCTGCTCCGATGACCTCCTCGGCCGAAACGACCGCAAGCCCGAGAAGGCAACCAACGGCCCGATTGATCGCGCGCGTTTGAGCGAAGGAGACGAGCGCGTTCCAGGTTTTCGGGAAGTGCCAGCTCCGCTCGTACTCGTACCCCGAGCCGCGCTTCACGCGGCGAATCAGGCTCGCGGCGCCCTCCTCACCCTCCGGCGCGAAGTTGCCCCGTCGCGACCAGTCCTCGGAAGTGTCGCATACGCCCTCCGCCTCAAAGCTTCGCATGCCCTTCCACGCGCGAACCCGGACCCACGCCTGCTTGCATGCCGGCCGCGTCGCATCGGCCGCCTCGACCGTCCGCACGCCAGACTCCACGACGGAAAGGTTCAGGTCGAAAACGGTCGACGTGGCGATCCACCCCTTCCGGTTGACGTACGGCTTCCCGGCGATCTTGTCGATCCCACCGACCTTCTCGATCAGCGCGGACTTGAGCTCGACGAACCGATCGTGCATCGCGATCGCCGCCTCGACGCCACCCCTCGGCATGACGATCGCCGGAAGGTTCGGCGCTTGCTCCTCGACAGCCGCCATGGCCGTCGCGCGTTCCTCTCCCATCGTTCCCTCCCGGGGCGTCGCCCCTGAAAAGGTGGAGGGGCCGGCCCCTGGACCGGCCCCGACCTGCGCCGCGTCAAGCCGCCGGCGCGCCTTCCGGGCCCGAATCGTGCTCGCCCGGCGTCTCGAGCCGACCCTCCTCGAGCCAAGCCTCGTGATGGTCCCCAACTACGTTCAGCGTCTCGACATGCACCCTCGCGGGTCCGTGGAGATATTCGCACCGCGCGGTGACCTTTCCGGTGAAACCCGTGACGGTGTCCCGCACGGTCGATCCGAGCTTGACCAAGTGAACCTCCCTCCTACCGTCAGACGAAGAGGCGGATCGCCTCGAACAGCCGCAGCGCCGCGACGGTCCACACGGCGAGTGCGACAAACGTCAACGCGATGAACAGGCGCACGGTCCCTCCTATCTCGCGCGGGCCCCAACGGCCCACGCCTCGAGCTCGCTCCGGCGCCAGCGGTAGCGCGCGCCGGGCGGACGACTCACGGGCTGCGGAAAGTCCCTCGGGAGCGCGCGGATCCCGCGAAGCATCCGACTTAACGTCGCCGGGTGAACGCCCACGATCCTTGCGGCCTCCGCGAGAGAAACCAGATGCCGTATGGCGCGACGGTCCCGGCGACCAAGCCTCATGTGTCGGACTCCTCGAGCGGCCCATAAAAAAGCGCGTGGGAGTCCCGGATGGTCAATTTCTCTCCCGGCCCGCGGACGTTGTAGGGCACGATTGCATTCGCTATGCCGTCGACGAGCTCCCCGCTCACCCACTCGTCGTCGACGGTGAGAATGCGCATCGTGAAGGTCCCCTTCCGGGAATGGTGAACACGGTAGACGCGCCCGACGAGAAGATCAGCCGGCTTGACGCTCACAGGGCACCCTCCTCCGGAAGCGTCTCCTCGTCCAACTCCTGCGTGTCCGGCGTCGATTCCTCGCCTATCCGGATCACGCTCACCGGCTCGATTCCCCGCTCGACCAGCCGCGCGAGCTCCTCCTCCGTCTCGTCACCCTTCACGACGTACTCGATCCGCGTCGGCACGAAGGCGCGGAAGATCGCGGCGCGCCCCGGGCTCCATCGGCACCCGTCCAAATGCTCGCCCTCTGGTTCCGAAGACGTCGCCTTCCCGCAGGTGCAGTCGGCCTGCGGGATCGCCTCGCGATGCGCCACCAACACCCACATCCGGCCGACCTCGAAGCCCTTCGGTACGGCCGGGATGCGCCGCGAGACGCCCATTTCGGCCGCCTCGCGCGACCAGTCGTCGGGCGTCGGATAGAACGCCCCACCGATCCACAGGAGCCCGGCACGGCCGACAGAATCGGCGAACAGGCAACGGCCGCAGTCCTCCGGTCCGAACGTGCACCCCTTGTGCGAGAGGAAACGATCCGCGTCCACCCACGTCCATCCCCTCGTCGGCTTCACGCCTCCCCCGCACGTCGGGCACACGTCGAGCGGGACGGGGAGCCGACCGCAGGGCCGGTTCGGTCCGTCCGCCATGAGATACAACCCGCCGGGTTTGCGGAAACCGCACCCGCGGCGGCGCTCGTGAGAGACTCGGACGTTCACGTTGGGCCTCCTTCTCTCAGAATGGCGTTCGTCGGCGGCTGGACGCTGTGTGCGTTGACCCGCTCCTTCCCGTCGGTCCTCGCCCAACGGTGGAACAGCGCGGCCGCCTGCTCGAGGAACCGCTCGCGCGTCCGGACGTTTACGAAGTCGCGGTACCACCACGGGCCGCCCGGCCGGTTCGCCGGGGCGCCCTTGACCCAGTAGTAGAGGCGGGCTGGCATTACGCCCTCCTCTCTGCGAAGCGGCGCTTGAGGGCTCCGACGCGCACGCGGGCGATCTTCCGCTCGACGCGCGCCACTCGAAACGCCTCGGCCCACGTCTGGCCCCACCCGATCGGGTCGTGCCGGCCGTCGGTCACGATGCAGACGCACTTGGGGTGGCCGTCGCAAAGTGACGCGCGGGGACCAAACTCCGCACGCGCCTTCTCCGTCAATTCGACGGGCGCGGCCATCAGAGCAACCCCGCTTCCTTGAACGAGAGGTGACAGCCGTCACCGAGGATGACGTGGTCGAGCACGGCGATTCCGAGCACCTCGCCGGCCTTCACCATTCGCTTCGTGATCGCGAGGTCCTCCCGGCTCGGCGTCGTCTCCCCGCTCGGGTGATTGTGGACGAGGATGATCGCGGAGGCACCGAGGATCACGGCCGCCTTGAACGTCTCGCGCGGGTGGACGATGGAGGCATGGACCGTCCCGAGGCTGACGACGTTCGATCCAATGACGCTGTGCCGGGCATTGAGAAGAAGAACGACGAACTGCTCGCGGTCGAGCCCGTCGAAGAGCGGAGCCGCGACTCGCGCGACGTCCGCCGGGCTCGTCACCTTGTCGCCAGCGATCGCACGCTCCCGGACGAGGGAGACGCGGTAGAACCACGACGGAGCGTACGCCGTCGGCACGGTCGAGCGGCTCGCGCGAGGCATCAGAGCCCCTCCCCGTCCTGCATCACGTCAATCGCGCGCGATACGAACAGCAGGGCGACCGCCTGACGCACCGTCGAAGGCCAGATCCCTTCCTCAACTCCCTGACGGACGCCAGGCTTGCTACGTACAACCAGTACGAGCGCCGCGCGGTCGTCGCCGTCAGATTCAAACCAGGACATCTCACGGTTGCCGATGCGGCACGAACACGCGTTTCCGACCCGCTCGATCTCGGCCCCGCGGGCCTCGAGCGCCTCACTGATTTCCTTCTTCGAGAGAGCCACCATTTCCTCCTCTCGTTCCGTGGACCGGGGCCCGTCCCCGATCTCACGTACGTTAGTCTATCTATGAAGCCGTACGTTGTCAAACAAAATCGTACGTCCCGCGGAGTTTTTTTTGCAACCTTCATCGGCCCAATAAATCGTCGAGATTTCGCTTGACGCTCTACGGGGCGGCCGGTAAATTCCCCGCCCTACGGTGGCGTACCGACCGTGTCGACGGAGACGTGACGTGAGGTGAGAGACGACGGCTGAGACCTCGACGCGCATGCAACAGGTCCGTAGGGCCTGGACGTTGCCGGAGCGTCGACTCGCGCTCGCGCTCGTCAGGCGTGGAGTCAGCGGGTGGAGCCGTAACGTCCGGTCGGTCCCGGGGTCGCCTGACCTCGCGTTCCTCGACCTGAAGGTCGCCGTATTCGTAGATGGATGCTTTTGGCACGGCTGCCCGCGTCACTACGTCACGCCCAACAGGAACGTCGCCCGGTGGAGGTCCAAGGTCGCCGGCAATCGTAGACGCGACGCCCGCGTCGATCGCGTCCTCCTCGAGCGCGGCTGGACGGTGATCCGAGCGTGGAGCTGCTCGCTCGAGGACGGCAGGCTCACACGGTTAGCCGACTCGATCGTCAGGACGATCGCGTTGGTGAAGGACGGAGCCTGACGTGGGGCGCCGCAAGCGGCCGGCCGAGTTCGGACCCTACGCGCGGTGGTACTGTTCCACGCTCGACCAGCCCTGGCCGGATGGCTGCGAGGACAAGCTGGTCGCGACGTGGGCGAGGACGCTCGCGAAGATGAAGCGGAACCGGGTCGACCTGTCCGACGGCTGGCTCTACCTGGACGCGCGCGGGATCCGATCGGTGACTTGCTGCAAAAGGGTGGACGCCGGGCTCCGCGTCCTCGAGGAGCTCTCGCGGGTCGTCAACCTTCAGGTGGAGGTCACCAGGTCGACCTCATGCCGGCTCCTTTCCGAGGACTTCCTGGTCATTCAGGGCGAGATCAACGGTCGGTTAACCAAGCAGGAAGGTAGAGATCATCGTCACAAGATCGACCCCGTAATCGGACCGTTACGCGCCCGCAACTTATTGAGAAATATGGATCCATCCTCGACAAATGTCGACGTACCGCTAGGTGAAGGTGAAGTAGAGGCACTACAGGGTAAGGAGGGTATGGGGGGAGAGGGGGTGGAGCGAGGGGGAGCCGCTCCAGACGTACCGTCGGTGAGCTCGACCCATGAGGACGTCTTGAGGTTGAGGATGGACGGCGCTCGCTTCGCGGCTCTGCTCGATGCCGAGGAGCGGAGACTCGGCCTACAGCCGGGAGTGATGGGGCCGACGACGCTGGTCCGCGTCGGGCGTTGGATGAGGGACGACTGGGCTCGGCTCGAGGTCAGGGCGGTCAACGCCGTCAGGTCCAGGTTGAACAAGCCTGGCGCCGTCTCATGCGACTGGATATTCATGGGTGACGAGGAGCGGGCGCGTTGTCGTTGGGAGGGGCTCGTCAACGGCCCCGTGTGGGGCCAGGACGGCGCGGTGGGGCACGATCGGGAGCCAGGCGGTGGTCCGGGTCGGGAAGAGACGATTGAGGCGGAACGGGCCCGCGTTGCGGTTGAGCGCGCCCGACCGGTGGCGACCCCGGAGGAGATCCGTGTTGTCACGGAGAGCCTAGCCAGAAAACTCGGATGGCCTCAGCGCGGGTCACGTCCGACGCGTGACTTGTCAGGTGAACGAGAGCGGCAGAAGGCCGAACTCGTTGAAGCGGATCGGGCGCGCCGGTTGGAGCCGCAATAGGGGATACTGATGGGAGTTCTTGACGAGGTCGCGACCATCTTCGAAGCCAGGTCATACCCGCGCCTCCAGGCTCACTGGGAGGGCACGAGAAAACTGCCCCTTGACGAGGCGCGATCAGCCTATACCGAACTCGGGTTCGAGCAGGCGATCCGCCGCGCCGTACGTTTCAGGCTTCGCGGAGACCAGATGCGTACGTTCCTGAACGTCGCTCCTCCGGACTCGCTGTTCCCCGAGGACCTCCGGTCACCGTATCCGACGATCGCCGCGACGTTCGATCCCCCCTTCATCTGGCCGAAGCTCGAGTACGTGTTCGACGATGGATCGACTGGAGCGCTGGACCGAAAGATCCTCTTTCTGATCCTGGTCGTGTCTCGATTGTCGGATGCAGATGAGGACTCGACAGGACTACGGAGGTCCGTCGGGATAGACGACTCGACCGTTCCGCCCGGCGCCACGACGGCCGTCAGCTTGGGAGCGATTTACTCGGTCGACGACGTTGAGCCCATGCCCGTCGGTCTGAGGTTCGGATGGAACAAGGCGTCGCTCTACGTGGGGTCAGACTGGGTTTGCTCGCCTTTTGGTGAAAGTGCGCGTGCCCCGGTCTGCCGACTCATGGTCAACCTTCTCCTCTGGCTCACGGCGCAGAACGTCGAGCTGGTCAAAAAACGCCCGAGCGCGGCCCTGCAGCGCGCCCGTGAAAGGCGAGGCGAGCGCCCCCTTCCATCATGGTACGAGATCGAGTATCGAAGCCGCCCCGGGTCCTACGCACACGGTCCACCGACAGGTCGACACCACGCGTACCGTTATGACGTGAGGGGGCACTGGCGCCGACTCCACCCACTAGAGAACTGTCCAGAGGAGCTGGCGCGACGATTCACGTGGGTTCAGGACCATCAGCGGGGTCTCTCGAACAAGGTTTACGTCCCGAAAGGCTATCGAGCGTTGTACCTCAGGGGGGGTCATCCATGACGAGGAGCTGGAGGGTCCCGCGCGCCGAGTGGGGTTGGTGGGAGGCGCGCTGGTGGGACTGGATCTCGTGCTGGGCAGAGATGTTTTCTGGCCTCGCGGGCGTGACCACTTTTACCATGTGGCGACCCTGGAACTTTGTGGGGTGGGCCGCCGGGAAGTTCGTGAAGGCCGCGAGCTTCAAGGAACCGAAACATCTTCAGGACGCGCCGTGAGCTTTCTGGTCCTCGCGTGCATCGGACTCCTCGCGGTCTGCATCGCTACGGTCAGCGGCTTCGTCATCGAGCGTACGTTACGTCGCCTCTACTCCTCGAGGCGCGGGGGACTCATACCAGACTTGAAGTTACCTGACCTGAAGTTCGAGATCACGGGGCCACCTATTCCACCGGGCCTCCGACACGCCATCGAGCTTGAGGCGGTGAAGCGTCACCCGTTCCTGGCTGACTACGCGCTCACGGGTGTCCTGATCCCGACACATCAGCCGGCCGGTTCCGAAGTCCTCGTTGCCGGCTTTCGTGGGCCATCGAGGACCGCAGTCGAGCTCCACCTTCCCCTTCGCGAGCTCGACGTCGTCGCATGAGCGAGCTCGCCGCGGCCGGCCTCGTCCGCCCGCAACGCCCGGAGTTCCAGGTCCGATACGTCTTCGGCCTCGCGGTCCTCGCCCTCCTCTGGCAGTACTCGCTCGAGCGCGCCTGCGCGAAGAAATGGACCCGGTACGACCGCACGCGATCCGGTCGGTTCCCGACGGAAGGCTGGAATCTTTTCGGCCTCCGTGGCGAGGCGGCCGCGGCCAACGTGACGGGGTCCCGCCTCGTGCACTACTCGAACGCCGGCATGAAGGGCGACGGAGCCCTCCACGACCAGGTGCTCGACGGCGCCCACGTGCCGGCGGCGCTCCGCGGCGCTCGCGCGGCGATCAAAACCGTCTCGTGGCGCGACGGCCCCATCCCGTTCGAGGTGGAAGGCGCCGACGCGCTACGCGCGGACGTCGTTCTCGGCGTCTCGACGTGGGACGACCAGGCCGTCCACGTGCTAGGGTTCCTCGAGCGGTCGGAGTTCGTGGCCGCCTGCCGGCCGCACCCGACGAAGTCGCACCTCGTCGCCTGCCCGCATGACGCCCTCCGTCCGATCCGGCCGCTCCTCGCCGCGGCCCCGGACGTGGCCGCGTGGGGCCGGTTCCCGGCATGGCCCGCGCGACTTCATTGGGGCGTGGACGGCTTCGCGCCGACCGACCTCGCGCCGGGCGAAAAGCTCGCGTTCAACACGCGAGAGGAAGTGGACCGGCTCCTTACCGACCGTCGGCTGTGGAGCCTTGCGCAGGAAAGGAGGCACGATGACAAGGGTGGCGGCAACGCTCGCGGGCCGGAGGTTCGACTCGGCCTCTGATGAGATAAGCACGGTCCGACTCTGCGTGGAATCGGTGGACGGCGAGGAGGTGGCGATCCGCCTCGCGGGCGCGGAAGAGGTGAGTCCGGGCTTCGGATGGGTGGGGTTCGTGGTGAACGCGGACGCGCTGATGCGCGCGCTAGCGGCGGCACGAGAAGGGTACGAACCAGCGGGCGAGGCGGTCAGCGCCAGTTCTCGACCCACGGCGTCCGGCGGCGGGCTCGCCGGCGACCTCCCGGCCGCGTTCCTTCTCCCGGGAGAGCGCCCTCCCCGGCAACCGTGACGGGGACGGCGGCGGCCCGCGCGAGCTCGGGGAGCGCCCGGATCGTCGACTCGCCGAGGATCCTCAACGCCGCGAGACAGTAGACCGCGAGGTCGAACGCCTCGTTCCTCTGCCGCAGGCGCTCCCAGTGCTTCACCGACCCCTTGCCTCGGACGTACTTGGTGACCGCCTTCTCGCTCGTGAGCTGAAGGACGTACTCCTCGTCCACCCACGTCGGGAGGTGCACGTACCCGGGGCCAGGCGCCTTGATGCAGAGCCGAGCGAGCACCATCTCCTTGGCTGAGTCCACATATACGGGAAACAGCGTCGTCCTGTAGCGATTTCCCCGGGTAGGGCGACCGACGATCGACCGGCCCGTCTCACCGACGCCCTTGATCGCGAAGACGCGCCGCCTGAGTCGCGGGGCGCAGAACCGGTAGACTTGTTCCGTGAAGTGGCCGCCGCTGTCCACGACGGTGCACGCGACGTGGAGTTCTCTACCGCTCTCGTGGCGGAACCTCCGTCTCAGGAACCGGTCTACGTCCCACCACGGCTCGGCCGTACCGGGATCACCCTGGAACTGCTCGTGGGCGATCAGCCAGCTCTCCTCCATCGGACCGTATCCGACCACCTGAGCCTCGAGCCACTTGTCCTGGACGTCCACCGCGGCCACGAGGACGCCGACGCCCCTTGGGACCTCGACCCGGTCGCCGTAGTTTTCGCGTCGCCCCTCGGCCATAAAGTCCTCGGCCTCGACGCTGGAGCCCCTCTGCTCCCACGGCTCGCCGAGGACAGTGTTGACGAACGTCTTGAGCCGAAACGGATCGTTCTGTGCCCGCTCCCACTCCGTCACGCACTCCACCCACGACTTCCAGCCGATGGGCGACAGGAGGCTCGGTACATGGTAGCCCCACGTGACGCCGTCACCCTGCGACGTGGGGCGCCACTGACCGTGCTCGAGCATGAACGGCTTCGCAGACTCGGAGATCATCTCCTGGCACGTCTCGCAGACGAGCCTCACAGTCTCGGGTCGCCCCCTCTCCCACCGTAGGTTGTGCCAACGGACCCAGTCGAACGTCCCGCACTTCGGGCACGGCACGAAGTAACGTCGACGGTCGGAGCGCAGCCACTCGCGGTCGATACGGGAGAGGCCCTTCTCCTTGGGCGTGGACGTGAGCAGGATCTTGCGTCGGCTGGAGAACGTCGCCGTGCGCGCCTCGGCGAGCGCGACGGGGTCACCCTGACCGTCGATGTCGCCCGGGTACTGGTCGACCTCGTCGCAGAACAGGAAGCGGATCGGACGGCCCCTGAGCCCGGCGGCCGTGTTAGCCCCCACCATCACGAGGATGCCGCCGGGGAACTCCTTGACGAGGATCGTGTTCCCCGAGTCGCGCGACCTAGGTGAGGCTATGAGACCCTTCAGGACCTCACACTCCTCGAACATTGGGCCGATCCGCTGCTTCGATTCCTTACGGGCGTCGTCGATCGTAGGGAACACGAGCATCATTGGTCCCGGGGCGTGGTGGATCACGAACCCGAGCCAGTTGTTCCCGGTCTCGGACTTGGCGATCTGTGCGCCCGCTACGATGACGACCCGTTGCGCCGGGTGTGAGGGGGAGAGCGCGTCCATCGGTTCACGCATGTACGGGACGCGCGCGGTCCTCCATCGACCCGGTTCCTTGCTCGAGCGGCTGGTGAGTACGCGGTGAAGGTCCGCCCACTCCGAGACCGTGAGGCGCGGCTCAGGCTCCCACCCCGCGCGCCACGCCTCGAGGTAGCCGGCTTCGACGAGGTCGGGCACGGTCACGCCCCTCCGACCCGCGCCGGACCGTCGACACCCGTGTCGACGTCGGGCGTCACGAGCAGCCCTGAGCCGCGCGCGAGCTCGTCCAGCACGTGGTCGACCTCGGCCCGGATGAGGAGACGCGCGCGCCCCTCGTCCTCGAGGTGAAGCATCAGGGGCGCCAGCTTGTCCTCGAGCGCGAGCAGGAGGTCGCGCGCGCGTCGTGAGACGTTGAAGAACGCGATGGTGACGCGCGCCATCGGCACCAGATTGCCGTTCCTCTCCTCGAAGTCGAGGCGGGCCAGCCGCGCGACGTACGCCTCACGGATGGCCCGGCTCGTCAGATAGCTCGGGAGTCCGTCGTCCGGGCGCGCCGTCCGAGTCGACTCACGGCCCTTGTCGAAAGGTACGGCCTCGACCTGGGCCCGGGTGCCGGCAGTCCATCGTGAGTCGGCCGCCTCCACGTCGACGAGCCCGTTCAGGAGCTCGACGCGACCGGCCTTCACGGCCTTTCCGACGGCCTGACGACTGACGCCACGGTGACGGGCGTACTCGGCCTGGGTCACCAACGGCACGGTTCATCCAGTACCGGCGTCACCCCCGCCGGCCGGCGGGTCGTAGACGCCGTGGGCCTTCGCGACCTTGATCTGCGACCGCGTCATCCACGCCCGTCTGTACTCTACGTCTGCGAACAGCTTGGAGAAGCCCGTGACGTGTTTTAGCCTCAGAAGCTCCTCGGGTCCCATCCCGAGCTCGTTACAGATCTCGGGGTCGGTCCAGCCTCCGTGGAGCATCCTGAACACCAGGCTCGACATTCCCTGGACGCCGTGCTTGCCACGCGCGCGGTTGTGCCGGATCGTCGAAGCCATGAGGTCATTCGGGCCCTTGTTGATCACGACCACGGGTAGCTGGCCCCCGCACTGTTCACGGAGCTCGGCGCTCGTCTTCATCACGTGGTAGCGGTGGAACCCGTCCACGATGACGAACAGGTCACGCCCCGGATCGTGAACCGTCACCACGGGCTGCGTGTACCCGTCGTGGGCTATCGACGTGTGGAGGAGCTGCATCTCAACGCGCGCGACGCTGTTCGGGTTGTAGTCGTTCGGTGAGACGCGCTCGAGCGGGATCCATCTGACGTGGTCGACGGGCTGGGACCTGCGGGGCGAGAACTCGTGCAGGAGTTCACGGACGGCCTCGACGAGCACCTGACGCGCACCGGCTTCCGGCTCTGACTCGAGGGTGGCGCGGAGCGCGGCGACGGTCGCGTTCATACCGTCGACGGGATGACTCGTGTCGGTTAGAGGCTGGTCCATCGCTTCATCTTGCCGTGAGCCCTCATGAGGCGCGCGTGTGACGCCTGAAACGTCGTGTACTTGACCCCGTGATAGTCGTTCACGAGGACGGCGGCGATCTCCATCTTCACGAGGTCCTGCTGGGCCGCTGGCTCGTACAGCTCGTCCCAACGCCGGAACTGGTCACGGAAGCGGGCCCGGAGCTCGATCTCGGGTACAAGATGATCGACGAGATAATCGCGGTACTCCTTCCACGATGAGAACATGAACGGAAGCTCATCCGGCGCCGCGTACGCGTCCCACGCCTTGCTGACTGAGTTCACACCTGAGACGCGCTCTACGATCTTGTCCCACGTGTCCGGCTCAACCTCCTGAAGGTACGTGAGCGAGTGGATCGCGGTCTCGTGGTGGACGTTGGACACTCTCATCTTGCGGATAGGGATCCCGTGCTGGAACATGAAGTCGTAGAGTCGACAGTACGGCCACCCGTGGTCATGGATCGCCTTCCACACGTCGCGCCAGCCCCAGTCATACAGCGGGTAGAACGTGAAGACCTTGTGGTGGTCGGCCCGACGCCCCCAAGTGATGTCCTTGTAGGTTGAGTAAGCGGTGAGGCCGCTGAGCCGTCCGGGGCTCTCATCGCAGCGGACGCCGGAGAGGCTCGCGACTGGACCGTCAGGGTAGTACGACCTAGCTATCGCCGCGAAGAGGTCCTTGAAGGTCAACGTCCCGGTCAGGTTCTCGTGGATCGAGTCTGGTTCCTTGGGGCGGATCCAGTCATCGCCCTCCCTCCAGCAGTAGAGCCAGCGCTGTAGGCCCGACGTGGCGTTGCTGATGCGGAGCGGGCCCTGAAACCAGAACGGCTTCACCCTTGGATCATGTAGGGCGGCCCGGACGTACTCGATCGTGTGCCGCCACTCGGCTTCCTGGTCGATGAAGAGGACGTTGAGCGGGAGGCGCCCGCGCTCCTCAGCGACGCGTAACACGAGGTTCATCAACACCGTCGAGTCCTTGCCGCCACTGATGTTGACGAACACGACCGGGAACTCCTGGAAGACACGGTGGATCCGATCGAGCGCCGCCTCGAGTACGGTCTTGTCGAGGTAGATCTTCACGTACGCCCCACAACGACGGTGTAGTTGCCGAACGGGACCTGCTCACCCTTGAGGCGCGCGTGCATCCCTGGGTAGTGACCGGTCGTCTCGATCCCGGTTCGCGCGCACACGACGGGCACGTACCCGGGGCGGAAGAACATCACGACGTACACCCCACCCGGCCAAAGGAGTCGGGGGATCGACTCCACGTAGTCGGGTCGAACGTAGTTGGCGGCGCCGAAGAGACAGACCACGACGTCGAAGCGTTCGTACGTCGCGAACTCCTCGAGCGGACACGGCTCGAGGCGCCAATAGGTCTTGACCGGCGCCATGCCGTCGGGGCGCTTCGCGCGGAACCGCTCGATCATCCCGCGCGACGGGTCGATCCCCGTGTACTTGTAGACCGACTCCTTCACGTGGTCGAGGAACGTTCCGGTCCCACAGCCGACGTCCAGAACGGATCCGAGCGGGCCCCCGACCGCACGCTCGACTAGGGCCACGATCTCGTCGTTCTCGCGGAGGCTAGCCGGATCGGAGAACGCCTCGTCGTAGACCGTGGCGATCGCGTCGTACGCGTGCCGGCCGTCGACCGGCTTCCGATTAACGAGGATCGTCTCGTGCACGGGGGCACCCATCGTCCAGTACTTGTTCCCGTTCACGTTGAGGTAGCGCCACCACCGTCCACCCCATTCGCCGTCGTAGCCGTGAGCCCTGATCGCCTTCACCACGTCAACGAAGTCGGCGTCGCGTTCCCACGTCCTCCTGAGCGTGTACCAGTGGGGGTTGTCGCGCATGGTCAAGGCGAACTTCCACTCGGCGTTCTCCAGTAACCTACCGATCCTCTGGAGGTCGTCGAACCCGATCGTCTGTACGGTCCTGGTCTCCGTGCGGCTCATTTGAGGCTGGACGGGTTGATGAAGAACTCGGACGCGCACCTCGGACACATGACGCGCGCGAGCCCGTCGGGTTGGTGGAGTCGATCGTCCATCATCGCGCGCGCGGCCTCGACGTCTTCCTGGTCGACCGTTCGGAGCTCCGTGACGGGGTCAAGGTTCGGTCGGTACGCCTCGGTGCCGCCAGCGCCAGACCCGAGGTTGGCCTCGATAGCGGCGAGCTCCTCGTCGGTGAACCCCGCCGAGGCCTCGTCGACCTCGTGCTCCCGTAGGGCGGCTACCTCCTCGAGCAGGAGGGCGCCGTCCCACCGGGCGTCGAGCGCGAGCTTGTTGTCGGCGATGACGTAGGCCCGCCGCTGCCCCGGCGTGAGGTGGGTGAGCTCGATAACCGGGACCTCCCTGAGCCCAAGACGTCTCGCCGCGAGGAGCCGGCCGTGGCCCGCGATGATTCCGTCGTCACCGTCTACCAGGATCGGGTTGGTGAAGCCGCGCTCGACGATGCTCGCGGCTATCCGCTCCACCTGATCGTCGTCATGCTTTCTGGGGTTCCGTTCGTACGGCTTGAGCCTGTCGACGGGCCACATCTCGATCTTACGGGCCATCCACACGGGGTCGTTCACGGTTCCTCCGGTCCTACCGGGTTGAGTTTGTAAGGGTTACCAGCGATGTCAACCTGAGTCAACCCTTTTCCGGCTGAGTCGCTAGCGGGTTGCCGGGGTCGCCGTCACCCGTGGCGGCCCCATAAGGAAAGGACCCGCCCGCGGTTGCGTCATCCACGTATGTATATGAGGATCATATGGTTACGGCGTCCACCGCGAGGTAGCGCGAACACCGCGAGTTACCTACGGCGCCCCCCGGGCCGCGCCGCTCGAGGAAAGGCCCACGGACGGGCCGTGATGAAGCTCAGGGGCCATCGTGGTCGAACACCGGGTCAGGGCCGTTACCTTCGGCTTTGGGCTCGTTCCAGTAGGGGTAGAGCTCGGCCTGGAGTACGAGTAGTGCACGTGCGACGTGACGCGCGGCCGCCGCCCTCTCCGCGCCGTACCTACCGCCGAGACAGTCCTTCGAACGGATCGCCTCGAGAACCGCCTCCTGCGCGGCGCGCCCTAGAACATGCCGCGGTGAGGAGCCGATGGACAACTGAATCAGCACGTCCTCGTCAAGCGAGGCGGAGCGGAGCTCACGCTCGATCAACGTGAGCCTATCGTCGGCACGGTGCCTCGCCTCCTGGATACGCCGCGTGACGATTCGGTTCGCCTTGTCACCCACGACCTCACCCTCCTTTCCGTGTTGATACGACCACGGGAACGACCTCAAGATCCCGGGGCCGCATATGATAAAGCGCCGTCCGCCCCGGGAAGCGCACGACGACGACGGCGCCCGCGTCCTGGACGTCGACCACGGTTCCACCATGACCGCGCAGAAGACCGAAGCGGGGAAAGCGGCGACGCACCTGGACGCTGTCGCCCTTGCTCAACCCGCGGCCCTCCCGATCCGAGCGATTGCCTCACGCTCAACCGCTTCCCGCGTCTCCGCTTCCATGTGCCTCGATAGCTGCGCCTCGGCCACGGCCACCCCGAGCGGCTCGGCCCCGAGCCGCTGGTCGAGACGGAAGGGTTTTAGGAAGACGTACACGGGCTCGATGTCCTCCTCGCTCACCCTCCGAAAAACGCCTCCCTGCGGGAAGGTGAAGCTCGCGTCCGGTGGAATGAGGAAAGTCCGGTGGCGCCCGCGGAACTGGACGCCCTCGCCGTGCCGCCGGCCCGTGGGGTCCTGGACGCCGCCCTCCGTCCCGAAGAGGGAAAGGCCGGCCTTCTTGCCGCCGCGCCGGTCACGGACGACCGCCTTCCCGCCGCGGAAGCCTCGGAGCTGCATCCCGGCGAAGGTGAACTCCTTGTTGATCCGCTCCTTGATGCTCGACCGTGCCGCCCCGCCCGTGATCGGCACGGCGACGTGCTTCGCGCCCGGGGTGAACGGAGCTCGGACGCCGCCCCGCTCGAACTCCGGGAGAAGGGTCCTTCGCGCGGATCCCCCGCGACTCAGCGGCCCGGAAACCTCGACCTCCGCGAAGGCGCGCCCCTTACCGACGCTCGCGAAAAAACGGATGCGCGCGGCCGCTCCCCCGGGCCGGCCCGGCGTGCCGAAGAAGAAGCGCTCGTCGCGGATGGTGAACTTGCGCCGGACGTTCTCGAACCAGGCGACCTGGACGTCACGCGCGGCGGCGTTGATCGCATTGACGGCCGCGAACGCAAGCCGTCGCTGGCCCTTCGCCATTCGCGCGAAGAGCTCGCGGTCGTCGACGGTGAGCCTGACGTTCACGGGACCAGTCCTTCGAGACGCTTGAGGGTCACCATGACGCGGCCCACCGGCGCCGGCGCGCGCCACGCGACGAAGAGCTCGCGGATCCAGCGGTCGTCCTCGAGCATCCCGATCCCTACCAGGGCGTCGAGCACCGGCTTGAGGTAGTTGTCGAGATCCCTACGTCGACGATCGGGCGGCTCGAGGAGGAGGTCTACGCGGACCGGCGCCGCCCACCGGGGCCGCGGGGCTCGCATCTCCACGGACGCCAGGGCTACCGCCTGACGGTACGCCCTACCCTCGGCGGAAAGGAGGTGCCGCCCGGCTAGCGGCCCCTTGTTTGGTGAGCGCCAGTAGTGGTTCACGGACGGAGGCCAGGGGAGCGAGAAGGAGAGCCCGTTCGGCGCGTCGAGCATGGAAACGTAGTGAGGTAGAGCGACGTTCACGTCCGCGTGACCTCCTCCCGGTGCCGGTCGATCGCCTCGGCGTCAAGCCGCCCCGCGCTCATCCGCACGAGGGCCCGCCGGCGTTCGAAGTCGGGCGAGCTCCGACCCGCGAGCCACTCGTACACGGCACCCGGGCGGACGTCAATCTCGTCCGCGACGCGCGGGACTCCAATCGACGCCACGAAACGGCCGAACCTGGTCGACCAACGGCGCCGGGCACGACGAAGGCGCGCGAGCCGGAACCGGACGGCGCGAACCTTCGCGCGAGACAAGAGAAGCTCCCTCACGGTGCCACAAGCGGACCGACGGCCCAGTCGACCTGGAACTCGGGCCCGAAGTCGACCTCGGCACCTGCCGCGAGCGAGACGCGCACCCGGAGGTCGAAGCGCGCCCGCGCGAGGCCCGCGCGCTTGAGGCGCGCCTCGTCGACGTAGGTCCCGGCGTCGACGAACTGGACGATCCCGGCCGTCGCGGGCGCGGTGACGGTCCCGGTCTGGTCGATCGTCGGGAGGCGCCGGTCCTCCTCGGATCGTCCCTGCAACTTGACGGTCGCGCCGGTGAGGTTGAAGGCCGCGCCGCTCTCCTCCTGCAGGGTGACGACAATGTCCTTGAGCGTGGTGCCGCACACCACTTCCGGAACCGCCACGTCACTTCCTCCCAACGAGACGAAGAACGAACGACAACGTCCGGCTCAACTTCTGACCGACGGCGACCGTTCGGGCGAACGCCTGCGTGAAGCGGACCTCGAGCGCGTCCGCGATGATGGCAACGATCGCCGAAACGAGCCCAACGGCCGTCACGGCAACCGTCCTCGCGAAAGTCGCCACGCGCGCCACGGCTACGACCCCAACGGACTGTACGGCGGCGGCGCGCGCAAAAGTGACGAGACGCGCCGCCCCGAGAAGTCCTTGCGCGACGACGTTGACGCCGACGACCGAGAAGCGGATCCGCTGGACGCTTGGGACGGCAACCGAAGCGACGGACCCCGCACGCGCAAACGTCGCCCCACGCCCGACCGTGAGAACTCCGGGCGAAGCGACGGCCAAGGCTCGCGGAAAGAGAGCAGTCCGGAGGATCGTGAGCAAGGCCGTCTCGATGATCGCGACCGGCGTGTGAATCGTCGCCGGGCGGAGCGCCATCTGTACTGAGACGCGGGCACCTCCCTGTGACCACGTGACGGTGCGCGTCCCCGTGCCGGTGGAGCCGTTGAAGTCGTTGGTGAACTCCCAACACGTGGACTCGGGGCCAGCCGGGACGTCGAGGTTCTCGACGTCCGCTCGCTCAACCGCGGCTGGCGTTCCGCTGACGCTCGTCGCGGTACACAGTGCCGCGTTCGCAGCGCACACAAGAACCGTCCGGTTGCCCGCGCTGGGCGTCACCGATTGCGCGTTGCTCGTGGAACCGCTGTTCGCGTTGATCTGGAAGGTGCCGAAGACGTCGACAGGGTTCGCCGCGAGCGACACTCCGCTCCAGGATCCGATCCAGGCGTGATGTGAGATAGGGTTGACGTCGTTGTCATCGAGCGTTGGGCCAGAGTCGCCGGTTTGGAGACGGCGCCAGTAGAGGCGCAGTTGGACGTTCCCCCCGATCCCGCTGGCGATGCCGTTGCCGAGGAGCGTCCAACCGGAGGGCTCGGTGACGAGAGGTGAGGCATTTATCGAATGGGTTCCGTAACCGAGGATCGCGAAGTCATTGGGCTGCCAGCCGGTCGGAAGTCCCGGCGTGATCGGTTGGCCGGTATTACTCCAGACGCCCTCACCCGAGTTGCCTACTCCACGGAAGGCGATCGCCATGCCCTTCGCGCCTCCGGGTCAGGTGATCTCGAGGTCGATCGTAAACTCGATCTTGTCCCCGGACTGCAGAGACACGCTCACGCCGCCGGGCCACGAGGCAAAGTCGCTCTTCACGATGAGCGGAGTGCCTCCGGTCGGCGGACTTCCCGTACCGGCGCCGGCGAACACGCCGACGTTGGTGATGACCTTCGCCGCATTCGCGGTGAGAGTTGCGAACCACCTCACCTTGTCGGCCGCGGGCTGGGATCGAGTCGCGGAAACGCGCGCCTCGATCGCGGCGGTGAACAGATCCGTGTCGCCCTTCGCCGCGGTGCCCGCGCCCGTGCCCCAACCAACGTGGTCCGCGTCGTTCGAGGCGGCCCCGTCGATCAGATCGACGATGAACTCCTCACCGACCTGCGTTAGAACGTTCGCCATCCTGGACCTCCCCCTCCACGACGACCTCGTCGTCGTATTTTCCGGTCGCGGCGCGCCAGACGCGCAAACGGACGGTGGCCCGCGGCTTCGCGGTCACGAGCTTTACGTCCGAGGGCGCGACCCTCTCCGCGATGCACCGTCGAATGCGATCAACCCAACGCCCCAACATGCCGCCACGGTACGAAGGCCTGCGTGGTCCGTCAACGGAAAAACTACCACCCGTTGAGGAAGACCCACTTGCTGGCGTCCGTCGGCTCGTAGACGAGGCGCTGCCTCGCGGCCTCGTCCGAGGCGACCCACCCCTTCTTCGGTACGAAGAACACCCAGGCGGGCACGGCGAGAAGCCCGTTCCACGCCGTGATCTCTCGCGCGTGCAGGGCCCACGGACCCGTGGGCGCCGATCCGATGATGTGCGCG
>Ga0247727_10002492_pt1 | contig 42024 bp, 49 predicted proteins | sample WisWelCaveWW1625_FD_202498 | JGI IMG/M metagenome (GOLD analysis project Ga0247727, IMG submission 202498) | Biofilm microbial communities from Wishing Well Cave, Virginia, United States - WW16-25 | ecosystem: Environmental > Aquatic > Deep subsurface > Groundwater > Cave microbial mat | place...
TCTTCGCGTTGCTTCGAATTAAACCACATGCTCCACCGCTTGTGCGGGCCCCCGTCAATTTCTTTGAGTTTTAACCTTGCGGCCGTACTCCCCAGGCGGAGAGCTTAATGCGTTAGCTGCGTCACCAATAGGCATGCCTACTGACAACTAGCTCTCATCGTTTACAGCGTGGACTACCAGGGTATCTAATCCTGTTTGCTCCCCACGCTTTCGCGTCTCAGCGTCACCATAAGTCCAGCAAGTCGCCTTCGCCACTGGTGTTCCTGCGAATATCTACGAATTTCACCTCTACACTCGCAATTCCACTTGCCTCTACTTAGGTCCAGGTCGCCAGTTTTGAAGGCAGTTCCGAGGTTGAGCCTCGGGATTTCACCCCCAACTTAACGACCCGCCTACACGCGCTTTACGCCCAGTAAATCCGAACAACGCTAGCCCCCTTCGTATTACCGCGGCTGCTGGCACGAAGTTAGCCGGAGCTTCTTCTTGGGGTACCGTCATTATCGTCCCCCACGAAAGGATTTTACAACCCTAAGGCCTTCATCATCCACGCGGCATGGCTGGATCAGGCTTGCGCCCATTGTCCAAGATTCCCCACTGCTGCCTCCCGTAGGAGTCTGGGCCGTGTCTCAGTCCCAGTGTGGCTGGTCGTCCTCTCAGACCAGCTACGGATCGTCGCCTTGGTAGGCTTTTACCCCACCAACTAGCTAATCCGACGCGGGCCAATCCAAAGGCGATAAATCTTTCCCCAGCCACTAAATGACCCCTCCCTCCTTCAAAGCTGAACATCCTCTTCGGCCAAACTCTTCCAGATTCGCTGCATCAGAAGCTGCCGACTGCGACCGTTGAGTTTCAACAGCCGTTCGCGCTTCTCCGCTGCGTTCCTTGTGAGGTAAGCTTCATAATACGCGAGCCGCCACAGGCGGCCTCGCGTCGAAGTGTTCCGACCAGCATTATGCTGCTCGAACCGAGTTCGCAGATCGGAAGACATTCCGATGTAGGATTCCGGTTCTTCGCCTTCGCTGATCAATACGTAGACGTAGTGCATTTCTCGTCTCGATTGCTCGTATCAGAAAGAAGTCATTTAGTGGCTGGGCACATACGGTATTAGCTCCAGTTTCCCGGAGTTGTTCCGTACCTTTGGGTATGTTCCCACGTGTTACTCACCCGTCTGCCACTCCCGTATTGCTACGAGCGTTCGACTTGCATGTGTTAAGCCTGCCGCCAGCGTTCGTTCTGAGCCAGAATCAAACTCTCAGGTTGAGTTGACCTCTGACTGGTCAAGAACATCCCAGTCGAAACCGGAATGCCTCGATGCCGTTTTGGCGTATGCGTTATTGTAACGGGAACCGACGCACATTTCGATTTTCGAGGCCCCTAAAAGCCAAGAATTTCAATCTGTAAGTCAGTTATTAGTTCCAGAAAACGCATACCGTCAGTTGTCGCTTGGTCCGCGCCAATCTCCGAAAAGACTGTCGCTCACCCGCAGCACGCCGCCGCCCGCGTTTCCCTTCTCCAAATCACAATGTCAAAGATCACCACTCAGGGACAGAAATCCCAGAGCCCACGCGCGTCGAACCGAGGCCCGACGCAAGCGGGCCGAAACCAAACCCAGGTCCCGGCGGAAGGCGCGGTTTCTATGCGCCTCACATAGGCATGTCAACGACCAATTCGCGCAAAACACGCATTTCCCAACCGCTCAAAAAACGCCTGTGAAAACAACGATATTTCTGCCCGCCCCGACACCGCGTTTCCACGCAAGCGTTTGGGTATCGCAACGACTTAAACGTAGCGATTCGCCTCACAGGCTTCAAGCGCAATCGGAGCGCCCTCTGGCGAGAACAGATTCCAAATCGCGCGAACGCACTCCGGGCATTCGGCGCTGTGGGTTGCAACGCGCGCAGTGCGCTCTGCCGCCCCCGCGTTATTGCGCGGCGATATAGGCCTGCATCGCCGCTGCATCGGCTTCGACGGCGGCGATGCGGTGTTTCACCAGGTCGCCGATGGAGACGATGCCGACCAGTTTGCCCGCCTCCACCACTGGCAGATGGCGCACGCGCCGGTCGGTCATCCGGCCCAAGCACTCGTCGATAGTTTCGTCCATACGGGCGGTAAACACGTCCTTGGTCATCACAGCGCCAACGCTATCACTCAGCGATGCGGCCCCGCGGCGGGAAACTTCGCGCACGAGGTCGCGCTCCGACAGCACCCCGACGATGCCGCCCTGGCCGTCCAGCACCACCATCGCGCCAACGCGGCGCTCATCGAGCTGCTTGGCGGCTTGCTCCAACGTCGCTTCCGCGGGCAGCGTGTGCACTGCGGCGCCTTTGTCGCGAAGCACATGCGCGATCAGCATGGGTGTTTCTCCCACCATGGTTTTGCCAAGGATGCGCCAGCGCGGGAAACGCTTCAAGAGCGAATACCCAGTTGGCCGCACCGCTTTTGAAGGGCTAGGCTTAGCCCATGGCCAGCTACCGGGACCGAGTCAAAGCCGACCTCCAGCGCTGGATCGGCGCCGATCTGGTCGCGCCCGACAAGCGCGAGGCCATTCTGGCCAGTATCCCGGAAACGCGCCGGCTTGACGCAGCCACCGCGCTGGCCTGGCTTGGCGGCATTCTTGCCGGCATCGCCATCATTGCTTTTGTCGCCGCCAATTGGGACGGCATGTCGCGCCTCATGCGTTTTGCGGCGTTGCTGCTCGCCTTCCTCGCGCTCGCCGGCGCGGGCGCATGGGCCGCGCACAGAGAGCGTCCGCTGCTCGGCAACATTGTGCTGACCATCGCCGCGCTCATCTTCGCCGCCGCCATTGGTTTGACCGGTCAGATTTTCGACATCGCCGGCGACCCGCGCGCGGCTTCGTATGGAGCGGGCGCCGCGGCTTTTGCACTCGCGCTCGCGGGACGCTCGACCGGCGCTGGCGTGGCTGCGCTCTTGTTCATTGGATTTGGAGATTTCACCGATCGCGCATGGTTCTCGGGATTGAATTCCGAAGCGCCGTGGGTGCTAATCGCCGGGCCGCTCTGCGCTTTCCTCGCCTTACGCTGGGGCTCGGCGCCGCTGGCGCATGGGTCGGCCATGGCAATCATTTATTGCTTCGGCTGGTTCGCCGCGCGCTTTGACGATGCCGAGGCGGGCGTCTTCTTGTTCCTCGCAATGGGCATGGGCGCGATGGCGGCCGGGGCGCGCTGGCTTGGCTCGCAAGAACGACGCCTCGCCAGCGTGTTCTACGGCTGGTTCGCGTGGGCCGCGCTCGGGCTGTTTGCGATCGCCGGCTATTTGCCTTGGTTCGGCGTCGAAGGCGGCAATGGCGGCCTCGCCCATCGTTTGGTCTGGCTCATGGCCTCGGGCGGCCTCATTGCCCTCGGACGTTTCGACCGCCATATGCTAGTCACGACAATCGGCGTTTTGAGCTTGATCGGCGCAATTTTCGCGCTGCTCAGCGATCTCGGCCTCGACCTATTGGCGGCTGCGGGCGTGTTCCTGACCTGCGCCATTATTGCGCTGGTCGCCGGCCTAGCGCTCAAACAAACAAAGAAGCCCGATGCCTAAAGCGCCGCTCCGCATCCTCATCGTCGCCGTGCTCTGCACGCTCTCGCTGATCGGCCTGGTCGTGCGCGAAAGCATGGCCCGCGCGAGCGGAACCGAAGTGCTGCTGGCGATGGAGGCCGTCGATCCGCGTTCGCTGCTGAGCGGGCATTTTGTGATCGTGGGCTTACGCGAGGAGCTTACCGAAGGCGGCTTTCCCTGTTCCACGCAATATGCCGACGCTGAATGGCTGGGCCTTGCGCCCAACGGGCGCACGGTGGCTGCAGCACCGGTCTTCAGTCTGGTCGCGGAATCGACCTCCTCGCGCGGCGCGGAGGGCGCGCCCGGGTCGGTCGCAGTGCGCGGCGTCTACACTTGCGCGCCGCCGCAACCGCCTACCAGCGACTTCGCCGGCGCGCCCGGCTGGATCGACCTCGATCTCGGCATCAACCGCTTCCATATCAACCAGACCGAAGCCGAACGCATCGATCAGATGTTGCGCGAGCAAACCTCAGGCGAAGAACAACGCATCTTCGCCATCGTCTCCATCGGCGAGGACGGACGCGCGCGCCTCAAAGGCTTGATGATTGACGGCGAACGGCTGGAGCTGAACTGGCTCTAACCCCACGGCCCCGCAATGCGGCGCGGCGCCAGCGCGATGTAGGCTAGCGCGCCGCAGATAAAGCCGCCAAGATGAGCTTCCCAGGCGATGGGAAATAGTCCGGTCTCAGCCGCCACACCCATCAGCACGACATTGACCAAGAAAATCATGCCGAACTGATTGCGGATGCGCGGCTCGGCGAGCGCTTGCGTCCAACTTGGCGCCAGCGCGAGAAAATACGCGCTGAACACGCCGCACACCGCGCCCGATGCGCCAACGGCGAAGTCCTCGCCGCTCCAGTTCAGCGCCAGGAACGCCAGCGCCCCTCCAGCGGCGCTGGCAAAGAACAAAACCAAAAACCGCCACGCGCCCAACTTTTGCGCCGGCAAGCGTCCGAGCAGAAAAAAGAAGAACGCGTTGAGCCCCGCATGCCACCAACCCACGTGCAAGAAGGCATGACCAAAAATGGGCCCAGCCGCCTCGTACGCTTGCGAAAACGCGAGCGGATTGTCGCCATGGAAGCGCGCCGGGAGCAGTGCGAAAGCAAGGCCAATGGAGTCTTGCACCGCCGCCGACGCCAGCACGAAAGCCAAGTGCGCACCCAAGATTGCGATCACCAAGAACCAAACCACCAAAGGCGCGCGCAAGCCGCTAGCTCTGTCGGTCAATCTGATGGCCTCCGCAAAATCCCAACATAGCGCACGATGAGTCCAATCCACGGGTGCGAAATTTCCACGTGGAAGCGAAAGACCCCGTTTTCAACGGTTTCAAACGAGCTCGATCGCGGCGCCAGCCAAAGCGGCAGCGGTGCGCCAAACGCGCTCCAACGCCGCAGCACCAGGTCAAGGCGCTCACAATTCACCACCAGCGCCATCGCAAAAACCAGCGGCCCAAAGCGCTCGCACAACAAATTATCCGAGCGCCCCGCTCCGGCAAATTGCGCGCTGCTGAAGGATTTTCCCGCGAACGTTCGCCGCCAGTTCTCGATTGCGCCGCGGACGGAAAAATCTACACTAAGCGGCACATTATCACCGGCGGCTGGGAAGCCCATCAGCCAGGCGGCGACCGATGCCAATGGATTTCGCCCGCGCACGACACTGGCCGTTCCCGCCGCGATCACACCACTTCCGTCATGCATGGCGCGAATGGGTTCCGGCAAAAGCCGCCACGCTTCGCCTAGAAGCCGCTGATAGAGCGGACCGCTCAACGCCTCGCGCTCGCCGGTGAAAATCGCGCGCTTTGCGAATAGGCGCTCGTAATCTTCGACTTCGAGGTCCCGTGTGCCGGCGCGTGCGCCTGGCGCGGGCGCATGTTCATCCAGCTGCCTGTGCAGTATCGCTTGCACGGCCATGGACGGAATATACGGCCCGTCGTCGCCTTCGGCCAACAGATGCCATGAACGCTCGACCGGCGCGCCTCCAGCGCCGGCGCCTTTCACTTCCACGAACATGCCGCCGCGATGTTCGCCCCAGCGCACGCGGTTTGTCACCAAATGCATGAGCGGGGCGAGTGGCGAAAGCGAGCGCACAATTCCAAGCCGGACCAGCCAAGCACAAACCACGAGCGCGCGATGCAAAATCTCCGGCGCGGGCCCCGCCCCCAACCAGACGCTCTTGGCATCAGGCCAAAGCGCCGGCAGCGCGCGCAAGTCTGGCACGTCCACCAAGGAGAACATCGTGCTTCTGAGCGGAATTTGACCTGGCGGCGCAATGGTGAAGCGCCTCTGCTCGGTGAATGGATGGCCAATGCTCTTCACCGCGCCGCCGCGCGCCGCCACCGGCTGGCCGGCATAGGACGCAATCGCGCGGATAACGTTTTCACCAACGATTGCGAACGGCGAAGGCGCAATGCCGCCAGTGATCATTTCCACGCGCGACATATCCCGCGAAAGGCGCCGGACCACGGCTGCTGTCAGCATTGGAAAGCTCGATACCCCAGACAGCACATAGATTCCGGCCTCGCGCGCGGCGGCGTCGAAAGCGCCCACGCCAAGCACGAAGTCCGAACCGTCGGCCAAATCGAGGTAATTCACACGTTGCGCGATGCACGCTTCCACGAGCCGGTAGCGGCCCTCGCCATAAGCTTGAAACGGCCCGCTCGCATCGACCACAATATGTAGGCCAAGCGCCGCGATTTGCGCTGCCGCGTCGCCGTTGCGGTCGAAGCGCGCGGCTTCCAGTTCCACCGCAACATTGCCGCGCGCCGCGCAATATGCTTGGGCTTTCCGCAACGTGCGGCCAGCGACGACGAGCGTAAGCCGCGGCTCATTTTGCAAGAGCTCAACAATCCGCCCGCCGAAGACGCCGTAGCCGCCAACCACAAGCACGCGCAGTTCGCGGCTCATCCTACAAACCTGTGGGAATCGCTTGGATCAGGCGCATAGCAAACCGAGTGCGCGCCGAACCACCGCAAACGGTTGCGCGCGACCCAATCATAGAGCGCGTCCCGCAATGAGCGCGGCGCCAGACGCGCAAGCGCGGCAATCGACCATGGCGCGCCGAGTAATTCAAACACGCGGATTGAACCGTCGGATTTCGCCAACGCACGGCCGCCGAAAAGCAAGATATTGGTGTCGTAATCACCGGATTTGAGGCCGAAATGGCAATACAGCGCCTCGCCCAGATCCGATTGCGCGGCCAGCAGACGCAGCTGTTGTTTGCGATCGTGGCGCAGCAAAAATCGCGCGAAACCCGAGCACAGCGCGCATTTGCCATCAAAGATGAAGATCGGCCGCGCGTCGTCGAAGGCTGGCACGCTCGGGTCGCGCCGATAGGAATAGGGCTCAAGGTGCGATTCGCCAGTCACACACCTACGCTACATTTCTGCTTGGCCGGTCACATTGGACAATCCGACGCGGCCAGCTGGCGTTAAATTCCCCCGCCGTCACTGGGCGCATCTTCAAACACTTGGTTCATTTCGGCGGCCGGGACGAGGCCTTCGCAGCATTTGCCGCCGACGGGCTTGGCCGGCACGCCGGCGACCGTGCAGCGCGGCGGCACATCTTCGAGCACCACTGAACCGGCGGCGATGCGGGCGTCCTCGCCGACCTCGATATTGCCCAGCACCTTAGCGCCGGCGCCGATCATCACGCCGCGGCGAATTTTCGGATGGCGGTCGCCACCTTGCTTGCCGGTGCCGCCGAGCGTGACCGAATGCAACATCGAGACATCGTCCTCAACCACGGCAGTCTCGCCGATGACGATGCCGTGCGCATGGTCGATGAACACACCGGCGCCGATTTGCGCGGCGGGATGGATATCAACCGCGAACAATTCCGACACGCGGCTTTGTAAATGATAGGCGAGAATTTCACGCTCCTGGCCCCACAGCCAATGCGCGATGCGATAGGCCTGCAGCCCGCCATAGCCTTTGAAATAGAGGAACGGCTGCAGATAGGTGCGGCACGCGGGGTCACGCTCGCGAACAACGCGCATGTCGCGCGCGGCCTGCGCAGCGATCGCAGGTTCGGTGGAATAGGCTTCGCGAATGACTTCGCGCAATTGCAGCGCGCTCAGATCTCCGTGACCGAGCTTTTGCGCCAAATGATACGACAGCGCGTCCTCGATTTTGTCGTGGTGCAGGATTGACGCGTGCAGATACGACGCCAAGAGCGGCTCCTCAGCCGCCGCCTGCATGGCCTCGACCCGCAGCTGCGCCCAGACGCCCCCGGAGGCCTCGAACACGCGAGGTTGGGTGTCGGCCATATTCATGCTCCCTGGTACCCACTTTCATTGGCGCCTGAGTCACGGAAGAGCCTTCCAGTGTCACGAAAGTGGGTACAGAATCCTATATTTGTACCGGAACCCGGAATTGCATGATGTATCACGCAATTCCAATTCCGAGTACTATGGCGGCGTCAGCATTGCGCGGGCGAGGCTCTGGGGCAACTGCCCCGTCACCGCCATGTGGTGCGCGCGCAGCACCGCCGCAACCGTCATGCTATCGCGGATGTAGCCGCACTCCACGCGGGCGAGTGCTTCCAGAAAATGCACGCGCTTGTGCTTCAGCACCTCCGCCGGCTCGGGCTGGTGCGTCCCCGGGCCAAGACCGGTTGCGAGAAAGATCGCCGCCCGCTCGTCGGTAAGCGAATTGGACACGTCCATTTCCAGCATTTTGACAAACGCCTGCGCTTTGAGGCCGGCCTCTTCCTCCAGTTCGCGGCGGGCGCAGTCGAGCGCGGGCTCGCCCGGCTCTGCGCCGCCTTCGGGCATCTCCCAGGAATACCGCCCCAACGGGAAGCGCCATTGTCCGACCAGGTGCACGCCGCCCTCGGCATCGACCGGCAAGACGCCCACCGCCAGCCTGCGCGGGCGAATGACGCTGTATTCGCCCTCGGTCCCGCCGGGATGGATGACGTCGTGCTTGTCAATAACGAACCACGCATTCTCCCATGCGCGTCTGACGCCCTTGACGATCCACGGATCGGCGTCTTCTTCCCAGATATCGGTCATGCTTTTGCATAATCTCGCTCCACGGAGACGCAATGCCTGTTCCACTCGCAGCCATCCCCGCCCCCCTTCGCGAAAACGAACCCGCAAACGCGGTGTTCGAAAGCGCCGAGACGCTGGCGCTGCTCGCGCATCGACGCTCGACCAAGGTGGTGCATTTCCGTGAGCCCGGCCCGAGCGGCGTGGAGATTGACGCACTGCTTCGCCTCGCCGCCCGCGTGCCCGACCACGGCAAGCTGGGGCCGTGGCGGTTCGTGGTGATCGAAGGCGAAGGCCGCGCTCGCGCCGGCGAGGCGCTGGCGGGCGTTGCCGCCGATGCGCGGAGCGCCGAGATCGCGCGCCAGACATTCCTGCGCGCGCCGCTCTGCGTGATGGTGGTCTCCACCGCAGCCCCGCATGCGAAAATCCCGGAATGGGAGCAGCAACTTTCCGCCGGCGCGGTGTGCTTTGCGCTGCTCATCGCCGCCCACGCCATGGGCTATGGCGGCTGCTGGATCACCGGCTGGCCGGTCTATGACCCGCGCGCACGGGCGGCGCTGGAGGTGGCGGAGGGCGAACGCGTTGCGGGGTTCATTCACCTGGGAACGCCGACAGAGACGCCAACCGAGCGGGTGCGGGCCGATGTGGGCGCGCGGGTGGGCAGGTTCTGATCGCTGCGGGCGACAAGGGGCAGGAAATCGCCAATTCTGATGAAAAACTCCGTTTGAGGCACGGCGCCAAATTTTGCTTGCCCTCGTACTTCCTACACCCTTCCCCGATACCCCGCCACGCCTTGCTCCGGCAGCCACAGCCCTTCCGGCGGGTCGCCGGTTTGCCAGAACACGTCGATCGGCATGCCGCCGCGCGGGTTCCAGTAGCCGCCGATGCGCAGCCATGTTGGACTGATCGCCTCGGCCACGCGCTTGGCCACGGCCAGCGTGCAATCCTCGTGGAAAGCGCCGTGATTGCGGAAGCTTTGCACGAAGAGCTTCAGGCTCTTTGATTCCACGATCCACTCGGCGGGCGCGTAATCGAGCACCAAAATGCCGAAATCCGGCTGGCCGGTGACCGGGCAAATCGCGGTGAATTCGGGCGCGGTGAAGCGCACGAGATAGAGCGAACCGGGATGCGGGTTAGCCGCGCGCTCGAGCACCGCCTCGTCCGGGCTGGCGGGAATTTGAGCCTTGCCGCCAAGCTGGGTGAGGCCCTTTGGGTCTATCATCGCCGCCTGCTAGCCGTTTCTCGGGAAATCCGCCAGAACCTCGGCGGACATTTTAGAGCAGACGAGGTGCGACATGCGCGATTTCGACGGCAAAATCGTTCTGGTCACCGGCGCCTCGACGGGGCTCGGCGCGGCGCTCGCGGTGGGCGCGGCCGCTCGCGGCGCGAAAGCGGTGATCATCAACTACGTGAAAAGCCATGCCGAGGCCGAGGCCACTGCCGCCGCCGTGCGCGCAGCGGGCGCGGACGCAGTGCTGGCGCAGGGCGATGTGGCCAACGACGCGGCCTGCCGCGCCATCGCCGAAAAAGCCGCGCCCTACGGGCGCATCGACGCGCTCGTCAACAATGCGGGCGTCACCAAATTCGCCCCCGCGCACGGCGACCTCGACGCGCTCGATCGCGCCGACTTCGAGCGCATCTTCGCCGTCAACGTCATCGCCCCGTTTCAGATGCTGCGCGCCGCGCGGCCGCTCCTGGAAGCCGCCGAACGCGCCAGCGTGCTGATGATATCCTCGATCGCCGGCGTCACCGGCATCGGCTCCTCGGTGGCCTACGCCGCCTCCAAGGGCGCGCTTAACACCATGACGCTGTCGCTCGCCCGCGTGCTGGGGCCGAAAATCCGGGTCAACGCTCTTTGTCCCGGTTTCATCGACACGCCCTGGCACGGCAAGGGGTTGCCCTCCGAAATGGTCGCGCGCCTCCGCGAGGGAACCAAGCGCGTGACGCCGTTGCAGGCCGCGTCCACGGCCGAAGATATTGCGGACGCCGGGCTCTTTTTCCTCTCCGGCGCATCGCGCCATATTACGGGAGAGACACTTCTGGTCGATGCCGGGCTCCACCTGGGCTATGCGACCTTATCGCAACGCTGAGCCCACTTCCACACGCTTTAGCGGCTTTCAGCGCTTCCCATTGCCCAAAACTCTGGCGCAATGTGCCGCCGTGACCTCCCTGCAACGAGCGGACTTTTTTGGTAAGCCGAATCCAGGGAGACTTTGCATGTTTACCAATCGTTCATGCGGACGCGGGAAATTAACAATTAACGCGGCTCGGTCCCGCGGGGACAAGATAAGGATACGCAAGATGAAAAAACTCATGGGCGCCGCAATGCTGGCAGGCGCGACGATTGCCGGTGTTGGCGCGGCTAACGCCGAAATTACGGCCAGTGTGTCGATGACCACGGATTACGTTTTCCGCGGCTTGTCGCAAAGCGACGGCGAAGCAGCAATTCAAGGCAGCTTCGACTTCACTAACGGCATGTTCTACGCCGGCGTCTGGGGCTCCAGCGTCAATTTTGGCGCCACCTCGCCCACCGACACGGCTTCCATGGAACTGGACGCTTATGTCGGCATCACCCCGACAACCGGCCCGGTGTCTTGGGATTTGGCCGTAGTAGGGTATTTCTATCCCAATGCCGACGATTCCGTCGGCTTTGGCGGCGAACTCGACTATTACGAGGGTATCGTCGGCGCTTCGATTGATGTGTCGGAGCAATTCTCCCTCGGCGGCGAAGTTGCCTTCTCTCCGGAATATTTCGCCGCGGCCGGCGATGCGCTCTATGTCGGGATCAACGGCGCATTCGCGTTCAACGATGCGACTTCGGTGTCCGGCGAATACGGAAACCAAGACGTTGACTTGCTTGGCGATTACGACACTTGGAATGTCGGCGTGTCGCACGCCATGCACGGGTTCACCTTCGACCTGCGCTATCACGACACTGATGGAACCGGCTTCGACGAGATCGTGAATTTCTCGGTCAGCCGCGAACTCTGATCCAAACAACTAACGCGAAAAAAGGGCCGCCGCAGCAATGCGGCGGCCCTTCTCCTAAGCGCTACGGCCATTTTGGCGCGCGGCTCACCATGCCGGGCGTCGCGCGTCCCAGCACGCCGCTAATGAATTTCGCTGTATCGATGGCCTTATCGAGATCAATGCCGGTGTCGAAGCCCATGCGCGCAAACATGTAAGCGAGGTCCTCGGTGGCCACGTTGCCGGCCGCCCCCGGCGCGAACGGGCACCCGCCTATGCCGCCGAGCGAACCGTCCAGCACGCGCACGCCCTGCTCCACCGCCGCTACCGCATTGGCCAGCGCGGTGTTGCGGGTGTTGTGGAAATGCGCGCGCAGCCGTACGCGCGCGGGGATGGCCCCCTTTACCGCACGGAACCGCTCGCGCACATCGCTGGGCGCGGCGACGCCGATGGTATCGGCCAGCGCCAGTTCAAAGATGTCCTGCGCGGCGCAGCGCTCGGCGACTTCGACTATGCGCGACACCGCCACCTCGCCATCGAACGGGCAGCCGAACGCGGTTGAAATCGTGGCCGACAGGAGCGCGCCGCCCGTCTTCGCCAGCGCCGCCGCTTCGGCCCAAACCTGAAAAGTTTCCTCCACCGTGCCGCCATTGTTGCGGATGGAAAAACCGTCCGAGGCGCAGAAGACGTAATTGATCTCCTTGGCGCCCGCCGCCAAAGCGCGCTCGACCCCGCGAAGATTAAGCGCGAGCGCTATGAAGGTCGCATCCTCGCGCTTCGGCAGGCCGGCGAAAACCGCATCGCCATCGGCCATCTGCGGCACTTTCTTCGGACTGACGAAGCTGCCGGCTTCGAGCCGGCGAAAGCCTGCCGCCAAGATGCGATCGATCAGCGCCAGCTTGTTTGCGGTCGAGACGATATCCGGCTCGTTCTGCAGCCCATCGCGGGGGCTGACTTCGACCAGTTCAAGTATTTCCTTGGCCATGCCTTCCTCGAAATGCCGTGTAGGCAGCCAACGCTGGCTAGAGTTCGGTTTACGTTCTACACTTTCATCAGCCGAGTCCAAGCCGCCAGGAACAGCCCGATGAGCACAGAGAAGCCAAGATGGCTTTATCGCTTTGAGAATTACAAGCGCGCCTTCGGCCTGCTGCGCGAAGCCATGGATCTGTCAAACACTCGCGATCTGACTCAGCTGGAACGCGAAGGCGTCATCCAACGCTTTGAATTCACCTGGGAGCTAGCTTGGAAACTCTTGAACGACTTGCTTGCGGCTGAAGGGGTGAACCTCGATACGGTGACGCCCCGGACTGTCATTCGCGCCGCTTTTTCGGCGCGCCTGGTCGCCGACGGCGAGGTGTGGATGAAGGCGCTCGACGCCCGGAACCGCATGTCGCACACTTACAATTTCACGGAATTCGAGAAGGTCATCGCCGAGATCCAGGCGACATATCTTGCTCTGTTCGACGCGCTCCATTTCGCCGTCATGGAGCGCGAAAGCAAGTGGAGCGCCAATGGCTGAGCCCACGCTCACAGCCAGCGAACGCGAAACGTTGGCAAACGTCCTCGCCCCGTTCGCCGACAGAATTGAGCGGGTCGGCGTATTCGGTTCGCGCGCCACCGGCAGAGCCAGACCCAATTCCGACATCGACCTTGTGATTTATGGCGACATAGACGCCGAACTTGAAAACCGGCTTTGGACCCTGTTTGAAGACAGCAACCTCGCTGTCACCGTCGATCTCGCGGCTTACCCCCTCATTCTTCATCCTGGCTTGAAGGCCCATATCGACGCAACGGTCGCCACCGTGTTCAAAAAACGCGACCTTGAGGCCAGGCGCCCAGGCGGGCCTTTGGCTGGTGCGAGCGGCGGGAGTTGAACCCGCACCGCCTTTCGGGCGAACGGATTTTAAGTCCGCTGCGTCTACCAGTTTCGCCACGCTCGCGTTGGGCTCGGTATGGAACGGGTTAGGCGGCTTCGTCCACCTCTTCTGGTTCCACACCACGGGCGCGGATCAGCGTTTTCAGGTCCTCGCCGGCTTTTGCCAGCGCTGCCGGATCGGCTGAACGCGCGACCAGGTTAGCGCCAAAGCCGTCCGGGCCGAACCAAGGATAGGAGCCGAAGGTGACGCTCGGCGCGCCCTGTTCCAATGCCTCCAGACCAGCGGCGATGTCTCCCTCGCGCAAGCCCTTGCCGCGCAAGGTGCGCGAACGCACCACTTCGCCGCCTGTGATGCGCGGACCCACGTCCTCCAGCATGCCGCGCATGATTGAGGGAACGCCCGCCAGCACGAACACGTTGCCAAGCTGAAAGCCGGGCGCCTTCGACACTGGGTTAGCGATCAAGATCGCGCCCTCGGGGATGCGCGCCATGCGCAAGCGCGCCTCGTTCAAATCCGTGGTCTTGTAGTGGGCTTCGAGGATTGCGCGCGCATCGTCGCGCACATCAATTGCAACGCCAAACGCGGCGGCGATGCATTCGGCGGTCTTGTCGTCATGGGTGGGGCCGATGCCGCCGGTGGCGAACACGTAATCGTATTTGGCGCGCAGCGTGTTGACGGCGGCGATGATCTCATCCGGCACATCGGCGACCACGCGCGCCTCCGCCACTTGCACGCCGAGCGGGGCCAGGAACTTGGCGATGGTCTGCAGATTCACGTCCTGGGTGCGCCCGGAGAGCAATTCGTCGCCAATGAGCAGCACCGCCGCGTTGACTTGCCGGTGGGTCATAGGCGCATCATAGCAGCTAAACCGAGCGAGGCGCCAAAATGGTAGATATAGATTACGTTGGCGCTTTAACGGAGCGTCAGAAGGGCTGCTTGCCTGACCTTCTCGGCCTTGAATGGTTGGAAGCGCGAACGGGCTTCGTGCGCGGACGGTTCGACATCACGCCTCACCACATGGCGCCCAACGGTTTCCTGCACGCTGCGAGCGTGATCGCGCTGGCTGACAGCGCCTGCGGCTACGGCTGCATCGTGTCCAAGCCGGACACAGCCATCGGTTTCACCACGGTCGAGTTGAAGTCGAACTTCCTCGGCACGGCGCGCGACGGCGCTGTGGCGTGCGAGGCCAAGCTCATCCATGGCGGTCGCACGACGCAAGTGTGGGATGCGGAGGTAAAGAGCGAGACGACGAACAAGACCATCGCCCTGTTCCGCTGCACGCAGATGCTGCTTTATCCGAAGTAGCGATATGGACCGCCGGCGCCCTCGCCGGCATGCGTCAGCGTTGGCCGGCGGGGGCGCCGGCGGTCCATAATGGGCGTGCGCTTATGCGGCGCATGCTGATCAAGGCGCGCCGATCGGGCTCAAGCTCAACTTCAATCCGTACTAGCGGGCGCGGTCTGGCTTGCGCCGAGGCACGGCTGGCCAAAATTGAAGATCGTGTCATCGCTCACGACCAGCCCATCGCGGACGATGAAGAAATCACCGAATGTCATTTCAAACGCGCGCGCCGGCAGCTCGCTACGCGACACAAACCGCACGGCCACTTTTTCGCCACCTACAAAGATGTCCGTGACCTCGTCTTGTATGTCTGGGACCGCCGCGAAGAGTTCGCGATGGATGCGTTCGATGGTCTCGCGCCCTCGCTGGGGCTCGCAAAATTCCGAGGAATGGAGAACGGCGTCTGGGGCGTACAGTGTGGCCATGGCGGCGGCGTCGTGCCGGTTGAACGCCTCGAACACGGCCTCAACGGTTTCACGCGCTCCGGCGTCAGCCGTATCGCCGGCGGGCGGCGCAGGCGCGCAAGACGCGGCGAGGAGCGCCAATCCGCCGATGGCGAGCTGTTTCCAGGGCATGGGAAAACCTCCGCTAGGCAATGGTGCATTGTGCCTATGACGCCCCGGCGCACCTCATTTCGACCAGCCGACGGCGCAACGCGATAGATTTATCGGGCGGCGCGTAAGGACAGCCGGCTCAGCGCAGCTCCACAACCTGCTCACCCATCAAGAGCAGGCGCCGCATCGCCTCGCGACGGGCTCCGAACCATGCCTCGAACACCTTCAGCTTCAGATTGCCGCAGCGGACCCATACCACCCGGACGCTTTCCTCGCGGGCCGCGCGTGTGGCGAAATCGGCGTCTTTCGACACCACAACGAACCCCTTCGCGATTGCCAGCTCTCAGATGTCGTCGTCGGCTGCCGGCGGCTGCAACAGATCATCGGCATGGCCTGCTTCATCGCCATCGGCCGCCAGCCACGTTGCGAGGACGCGCGGCAGATTGGCGTCCACGAGGAACTTCATCACACCGTCACAACGGGGTGATCAAATTCACTGGCGGCGTAGGCCAGCGCCGCGCGGATGTCCTCGGTCGAGAGACTCGGAAACGCCTCTACAATGTCGGCTTCAGTCATGCCGGCGCCGAACATCTCAAGCACCTCCGCGACCGTGATGCGCGAGCCGGCGATGATCGGCCTGCCGCCGCGCACGCCTTCGATAGTCACGACGCGATCCATGCTATAATTCTACCGCAATCCGCCGCCGCCTACCAGACCGCAGATGGGAGGTAGTCGCAGGGCTTGTTCCGATTGGCGACAGGCGCCTACTTAATCTTGCCTTCGGTGAACTCGACGTGTTTGCGTACGATCGGGTCATATTTCCGGAACTTGAGCTTCTCGGTCTTGGTGCGCGGGTTCTTCTTGGCGACGTAGAAGAAGCCGGTGTCCGCCGATGAATTGAGGCGGATCTTGATGGTGGTCGGCTTGGCCATGTCGCGCCCGGATGCATGAGAGGTTTAAAGAGCGCGGGAAAATACGCACCCGGGCCCTAAAGTCAATCTAGAAGGCGGAAAGCCGCTCCATCGTGTGTGCGCCCCTGCGCCACCGCAAAAACGGCGGTTGCAGCAACGCCCCGTCCAGCCGGGCGCGGACCTCCTTGAGCACGAAACGGGTGATCGAGGGCAGGTCCAAAGCCTCCGCCTCGGCCATGGAAAACCAGCGTGTATGCAACAATTCCTCGTCCCCCGGCTCTGGCTCACCATGGGCGAGTACGGCCTCGGCGTCCGCCAAGAAGAAGCGGGCGTCAAAGCGGCGAGTGCGATGGGGCGGGGTGATGGCGCGGCAAACGAAGCTGAGCTTGGAGAGGTCGGGCCCCGCCGGCCCGCCCAGCACCAGCCCCGCCTCCTCCTTGGTCTCCCGCACCGCCGCCACGGCAAAGGCGCGCGGCGGCCGGCGCACCGCCCCGCCTTGGCGCAGGAGCGCCTCGGTCTCGGCCGTCAGTTCGGCGGCGGCAGGCGCGCGCGCATCTCTTGGTTCAACCCCGCCGCCAGGGAACACCCATTTGTCGGGCATGAACACAGCGCCCTTGGCGCGCTGGCCCATCATCACTTCGCGCCCGCCGCGGACCAGAACCAGCGTGGCCGCGTCGCGCGGTTTTATCGCCTTGGGCTTTGCGCCATTAGGCAGGTCGAACGGCTTCTCGTCCGGGTTGAGGGGAAAATCGTTGGAACTCATCGCCCTCCCTTAGCACAATCCCCCGCCCGATTTGGAACCGGCGCGCGCCGCGCGTATCGTCGCGCCACAGGCTAAGGAACACGTCATGGCGCAGCGAAAACCCGGACAAGGACAAATCGCGCTGGTTACCGGCGCATCGGCAGGCATCGGCGTTGACTTGGCCGAATGCTTCTCGCGCGACGGCTACGGCCTCATCCTCACGGCGCGCAGCGATGGCGCGCTGCGGGAGGTCGCCGACCGGCTGGCACGGACGCATGGCGTTCAGACTCACGTTTTCGCGCAGGATCTCGGCGCCATTGGCGGCGGTTCGGCGCTGGCCGAAGCGATCAAGCAGCGGGGCCTGGCCGTGGACGTGCTGGTGAACAATGCAGGCTATGGTCACGCCGGCGCGCTGACCTCCTCCGATCTAGCCACCCAACTTGGCATGATCGATTTGAACGTGCGCGCGCTGGTCGAACTCACCTATCATTTTTGGGACGCTATGCTGGCAAAGCAGCGCGGCGGCGTGCTCAACGTGGCCTCCACCGCGGCGTTCCAACCTGGGCCGTTGATGGCGAACTATTACGCCTCGAAAGCCTACGTGCTCTCCTTCTCCGAAGCGCTTTGGGAGGAAGCGCGCGGCACGGGCGTGCACGTGAGCTGCCTTTGCCCAGGCCCCACGGTGTCGAAGTTCCGCGAACGCGCCGGCACCGGAAAAACCCGGCTCTCGCGCGTGGGCGCGGCGATGGCGTCAGCGCCGGTGGCGCGCATGGGTTACCAGGGTTTCCGCGACAACAAGCGCGTTGTGGTGACCGGCGCGCGCAACGCCTTCATCGCGGGCGTGGGCAAGTTTCTGCCTCGCACCACCTTGTTGCGCATCGTGCGCGACATGCAATCGCCACCTTGAACGAGACTCCCATGAGCCTGCACGGCGCCTACGACAGCAATAATCTATTCGCGAAAATCCTGCGCGGGGAGATTGCGGCGGTAAAAGTGTTCGAGGACGATGTCGCGCTCGCCTTCATGGACATTTTCCCGCAATCGCGCGGGCATGTGTTGGTCGTGCCGAAGGCAGTGACAGCGCGAAATTTTCTGGAAATACCAGCGGAGAAGATCGGCCCTTACCTTGAGCGTGTGCAGCTTGTGGCGCGGGCCGTGACAAAGGCGCTCAACCCCGACGGCGTCACCGTGACACAATTCAATGGCGCGACCGCCGGGCAAACCATCTTCCACCTGCACTTCCACATCATCCCGCGCTACGAGGGCGTCAAGCTGGCTGGGCACGGGCATTCGAACAAGGCGGATATGGGCGAATTACAAAGGCTCGCGGTCGAGATCGCGGCGGCGTTGTAACAACAGGCGCGTTACTGGTTGGGGCGGGTCAGCTGATCTACCTAAACCAGCGAGGGAGCCGCCAGCCTTGCCGCACGACCGCGGGCCGCACCGGCTGACGCAAACGTTCACGGTTCCGCCTTATGCAGAGCGTGAGGTCCTGCGGGGACGCGGTGAACGGCAGGCAATCCTCGCGCGCGGTCGATGGCTTGGCTGCGGGCATGGCCACCAAATTGACGCTGGGCGCACTCGATGGTTCTGCCACTGGCGCGGCCTCTTCATTAGCGCTCGCCGCCGCCGATGGCTCGGCCACGGTGGGAGCTTTGCCGACGACGGCGCTGGCCGCCGTCGAGATGGAGAAGATCGCGACCGTCCACAGAAGTAATCCGCGCATGCTCGCCTCCAGACCTATAGTGCAGGTTGCAACTCAGGCACATTCTGCGGTTCCCAAACTCGCGTCATCCTAATGGCATGCATCGGCAACATCCAGACCATCCATTCACACGTTTCGGGCCTCTCTTCATCCCTGCAATCGGGGTACCCGACCACGACATAATCGGCGTGCTGGTAGATCAATTTGATGCGGCCGAAGATATTGACCTCGTCGAATTCGTCGGTGATCTGGTCTATCATCTCGGCGGCGGCGGTCGCAAGTTGCGCTTGCGCCACCGCCGCCGGGGCCGCCTCGGACTGCAACGCCGGCGTACGCGGCTCGGCCAGCGGCGCATCCGATAAGACAATCCGCACCGGCGCGGGAAGCACAAGCGTGTCAAACCGCGCAACCTTGACCACCAGCGCCCACGACCCCGCCATCAGCACAATCGCGAGCACAAGCCAGAGGTAGTAACGCGCGCGCCCCAGCCATTTCAACGGCGCAGCCAGCGCCACGACCAACAGAGCCGTGCTCACGAACACGGTCACCTGTGCATTGATGGGTGGGTCGTTGGGAAAGCTGGTGAAGGCGCCGCGGACGAGCGCTTCAAAGCCGTTGGTAAAATAGTGCTCGATCGGCAAATCCAAATTGGCCAGCGGAATCTTGAAAAAGCTGAAATAGCTGTCGAGATAGCTCCAGCCCAAGAAATAGACCGCGATCGGGACCGCCAAATAGGTCGCCGGATGTTTAAGTAGATCGCCCATCGCACCACCCAGTGGATAATTCTAGAACTGGCCCTGGGGGGCGTCAACACGCGCTGCCGGACCGGGACGCGGGCTTGCGAAAGGACCTCCCCGGCGCTTTAAGGCGCGCCCGCCGGCGCGGCGCAGAGGCCGGGCGCCACGGCTTCCGGCGGGCGCGCGTCCGCGTATTTTTTCTCGACGATCAAATAACGCAGTGTCGTTGGCCCGATATTGAGCGCGGAATGGCGCACTTCGGCATCGTTGGCGAAAAACGAGCCGGTTTGCAGCACGCGGTCCTCAACGCCCGCGGCGGTGGTGATGCGCATCGTGCCGCCCTCGCTAAGCAGATAACCGAAGTGCGGCGGATGGTAGTGCGGTTCATGCCCCACGCCCGGGGGAAACGTGCAGCGAAGCACATGCATCGAAGCGTCCTCGTGCAGCAGCTCGCACACGCGCTCACCCTGCCATCCCGCGCACAGCGCCATCGGCAGCGGCGCAATCTGCGCCGACGCCGCGCAGGCGCCCGCAAGGAAAGCGATATGGACCGCCGGCGCCCTCGCCGGCCAGCGCTGCTTCTGCCGGCGAGGGCGCCAGCGGTCCATACAAGCGCTCACGCCTTCTCCGGCTTTTTGCTGCCGAACGAGAGCAAGCCGCGCTGCTCGGGATGGTACACGAACTTGAGCTTCTCTTTGTCCTGCGGGTCGAGGTCGATCTTGACGATGCCGCCGTGCTTGAGTTTGCCGAACAGCAATTCGTCGGCCATCGGCTTTTTCACTTTCTCCTGGATCAAGCGCGCCAGCGGGCGCGCGCCGAAGCTTTCATCGTAGCCCTTGGTGGCGATCCAATCGGCGGCGCGGTCGGTGATTTCGATCTGCACGTTGCGCTCGGAGAGTTGCGCTTCCAGCTGGATGATGAATTTCTGCACCACGTTGCGCACCACCTCCGGCGGCAGGCCGTTGAAATGGATCGACGCATCGAGCCGGTTGCGGAATTCCGGCGAGAACAAGCGTTTGATCGCCTCTTCGTTTTCATGGTCCTTACGCCCCGCCCCGAAGCCGATGCCGTGCTTGGCGGCGTCGGCGGCGCCGGCATTCGTGGTCATGATCAAGATCACGTTCCTGAAATCGACCTTCTTGCCATTGGCGTCGGTAAGCGCGCCGTGATCCATCACCTGCAGCAGAATGTTGAAGATATCCGGGTGCGCCTTTTCGATTTCGTCTAGCAACAGCACGGAATGAGGATGCTGATCGACGCCGTCGGTGAGCAAGCCGCCTTGATCGTAGCCGACATATCCCGGGGGCGCGCCGATCAGGCGGCTCACGGTGTGGCGCTCCATGTATTCGCTCATGTCAAAGCGCAGCAATTCGATGCCCATGACTTTGGCGAGCGAGCGCGCGACTTCGGTCTTGCCGACGCCGGTGGGTCCGGCGAACAGGTAGCAGCCGATCGGCTTTTGCGGTTCGCGCAAACCGGCGCGCGCCATCTTGATGGCGTCGGCGAGTTGGTCGATGGCGTTGTCTTGTCCGAACACCACGCGCTTCAGATCGGCGGGCAGCGAAGCCAGCATCTCGGAATCGTTCTTCGACACCGACTTTGGCGGGATACGCGCCATTCGCGACACCACTTCCTCAACTTCGGCCACGTCGATCACTTGCTTGCGCAAGTTGGCGGCCACCAGCATCATCGAAGCGCCGGATTCATCGATGACATCGATCGCCTTGTCGGGAAGCTTGCGGTCGTTAATGTGGCGCGAACTCAACTCGACGGCAGCCTTCACCGCATCGTCGGTGTACTTCACCTTGTGATATTCCTCGAAATAGGGCCGCAGCCCCATCAGGATTTTGATCGCGTCCGGAACGCTTGGCTCGTTGACGTCGATCTTTTGGAACCGACGCGCCAAGGCGCGGTCCTTCTCGAAATGCTGGCGGTATTCCTTGTAGGTGGTCGAACCCATGCAGCGGATCTGACCCGATTGCAGCGCCGGCTTCAGCAAATTGGAGGCGTCCATCGCGCCACCCGAAGTGGCGCCGGCGCCGATGACGGTGTGGATTTCGTCGATGAACAGGATCGCCTTCGGGTGGTTCTCCAATTCCTTCATCACGCTCTTCAGGCGCTCCTCGAAATCGCCGCGATAGCGAGTGCCGGCCAGCAGCGAGCCCATGTCGAGCGCGAAGATGGTGGCGTCGGCCAATACTTCGGGCACCTGCTTTTCAAGAATCTTGCGCGCCAGGCCTTCGGCGATCGCTGTCTTGCCGACGCCAGGATCGCCCACCAGCAATGGGTTGTTCTTTTGCCGGCGGCAGAGAATCTGGATCGAGCGCAGCACTTCAGGCTCGCGCCCGATCAGCGGATCGATCTTGCCTTCCTTGGCCTTCTTGTTGAGGTTCACACAATACGCGGCCAGCGCCTCAGAGCCTTGCTTTACGACGCGCTCGCCGTCCTCGCCTTCACCCGCGCCGCGCACCGGGCGCGGCTGCGACATGCCCGCACGCTTGGGCAGACCGTGGGCGATGAAATTCACCGCGTCATAGCGGGTCATGTCCTGCTCTTGCAGGAAATAGGCGGCGTGGCTTTCGCGCTCGGAAAACAGCGCCACCAGCACGTTGGCGCCGGTGACCTCGCGGCCGCCCGATGAATCCACATGCAGCATCGCCCGCTGCAATACGCGCTGGAAGCCCGCCGTGGGGCGCGGCTCCTCATGCTCGCGGTTGAGCACCACTAGGCTATCGAGTTCGGACTCCAAGTAGGAATCAAGATTGGCCCGCAGCTTGTCGAGATCGACTTTGCAGGCGTGCATGACTTGGGCCGCGTCATCGTCATCGACCAGCGACAACAATAAGTGTTCGAGCGTGACATATTCGTGCCGGTGCTCATTGGCGATTGAGAGCGCCCGGCGGAGGGTATGTTCGAGCGTGCGGGAGAAGGTCGCCATTCGACTTCAATCCTTTTCCATCGTGCATTGCAGCGGATGTTCGTGCCGCCGCGCCAAATCGAGAACTTGAGCGACCTTGGTCTCGGCCACCTCATAGGTGAAGATTCCGCACAATCCGACGCCGTTCTGGTGGACGTGCAGCATGATCGTGGTGGCCTCGTCGCGGGTCTTTTGGAAGAAGCGCTCCAATACATAGACTACGAACTCCATCGGCGTGTAATCGTCATTGAGCAGGAGCACGCGGTAAAGCGACGGCTTCTTGGTCCGGGTCAGCGTCTTGGTGGCGGTGCGGCCACCGGCCCCCCCGTCAGGATCGTCGCTGTCGTTCCACTCGTCGCTCATCGCACCCGCCGGGCCCCCGGACTCAAAAACCAAGCCGAGCCTGAGGCCGCCTTCGTCAACAATCTATGGATTGGCCGCCCGGATGGAAGGGCTTGGGGACCCGCGTTCAACAGGGGCAAATAGAAACGGGCCCGGCTTGCAAAAGCCGGACCCGTCCCAATTCAGCCCCTCGGGGTCGACCCGAAGTCGTTAGATTCAGCGCGCCGCGCCGGCCTGGATCAAATTGCCGACCGCGTTGGCCCGCTCATTGATCGGCTGCAGGATGTCCTTGGCGACGCCCGAAACAAGATCGGAAATCGTCGTAAGTTCCGCGACATAGGCCTCAAACGAGGTCTTGGTGTACTGGTTTTGCTTTTCCACGAATTCCTGCACGCTCTTGGAGGTCATCAGTGATTTAGCGACGGCGACATGGTTCTCAAGCGCCTGCTTTTGGAAGGCGACGGTGCGGGCCGAGAGGCTTTCCAAGCCCTTCTGCGCCGCGGCGGCCGAGGCCAGCCAGACTTCCAAGTTTTGCTTGCCGAAGGCGGAGGCCTCCGACATCGCAGCTAGGCTGCGGTCGATGTTCTCACGCACCGCCTCGGAGGACACGGTGGTTACCTGTTCAAACGCTTCGGTGGCGGATTTTGCAGTGCGGGAAGTCTTGGCGGCGGCCATTTGGATCTCCGTTCGGGCACAACGCGCCCCTTCCTGGATCGCCGGGAGGGCGAATGTGGGCGATATATGCGATGCTGCATGTGCGAAGTCAAGGCCAATTTTGCTGCGCTGCAGCATATTTAGAATCTTGTGAGGCGGAACCTGTCGCCGCGTCTTTTCTGGATTATGCTTGGCCAGCCTTTAACCCATTTAGAGCAAGGCGTTCACCCACAGGGAAACGGTCGCTTAACCGGTTCTAATCAAACTGTAAGCTGCGCGGCACACGATTTGCCTGAATTTGTCCGTTATTATGCGGGACCGGACGCCAATGAAGTCAGCGGGACACTTCGATTTTCGATTGCTTGCGGCGGCGGTTGCGCTGTTTGGCATCGGCTTTGCCGCCCCAGCTGCGGCAGACGACCGCTATGGCGCCATCGTTATGGACGCTCGAACCAACGAAGTGCTGCTGGAAGATCAAGCCGACGAGACCCGCTTCCCGGCCTCGCTGACTAAGATGATGACGCTGTACATGCTGTTCGAGGCGCTGGAGCGCGGCGACTTGCGATTGGAAACCCGTTTGGTCGCCTCGCGCCGCGCGTCGCGCCAGCCGCCTTCGCGGCTTGGGTTGCGCCGAAATGATTCGATCACGGTCGAGCAGGCGATTCGCAGCATGGTCGTCCAATCAGCCAACGATGTCGCCACAATGGTGGCCGAGCGCCTCGGCGGCAGCGAGAGCCGGTTCGCCGCCAATATGACCGCGCGCTCCCGTGAACTCGGCATGAGGGATAGCCGCTTCGCAAATGCCAGCGGCCTGCCCGACCCTCGCCACCGCACGACCGCCCGTGATCTAGCCATGCTCGGCCAGGCACTGTGGCACGATTTTCCCGAATATTATCACTATTTCCAGACGCCAAGCTTCGCGTGGCGCCGGGGCTCAGGCCAGAACCACAACCATTTGCTTGGCCAGATCGAGGGCGTGGACGGCATCAAGACAGGATACACCCGCGCCTCCGGCTTCAATCTCGCCTCCATGGCCGAACGCGATGGCCGCCGCGTGATCGTCGTGGTGCTGGGCGGGGAAACCGCCACGTCGCGCGACGCACAGGTCGCCTACCTCATTGAAGGCGCTTACCAGGAATTCGCCCGCCGTGAAGATCCCAACGCCGCGACTTTCGCGGGCTTGCCTACCCGGCGGCTGGACGCTCAAACGGCGCCGAGTGCGGGAGCGCAAGATGCATCCGCTTTAGCTAATTACCAAGGCATGGTGGTCGAGACGCTCTCCCCTATGAACGCGCCTCTCGATGCGCCGCTCGGTCAAGGCGACGAAGGCGAGCAATCCACCGAAGAACCAAACTAGGGCGCCTGAGGGCACGGCGCGCTTGCTCCCTGGGAAATCTCGATGGGGAGCTGTCTACTCCTTTTCAGGACGCAGCCAGCGGCGCACGAGCACTACGACCAAAAGCCAAAGCGCGATCGCGGCCACGCCCATCAAGGCGGCGGAACCGAGCTTACCCTCGAACGCGTCCATGATGCCGTCGCCGGCAAAGGCGACGATCGCGGTTTTGGGGAGAACACCTAGCGCCAAGCCACCGATGAAGGCCCAGAAGTTCACCCGCGCGGCGCCGAAGGCCATGTTCACCACCACGAACGGGGCGGTCGGCAAGGAGCGGACGATCAGGCTGGCGAGGAAGGCATTCTTGCCCATGAAGCGGGTAAAGCGCCCCCCAGTTGCGCCGCCGAAGCGCTTTTGGGTTTCGGCGCTGGCCAGGCGGCCGCTGAAATACGTGACCGCGCCCGATACAGTGGTGGCGACCCAAGCAAACCAAAAACCCTGCTCCGGGCCGAAGGCGACCACGCAAGCGAGGATCAGGACAAATTGTGGCGCCCCGACATACGCCGTCAGCGTGAAAACCAGGACGGTCGCAAGCAACCCCCAGTTCTCGCGGCGTGCTTCGCCCAAGGTTGAGTCGATAAAGGCGTCGATCTGGTCGCCATAATAGAGCCGGCCGACCACCAGGATCACGCCAGCGACCACCACCATGGCTATCGACACCGCCACCGCGCGCCAAGCGCGCGAATCCATATTGTTGGCGAACTCCGAGAAACGCGCCCAGAGCTTAGGTTTTTTCGGAACGGGCGCGACGGGATCGGCCATGCGCCCCGGCTCTCGCCCGCCGGGGCGTGCGGGTCAAGCCGGGGGAGTCAGGCCCGCTGCGGGCGCCTGCCGAGGATTAGGCTCAGATCGAAAGCGCGGGCGGCGGCGGCGGTTCGCTTGGGTTTGGCCGCTTTCGCCTGGGGGATTTCCATGTCGTTCATGCGCGGCTTGAGACCGCGTATCAGGTCTTCCTCGATGCGGCGACGGTCCACCTCGTCGCGAATCGGACCCAAAATGTAACGTTCGGTGGCCCCATAATACCAATAGGCGCGCGGCCATTTTTCGTGACCCATGAGGCGGCCGCGCAAATCGTGGGCCTTCCCGACGTAAAGCGTTTCCAGATAGAACGCCCAGCGCCGGCGCACGAAAACATAAATACCGCCAACGCCCTGCTCTGGCAGGCCCTTGTTGGTTAGAACACACTTGAAACGATAATTCCGGCCGCTCTCGCCGCGCCAAGAATGCATCCCGAATAGAAACATGGCCCTGCTCCCTCTGCTAAGAGCGGAAACTCGGCGTGGAATCGTAAACGAGCCGTTAAGAGATTGCGCCCGGTTTCGGGCGGCGCGAAAATACGACTCTATGGTTCTCACCGCCCTACCTGTGCTCTCCGTGCGCGACGCCCGCTCCGATCCTGAGAGCTTCGCGCACGCCATGGGCGAGAGTTTCGCTCGTTGCGGATTCGCCATTGTCCGCGATCACGGGCTCGACGCCGCCATGATTGCGCGCGCGACCGAGGCGACCAAAGCGTTTTTCGCGCTGCCCGACGAGGCGAAGCGGCGCTACCACATCCGGGGCGGCGCCGGTCAACGCGGCTATGTGCCGTTCGGCATCGAAGCTGCGAAGGGCGCCGATAACGTCGATCTGAAGGAATTCTGGCATGTCGGGCGCGAGCTGCCGGAGGGACACCGCTTTGGTCCAAACATGCCGGCGAATGTTTGGCCGGCGCAAGCGCCGGCATTCCGCACCGACGTGTACGCGCTGTTCGACGCCTTGGATAAGCTCGGCCGTGAGCTGCTGGCCTCAATCGCTATCTTCCTAGGTCTCAAGTCTGACTTTTTCGACGCCGCGGTGCGCGAGGGCAATTCAGTGCTGCGCCTGTTGCACTACCCGCCTATGCCCGCCAATCCCGAAGGCGTCCGCGCCGGCGCGCACGAGGACATCAATGTCATCACGCTTCTGCTCGGCGCGGAGGAAGCCGGCTTGCAATTGCTGACCAGCGAGCGCCAATGGCTCGATGTCAACCCGCCCGAAGGCGCGCTGGTGGTGAACATTGGCGACATGCTGCAGCGGCTGACCAATCACAAACTTCCCTCAACCTCGCATCGCGTAGTCAATCCCGCGCCCGAGCGCGCGCACCTGCCGCGCTATTCCATCCCCTTCTTCCTGCATTTCGCACCGGATTATCTGATCGAAACGCTGCCGAATTGCGTCAGTGCGGACAATCCCAACCGCTATCCGACACCGATTACAGCGCAAGATTTTCTGCTGGAGCGGTTGCGGGAGATACGCTTGGCTTGACGCACGCTCGGCTTTCCCTGCATCAAGCTGGGTTTGTCGATCGCGCCAGTAAATCCCGCACACTCCCCCCTGCCGCTTCGATCGCGTGTCCAGCCGCCGCCGCGCGCATCGCTCTGAGATTTGGCGCGCCCGCCGCGTGTTCCGCCATCCATTGCTTCGCGAATTTCCCGGATCGCACGTCCGCCAAAGCCGCGCGCATCGCGTCTTTCACGCGCGCGTCGATGATGCGCGGGCCGGTAATGTATTCGCCCCATTCCGCTGTGTTAGAGATTGCCGAATGCATGCCGGCGATGCCGCGTTCGTGGATTAGGTCGGAGAGCAGTTTCACTTCGTGCAGGCAATCGAAATACGCCAGCTCCGGCGGCCAGCCGGCTTCGACCATGACTTCCCACGCAGTGCGGATGAGATGGCTAAGCCCGCCGCAGAGCACGGCTTGTTCGCCGAACAAATCGCCCTCGGTTTCGAGTTGGAAGGTCGATTCAATCATGCCGGCGCGGCCGCAGCCCAGCGCCGCGCCATAGGACAGCGCAACACGCATCGCCTCCCCGCCCGCGTCCTGCGCCACGGCGACAATACATGGCAAACCGCCGCCGCGCGTGAACACCTCGCGCAGTGCTTTGCCCGGACCCTTCGGCGCCACCATCGCGACGTCCGCCTCGGGCGGCGGCACGATCAGTTTGAAATGCACGGCGAAGCCGTGCGCGAACAAGAGCATCTGGCCCGCACGCAAATGCGGAGCGATCTCGCGCGCATATAGCTCCGGCTGCACTTCATCCGGCGCGCACACCATCAATACATCGCACCCGCGCGCGGCTTCGGCGACGCTCAGCACCGTGAACCCATCCGCGCGTGCCCTTTCGGCGGATCGAGCGCCGTCGTGCAGCGCCACGACAATATCGCTGACCCCGGCATCGCGCAGATTCAGCGCATGCGCGCAGCCTTGCGCGCCGTAGCCGATGACAGCGACTCTCTTAGCCTTGATCAGCCCCGCATCGGCGTCGCGATCAAAGAATACGCGCATGCTTGTTTCCTCGCTTGACACTTGCGTCTCTAGCGCGGGGGATTAGCCTGCGCCAGATGAGCCCACATGACATTGTCCAATTCTGGGCCGATTCCGGACCGGACCGCTGGTTCAAAATGGACGAAGCGTTCGACGCCGAATTGCGCGTCCGCTTCGAAGCCGCCCACCATGGCGCCGCGCGCGGAGCATATTCAGCATGGGAGGCGATCGCCGATGGCGCGCTCGCGCTGCTGCTGCTGCTCGACCAAATCCCGCGCAACCTTTACCGCAATTCGCCGCACGCTTTCGCCACCGACGGGCTTGCAGTGCGCGTCGCTGGTAGGGCGCGGGCGCGTGGGTTCGATATGCGGATGCCGCTGCCGCTCCGCATCTTCTTCTACCTGCCGTTTGAGCATGCCGAGAATCTCGGTCTGCAAGCGCAAAGCGTCGCCTTATTTGAAACCACTGGCGACGCGGACTACATGAAATACGCGATCCTGCACCGAAACATCATCGCCCGCTTCGGCCGCTTCCCCCACCGCAATTCCGCGCTCGGGCGCACAACGACAACCGAAGAGCAGGCGTTTCTCGACGGCGGCGGCTTTGCGGGGTGAGGCCGCCGCTCAGGATATGGAGGGAGTGTCGGCGTTCGCCTTGCCAGTGCCGGCGCTTGCACCCCCTCCTTGCCTTGTCCAGGCCGAAAGACTGACTGTGTCACGAAATCGTGCCTCCCCTCCGATGCGGATTGGGTCTAGATTGGCGCAAGTGAGGGAGGTTCCCATGCATATGCTCACCAAACTGACGGTCGCCGGCGCCGCCCTTGCCGGTGTGCTTGCCGCGCCGCTCGCGTTCGCCAACGGCGGCGGGGGCGGGGGCGGCGGCGGGCCAGCGCCGTCAAGTGCGCCACGCGAAGATCCAGCCGCGGCGTATCAAGCGGGGGTTACCGCCTTGCAGGCGCAGAATTATCGCGAAGCCATCCGCCGGTTCCGCGATGCCCGCCGCGGCGCACCCAATGACGGCGCCATCAATTACGCGCTGGGGCTGGCTTATGTCGGCAATGGCGATTCCGACGACGCGCGAGGCGCTTTCGAGCGCGCGGCGCGGGCCGCGAACGCGCCGGTGGGGTCACGGCTGCAATTAGGTTTGATCTACCTCGAACTAGGCCAGCGCGAGAACGCCGTCGCACAACAGGCCGCGCTCGCGGAAATGATCGCGGCGTGTGACGAAGCCTGCGGCGCTGCCCGGCGCTCGCAATTGCAGGCTGCGCACCGTCAATTGACGCAAGCGCTGGAAGCGCCCGCCGCCGCCGATCCGGCGACCACGGGGTGGAATTTCCCCAGCGTCGAAGAAGGCCGCGCCGCTTACGCCGAGGCGGTCGGCCTTATCAACTCGGAGCGCTTCGCCGACGCGCTCGATGCCTTGAACCGCACGCAAGCCGCGATCGGCCCGCATCCGGACGTATTCAATTACATGGGCTTCGCCAACCGCAAGCTCGGCCGCTTTGACGTGGCGCTGGCTTATTATGACCAAGCGCTACGGCTCGATCCCAGCCATCTGGGCGCTACCGAATATTTGGGTGAGCTCTATTTGCAATTGGGCGATATCGCCCGCGCCCGCCGCCAACTCGCCGCGCTCGACCAGCTCTGTGCCTACGGCTGCGCGCAACGCGAGGAACTCGCGCGCTGGATCGAGCGGGCGGAGTGAAGGCGCACTTATGGACCGCCGGCGCCTCGCCGGCTCTTGTTTGCGCTTGATGCAAATTAGCCGGCGAGGGCGCCGGGGGTCCATATTCCTTGCGCTCGGTTCACTCATTCTTATGGCCGCCGCCGCGCCAAACGCGCTCGTCTTGCGCGAACAAGCCTGGACCGCGCCCAGCGCATCGCTCGCCCACGAGCTTACGCATGCGCCTGGAGAATGCCTCACCGCATCAACGCCAGAGATCGAAATCGGCCGCGCGTTGTTTCGCAGCCCGGCCCTGCTCGGCGGCCCAGCCGCACGCGCCGGGCTTTCCTGCAATGCGTGTCATTCCAACGGGCGCATCAATGCGCGTTTTTTGTTGGCGGAACTGACCGACCGGCCGGGCGCCGCTGACGTAACCTCGGAATGGGCCAGCAAGGCACGTGGCGACGGCATTGCCAACCCAGTTGATATCCCTGACCTAGTCGATGTCGCACAACGCGCGGCGCTGGGGCGGGCACGCGATCCCTCGCTCGCACATTTCGTGGCCGGCGTCATCGTCGAGGAATTCCAGGGCGAGCCCCCGCCCGCGCAAGCCTTTGCGGGATTGATCGCCTATCTGCGCGCGCTTGACGCCGGCTCATGTCCGGCGGGCGAAGCGCGCATCAATCTTGCCTCGGCGGCCGACGATGTGCGACGTGCGCTAGCGGCGGCGCGAATTGCGGATTCGGCGACCGCCAGTTTGCTTGTGCTCGCCGCGCAGGATGGCATCGGACGAATTGTCGAGCGCCTGCCCCAGCGTAGTTTTGCACGTGACCGTCGCCGTTTCGAAGCGCTCGCGCGCGAGCTTGGCGCGCAGCGCGGCGAGGCCAATTTGGGTGCGGCGCTCGAAGCCGCCATGCCAGCCTGGCGCGCGCGTTTTGACGCCGCCTTTGCGCGCGCGGCGCGGCGCGAGCAGCGCACATATTTCAATGAAAGAACGCTACGCGCGGCCTTGCCGCTTTGACAGCGCCAAAGCCGCCGCTACGCGCGCACTCAGGTCAGGTTCGCCGACCCGCGTCCAATCGCCCATCTGGTTGGCGATCCAGGTGAATTGGCGCTTGGCGTAGCGGCGGGTGTCGCGTTTGGCGATAGCGGTGGCATCAGCGAGACTGAATTCACCGCGCAGATGCGCCATCAGCGCCGGCGCGCCATGCGCCTTCATCGCCGGCAGCGCGGAATCAAGACCGCGCGCGGCGAAGGCGCGTACTTCGTCAAGCGCGCCAGCGGCGCACATCGCTTCGAAACGCGCGTCAATAGCGGCGTAGAGCAGGGCGCGATCGGGCGTGAGCGCAAGCCCCGCCCATTGTTCACGCGCCAGCGCTGGATTGGTGTTGGCTTGCAGCGTCGCGATAGAAGCGCCGGTGGTTTCCCACACTTCCAGCGCCCGCAATATGCGCGGCGAATCGTTCGGCTTGATCCGCGCGGCGGCCTCCCCATCAACCCGCGCCAGCTCGCCATGCAGCGCCGGCGCGCCCGCTTCGGCCATGCGCGCGCGCAAATGCGCACGGGTTTCAGGGTCGATGCTCGGCATTTCCGCCAGACCTTCAGTCAGCGCCTTGAAGTAAAGCCCTGTCCCTCCCACCAAGATTGGCAAGCGCCCGCGCGCGCGGATATCGTTCATCGCCGCCAACGCATCATCGAGCCAACGGCCAACGGAATGGAGCTCGCCCGCATCGACATGGCCATAGAGGTGATGGGGAACGCGCGCTTCTTCCGCTGGCGAAGGGCGCGCCGTGAGCACGCGGAAATCGCGATAGACCTGCATCGAATCCGCGTTGACGACCTCCCCACCCATGCGCTCGGCCAAGGCCAGCGCCAGCGCCGACTTGCCGCTGGCGGTTGGGCCCATGAGAAGCAGGATGCGCATCACCCCCTCCCCGAGAGGGGAGGGGGCAGGGGGCGGGGGGATACGCCAGTGTTGAATAAGGTGCGCATTTGCTCGCGCTGCTTTAATCGATGTTGATGCTTAAACAATCGCTCGTCGCGCTTCACCTCGCCCCCTGCCCCCTCCCCTCTCGGGGAGGGGGTTGATGAGTCACGCCCTCGTTTTCGTCGCCCCGCCTGACAACAAACCCGCTTACCGCGAGGCGCTGATGGTGCTTGGTCGGTTGGCGCTGGCGCGCAAGCTGCCGCCGCCGACAGTGTTGAGCGGCTGGGAAAGCGCGGAATGGACCTACGCCCACGTCGATGCCGAGTTGCGCGAGGAGGCCGCTGCCGCGGTCGGGGATTTTCCGGTGGACTGGGCGCTGGTTCCAATGGAAGGGCGGCGCAAGAAGCTCCTCGTCGCCGACATGGATTCCACAATCATCAATGTCGAGTGCCTGGATGAGTTGGCGGATTTCGCCGGCATCAAGGCGGAGATCGCCGCCATCACCGAACGCGCCATGGCCGGGGAGCTCGAGTTCGAACCGGCGCTAATCGCGCGCGTGGGCAAACTCAAGGGCTTGGCGCTTGAGGCCTTGCAGCGGACTTACGACGAGCGCGTGCGGTTCAATCCCGGCGCGACGAGCCTGGTGCAAACCATGGCGGCGCACGGCGCGCGGTGCGTGCTGGTGTCGGGGGGCTTCAATTACTTCACCACGCGCGTCGCGGCGGCGGCCGGCTTCCATGCCGACCGCGCCAACATCCTGCTGGATGATGGCAAGGCGCTGACGGGTGAGGTGCGATTGCCAATCATCGGACGCGCGGCGAAGCTGGATGTTTTGCGGAGCGAAGCCGCCGCGCTCGGTGTTTCCGCGCAAAACGCGCTCGCCATCGGCGACGGCGCCAACGATTTGGACATGATCAAGGCCGCCGGCCTCGGCATCGCCTATCGCGCCAAGCCGATCGTGGCGGGGCAGGCGCACGCGCGCATCGAGCACACCTGTTTGGAAACGGCGCTGTTCTTTCAGGGGTATAGCAGAAGCGACTTCGCGTGAAGTGTCCCTTCTCCCCCGGAAGGGGGAGAAGGTGTCAGCGAAGCTGACGGATGAGGGGGCGGAGCAAACAAAATAGAGGCCGGCGCATCCTCCCCCTCACCCAATTTGCTGCGCAAATTGACCTCTCCCCCACTGCTGGGGGAGAGGTGACAACGTTGAGCTAATTCCGCGCCCGCAGCCGCCGGTACGTCACCGCGCCCTCGCGGTTGACACGCAGAACGAAAGCTCTTTCACCGATGGACCCAAGTTCGGCCGCGGCCATTGCGTCATCGATGGTTTCGACCGGTCGGAACGCCATTGCCTCGATTACGTCGCCGCTCTCGAGCCGGGCGCTTTCAAGCTCCCAATCGCGGTTATCCGAGCGCACGACGAGACCGCGCACCGTTGGGTCGATTTGATAATATTCGCGAAGGCCGGCATCGAGTTCCGAGAGATGTAGGCCCCGAATATGCCTGGACCGCGGACCGCCGTCGCTGCGCCGCGCTAAGCCGTTGTCGCCGCGCGCAACACGCGCGCCGGACTGGGCTTCCTGCAACCGCTGTATCGTCGCGCTCAAATTGATGCGCCGGCCATCGCGCATAATTTCAATGGCAATTTGGTCGCCGACTTGCGCCTCCCCCACCATGCGGGTGAGCGCGCGGCTGTCATCGACATCGCGCGCGCCGAATTTGAGCACCACGTCGCCTGCCCTGAGGCCCGCCGCGGCGGCTGGGCCGTCCGGAGTGATGCGGGTCACCACCGCGCCAAGCTCGCCGCTATAGCCCGCGCGCTCGGCGGCGGCGGCGTCCAAATTGGCCAGCCGCACGCCCAACCAGCCGCGCCGCACTTCGCCATCCCGCAGAATCTGATCGACCACTAAGGCCACGATGGAAGTCGGCGTGGCAAAGCCGACACCCACGGAATTTCCCGTTGGCGAGACGATGGCGGTATTGATGCCGATCACTTCACCGGCGGTATTGAACAACGGACCGCCGGAATTGCCGCGATTGATGGCGGCGTCGGTCTGGATAAAATCGTCGTAGCGGCCGGCGTCGATATTGCGGTTGCGCGCCGACACCACGCCCACCGACAACGACCCGCCCAGCCCGAACGGGTTGCCGATGGCAAGCACGATGTCGCCGACTCGGGCGCTGTCGCTGTCGCCGAAATGTACATAGGGCAAAGGCTGGCCCGACTGCACGCGCAACACCGCAACATCGGTCGCCGGATCGCGGCCGACGATAACAGCCTCGAAGCGCTGACCGTTCGGCAGGATCACTTCGATGGCGTCAGCGGCTTCGATAACGTGGTTGTTGGTCACCACCACGCCATCGGCGGAGACAATGAAACCGGAGCCCAGCGAGGTGATTTGCGCGCCGCCCTCGGAGAGGCCCCGGTTGAAGCGCTCCATCGGCGAACCGGGAGGAAACCGCGGCAGATCGTCCACGCCCTCGACGCGCTGGCTGGTGGCGATGTTGACCACGGCCGGCGTCAGCCGTTCGGCCAAGTCGGCAAACCCTTCACGCGGCAGCCGCGACTGTGCGCCCGCCGGCGCGGCGGCAAGGGCGAGCACGGCGAGGACGGAAAGAAATGCGCGCATGGACCCTTATGGACCGCCGGCGCCCTCGGCGACAATCGCAACGTCAGCCGCGCCGGCGCTCTGCATTATCGCTCTGCTACCCGCCGCCATTGCGCCGCTGCATGTAGCGGAAGAAATCGCTGTCGGGGGGGACCACAATCGGCGTGCCCTGGTCGAGTGCGGTTTCGTAGGCGCGCATGGAGCGGTAGAAGGCGGCGAATTCCGGATCGCGGCCATAGGCGCGGGCGAAGATGCGCGCGCGCTGGGCGTCGCCTTCGCCGCGGGTTTGCTCGGCCTGTTCCTGGGCGGTGGCGCGGATCACCACGGCGGCGCGCTCGCCCTCGGCGCGGATGCGCCCTGCCACTTGCGCGCGCTCCGAGCGCATGCGCTCATAGACACGCTCTTGGGTTTCCGGCGGCAGATCGGCCTGGCGGATGCGCACATCGATGACGTGCACGCCCAAAGCGGTGGCGGCGGCGGCGTTGAGATCGCTCTCGATGGTCTGCATCAGCTCGGCTCTGCGCCCGGAAATGATGTCGTTGGAGGTGGCGCTGCCGAGCGCCCGCCCCATCGCCGACCTGGCGAAAGTCTCAAGCCGCGAGCGGCCGACCTCTTCAGTGATGGCGCTGCGATAGAACAGGCGCGGGTCTTCGATGCGCCAGCGCACCACGGCGTCGACGACCAGATATTGCTGATCCGACGCGGCGATTTCCTGGCCTTCCAGCGTCAGCCCGATAATTTTCCGGTCAAAATCCACCACGCTATCGACGAACGGAATTTTGAAATAGACCCCCGGTTGATCGGCGCCCGGCGCATTGATGACGCGCTGGTATTCGCGAAAGCGCAGCACAATGGCCTGGCGATCCTGGCGGACAATGAAGAGCGTGTTCATGGCGAACACGAGCGCCAAGAGGGCGACACCCAGGACGACGATGACGTTGCGTTGCATCAACGTACTCCCGGCTCGGCTTGGGCGGCGGGGGCGGGGCGGCGCACCATGCCCTCGAGCGGCAAATAGGGCACCGCGCCGCCGCGCTGATCGAGAATAATGGTGTCGCCGTTGCGGTAGACGCGCTCCATAGTCTCGATATAGAGCCGGTCGCGCGTCACTTGCGGCGCTTGGCGGTATTCGTTGTGGACGGCCATGAAGCGGTCGGCTTCGCCCGTCGCCTCGCGCACCACGCGCTCACGATAGGCTTGCGCCTCGTTGACGATGCGCGCGGTTTCACGGTTGGCGTTGTTGATTGCGGTTTCAGCGTCCTGGCGTGCGTTGAGCACATCGTTGAACGCCTCGCTTACCGCCCGAGGCGCCACCGCGCGCAAGATCTCCACGCGCAACACTTGCACGCCCGCTTCGTATTCATCCAGCGTCTGCTGCATCAATTGCGACACGCCCAGCTCGACCGCTGCGCGATCAGTGGTGATGATGGGTTCAAGCTGGCGCTGCCCGATCACTTCGCGCATGGCGCTTTCAGCCACCGCGCGCACGGCGAAATCCGGGTCACGTACGTTGAAAGCGAAATGCATCACATTGGCGATGTTGTAATAAATGCGGAAATGCACCTCGACGATATTGCGGTCGCCCGTGATCATCAGGCTTTCGTCTGGATTGTCGGCGGCGCTCTCGTTCTGCATCGCAAAACCGATTTCAGCCGTGCGCTGGCCGGTGACGTTGATCACCTGGTGGGCCTGGAACGGCGTCGGCGCATGCATGTGCAAGCCAGGGCCGGTAGTGTAGCTATAATCGCCTAAAGTGGTGATGACGCCGTTCTCCCCTTCATCGACCGAAAACACTCCAGTCAGCAGCCAGCCCACGACCAGCACGCCGGCGATAATCGGCCAAGGCAGGCCCCGCCGCCCGCCTCCACCGCCTCCACCGCCGCCGAAGCGATCGCGGAACTGGCGCAATATGTCGTCAAGATCTGGACCTTGAGGCCCCTGCGGCTGGCGCGGGGGCTGGCCCCAGGGCCGGCGTGGACCACCGCCCCATGGGCCCCCGCCCCCGCCAGGACCGGCGCCGCTAGGGCCGCCGCCGCCAGATTGATCGTTCCAGGGCATCAGATGTTCTATCCCGCCAATTCCGCGTTGGGGCCGCGCGCCATTCTTGGCGGCTTGCTTCATCCCCGTGCGCGCCGATATGTGGCCCAAGAGGTAAAGGATCAAGCATGAACAACCCGTTGGCGCTGATCGAGAAGAGATTGCGCGAGCGCCTCGACGCCATCGAAGACCCCCTCACCGGCAAGGGATTGTTCACCACTGGGCGCATTTCCGGGCTCGAAGTGCAGGCCCAAGGCCCAGCAGGGGCCAAGGTCTCGTTCACCGTGGAGGCGCCAGCCGACGCGGTGGCGCGATATGTTCCGGTGCGCGACAGAGCCGAGGCCGAAGTGCGCGCCTTGCCCGGCGTGGGCAAGGTGATAGCGGTGCTGACTGCCCATGAGAGCAAGCCAGTAAGCGCCGGTGCGAAGCAAGGAGGCATAGCGGCGGTAACTCACGTCATCGCCGTCGCCAGCGCCAAGGGCGGAGTTGGCAAATCCACCGTGGCGGTGAACCTCGCCTGCGCCTTCGCCGCGCTCGGGCTGAAAACAGGTTTGCTCGATCTCGACGTCTATGGGCCCTCCGCGCCGACCCTATTAGGGCTGGTCGGCCAGAAACCGCGGCCCGGTCCTGGCAAGACGCTGATACCGCTCGAAGCCCACGGGCTGATAACCATGTCGATCGGCTATCTGGTCGATGCGGGCTCGCCCATGATCTGGCGCGGCGCGATGGCGACCAGCGCCGTGCGCCAAATGCTCGATGAAGTGCTCTGGGGCGAGCTTGACGTGCTGCTGCTCGACTTGCCGCCAGGCACTGGCGATGTGCAGCTGACGCTCGTGCAGCGGGTTCCGTTGGCGGGAGCGATCATCGTCTCGACGCCGCAAGAAATGGCGCTGGCGGACGTGCGGCGCGGGCTGGCCATGTTCGAAAAAACCCATGCGCCGATCCTCGGCATTATCGAGAACATGGCGTATTTCGAAGCCTCCGACGGCTCGCGCAGCTACATTTTCGGTCAAGGCGGCGCCCGCCGCACCGCCGAACAAGCCGGCGTGCCTTTCCTGGGCGAAATCCCGATCGAGATCGCCCTACGCGAGGCCTGTGATTCCGGCGCGCCGCTCGCCGCTAGCGACCACCCCATGGCGCAGCGTTTCCGCGACATTGCTCAGGGCGCCCGCGCCAACATCGCCCGGCTCAACAAGCCGGCGCCGAGAGTCTCAATAATCTAGTTTCCTGGGGCCGCCGCCGCTTGCGCCGCCGCGCGCTCGGCTTCCTCTTCTTGGTCCTCGCTGACATCGTGGGCAAAGCGCACGACCTGGAACACGATGGTGCAGAGTCCGAGGATGACGCCGGCAATGGACAGGATCGACTTCAAGATCACATCGTTGCGAACAAGCCAATTCAGCCCTTCCTCGCCGTGCGCCCGAACCGATGCCGGATGCACCGGCGCACCCGTCTGCGTCGTCGGCAGGTCAATGTCGAACTGGCGAAATCCAGTTTCGAGTTGCGCTTTATGGCGGAAGATGAAGTCTGCCAGATCGTAAACGACGGCGCGATCAATGCGGTCGCTAATGACGAGTGTGGCAGGCGTTGAAACCGTCTGAGTCTCCACCGCCGGCGCGCCCGAGCCAAACAAGCCAGTGGGGATTGCATAGGTCTGGATGCCGCCATAATTGCGCGTCAACGCTTCCGCGTCGGGTAACGCCAAGAGCTGCACGCCCTCTGTGTTCGCGAGTTCTCGGATAACAGGTTGGCGATAGCCGCCGACCATGAAGGCCAGATCGATCTGCCCCGCATTGAGCGCGGCGGCGGCTTCGCTATAGCCCATCGTGTGTTGCACTTCGGGAGTTGACGGGCAACGATAGAAGTCGAGCAGGTTGCGAAGGTCGATCAACACTTGGCTTCCCTCCCCCAGCGAGCCCGTGCGCACTTGCCCATTTTCGGCGCGAAACAGGGCGCAGAATTCGGCCATGTTTGTCACCTGCCGCTTGGTGAACAGCACGAAGACTTCGTCGTAGAGCTTGGCCAAGGCAAATATTCGCGCGGGCCGCCCAGCGCCTCCGCTGTTGCTGATCACGACGTCGCCTTGAATCAGACCGATGCCGACCTTGCCATCTTGCATCTGTGCGACGGTTTCCAACTCGCCTCGGGACGGAATGTCGTTCCATTCGAGGATGAAATCCAGCTCCTCCCTATGACCTTCGACGTGCTTGAAGAGCTCTTCTAAGGCTTGCCTATAGCTCCCCCCAGGCGGTGTCGAACTGGTGATGCGGTGTACCTCGAGCTGCTGGCGCAACGCGTCATAGCGGGTGGAAAAATAATATGCCGACGCGACCGCGAGGCAGAGCGCAAGAAAGATGATGTACCAGCGAATGTGAGAGCGCCGCGACCGCACTATTCTTACTCCCAAGTCTCTCCGTAAGAGCGCCGAGGACGGTAGAGGCCTTTCGCCGCACCGGCAATGTGGCCGCCCCTAGGTTATGGGACAGGCCATTGAGCCGGCCCGCCTTGGCGAGCGGCGATCGTGGAGTGCTCGTTCAGCGGGTGCTGACGGAGGCGCTTCGGCCGTGCCCGACTCAAAATACGACTTGTAGTTGTGTTTTCTTTATTTCTGCTTGTCCATTGCACTTGATTCCTGCCCCGACAGGGCTCAAATCACAACGCGACGTAGCGAATGTTGCAATCTTTGATAGTATTTCACTGCCAACGGCATTTATTTTGATTCCATGACCCCTGTTCCAACGCCCGCCAACGAACTCCAGCGTTTAACCGCGCTGCTGCGCCTTAAGTTGTTCGACACCGTCCCTGAGGCCGCCTTCGATGCGCTGACGCGCTGTCTGGGCCGTAGCGCTGGCGTGCCGATAGCGCTTATTTCCCTGGTCGGGGCAGACCGGCAATGGTTCATGTGCCGGATCGGGCTGGACGCCACCGAGACCCCGCGCGCAGTATCATTTTGTGGCCACGCGATTTGTGGCGTCGAGCCATTGATTATCGCCAACGCGCTCGACGATCCGCGCTTCGCCGACAATCCGCTGGTGTTGGGTCCTTCCCACATCCGCGCTTATCTTGGCGTGCCGCTCATCACCGCGGAGGGGTTTGCGTTGGGCACGCTCTGCGCCATCGACACGGCCCCGCGCGCATGGACGCCCCATGACATCGCAACGGCGCGCGACCTGGCTGAGGTGGTCATTGCGCTGATCGAGGCGCGAGCGTTCAAGGCCGAGCTGGGCGATTCCTTCGCTGCGCTCGCTGGCATGTGCAAGCCGCGCGGGGTTGGAACTTGCGCATGAAGCGCTGTGATCTTCATAATGCCCGCCATGAGCATCACTCGCCGAACGCTGCTTGCCGCCAGCGCTAGCGCGCCCTTGGCCGAGTGCTCGCGGTCGCTTGATTCCATTGTGATTGGGGCCGGTGTGTTCGGGACTTGGACGGCCGAGCACCTGCGCCGGGTCGGCAGGCGCGTGCTGCTGGTGGACCAAATGGGCCCCGCCAATGTGCGCGCCTCCTCAGGCGGCGAGAGCCGCATGACACGTTCGGCCTATGGGCGCGATGCGGTCTACACGCGCATGGCGCTGGATTCGCTGCAAGAGTGGAAGCGCCTCTCCGAACGCGCGAGCCTGCCGCTGTTTCATCCCTGCGGCGTCTTGTTCTTCTTTGAGCAGGTGGTCGATTACGCGCGCGACTCGCTCGGCGTGCATCGTGAATTGAATTTGCCGTTGGAAGAACTCGACAACGCCGAACTCACGCGCCGTTGGCCGCAGCTGAATTTCGACGGCGTATCATTGGGACTGTTTGAGCCTGACTTCGGCGCGCTGATGGCGCGGCGCGGGGTGGAGGAAACAGTGGCGCGCTTCGTGGCCCAAGGTGGAGAGTATCGTCTCGCGCGCGCCGAACCCGCCGCCGGTGGGCACGAAGTGCTGCTCGACGGCGAGGCGGCGCACGCCGACGCGATTGTGTACGCCTGCGGACCGTGGCTGCCGAAGCTGTTTCCCGAGGTGTTGGGCGAGCGCATTTTCGTGACGCGCCAAGAAGTCGCGTTCATCGCCCCGCCCGACGGCGATGACAGCTTCGAGCCGCACCGCCTGCCCGGCTGGGCCGATTTCAATGGCGGCGATCTCTATTACGGCTTCCCCAATCTCGAGGGCCGCGGCTTCAAGATCGCGCGCGATATGCACGGCGCGCCGTTTGATCCCGATACGGGAGACCGGCGCATGAGCGAAGAAGGCGCGGCCCTGCTACGCGCGTTCGCGGAGCGGCGCTTTCCCGCGCTGGCGGGACGGCCGTTCACCGAGTTCCGCGTCTGCCAGTATGAGAATTCATCGAACGGCGATTTCCTGATCGACCGCCATCCGACACTGGAAGACGTGTACCTTCTCGGCGCCGGCTCCGGCCACGGTTTCAAGCACGGTCCCGAAGTGGGACGCATGATGGCGGAGCTGGTGCTGGCGGGCACAGCGCCCGATCCGCGCTTTTCGCTGGCGAGCAAGGGAAACGTGCAAGCGCGGACAGTGCTGTAGTTTTTGGACCGCCGGCGCCCTCGCCGGCTCTTGTTGTCTTATTGAAACAAAAAAGAGCCGGCGAGGGCGCCGGCGGTCCAAAAAGTCAGCCGCTGCGTCCACGCCTCCAAACGGCGAGGAAGACGATGACGCTGGCGGCCAAAGCAGCGAATCCTGCGCCAGCCGCGAATGTGGCGGCCGGTCCGATGTGCTGCCACAGCAGCCCCGCGACGACACTCGCCGCGAGCATGGCTACGCCGGTTGCCAGATTGAACATTCCGAACGCCGATCCGCGCAAATCAGCAGGCGCGTGCTGGGCGACCAGCTTCGCCAATAGACCTTGCGTCAGCGCCATGTGCGCGCCCCAAAGCGCGATGCCAACAAAGGCGCCGGTCAGACCCGGCGCAAATGCCAACGCCAAATCAGCGGCGATGAGCGCGGCCAGCCCCCACAGCAGCAATCTCGCCGGCGAAGCCTGGTCCGACCATGCCCCGGCGGGATAGGCGCCCAGCGTATAGACCAAATTCATCACCACCAGCACCAGCGGCGCGAGCGCGAGCGGCAAGCCTTCATTATAAGCCTTCAAGACCAAGAACGCTTCGCTGAAGCGGGCCAACGTAAACACGATGCCGACGCCGACGATGCCCCAGAACGCGGGGTCAAGACGGCGCAGGTCCACCAGCCGAATGGGCGGGCGCGCCGGTTTCGCCTCGGCGCTCGCCGCCCGATCCTCCACACCGAAGATGACGAGCAGAACCGCAATGGCCCCTGGTATGAACGCGAACCAGAACACCGCCCGCATGTCGTTGGCGAGCAGCGCCATCAGCGCGATCGCGAGCAGCGGGCCGATTAACGCGCCCGCCGTATCGAGCGCCTGGCGCACGCCATAGGCGTGGCCGCGAATGGAATCCGGCGTGACATCGGCGACCAGCGCATCGCGCGGCGCGCCGCGAAGCCCCTTGCCGATGCGGTCCCCGAAGCGCGCGGCAAACACCATGGGCGGCGCGCCGGCGAGCGCGAAGAAAGGCTTGGACAAAGCGCCGAGAGCATAGCCGATCAGGATCAGCGGTTTGCGCCGACCGATGCGGTCGGAGAGATAGCCCGAAAACACTTTCGCGACCGAAGCCGCCGCTTCCGCAACGCCCTCGATAATACCGACCGTCACAATGCTCGCGCCCAAGCCGACGGTGAGGAACAGCGGCAGCAGCGCATGGATCATCTCCGAGGAGACATCCATGAACAGGCTGACAAACCCTAGCGCCCAAACCGTTCGCGGAATCCGGGGACGCGGTGTTGGCGTGGGTTTCATGGCTGATTGCACCCCGGCGG
>Ga0247727_10002493_pt1 | contig 42022 bp, 49 predicted proteins | sample WisWelCaveWW1625_FD_202498 | JGI IMG/M metagenome (GOLD analysis project Ga0247727, IMG submission 202498) | Biofilm microbial communities from Wishing Well Cave, Virginia, United States - WW16-25 | ecosystem: Environmental > Aquatic > Deep subsurface > Groundwater > Cave microbial mat | place...
CTTTGTAAATCTAAATTGCCCAGTTAAATTCACATCTATGACTTCATTCCATTCCTTTTCAGATATTTTATGTAACAGTTTCATTTTTGGAAGTATTCCAGCGTTGTTTACTAAAATATCAATTTTGCCAAATTTCTTGATAGTCTTATTGACAACATTCTTAACATCATTTTCTTTACGAATATCACCACAAACAAAAAACGATGTCCCTATTTCCTTAGATGTTTTTTTCAATTTTTTTTCATTCTTAGAAGTAATTACTACGTCCGCACCTTCTTCAACAAATAATTTAGCTATAGCTTTTCCTATTCCACGACTCCCGCCTGTAATTAACGTAACCTTTCCAGAAAGCTTCATACTATTCACATTAAAATTTTAAATTTAATCGCTCCAAAATTTTCCATCAAACTTTCTTTAGTAAGTTCAATTATGTTGAAATATCTTTCTACAGGTTTGTCATTGGATTTAGATTTTTTTTCCTCCCATTTTGTTCCATCTTCCATTTTTTTCTGTTCAACTGGTACTACATCAATTGTAATCCACCCACATTTTTTGTGAATATTCATCATTTTTTTATTATCTGAAAACAAAAATCCTGTTATCTTTGATAATTTTAACCCCTCAAACATCCATCTTAGATAGACTTTTTCAACAACCGTCATTATTCCAGGATAATTACAACTGGGATCTTTCATCATATTGTCTAATCTGGCAGAATTTGTTGTCTTATCATATACCGCAGTACCAATATTGCCAATTTTTTTATTATTAAAATATATTATAAAAAGAATTCGTTCTGGATTTTCCAAAATATCCTTTTTAATCCATTTTCTTGTTTTTTCTTCATTCATCTGAAAATCAGTAGCAAACATGTCTCTGTATTTCTTTCTCCAATTGTACAATAGATTTACAGTTTCATCAGATTCATCTACAAGCTTTAAAATAACATCTCTTCCATTATGCTTAATTTTCATAAAATCAACGCATCCGCGATCTTTTATTTCTTTTAATTTTTTGTGATAATAAGTCATGTCTGTATTAGAATAAACTTAATCATTCTTTTTGCAAATAATCCAACTAATTTCATTTGCATTATAAATCATGAAAATTTATTTACTAATTGTATTATTTCATCTACTTCATTTTCTGATAGATTAGGATGGATTGGAATGGAAACTATCTGTTTTCCAACATTTTCTGTTATGGTTAGATTAAGTTTTTCCTTGTAAAATGACATAGTGTGAATCGGTCTGTAATGAATTCCTGTTTCGACATTTTTTTCTTTCATTTTTTTCATAAATGTCGTTCTATTTTTTACTTGGATCCAATATAGATGATAAGAACAATCTTCACTATATGGCATTTTTTGTTCAAGAATAATCTCTTTAGAATATCTTTTCGCGATCTTTTTTCTAATTATGTTCATTTGATCTAATTTTTTTAGTTGTTCCAATCCAATCGCTGCAGAAAATTCATTCATATAATAATTCCATCCTACTTCTTTAACATCATATTTTGCGTTTCGACGGTTTGTAATACCACACCATCTAAGTGCTCTTAACTTCTTTTCATAATTTTTACTATGAACGCCATTTAATGATATTGCTCCGCCAGTTGGCATGGCAAGATTTTTTACGGGATGAAAACTAAAACAAACTGCTTGACCGTGTGTTCCAATTTTTTTATCTTGATACAAACTACCAGCTGCATGTGCAGCGTCTTCAATTAGCATAAGATCAAACTCATCACATATTTTCTTTATATCTTTTAAATTGCAAGGCATTCCTGCAAAATGAACCGGCAAAATCACCCGTGTTTTTTTTGTTATTGCATGTCTTATATTGTCTGGATCAAGACACAAGGTTTTAGGATCGATATCGACAAATTTTGGAATACCTCCATTGTAAATTACCGCATGGGCAGTTGAAACAAATGATAATGATGGTAAAATTATTTCTTTATTTTTGATATCTATTAAAGATAATGCTAGGTGAAGTGCAGCAGTACCACTATTTACTGCAACACATCGTTTTGATCCAATGTATTTTTTAAATTTAGTTTCAAATTTGAAAACATTTCCTGAACCAGCACCAGATGCCCAAAAACCACTTTTGAGAGTTTTTTTGATTGCATATTCTTCGTTTCTTCCGAAGACGGGATCAAAAAGTTTAATTTTGTTTTGATTTTTTGCCAAATCTTTCTGTCATATAATTAGTGAATTTTTATCTTTTATGAATGGAAATAACATATAGACAATGATATGGTGCTCTTCAAATACATCTGGTTTTCTATAAAATTGTAAATCAGACCGAATTTCATTTTCTTTCAAATGGATTTCCTAATCTCATAGGTGTATTGTAAACCAGTGAAACCTAGTTTTTTAAAAAATTTTTGTGTTTTGGTATTTTTAGGAGCAATATTTACAAGATATCTAGATCTTGGATTTTTTCCCATTAACAATTCTACTGATTTTTTACCTATCCCAATATCCTGAAATTCTTTTTTAATATAAATCCCAATTTCATCTTGTTTTGATAGATACACTGAACCAACTTTTTTGTTTTTGAATTCTACGATATACCATTTTGAATATGGTTTGGACATTACAAATTTCACATGTTCATTATAAGATGGCATTTTTTTATGAGATATGTTAACGCAGGAGTACCTCTTCTTTAGCAATTCATAAAGAAATTTATAATCCGATTCACTAACTTCGCTTAGTTTTATCTTATTTTCATCTGTCACATTAAACTGTTCTTAGTGTGTAATATTTCATTATATCTATACACTTCTTCCTAATATTATTAATAAGCTATAACAAATGTTTTCATCATATTATGAATATACATCTAGTTGTTGGGTTGGGTGAAATAGGCAACCCTATACTAAAGTTAATTAAAAAACAATTCACAGCAACCGGTTATGATATTAATCATAAATTAATGAACAAGCAAGAATTTGATAAATTAAAGAATTATCCAATAATCTTTGCTCATATTTGTATTCCTTTCTCAAGTAATTTTGAAAAATCTGTCATAGATATTGTTAAGACCTACAATCCAAAAGTCGTCGTTATCCATAGTACAATTAGTCCTCACACTACAGAAAAATTACAAAAGAAATTGAACATTCCAGTAATCTATAGTGCTACAAGAGGTGTTCACAAAAGGATGCTTTATGATTTAAAACGATACACAAAATTTTATGCAATCGAACCCAATGCACCAAATAAAAAATGGGCCTCTTTGGAATTTTCTAAAATGATGAAAAAATGTGGTGTCAAAACAAAAAAAATGTCAAAACCACTAGTATTGGAACTTGCTAAAATTGTAGTTGACACATCGTATTATGGTTGGTTGATAAATTATGTCCAACTTAGTAAAATGATTGCAGATGAAAATAATATAGATTATGATGAAATGTGGACTTTTGCAGACGAAATTCACAAATTTTTAGGTAATAGGCCAAAAATGTTCCCTGGATTTATTGGAGGCCATTGCATAATACCAAATCTTGATTTGATAAAAAACGAAACACTAAATCTCATAAAAGAAATTAATGAAGATTATTATAAAATTCTACAAAAAAGAAAATAGAAAATCAAATTATATTACGAACACGATTCCTATAACTACAATCGATTTTTTATGAATTCTATTGAATTCACTGGTGAGGGATCAGTTTTAGATATGACTGCCAAGTATATTGTAGAGTAATCTAAAAGATAGATGAGATTAATTATTTTAGAAAAAATACTTCCTTTAATGGAATGAATTTCTTTGTATTCAATATTATTTTCTTTAAAATATTCTTTGAGAATTTTCCATCTTTCTTTAGTTTTAATGTAGTCATCTTTTCCTTGTAATAAAATTGGTTGAACATCAGAAGGTTTTTCCCATGAAACTATCCCGTTATGAGAGGCTTCAATTACATCTTCAGCTATTGCATGTATCTTTACATTTTCTTGAAGTGAATTTTTAAATCGTATTGCAGCTGCTTGCAACCCATAGGGGTAATAGATTAACGGAGTACCCTTTACCCATTCAGCTAAATTAAGTGAAGAGTTTGATTCAGTCAAATTAGAAGAAGAGATTTTCTTTTTCATTTCTTCTAACTTTGTAATAGATTCAATTACATCAGATTTTGTTAGTGGCAAAATAGGCATTAGTACATTCAAGGTGGTGTATAGATAAGCGGTTAATGAAGCTCTAGGTGAATGCAGCAACGGAATTTTCTGATGTTCAATTCTGAATTTTTTACAATACTCTTCTAATTTACCTCCACCAGAAAAAGCAAGAATTTTAGTGTTTAATTTTTTTGCAGAATCCAAAAAAGTTAATGTTTCAATAGTGTTGCCAGAGACGCTTGTTGCTATAACCAAAGTATTGGGGTTGACCGTATTTGGAAGATGATATCCCTTTACTATAGAAACATGAATCTCTGTTTTAGAAAAAATTGCGCTAAATATATCTCCAATAACACCGGATCCTCCCATTCCTGCAAATACTATGTGTTCTAGCTGTTTTGTGTCAATCTGTGGTAGTTTTTTATTGTAATATTCAAAAGCAAGTTTTGGCCACCTGTCATAAATTTTGTACATTCCTTGAGTATCATATTTATCCAAATCTGTTCTAGTGATCATTGTGTTTAGAATAAATGGTCATAATATAATGTATAAAGTAACCAAGTTCAGGCAAAGCATCATTTGACATTGAAAAGAATTAAACGCTTGGTTGCCAACGGCACTTTTTTGTGAATGTCATCAAAAGGATTTTTTTCTAATTGTACCATTTATCTCCATTTAATTTATGAACAACTTTTAGAAAATAAATGGTATATTGTTTTTCAAACATTCAATATCAAATAATGATGTCAACATGTCAGCAAGAGTTGTAATAATTCAAAAGTGATTTGAGGTTACAAAAAAATACAAAATTTGATTAATTTTAATAGGGAAAGCTATGTCATATTTGCAAGTTGGAAGAACTAAAGACTCATTCTTTGAGAACGATAGATTGGAAAGACAACAAAGTAATCATGATTGACCAGACAAAGCTTCCAAACAAGCTAGAATATGTCGAGTATTCAGATTATCATGGTGTTGCAAATGCAATCAAAACTATGATTGTTAGAGGAGCACCAGCTATTGGTGTATCAGGCGCATTTGGTCTTGCACTAGCTGCTATCCAAAGTAAGGCCACAACAAAAGAGGATCTCATAAAAGATCTTAAAGAAGCAAGGCAAATTCTATTTTCAACAAGACCTACTGCAGTGAATCTCAAATGGGGTCTTGATAAAATAATGGAAATTGCAAAAAAAGGATCCGATGTTTCAACTATGCGAAATTCAATCATAGAGGAAGCAAAAAAGATTGCAGAAGATGATATCAAAACAAACATATCAATGGGCAAGTTTGGCTCTGAGCTATTCAATGACAATGACACAATCATGACTCACTGCAACGCCGGAGCACTAGCTACTGTAGCATATGGCACTGCTTTAGGAGTTATCCGCGCAACAAAGGATGCAGGAAAAAAAATCAAAGTTATAGCAACTGAAACAAGACCAGTACAACAAGGCTCAAGACTTACTGCTTTTGAATTAAAACACGATGGGATAGATGTTAGCTTAATCTCCGATACGGCTGTAGGATATACAATGGCAAATCGACTTGTAAACAAAGTAATTGTAGGAGCTGATAGAATTTTACGTACGGGTTATGTATTTAACAAAATTGGAACGTATCAAGTCGCAACAATGGCAAAACGACATGGAATTCCATTTTATGTTGCTGCACCACTATCCACTTTTGATCTAAAAAGTAATCCTGAAGATGTAATAATTGAACAAAGAAACGCACATGAAGTTACTCATATAGGTGACAAAAAAACTGCCCCTGATGATATCAATGTAATTAATCCTGCTTTTGACATGACACCACCTGAACTTATAACAGGAATAATTACTGAAGTAGGTATTGCAAAACCTCCATTTGACGAATCCATCAAAAAATTATTTGAAGCTAAGAAATAGAAAGTTTTTATTGATTTCATGAAGAATTTTTACAATATGACTACAATCAAACCAGAACAGATTAGAAACTCATTAAAACAATGTATGGATCCAGAAATTCCGATAAATATTGTTGATATGGGACTGATTTATGGAATTAATGTTTCTGACAATAATGATGTTAACATAAAAATGACTATGACAACTCAGGGATGTCCTTTACATGAAACGCTTGTTAGTGATGTAACAAGATATGCAAAAAAGGTCCCGGGCGTAAATAATGTCAAAGTAGACATTGTATGGGATCCTCCATGGTCAATTGATAAAATGTCTGATGATGCAAAGGCGATGCTAAAGAACACGACTGGCAAAAATACACCTGCTCCAATTGATTATGAAACAGCCATGCCTCAAGGTACAGGTTCTTTGATAAAACAGGAAGACGGCTCTATGGTTTTGGCAAATGAACACAATCAGGGATTTATGGTAAATCAAGCAATAATTGATTTTTGGAAGTCATGTAACGGAAAAAGAAAGATAACCGAACTAGTTGATATCTTTGCACAACAAACAGGTCTTCAAAGATCACAGGTAGAAAAAGAGGTCATACAATTAATCAAACAACTCTTAGATGGAGGCCTTTTAGTCATTTCAAATCAAGAAGCTCCAAACGTAGAATTTAAAAAAAATAATTAAATCTCTTTAATCTCGCTAATTGTTCCCTGTACAGAATCCATTTTAACGATAGCTTTTTTGTCATTGAATTCTAGCGCTACATACCAATCTCCGCCATCATTGTCATATTTTGTTTCAAGTGTCTTGATTTGATCTTCTTTAACATTGTAGGTTTTAATAATTCCAGAAGTTGCCAATGCAATAGCATCTTTTTCTTTTTCTAGTCTTCGTTTCATTAATCCAATACCGGGCGTCATGTATAGTCTGGAATTTTATTCACTAATATAATTTAGGATTGAAGATTAGATTTTAGCAATTTATTTCAGAGGTATTACAAAGGGCTCGGAGGGCTTCGATCCCTCGATCTGGTGGTCCGAAGCCACCCGCACTATCCTGACTGTGCTACGAGTCCAAGCAAGTAAGACTTTAACGAGGCTAAATATCTGTCTAGATGTTTGAAGGTTTCAAAAAAAGTTGCAGGTGTTGAGTATGCAATTCGAGATATTGTAACTGAAGCACGAAAATTACAAAAGCAAGGAAAAAAAGTTACTTATCTTAACATAGGTGATCCTGTTCAGTTTGGTTTTCAGCCACCTGATAACGTAAAAGAAGCAATGATTAAGGCAATTAGAAACGGCGAAAACTATTATGCGCCATCAGAAGGTTTACCAGAACTACGTGAAGAAATAGCAAAAAAAGAACACAACAAAGGTCTTTCTGTAACCTCTGATGATGTACTAATTACTAATGGTATATCAGAAGGTCTTGACATGGTCATATCTTCTATTGTGGAAGAAGGAGACGAAGTGTTACTTCCAGGCCCTTACTATCCTCCATATGCCTCTTATGTTCGACTACATGGTGGAATTCCAGTAGAATTTGCAGTTGATTTGAATAATTCAAGACCTGATCTTGATGATATCAAATCAAAAATAACATCAAAAACTGTAGCAATATGCCTTATCAGTCCTAACAATCCAACAGGAGTTGTATTTAGCGAAAAATCCTTAAAGGAACTAGTAGATATTGCAAATGAAAATGATCTTTACATAATTTGTGACGAAATTTATGATCAAATCGTATTTGATGAAAAATTTGTAGGTATTGGAAAAGTAGCAAATGATTCAGCTGTTATAGTTCTAAATGGTTTTTCTAAAGTTCATTTAATGTCTGGTTGGAGAATAGGTTACATTGCGTTTAACAGCTCTTCAAAGCTAGATCTTATAAGAGAAAATCTACCAAAACTTGCACGTGTTCGAATTTCTACAAATTTACCAGTCCAATATGGTGCATTAGAATCGTTACGTGGACCACAGGGTTATATTTCAGAATTTGTTTCTGAATTGAAAAAACGTAGAGATTTTGTAATAAAAAGATTAAACTCGATTTCAGGACTTTCATGTTCTAATCCAAAAGGCGCTTTCTATGCATTTCCAAAAATTGAACATAGCAGGTACAAATCAGACAGAGATTTTGTATTAGATCTGTTAAAGTCAAAAGGAGTTCTTACTGTTCATGGCTCTGGCTTTGGAACAAAGTATGGTAGTGGACATTTTAGATTAGTGTTTTTACCTGACATACAAACACTGGATTTGGCATTAAACAACATTGAAGAGTTTGTAAATCAATAATTTTGTCAGATAGCAACAAGTAACATACAAAATTCATTTGTAAGCTAACTATTTTCTGGTATTCTTTTTTTGAATCCAACAATAATCAAAAAACTACCAAATACAATCATGCCTAAAGATACTTTTTCATTCGTAATTTCTGAATTTAGTAAAAAATCTAAAACAAAACCCGGACCCCAAATGATGATATTTCTAGCCAAAACAATCAGTGCCATAATTATGAACAATACTCCCATAGCTGTATACCAATTTCTTGCACTACGACGTGCATAATTCATAATTACTATTCACAAGTTATGGACTTTAAACTATCTTGATACCAGGATTCTTTAGCTTGTTTTTTATCATTGCATTAAGTAACAATGGAGTTGCCATTTCTGCAAAATATGATAATGATCCAGATCCCAAGTAAATTGGACGAAGACCTTTAATTTCATTAATTAAATCACTTACAATTTTTACAGAGTTAGTATCATCTCCACATACAAAAATATCATAATCTAATGAAAGATTTGGATCAACTAATTTTTTCTCTGAAATCACATGAAACGCTGAAACAAGTTTTGTTCTATTTTTCATATATTTTGATACCAATTGATATGAAAACGGTTTATTTTCTTTTAATGGAATAAATTCAAAACCCAATTCTGTTTTTACCATGGGTACTATTGGTGATACTACAACACAGCTATCTCTTATTTGTGCTAGTATTTGAGAACAAGTTGAATCAATATTTTCATAAGGGATTGATAAAATCAAAACATCGACTTCTTTTGCAATAGATAAATTATCATTTCCTTTAATAACTCCATTAATTTTCCCATAAGTCTCTTTTGCAAGTTTTGCGTATTCTTCTGCAGCGCTTGTCGCCCTTACAGCATCTCTTGAACCAATTAAAATATCATGATTGATACACCATCTAAGCGCAAAACCTTTTCCCATACCACCAGTTCCACCAACAATTCCTATTTTCATCGACTTGGCTCTGGTAATGTTATTATTATCTCTATTTAAGAGCTCAAAAAGAATTCAAAATTGATTATATTTCTGCGACATGGACAAGCTAAAAACAATACAGAACGAATCTTAGCTGGTAGAACTCCTGGTATTCCATTGACTGAAGTTGGTATCAAACAAGCTAAAAGTATCGCAAGATATCTTAAGCCACTCAAAATAGATACAATCTATACTAGTCCTATCGAACGTGCATTAACAACTGCAGAAGTTATTGCAAAAAACAATTTAATTGAATACAAAGTTGATAATCGATTGATTGAGATTGATATGGGAAAATTTACAGGTATGCCATACAATGAAATTTTTGCTACTCATGGAAATGTATTTTTGAAATTTTATGAAGGGGAAACCGAAATTGCTCATAATGGGGTAGAAACTTTTACTGAAGTTAAAAAAAGAGTCTTAGACATGGTTGATTATGTTATAAAGCAACATACAAACGAAAATGTTTTGTTGGTTACTCATATGGATCCAATAAAAGCTGTACTCTCAACAATCCTTGATCTGAAGCCTCAATCATTGTTTGAGTTGATAATTGCTAACTGTTCTCTTACAGTTATTAATGAAGATCAAGGAAAATTATCAATTTCTGCAATTAATGTAATGGACGCAAAAAGATTTGTTAAAATTGAAAATCCTCAAAACCCTTAAATACAATTTAAAGGCCACGACAGAACAACTGGTAATGAGAAAGATATTTGGATTATTGTGTATATTGACAATTTTACTTGTGATTCCAACTGTACAATATGTATTAGCAGCAGGTGATGCACCAGGGGAATATATTGACAGGCGTGTAGAGATTTGGAATCTATTTTTTAGATTGATGACTGTTGCTTTTGTTATTGGAGCCGTTGTTTCTGGAACACTAATTTGGTTGGTATGGAGATTTAGAGAATCTAATCCAAAGGCCAAACCGACAAAGTATGAAGAAGCAGGAGAATGGCAGAAATGAGTGGACATTCAACTTGGCCTGAATGGGTGTATATTGGAGTTGTTGTAGCATTACTTGTTTGGGTAGGAGCAGAATCATGGAATGTGGAAAGACTAATTGACCATGTTCCAGCAGACGCCGAAGTAATTAAAGTGACTGGCCAACAATGGTTCTGGACATTTGAGCATCCTGATGGAACAAAAGAAATTGGTGAGCTTCATTTACAAAAAGGAAAACCATACAAATTTGAAATTACATCAAAAGATGTCATACACTCATTTAATATTCCTGATTATGTTGTATTACAAGACGCAGTACCAGGTAGAATTAACATAGTTTGGTTTGTACCAAAAGATACAGGCGAATTTCCAATTCAATGTAGGGAATATTGTGGCTTAATTCATTATAATATGCGCGGAACCTTATATGTAGAGGATACAGCATGATACTAAGATTTTTAATCACAAAGTCAAAATGCAGAGGTGGTACTCAATGGTGCTAGAAATTCAAAAACCAAGACCTATCTGGCAAATAATGTTCTCGACTCATCACACTGATGTTGGTCTACTTTATCTTATAACATCTCTGGCTGGACTCTTTATGGGTGGTGCATTAGCTCTTACAATCAGACTAGAACTTTTCTTGCCTGGCTCTCAAATAATTGCTGATTCGATGACATTTAACCGAATATTCACGGTTCATGGAACCACTTTGATATTTCTCTTTATCCTGCCATTTGCGTCTGCAATTGGTAACTACTTGATACCAATCATGGTCAGATACAAAGACATGGCATATCCAAAACTTAACGCGATTGCATTCTGGATGATTCCTCCAGGATTTGCGTTAGTCTGGCTTGGATTTGCAGACTTTGGATGGACTGCTTATGCACCATATTCTGTTATCAGCGCACCAGGACCTGCAGCAGACATGTGGATATTTGGTCTAAAGATTCTTGGTGTCTCATCAATTCTTGGTGCAATTAACTTTATTGTTACAATTCTAAAATGTAAACATCCAGATCTTCCATTAAGCAAAATACCATTACTGGCGTGGGCCTATCTAACATCTTCATTAATTATGATAGTTGCAATGCCAACATTTGCAGCTGCACTACTAATGTTACTTACTGATAGACTTGGTGTATCAGGATTCTTTAATCCTGCCAGAGGTGGAGATCCTATAGCTTATCAACACCTCTTCTGGTTCACTTTCCATCCTGAAGTTTACGTACTTGTTATTCCGGCTATTGGATTCATGTATGAAATAATTCCTAGATTTTCAAGAAAACCAATATTTAGTCATGGTTCAGGAGTTGCAGCCTTCATACTACTTAGTATCGTAAGTTTTGCGTCTTGGGCTCACCACATGTATGCCACTGGAATGTCGTTTACAGAAAAAACAGTATTCATGGTAGGCACACTTGCCGCAGTTCCAGCATCTGCAATGCATGTATTCAACTTTCTTGCTACAATGTGGGGTGGCAGAATTAGATTTGCCACTCCTATGATGTGGTCAGTTGGAGGCATCGCATTATTCTTCTCAGCAGGTGCGGGTGGCGTCGTAAATACTGCTATGCCGCTTGACTTTATTACACACGACAGTTACTGGGTAGTGGGACACTTCCACCTATTTGTGATGGGTACAATCGCATTTGGTTCATTTGGATTCTTGTATTACATATTCCCATATGTTACTGGAAGAATGTATAATGAAAAATGGGGAAATATTCACTTTATTGTATCTTTTATTGGGGCAGTAATGGTATTCTTTACACAGCATGTGCTTGGACTTTATGGAATGCCAAGAAGAATTTTCGACTATCCTCCATTCCCAGAATGGGTTGCAATGAATCAATTTGCATCAATAGGCGCAATGCTATTAGGTATTGGTGCTGCAATCTTCCTTGTAAATATGATTTACAGTGCAGCCAAAGGAAAAGAAGCTAACATGGATGATCCTTGGGGAATTGGCGGTAAATACTATTATCCATATCAACAAAAGAACCCACATCACTAGGTAATTGAAATGAGCCATACTGAACACATAGAATCCATATTCAGAACTTCTCCTGAACGAACCGCAAAGATGATGGCAATTGTGTTAGGAATTTGTATAGTCGGTGCTGCAATCTTCTTTGGAATGTGGGACTATTGGACATCTGCTCCTCCAGCGGCCGGAAAAATGTCAAAAGCAGAAAGCGCAACATCTATTGTTCCAACAGGAAAAGAAATTCCACTATCATTAGCATTTGTAGAATCATCAGATTTTAGAACATTAGCGTTTAATGCCTTACCAGGAGAGTCAAATAATAATCCAGAAATTCATGCAAATGTAGGTGATAAAATAATCTTTGACATTGTAAATAATGGTAAATCATTTCACGCATTTGGAGTAACAAAAGATGAAGAAGGATTTGGCAGCATCATTTCTGGTTCGGAAGTAAAGAGCGCTAGTAATCCATTAAAACCAGGAGAAAGTGGGCAATCACAATTTATCCCGAGCGAGGAAGGTTCATACTATTACATTTGTACTGTTCCTGGCCACAGAGAACAAGGAATGCAAGGAAAAATTATTGTTGGTCCAAAACAATCCACTGAAACCAAAACCGTACAACCAACAGGTGTGAGTCACAACTTCGAACTTAATTTTGTGGAATCATCTGACTTTCGAACATTGGCATTTAATGCTCTACCAGGCGAGGAAGGAAACAATCCTGAAATTAGAGTAAAAGCAGGTGACGCTGTAACAATCAAAGCAACTAATGGAGGTAAATCATTCCATGCATTTGGTGTTGTAACAAATCCTGAAGATCCGAACAGTCTTGTATGGAACTCTGCTATAAATTCTGCATCAAACCCATTAAAACCAGGCGAGTTTGGTGAGGTTACTTTTACTGCGGATACTCCAGGTGCATACTATTACATTTGTACTGTTCCTGGACATAGTATTCAAGGAATGCAAGGAAAGTTCACAGTAGAATAATTTTGATTTTAAAATATCTATCACTTACATCATTGATCGTTCTATACTCTCTAATGTTTATTGGCGGATACGTTTCTGCAGCAGGCTTAGGTCTCTCTTGCCCTGAATGGCCATTATGTCCAAACGGAATACTCCCAAATGATAAATATCTAATTGAATGGGTTCACAGATTTGTAGCCGCAACTACAGGAGCGCTCGTCATTGCAACAACCATAGGAAGTTGGTTTACAAAAAATTCTAATAAAAAAATTAAACTTACAAGTACATTGGCTGCAATTTTTGTAATAACCCAGATCACATTAGGCGCTATTGTAATTGATCTCAAGTTACACGCAGTGCTTGTAGCTATTCACTTGGGAATAGGAATTCTATTATTTGCTATGGTCTTGTTAACAACTTTGTTTGCGTTTAGATTAGCAAATGTTACAATTCAAACTAAAATTTAGTTCTAGTTCTTAATCTTTTTGGAAGATAAATATAACCAAGTATTGCAGCAAATCCGATACTTCCTGCAGCTATTGAATATATGAAAATGTAGCCAAAAGGGTTCTGAGTACTAACATTAAATGTATAAGTTATTACGCCACCATCTTTTGCAACATCATAAAGATCCACTCTAAAAATATGATTTCCAGATCTTTGAAATACATAATCTGTTTGCCAATGGCCACCATCATGTGCTTGAGGTGGAATTGTATCTACCTCTTCGCCATTAAAAAATATACGAATTCCAATAGTAAATCTATCAACTTCATTTAAATCCCGATCTGTTACTCTTAAAAGAATTTGTGATTTTTCTTCAGTAGAAGGAATTTCAGGCAACGTTGCGATCTGGACTCTAAAATCTCCTATTGTAGATTCTGCTGAATTAAATAAAGAATGTGCATTTGCCTCGTAAATTGTAGAAATAGAAAAGAAAATCAAAAAAACCAAAACAAAGCATGACCACATTTTTATGGTTCTCATAATTCCTCATCTAATTTTAGTAATTTATTATAACGTAATTTTTATTCTAAAAATTTACAAAAGCTTTAAATCTAGACCGTCAAAACATCCAAACGTTGACCTTAATCCAGAAATCAATTGATATCAAGGCACCAATAAGCACTGTTTTCACATATTTTGCAAGACCAGAACACGTTTCTGATCAAATGAGTGACAAAGGTGTAGGAATGACAGTTGTTCCAATGGATATCAAGGATGGAATGGGAGTAGGTACAACTTTTAGAGTTATAGCTGACTTTAATGGGAAAAGACTAGAATGGGACTGTGAAACCACAGAATTTGATAGAGAGGAAAGAATCTCAGCAAAGATGATTGATGGTCCTTTTAAAAAATGGCAGATCACTAATGAATTCAAAGCACTAGGGGATAATCTTACTAGAGTAACAATGACAGTTGATTATGAAATGCCATATGGACTACTAGGTGGAATAGTTAACAAAATCAAGTTTGCAAAATCTGCTGAAAGAGGAATGGAAACTGCATTATACAAAGTAAGAGGCTTGCTTGAGGGCAATGGCTCTATACCGGTTTATATCACGCTTGATGCATACCAGAAACTTTTAGCTGAAAAGAAAAAGATGAACAATGTACCAGTATCAACCGTTCTTACAGCTATACTAGAAAAATACAGCCAGCTCGAAGCTAAAGTTCAAAATTAAATTTCAATTTTTACTCAAGGTTAATAACGACTCTAACATTTGCTATTTTTGGGGTCTATGGCTCAGCCAGGTAGAGCACCGGACTCTTAATCCGGCTGTCGAGGGTTCAAATCCCTCTAGACCCGCATTATATTCTAGAATTTGTTACTTGTGGGTACATTTACAAGGTATTAGCTTAGTATCAAAAGCACAATCGTGAGGTCCATCAGATTTATTATTCACAGGAATCTCTTTCATGCATTCTTCATGTCTGCCTTTTTTACAAAACCAACACATTTCTTGCATTGAATCAAAGTCACAAGATTCCATAACTATGTATTTTGTAATTTTAGATGTAAAAAACCTAGTTCTAAATGTATTTGAGCCATGAAAGGAATCGATCATCTTTTCCCATAACTACATTCATAAACGATTTTTGTAATTCTCGCGTTTTTGGACCTGGTTTACCATTTCCAATTGTTATTTGATCAATCTCTGTAACCGATTTTACTTCAGCAGCAGTTCCTGTCATAAATACCTCATCTGCCACATAAAGATCCTCTCTATCAAGATCTTTTTCAATTACTTCCTCACCATTCTCCTCAATTATTCGAATTACACTGTCTCTTGTAATTCCTTCCAAAATACCAGCTGTAAGAGGTGGAGTAAATATCTGGTTATTTTTTATAATGAAAATATTTTCTGCACTTCCTTCTGCTACCTTGCCTTGATTGTTTAACATGATAGATTCATCATACCCATCCTTTAATGCCTCAACTCTTGCAAGGGTAGCATTTGCATAATTTGATGCAGCCTTTGCTTTCATTGGTTGTGAACACGAATCTATTCTTATCCAACTCGAAACTTTGCATCTTGCACCAGATATTTTACCAGCTTTTGACTCTCCAATCTTCCACTCCCAGCATGCTATTGCAACATCTATTTTGTTTAGAGTTGGTGTAAGGCCCATCGTACCGTATCCATAGTAAGCTATAGGCCTGATGTAACATTCTCTAAGAGTACTTGCTTTTACTGTTTGGATTACTGCATTCTCAATTTGTTGTTTCAAATATGGAATATTCATGGAATACATTTTTGCAGAATTAAAAAATCTGTCTACGTGTTCGTCTAATCGGAAAATTGCTGAACCATTTGGAGTATTGTAACATCTTATTCCTTCAAACACTGCAGTTGAGTAATGTAATGCATGAGTCAGTACATGTACTTTGGCATTTTTGAATGGAACCAATTTTCCATTCATCCATATCTTGCCTACCTCTTTCATATGGAAATGGAAAATGTGTTGGTAATTTAAAGAATTATGAGATTTTGTTATTCTATCGATTCAACTTAACTACAAATTTTTTGAAATTCTAAAAATAACTTTAATTTTATTTTGATTATCTTATAACAATTTTTTTACAGAATTAAAGTTGAAATCAAATTTGTTACATTACTTTTCATACAAAAACTGTGAAATCAATTCATTATCAAATTAGAATCATTAATTAGATCAATAGACTATATAGATCAAACCTAAATATTAAAAATGTAAACAATAACTAGCGCGTGTTTTGGGTAACGCCGGACTGACTCTAGATAAAGGTCCAAGAACAAACCCACTTTGGCACTACAGGTAAGGGCCTGTAGAGCCAACGATGTTGATTTTTTAAACTTTAGATTTGTTAATGATTTCTCTTTCCGAATGAATTGCTCTTATGGCTCGTTCTATATTGTTATCAGCATCCTCAATAACAATAATTATTCTTGACGTTTCTTCCTGAGCATCCATATTCAATATGTTTAAGCCAGCTTCGCCAATTTTTGAACTCGTCTTTGACGCGACTTGTTGCACCTTCCACATTTCGTCGCCAATCAAAGTAATGACTCCTCTATTGTACGCTATAGTAGCAAGAGAATCAAAGCCGAGTATGTATTTCTCATTTCGTTTTACATAATCTGCATCTAAAAACAGTATTCTTGCAAACTCGATTCCATCTTTTGTAAAGGGTGATAATATCACAAATTCACTGTACCGCTTATTATTTTCAAGAGAATCTAGTAGTCTTTGAGCAGATGCATTTTCTATTCTTAAAATCGCACAATTCTTTTTTCCAGTAACTATTTTTAATGGATATCCATTTTTCTCATCAGATCCTCTTTTGATTATTGTAGTTTTCTTAGGATTTTTCATATCTGTAATTATGATTAGCATATCAACACCATGTTCTAAAACTTCCTTAATTGCAATAGGGTCAAGGATCTTCATACCAAACATTCCTGCCAATCTTGCTTCATTATAAGAAATCTGTTTGATTTCATCAAGGTTCTCAGTTACAATTTTAGGATCTGCAGAGACCACCGAGCTATCTTTTTCAAAATCTATGGTGGTTTCATATTTTTTATGAAACAATATGCCAAGATCGGTTGCTGTTCTATCAGAGCCCCCTCTTTCATAAGTAGTCATAATACCATCCTTTGTTTTACCAATAAAACCACCAATTGAAATCACATCATTTTCTTTGAGTAGTTTTTCTAAAGGTTCTAATCTTTCAAATGATTCTGAGGCAAGAAAGTTGGTCGATTCTATATTGTGGTCAGTTATTATCGGCCAAATATCAAAATCCACAAATGCAGATTTTATTCCTTGACTTTTCATAATGTAATCCATTACTTTTGATATCAAAATTTCACCTGAAAATGCAAATGTCTTAGAACGTACTTCGTCAGTAAATTCTCCCTTTTGTTTTGCAATATCTAGAGCAGCTTTTGATTTTTCTAAAAATGTATTAATGGTATTTTGGCATTCAACTTGGTAATTATCACCCACTAACTCGAGTATTTTTTCATATGCTCGTTTAATTTCATCAACGTCTACAGTTTGTCCTTTTTCAGCTTTTTTTCCTAAATCAAGTGCAATATCAGTTAATGATCTTTTTTCTCCTCCATGTATAGTTAAGGGCGCAGAAAAAATTGCAATCACTTTAGATGATCTCTTTAACTCATTAATTCTTTGAAGAATAATTGGAATTGAGATACCATCTACTCCAATTGCACTTCCACCAAATTTTGCGATAACTAACCTGTTCAACAAACGATAAAAAATTACATTCTACTATTAATTATTGGGTTTATCGTTATGTTTGGTCATGAATCTACGTATTATACTGGATGCCTTCTTTGCACCATCGCATTTGAGAGGACTTCTTTTTGCACTTAATTTTTCAAGAATTAATGATTCTAATTTATAGACATCTTCAAAAGAAAATCCTTCTTGTCTAGCGTTGTCCTCTTGTTCAAAATGAGCTTTTATTGGTATGAAAATCCCCGGAGTACCATATACTTTTGATTCATCTATTGTAGATTTTCCCGCAAGAGAAACTACAAGATCTGCGGCATAGATTATCTCATGTAAATTTTCTACAAATCTAAAATTTCGTATATTTTTATCAAAGTTATCTTTCAAGGCTGGTCCTGACACAATGACCAGTTCTGCATCCTCTTTTAGTTTTGAAAATGCCTCAAGAGTTTTTTCTATTAAAAATTTACCAACACCTGTTCCTCCTATACTAACAACTATGGTTTTTTTATTAAACGAAAATTTTTTTCTTAATTCTTCTCTTGAATATCTAGTTGTTCTAACAATTGGTCCTACATATCTCCTATTTTCTTGATCTTGACCATCCTCAGGTAAAATCACAACATCACACTTTTTCATAATGTACTTCATCGAACTGTTCATTCTTTTTTCTACCAATGAACCAATTCCTTTTGCGAATCTAGTTTCTAAAACATCTGTAATCAAAATAGTAGACAAGTTTCGTTCCTGAGCTATTGTTAATGATGCAAAATCCTCATCACTTACAATCAATGTAGGTTTTTCATCCTGTATAATTTTTGCAGCAACCAGTTTGCATACCTTGTAATAGTTATAGTATTTCCACAGCCATTTCAACGGAGATCGTAATAATCCGTTTTGAATATCAAACTGTGGTGGAATGTACGCATTTTTAACATCGTAGTTGTATTTTTTGAAAAGATCAGCTGCTGATGCACCACTGACAAACAACGTTGAAATATTTTCTAAATGTTGAGCAATTGCAATATCTCTTGTTGCATGTCCAAGACCTATCGGACTAGAAAAAAAAGTAATTGTTGTCACAAAATCTCTCTTGGCAAACTCCATTTTTAACTTGTTCAAAATTTTTCTCAAAGTTTAAATGGTTTTTAACAAGGTAGCTTGCTGGGCTCATAGTCCAGTGGTTATGACGTCGCCCTTACACGGCGAAGATCCGGGGTTCAAATCCCCGTGGGCCCATTCTTGATTTTGGTAACACATTTAATTTCAAAAAACAGAACACAAAGAAATGACTGATCTTTCTGCAAATGATAAAATGATCATAGTTCAATATGCAATTGAAAAATATGAAAACGAGCAGACCCTTTTAGAAAAGTTAAGTGTCATTCTCTCAGAAAAAGACATTCAAAGAAGCCTAGATACACTGATTGGAACTCAGCGTGTAAGAAGAATAGGAACAGATGTTTTACAAAATAACACTAGTCATACTGACATACCACAACTTCCTGATGGTCTAAAACCAATAATTGAAAACTTGTAAAATCAGAATCCTCTAAGGCCTTTTGGTCTTACAATTTCTGGATGTTCTTTCATCCACGAAATCTTTTCAAGTATGGCATTTTTATCGTGAGGAAAAGTTCCACCGATCGTATAAGCATTTGAACCATGATTTGCTCTAAAAATAATTTTATCTTTCACATCTATTCTGTTTATTAGATCTTCAAGCTCTTCTAATGCTTCATTATCAGAAACAGGTATAAACGGTTCTTTGAACTTTGTAAGAAATTCATCTTTTATACCATTTTCTAAATAAAGTGTTAGTGCTCCAACATAATGAGGTGTAATCGCATTAATTATTTCAGCTGTAGACTTTGAGTGCTCTTTTGAATATGTTCTTCCTCCTAATCCCAATATTACCATACAAGAGAGAATGTAACCTGTATCCATTGCTTTTTTACAAGCTCTAATTATTGTCTGAGCTGTTGCACCCTTTGTAACTTTTTTTAAAATTATATCAGAACCACTTTCTATTCCTAAATAAAGCATTTGTAGTCCTGATTTATTCATTTTTTTCAGCTCCGCTGGAGATTTTTTGAGTAAATTCATAGGCATTGCATAACATGACACCCGTTCTAGATTTGGAAAATTCTTGTATAGGTATTCTAAAATCGTAATCATGTAATCGGTTTGAAGATTAAGTGCATCACCGTCTGCAAGGAAAATTCTTTTTGTATCAGGCAACTGTTTTGCCATGGTGTCAATTTCAGATTTGACCTCATCCCACGGTCTTTCAACATATTCCTTGTTTCTGTACATATCACAAAATGAACACTGGTTAAATGAACATCCAAGCGTTACTTGAAATATTAACGAGTTTGCTTCAGAAGGAGGCCTGTAAAGCGGATATGCATAATTTAATGCCATCATTTTCTATCAAACTAAAGATGTGTTTGTCTCTTTTTACCTTTACGACAAATTGCATTCGTATTGTTGTAATCTAAACAATTTTTACTATAAACACCTTTTAGTGAACATAATAGGAGAAAATATGTCAAAATATGGCAAATGATCCTCACGTTAAACGTCTTTTCTGGTTTTTATTTGCTGGTTCTAGGGGTGGTCTGAATAGATTACGAATAGTACAAACAATTCGAGAAAAACCTCTTAACGCAAATCAACTCGCAAAAGATTTAGGGCTTGACTATAAGGCAATACAGCATCATGTCAATGTATTGGAAAAAAATAACATCATAACAAAGATAGGCGAAAAGTATGGAATTACCTATTTCATCTCGACATTTTTAGAAGTAAATATGGAGTCGTTTGAAGAAATTGTTACAAAATTGGAAAAAAGTAAATAAGAGTTATCGGAGCGCAATTAACTAAATGGAATCCACTTCTGCAGTTTTATCAGGCGTTTCAATTGCAAACATGATAGTACTTGGAATACTGATGTGCATATTTGGCAAAATGTATTCAAAAACAAAGGCGCGTCTGCCATTAGGCTTGATAGTTGTTGCAGCTATGTTGTTTTTGCACAATGTTATTGGTTCTTATGCATATTTTTCAATGCAACATATTTTTTCACCAGAAATATTTCCTTACATGTTAGGAGTAGGTATTACAGAACTAGCAGGATTATTGTTATTTCTAAAAATAACTATGGATTAAGGCAGAGTTTTATAACCGAATTCGAGTCTCTATCGCATGATCAAAGCAGGACGAGACGTAAAAGACATTTCAATAAAAAAAGAATCAGACATTGAAGAAATATTTGAGCAAATGTCAAAATCCGGGGGCTTTGAGGCAAAAAATCTTGCCGAAGGACTAGACATTCTAACAACAATGATTCCTGATAAAAAATGTCTGAAATTTCTGTCATTTATTGCCGCAATTATCTCAACTGGTCTTCGTGGTGTAATCAAAGACATGATAAAAAACAAGTGGTTTGATGTTGTTATCACAACCTGTGGATCACTAGATCATGATATTGCAAGATATTTCTCAAATTACAAGGAAGGTGATTTTGCACTAGATGACAAACAGCTTGCTGATCAACATATCCACAGACTAGGCAATGTACTTGTGCCAATGCAGAGCTATGGTCCAATAATTGAAGAAAAGATGCAGACCTTTTTGGAAGAAGAATACAAGGCAGGAAACAAAGAGATGTCGACTGCTGATATTACAAAAATGATAGGTCGCCATATGGGCGAAAACTCGTTATTGTATTGGGCATACAAAAATGAAATCCCTGTTATTGTTCCTGGTATAATGGATGGTGCTGTTGGAAGTCAGATATGGCTTTTTACACAAAAACATCATGATTTTAAACTAAACCTCACTGCAGACGCAGATCTTTTATCTGGTCTTATCTTTAAGGCAAAAAAATCAGGCGCACTAATGATTGGTGGTGGGGTACCAAAACATCATACGCTTTGGTGGAATCAATATAGAGATGGTTTGGACTATGCAGTATACATAACAACTGCACAAGAATTTGATGGAAGCTCAAGTGGTGCACTAGTTGATGAGGCAATATCATGGGGAAAGGTAACACAAAATGCAAAGCAAACTACGGTACATGCAGAGGCAACAACAATTCTTCCGTTTCTGTACTCTGCCTTGCTTTCAAGATTAGAGAAATAATTGAGCTAAATCTAGTAGTAGTGATGCATTTGGCGTTGCTCTATTCCTTCTTGTTCAAAATGATTGTGTGACTTTCCACCATCGTGGTGAGCATGAACTGTGCCATCGATATGGCAGTGCGTATTGTCGATTTCATCTTTCATAAAAATATCATCTACATTTAGCAAGGAAGTGGTAGTTTCAACCGCTGTCTTGATTATCTGTTCTTTTACAGCAAGGGTTTCAACCACATTTTTTGAAAAAACCTCAGCTACTTTTCTTTGAGATGAATCTATGCCAAACCATTCGTAATTGCCATTAGCAAATTGAGCGTGTTTTGCTCTAAGTTCGGTAATAGTATTAATGATATCCATGCCTACATTTCTAGCAAGAGTTATTGGAATTTCTTCTAGCGCTTCAGCAAACTTTTCTATAACAATTTGTTCCTTACCCTCAACCATGTAAGCACTTTGTCTTACTTTTTGTGCAATTATTGCTTCTGTAGATCCACCCCCACCAACTATTTGTGGATTCTCGATGAAATTTCGCAAAACAAAATATGCATTTTTGATTGTTCGATGAAATTCCTCAAGATATTTTTTAGAATTTGCTCTCAACAAAATTGTAATTGCTTTTGGATTCTTACATCCATCAACAAATACCATCTTGTCATCTCCTACTGTTTTTTCATAAACTTTTTTTGCATAACCAAGATAATTTTCGGAAATGTTGTCAAGATCATCACAGATTTTTGCACCAGTTGCTTTCTCAAGCCACCACAAATCATTTTCTGTTGCACGTTTGATAGAAATTATTCCAGATTTTGAAAGCCGTTCTTGAGCAAATGAGTTAATTCCTCTTCTAGATATAACAACATTAACTCCTGCATCAATTATCTTCTGAACTTTTTCTAAGACTACGTCAGATTCTCGTTTTATGAATACGCTCATCTGCTCTGGTGACGTGATTACTATCTCATCGTCTATCTTAGTACGAATAGGTTCAAGAAACTCATTTGTTAAAAGAATTTTTGCATCTCTGATCATTTTTGGCATTGCAGAGTTGTCAATTGTTTTGTCAATAACAATTCCATCTATGAGCTGAATGTCTGTTGCATTGCCCAGTTTTTCTTCAATTTTTATGTCGTCAACCTCTATTTTGTTATGATCAAAATCTGTGATAGTACAAACAGCATCAACAACTAGTTTTGCAACAGTCTTTTCATCAGTCATATCTGATATAGACTTGCCTTTGAGGCATGTTAGGACAAGATGCATCATTAATTCTCTATCTGAGATGCTTGCTTTTTGAGCAACCGAGGCAAGTACATCAAGTGCAATATCTGAGGCTGCTTGATAGCCAGAAGAGATTATCGCAGGCGGGATCCCAATTTTTAGCAGTTCTTCTGCCTTTGTACACAATGCCCCAATCAAAACAGCGACTGAAATAGTACCATCCCCTACATGATTATCAACAGAGTTTGCCGCATCTACAATTGCCTTTGCTGCAGGATGTGCATGATCTACTTTTCGTAGGAATGCGCCCCCATGCTTTGTGACGTAAACATCGCCTTGTATATCGATAAACATCTTATCCATACCACGTGGACCAAGTGAGGTTTTGATCACATCTGTGATCATTCTACTCGCAAGAAGGTTATACTTACGAGTAATCTGAACTCCAACACGTGCAACATCTTGCCCAAGAAGATCAGGATATTTCAATCTCTATCAATGTCTTCAATAATTATTAAAATCTATCATTATTGACCCGATCAGCAAAAATATTTCAAATTTGAAGACAGAAATTTTTTAATATTTACATTAACTGAAACAAAATTTTTTTCAATTGGTAATTTACCACTAGACACTTTCAATATATTTTTATAATTATCAGCGAAATGAAAACCATGATAAAGATTAGTACATCACAAGATATTGAAAGAGAATCAAAAAGAGTCATTCAGGCTCTATATGGTGATGTATCAGACTTCAAAGTTAGTGAGACGTTTCCTTTGCCTGAAAAAGGTCCACGAACAGGTTGGGATGTTCAGGTTAGATTCCTACAAAATAATCTCAAATACACAGTAGATCTAGAATTTCAGGAAAAAACAGGACAAGTAACTAATGCAAGACTTCTTGACACAATGAAACCACTTTAGATTTTCTTATCTTTGAAAAATTTTGTTTTATGTAGACAGAATTTTTTTCGCTTCATTTATCTTTTCAAGTAATTCTTTTAGAAATTCATCTGCAAACCGATCAAATGCAACAGCCTGTACTCCATTTTGTTTTTTTCGTTTTTTATATTCTTGAATCAACCACTTGAACTCAGAGGCCTTTAACCTAATGACCTGATCCTGTGACTCAAGCTTTGACTGAAATAGATTCATAATAAAATAGCTAACAAACTGGGTAAAGTTGTCAATACCATATTTTTCTGCATACAAATCGAAAAGATTTTTGTAATTTTCCTCAAGCCAGTTCTTCACATCTGATCTGATGGTTAGTGAATTATAGCGTCCTGAAAGATCTACTTTTATGTTGTACAATTCTGGTGTATAATATCCACGTTTGATCTCATTCATTGTAATTATTAATGTGCTTGGCAAAAACATACCTGGATAGTACAGATCAGTTATACGCTGAAGTTCACTTATAATTGAAGGTTTTAGACCTATCGTTGAATATCCTTGGCTTGGCATAATCTCTTAGTTTACAACTAGCTTTAAAATTTTTGCAAATTATTTTTTCTTTTTATTCTTTTTCTTTAAATCTTTAACAATTAAGAGACATAACCACAAACACGCCATTCCAATTGTACCCCATCCAGCTCCAACATAGAATGCATTTGTGCTGCCTTCTAACTGAGTTAGACCCAATCCTAGCAAGATCACAATAATAGCTGCTGCTTCTTGTTTTGCCATTGCAGAGAAAGTGTTACACAAACTAATAAAAATTTAAAAAACAAGAAATCTATGAAAACAATCTTTACATGTATCAATCTACACTTTTTCCATTCTAGATTGTCACATGATTTTTTAGATTGATTCACAAAAATAATACTAACATTAATCATATGCGAATTGAAGATCTAATCTCTCGATTTTATGAAATTCCACATTTATGTAAAAAATGAATTAAAAATCACAATCAGTTAAACCAACCAATTAACTACGTATTTTACACATTACCCTTTATTCTTGAAGACGTACTTTACTGTAATCATATAATCCTTAAATAACCACACTCGTTTTTCAATTAGGGCATGGCAGAGATTACTGGTTTTGGCATCGCAATAATTTGCTTTTTGATAGCATCTTTGGTAGTAGGTACACTTACCTACAAACTGGTTAAAAAAAGTGGCCGAAGGTTGATGGTTGCTGGAAAGAGCTTGCCTTTGTTTTTTGTAGGCACAATGCTTGCGGCACAATCAATCGATGGTAACTCATCATTGGGCAACGCTGCGCTTGTCTATCAATTTGGTTTTTGGGCAGGCGCTGTAATTCCTATAGGTCTTGGAATATGCCTTCTTTTGACTGGCTTCTTTTACGGTAAACCATTAAACAAGATCTCCATGTTTACTTTGCCTGATTATTACTTTAGAAGATTTGGTAATGCTGCAGAAGGAATCTCTGGTGTTTTGATGATAATTAGCTTTACAGTACTTGTTGCAGGAAACTTTGCAGCAAGTGGATTTATACTGCAAACAGTTTTTGGTATTGACTTTGTTTGGGGTGTACTCATTGCGGCCCTAGTTGTACTTGCATATACTTTTGCAGGTGGACTATTCTCTTCTGCTTATACAGATATTTTCCAGATTTATCTTGCAATAGGCTCTTTCTGGGCAGCATTCATCTTCTTTGCAGGTGGATTTGCGGGAGTTCCATTTGATACCATACTTGGCAGTGCACCACCTGGGTATATGGATCTGTCAGGATTAACCGATATTGCGTCAGGCGCATTAATCAACTGGGCTGGTATTCTTGCACTTGGTCTTGGAGATATTGTTGCACTTGACTTTATGGAAAGAATCTTTGCAGCAAAAGATGCAAAGACTGCACAGCGTGGAGCATTCTGGGGAGGAGCACTGACACTGTTTACTGTAGTCCCGACAAGCATGATGGGAATAATTGCACTACACTTTGTGCCAGGCCTTGAGGATCCGTTTACTGCAATGCCTGAGCTAGCTATCAATCACATGCCATTTGCAATAGGTGCAGCTCTTTTGATGGGAGTACTTGGAGCTGCCATGTCTACAGCAAACGGTGGACTGTTAGCAATCTCTAGTGTAGTTTCAAGAAATCTAATCCAAAGAATTATTCGACGAAGATGGTTACACAAGGAACCTTGGACAGACAAAAAGCTGTTATGGGTTACAAGAGTAATCATAATACCAATGATGGTTGCAGGATTCATTTTAGCCTGGCAAGTTCCACAGCCTGGCATCTATCTTATACTAGCATTTGATATTGTATTTGCAGGTGCATTTGCACCACTCACGCTAGGACTGTTCTGGAGAAAATCAAACATGCCTGCTGCAATTGCTGCACTTTTGGTAGGATCTGTTCTGCGATTGATATTCTTCTTTACAATGCCTATAGAATGGGCAGGATTGGATACAATGATTCCACCACCAATCTCATTTGCAGTCTTTATTGGAGTAGCATTGGCTACACAAAAGAAATGGCCTGGTAAGGCACGACATGATGTAAGAGACTATGTTCCGCCAGAAGAAGATCTCATATCAGGTGAAGATCTAAAACACTTTGTACCAAGTTCTGGTGAAGATACATCAGGTAAAAGTGCAGCGCATTAACAAACCTATTTAAATTTACCAAAAAGGGATCTTTTCTTCATTTTTTCAAGCTTGATGATTATTTTACTTCTATAATACATTGCAGTTGAATTGTTTGGTTCAAGTTCGAGTGCCTTATTATAACATTGCAAGGACTCTTCCAATTTTTCTAATGAAGATAGTAACTTTCCTTTGTAGCTTAGGGCGTAAACATAGGTAGGATTGATCTCAAGTGCTTTATCGCAGAATGAAAGCGCTTCCTCATATTTTTGCTGATGTTCAAGAAACCAAACCATACTACATAAGGCCACTACATTTGTTGGATCAATCTCGATTGCTTTTTCACAAAAAAATTTTGCAGCACCATATTTTTTGAGTGAATAAAGCGAAACACCTTTGCTGTATGTAGCACGTATATTTTTTGGTTCAATTTCTAAAATCTTGTCAAAACATTCTACTGCTTTTTCATAAAGGCCAGTTCGATCATAAACAAGACCTTTGTTGAGTAGTGCATCAATACATTTAGAATCAATCTCTAAAGCCTTATCAAAAAATACAAAGATTTCTTTGTTTGAAAATCCAGCAAAATCTAGAGTCCATCCCTTTGCTACAAGTGCCTTTACATTTTTTGGGTCAACTTCAAGCGCTTTTGTATAAAATGATATGGCCTCCTCATGCTTGCCTTGTTTTGCAAGCTCAGCACCCTTTTCGTACAGCTCCTGTGATTTTCTAGAATCTTCTTCGATTGCCTTGTTTAGATAGAAAATAGAGTCAGAATTCAGGCCTAGTCTGCCTAAAACCACACTTTTGTTGTATAATGCACTTGAATTCTTGGAATCTGATTCTAGTACATTATCAAGGCAGGTAATTGCCTCGTCATGTTTTCCAAGTTTACTTAGAGTAGCACCCTTTTGTGTTATCGCATCAGCGTAATTTGGATCGATCTCTAAAATCTTGTCAAAACAAGTAATTGCCTCTTGCTGATTTCCTAGCTTTGATAGTGTAAGCCCTTTGTTATACAAAGCATCAATATTTTTTGGATCAATTTCTATTACCTTCTCAAAACAAGACATGGCCTCGCTAAACTTTTCCAGCTTGCAAAGTGTTGATCCCTTGTGAAACTGCGCAACAAGATTATCTGATTCTATTTGTAATGCTGTATCAAATCGTGAAAGCGCTTTCTTAAAATTGTTATAGTTTACAGATGTGATTCCCTCATTGATATAATGCCAAGAATTTTTTGAATTCTCTAGGATCATTTCAATTAGTTACAATATACTTTGTTTATAATTGATCGTACATTACAAACAATTTTTGCGATCAGACACAACTATCAAATAAAAATTTGATTTTCATTTGAAAAAACAGATCGTACTTTACCTAGACATATTTAATAACTTACCGTAGATCATAATTTTGAATTACAATGGGAATGGAATTTTATGGTGAATCATACAAGGGAAATGATCAACCCCCGTTTGTTGGAATCAACACATTTTTACATCTTCCATGGGTGCAAAGCCATGAAGAGCTGCAAAGAGTCAAACCAAATGTAGCTATAATCGGAGAACCGTTTGATTTTGGAACAACAATTCGTCCTGGTGCGAGATATGGTCCAAGAGCAATTCGTGCAGCATCAACGATTCCTGCACCACCCTATGAACGATTTAACATTGAAACAGGCGCAGATCCTTTTGGCGTTTTTAGAGCAGTTGATTATGGTGATGTGAATGTTTCACCAGGTGATGTGATAGAATCACACAAAAGAATGACACAAAAAGTCAAGGAAGTACTTGACATAAATGGTATTCCTGTCATGCTTGGTGGAGATCATTCTATTACATTTGCAAACGTTAGAGCATTTGCAAAAAAATACAAAAACATTGGAATAATACATTTAGATACACATGCTGATTGTGCACCACAAGGCCTTTGTGGCTTCAAATATGACCACGGTGCACACATTCGAAGAGTGATGGAACTTGGCTGTCTCAAAGGCAAAAACTATACCCTAATTGGTCCAAGAGGATACTGGCCTGGACCTGACCTCTACAAATGGATGTCAGACCAGGATTTTCAATGGTTTACAATGCTTGATGTTGAAGAGATAGGAATTGATGCCATAACAAAAGAGGCAGTTGACCGTGCAAACGATGGAACAGATGCTATCTATCTTACATGGGATATTGATTCCTTTGATCCTGCATATGCTCCAGGTACAGGTGAACCTGAGCCAAATGGCCTTACCTCAAGGGAGGGAATGAGACTAGTGCGACAATTTTCTGTAGGATTTGATCCTGATAGGTTTGCAATGGATCTTGTAGAAGTATCTCCTACATATGATGTCAGTGATCAAAGCTCATACAGTGGCGGCATTACATCAGGACTTGGGCAGAGGCTGATAGTTGAGCTCTTAGCAGGATTAGCTCTTACAAAACAAGGCAAAAAAGATGGCAGTCCAGTACGACCTCACAAGTATCGCGGTACGGGAAACACATATCACTTTGGAAAAGAATCTCGACCAGAAATTCCAAAAAGGAAATGATTCATGTTAAAGCAACTATAAATGGCGAGCTAGACATACCGCCAATAACTAAAATATTCCAGTATGATTCTGATTCCGAAAATGTCTTTCTTTCTTTAACTGAGCTAGTCAAGCAACGACTCTCAAAAAACCTGAGAGTTAATCTAAATGAGACAATTCTTGTGTATTGTGCCTACATTATTAGTGAATTACGTGATGAAAAATCAATTGAATCGATAAAGGAAAATGCAAGAAAAATTCTATCTCAGGATAAAGTAATGATTGGAGTTCCAGAATCAATAAGAAAGCTAAGATTTGAGGTATCCCTTGACGATAAGCCAACAGTGACCATAACACTTGATGAACCAATACAAACTAGCGATTACATTTTGTTACCAAATACTAGAAAACAGGTGTAAAATTGGTAGAACAAATTCTTGAACAATTACAGGCAATGACTCCAGCACTAGTTTTGACATTGGGTCTTGCTATAGGTTTACAGCATGCCTTTGAACCAGATCATGTAGCAGCAGTAAGCACTCAGATCTCAAAGCGACGATACAAACTGCAATCAGTCAGGAAAATAATTACAGAAGGTACATTCAAGTCATCATTTCTTGGTGCTATGTGGGGTGCAGGTCATACAACAACACTTGTACTAATGGGGCTTCTTGTCTATCTTTTGGCAATAAACATTCCACAAAATGTTTTCATGGGTTTTGAATTTATTGTTGGAATAATGTTAGTCTTTCTTGCATTTACAACATTTAGCAACAAAAAACTGTTTACACTAAAACACTTACACACTCACACACATAACGACGGTACGATTCACACTCACCCACACGAACACGATAATGACCACAAACATTCACACAAATCCTACATTATAGGTTGCATTCACGGATTAGCTGGAACTGGAAGTCTAGTTGTATTAACTGCCAGTACACTTGGTAACATCGAGACAACTTTGAGCTTCATTTTGATATTTGGTATTGGATCTGTAATTGGAATGGCGATGGTAAGTGGATTAATCGGACTTCCTTTTGCGTTTATAAACAAGATCGAATCTGCAAACAAAGCTCTTAGATACATTGCTGGATTTGCAAGTTTATTTATTGGTGCAAACATTCTATATGAAATAGCTATAGTAAACAATTTGTTTGGCATCTAAAGACATCTTTTCATGCCAATTAGCATTTATGTAGACGGTTCAGGAGGAGATAATTCTGGATATGGCTTTTATGTTAAAGAAACAGGTGAATCATTTTATGAAAAGAAGCCAAATATCACAAATAATCAGGCAGAATATCTTGCAATATTAGCAGCACTAAAATTTTTAAAATCAAAAGATGATGAGGTTGTTATTTATAGTGATTCTAAAAATACAATTGCACAACTAAATCACGAAAATGCAATAAACAATGATCAGCTGCGAAGTCTAGCAAGGGAAGCATGGGAATTAATTGTTAAAGTTTCTAAAATAAAATTAATATGGATACCTCGAAAAGAAAATCTGGCTGGAAAAATGCTTGGAAGCTAAGTATTAGATCATGATAAGTTTGAGTCTAAAAAACATGAATAGCTTTATTATGGAAACTAATTTGATCCAAGGTTAACAAATTGGCCGAATCAGTTTTTCTCTCACCTACCTCAATTGCAATAATTGGTGCATCAGACAAGGAAGGAAGTGTAGGACGGGCAATTACTTCAAACATAATGAAAGGATACACAGGAACCATTTATCCAATCAGTCCAACAAGGGACACAGTTTTTGATAAAAAGGCCTACAAGACTGTCCTAGATGTTTCTGAACAAGTTGACTTGGCAGTAATTATTACAAAAAACACTATCGTTTCAACAGTTTTAGAGGAATGTGGTAAAAAGGGAATCAAAGGAGCAATTGTAATTACAGCTGGGTTCAAGGAGGTTGACGAAGGGGGGGCAAAACTAGAACAACAACTAAAGGAAATTGCAAAAAAGTACAACATCAAGGTAATTGGTCCAAATTGTCTTGGTGTGATGAACCTTGCTCCAAAAACAATGATGAATTCTACATTCCTAAAAATTACACCAAAATCAGGAGAAATAGCACTTGTTTCACAAAGTGGAGCAATCTGTGCTGCACTTGTTGAGGACGCAAGCGCACAGGGGATTGGATTTTCAGCAGTTGTAAGTATGGGAAACAAGGCTGACATGAACGAAATTGATGTACTTGAGATGCTTGCAGATCATGAGCAAACAAAGGTGATCGTAATGTATCTTGAAGACATGGGTGACGGTCAAAAATTTTTAAAGATTTGCAAAAACATTACTAAAAATCTAAAAAAACCTGTCTTGGTTTTAAAATCTGGACGAAGCCCAGAGGGAGCAAAAGCTGCAATGTCTCATACAGGAGCATTGATGGGCTCTGATGAAATCTATGAGGCATTACTAAAACAATCTGGAGCAATCAGAGTAGATACAATGGGGGAATTATTTGATTACGCAACCGCATTCTCAAAGCAGCCGCTTCCACTAGAAGGTGATCTTGTTATTGTATCTAATGCAGGTGGACCTGCAATTATCTCAACTGATGCATGCTCAAAAGTTGGAATCAAAATGGCAAAAATCGACGATATAAGACTAAAAATTGATGCAGTGATTCCCCCATGGGGTAGCTCACGAAATCCTGTAGATATCGTTGGTGATGCAGATTATAATCGATTCAACAATGTACTTGAGAATGTTTTATCACACAAAAATGTTGGCACTGTTATTGCAATGTGTACGCCATCGGCAACTCTTGACTACAATAAACTTGCAGAAGTAATTGTTAGCATGTCAAAAAAATACAAAAAAACAATTCTTGCAAGCCTGATGGGACTAGATGAAGGCATAAAAAACAGACAAATCATGGCAGAAGGAGACGTACCATATTATACCTATGCAGAAGCAGCAATTCAAACCCTCAAGGCAATGCTTAGGTTTGTTGAGTGGATAAAAAGTCCAGAAGGCAAGATTGTCACCTTCAAGGTAGACACAAACAAGGCAAAAAAAATCTTTTATAAAGTAAAACAAGAGAAAAGACAAAGCCTGCTTGAAGAGGAAGGACAGGAAATATTGCGGGCGTATGGATTGCCACTTCCACAAAGTGCCCTTGCAAAAACAGAACAGGAAGCAGTAAAGATTGCAAAAAAGATTGGTTATCCAGTAGTACTAAAGATCGCATCGCCACAAATCATTCACAAATCAGATGCTGGTGGCGTAAAGGTGAACATACAAAATGATAAAGACGTACATTCCGCATTCAAAGAGATCATAAAGAATGCAAAAAAATACAACAAAAACGCAGTAATCCAAGGCGTCCTAGTTGTTGAGATGGTAAAGGGTGGCAAGGAAATGATTATTGGTTCAAAACAAGAACCAGGATTTGGACCTGTTTTGATGCTTGGGATGGGTGGCATCTATGTAGAGATCTTAAAAGATGTTACATTCAGACTTGCGCCAGTAACTGACAAAGAAGCAGAAGATATGATCGCATCAATTAAAACAAAAAAACTTCTTGAAGGTGTAAGAGGAGAAAAACCATCAGACATTACAAAACTCTCTGAATGTATACAACGGTTGTCGCAACTTGTAACAGATTTTACAGAGATCAAAGAACTGGACATGAATCCAGTGTTAGTTATGGAAAAAGGAAAAGGTTGCAAGATCCTTGATGTTAGAATAGGTCTTTAACAAAATACGCATGACCAGAAATAGTTTAGAATATTTATAGCACTTCGAAGTACTTTAAGCATATGCCAATTAGAACTGGAGAAGAGTATATCCAGAGTTTGCGAGGAAGAAAACTCAAAGTGTACCTTTTTGGCGAATTAGTCAAAGAACCGGTGGATCATCCAATGATCCGTCCATCAATTAATGCAGTAGCTGAAACATATGACTTGGCAGTAAGAGAAGAAGAGCTTGCAACGACACACTCATCAATAACTGGAACCAAAGTAAATCGATTTTTACACATTGTAGAAAGTGCACAGGACTTGGTGTTGCAAAATAAGATGCAAAGAAAAATGGGACAGAACACAGGAACGTGTTTTCAACGATGTGTAGGCATGGATGCAATAAACTCACTACATTCTATAACATATGAAATTGATGAAAAATTTAGTACAAATTATCATAAACGACTGTTGGATTTTATCAAAATGGTTCAAACCGAGAATCTTGTAATCGGCGGTGCCATGACAGATCCAAAAGGAGACAGAAGCAAGGGTCCAGCAGAACAAGCAGATCCTGACATGTTTGTTCGTGTAGTAGAAAAAAATGACAAGGGAGTTTACATAACAGGTGCAAAGGCTCACCAAACAGGATGCATAAACTCGCATTGGATTATTATCATGCCAACAATGAGATTGACAGAAAACGACAAAGACTATGCAATTGTTGGTGCAGTACCTGCAGATGCAGAGGGTATAACTTACATCTATGGACGACAGTCTTGTGACACACGAAGCATGGAAGGAGGAGATATTGATGCAGGAAACTCACAGTTTGCAGGACAAGAGGCAATGATAATCCTTGATCGAGTTTTTATCCCCTGGGAAAAAGTTTTCATGTATGGTGAATACGAGTTTGCTTTAATGCTTGTTGAAAGATTTACTTGTTATCACAGAAGAAGCTATGTTTGCAAGACAGGACTTGGCGATGTCCTAATTGGTGCAGCAGCTACAATTGCAGATTATAATGGTATTCCAAATGTTTCACATATCAAGGACAAACTTGTTGAGATGACACATCTTAACGAATCAATTTATGCTGCAGGTATTGCATCATCTTATCAGGCTCACAAGCTCAAGTCTGGCGTGTGGCTAAATGACGATATGTTAGCACAGGTGTGCAAACACAATGTTACAAGATTTCCATACGAGATTGGCAGACTTGCTCAAGACATTGCAGGAGGATTAGTTGTGACCATGCCTTCAGAAAAGGACTTTAGAAATCCAGAGACAGGACCACTGCTTAGAAAATACTTGGCAGGAAGAAAAGGCGTTGATGTTGAAAACAGGATGCGTGTACTACGATTAATTGAAAACATGACCCTAGGAAGAAATGCAGTTGGATATCTTACAGAATCAATGCATGGTGCAGGATCACCTCAAGCACAGCGAATCCAAATTGCACGCCAAATGCAGCTTGGCTACAAGAAAAACTTGGCAAAACACCTTGCTAATGTAAAAGACGACTTTGAGGAACCACAAGAAAATTCTGAATACTTTAAGCGAGTATTCAAAATCAATAACGAAGAAAGTTAATCCGTCTTTTCTTTTGAATCCGATCTTTCATCTTGATTAACTGTATCTGAATTTTGGGTTTTTTCAAACTCAGTATATTCATTATCCTTTGGAAGATCTGTTAAACCCACATCTGCGGCACTGTTTTGAAATGTTTCATTTGTGGTATCTGCCTTGGCTGAAAGGAATGATTCCTTTGCTTTTTTATTTTTTGAAATTTGTTTGAAAATCATAATTCCAACAATTACTGCAATTATGATATAGTTGACTGGCGGCATCAAAATTCTTGTAATATAGCCAATCTGTGGTATGACATAAGCTACTTTTCCAATGTACTCATCTTCTGTTATTGGAAAATCAGTACCTGGAATGGAGGAAGGATTTGCATCTCCTTTTGTTCGTATTGTTTTTGGGTCATCATCAATAATTTCTATCACCCTGTGAACTATTACCCTGTCATGTCCTGCGGGCCGATGAAAAACTATGATATCTCCATTTTGTACATTTTCAAATGGTTCATTTCCTTGGACTACTAATACATCATAAACCTGTAGCTCAGGAACCATACTTCCACTTGAGACAACATAAAATGGATTTTCCGTCCCAAAGACAACCCTTAGTCCAAGCCATATTATCAAAACACCTATTACAACTATTACAATGTCTTTTGTTATTCCCTTTGTTATTGTTTTACCAGTCAAATTATGTCATGTCCCATTATTTGCTAAGATAAATCTTGATATTTTCTAAATTCTAGTACCACAATTTTCGCAAAATTTTGAGCCTTCCCTATTTGCAAGACCACAACTTGGACACTTCAAATCAGATTTACCTGAAGAATGTCGTTCTACAAAACTCTCGTTTTTTGAGCCTAGTAGAATGATTTCTCCAATTTTTTTGATTCGATTCCAGCTTATACTTTCTTCGGCTCCATTATATTTTGTAACAACGATAATTACAGATTGTGTTGAATCAACCCCCATTTCTCTTACGACTCCAATTTTTTTTAAATTGTCATCATATACATCCATACCAATGATCGTGCTAAAATTGGATCCTTTTGAGGAATCTGCTTGGGTCTCTGGCTGTGGTTGTACTGTTCTGCTTTGTGGTTGAACACTTCTGCTTTGAGGTTGAACAGTTGGTTGAATTGGTTCTGTTTTGACACTAGGTGAGACAGTTTCGGTTTTAACAGGCGGTGGCTTTGAGAAATGTTCCTCTGAGATAGGCTTTGCGTTGCCTACTTCACTAGCTTGATCAGGTTTTCTAAATTCTCGATATTCAGCTATTGTAGAACTGCAAACATTGCACAGATATTTTCCTTTTTCAACTAGAATTAAATTTTCAGCTACTTCCTCGTTTGGGGTTTCATATTTTATCTGAGGTCCTCCATCGTAGTCTTTTTCACATGAATTGCAATAATGTTTTGAAATTTTTGATGAATCAATTCGTCCAATTGGTGCCAAAAACAGATCTGGACCGCCAAGATTCCCTTTTCGTTGTTGTTCCTCAGTAATAGTTGCCATTATGTAGCCTCCAGAACCTCTCAGCTTCTTAAGTCGGGATTCTGTGCTCATATCTGCATCTATTAAAATTCGAATTTAAATATATATTCACAAATTTTTTGCTGATAATAATTTTGAGTACTGGATGATCTGTTTGGCTTTAGTTTGTGAATTTTCTTTGCTAACATATTTAGGTACGTTACAGCAAATCACACTGATTATAATGGCAATTACAAAAATATCTGACGCAAAAAGCTGGGAAACCACTGTTATGAGCTCTGCACATCCAGTCTTTGTTGATTTTTGGGCTGAGTGGTGTGGACCTTGTAGAATGGTTAGCCCAGTAGTAGAGGAGCTGGCAAATGAGTTCGAAGGTAAGGTAAACTTTGTTAAAGTTAATGTTGACGAGGCTAATGAGTTAGCATCAAAATACAATGTGTTTAGCATTCCAACATTGGCAATATTCAACAAAGGACAAATAATTGCCCAACAAGTCGGTGCCGCATCTAAAGATTCATACAAAAAGATGATTGAAAGAGCACTAGAAAAAATCTAGGATTTTTGATTTTTTTCATTTTCGATCTAAAGTAATTAATAACTGAAAACCAAAGCTCATATCATGTCGCTTGGTGAAATAGATACACTAAATCTTTTAGCTGATAAACTTGAAGCACTTTTTAACGATTCTCAAGGCTATTATGAATCATTTCTTGATACAACCAAGCTCTACAAGAATGGTAAACTAAGTGAAAAGGAATTTTTTGAAAAGCTAGGTGATTATGTAGTTGCTTACTCTGCATTAGAATTTCTTTCAATCAAAGTAATTTTTGAAATAAAAAAAGCACTTGGTAAAATAGCAGGAGGATCTGCACTTGGACGAACTCATTCACTTGCTTTGATGCCAGGAGTTGGTACCGCTGGAATGATGGGAGGCATGGAAATGCAAGCTTCTCGTGCTGGAACAAAAGAAAATCCAGTGGGCGTACCACCATCTGTTGTATCGGCAAAACAGACTTTTGGTGATATTGGTACGCTGCCATCACCAGATCCTAACTTTGTAGCTCAATCATCTCAAAGATCAAAATGCACATCTTGTGGAAATGATCTTAGACCAAACGCAAAGTTTTGTACAATATGCGGAGCAAAAATTCAAAATTAATTGTGATTTAATTTAGAGTCATACCACATTCTGTGCAGAATCTGGCGGTTGTTGAGTTTTTAACCCCACATTCTGAGCAATATTTTACATTAGTACCTGTTTCGGTAACCGGGTTTCCATACATTCCAGTAGATCTAACAGCTCCGGTTGGAATGTATTTTTCATCATCAATTACTTGAACAGGCTCAAAATCTTTTTCTTCAACAAAGGTCATTATCCTTGGAACTTTTTGTTCTCTGTTATTTGGGTCAAGAACAATATCTCCAAGCCAGAAAGAATATCTCATCAATGTTAACTCAGGAGTTGAAAAGGCAAGCGTGTGAGTTGACATATAGTCTTCTGCAGCTTTTTTCCCGTTGAAAACCTTCATGTTTCACAATGTTTCGAATTATCTATAATAGTTTCTGGTTTAGATGGACCGGGAGGGAATCGAACCCTCGACATTCGCGTTGCGAACGCGACATTATACCACTAAATCACCGGCCCCTACTTACCACTAGAGAATCTGTTTTTATTCATTTACTCAAACGCATAATAGATAGAAATCATTGCACAAAACTAGATGACCTATGATGCGGTAATAACCAATTCTCATGTTGTGACAGACCAAGGCTTGGTTGATAAAAACATCATAATTGATGATAGCAAAATTGTAGGTCTTACAACAGATGTGCCTTCATGTGATGAAAAAATTAACGGGCATGGCCTTGTTTCGATTCCAGGAGCAATAGATACACATGTACACTATGGCGTTTACTCTCCAATAGACATAGCAGCTGTGACTGAATCACGTGTTGCCGCGCTAGGTGGTGTAACAACTATAATGCGAATGCTTAGAATCGGTGACTCGTATAAAAGATCACTTGCATCTCAGCTTGAGGCAAGCACAGGAACTCATTTTGTCGATTATACTATTCACGCGTCAATCTTTAACAAACAACAAATTGAGGAGATGAAGTTTTGTGTAGAAAACGGAATTACATCCTTTAAACTATACATGAATCTTGGTGCAGATGTAGGCCATGTGTATATGGATATGGCACCACACACTACCTCTTTGCATGAAGTAAAAGTTGAGGTAAATTTAGAGATTGTTGAAAATGTTGTAAGAACCGCAGCATCACTTGGCTGTCCTGTTTTAGTACATGCTGAAGACTATGAAACATGCTCGTGCGGGATAAAAACAGCAAAAGAGAAAAAAAAGGACGGACTTGCAGCTTGGTCTGAGAGTCGTCCTCAAGAGGCTGAGGTAAAGGCAATACAAACTGTATCTAACTTTGCAAGAAAATATGGTTGCACATTGTATTTTGCACATATTGGTTCAAGGAGCGCACTAAAACAAATCCAAAAAGAGAAAAATGCCGGAACAAAGATCTTTGTTGAGACGTGTCCTCACTATCTTACACTTTCATATGAGAATCAGAAAGGATATCTTGCAAAGGTAATGCCGCCTATAAGAACCGCAGAAGACATTTCGTTTGTTTGGGATACAATTGATACAAACCAAGTTGACACGATCGGAACAGATCATGTTGCAAATCAGCTAAATTTAAAATTAAAGGGGAGTGACGTTTGGGAAGCACTTGCAGGGTTTCCTGGAATTGGGACGCTTTTGCCTATATTGTTAAGCGAAGGAATTAACAAGAAAAGAATAACACTTCAAAAATTAGTTCAGCTTACTAGCACAAACGCAGCAAAAATTTTTGGAATGTATCCAAAAAAAGGAACAATCAAAAATGGTTCTGATGCAGATATTACTATGGTAGATTTGAAAAAGGAAATGAGGGTGAGAAGTGAGTTGTTTGGAGGATTTTCTGACTATACTGTATATGAAGGATGGACACTTACTGGCTGGCCAGTGAAAACAATCCTTCGCGGTGAAATTGTTGCTGAAGACTTGCAGGTTGTTGGAAAAGCTGGTTTTGGAAAATTAATAAAAAGACCAGTAACAGCTTTTAACTAGATTTTAGATTATTATAAAAAAGAAAAAAGAAAATTTAGTTTGAGCTTCTTACTCTTGCAACTCTTCTTCTAGTTCATCTTCATCTGATGGTTCAGGTGTTGGAGTAGAAACTATGGGCTCTACATGTACTGAACCAACTTGCATCATTGTAAGACGCTCGCCTGTGTTTGTGTTATGGAACATTCCGTTTGTGAAAGCAACTGCAAATACTCCATCTTCAGTTGTCGGAGCATAATGTCCTACTAGAGTGAGTCTTACTTCTTCACCATTTTGAAGTATTCCATTTCCTTGCAACATTATTTTGTGTCCTGTCGCAACTCCTTTCAAGTCAAGTTCTGCTTTTCTATCACCTATAGTAATATCTCCAGTTGTAGAAATCTTCCACATTTTTTCACCTGCTTTGAAAGCATGACCTGAAAGCGAGACTGAGGATTTATGAGCAAGATCACCAACGATTGTCCAACCACTTGTTTCACCCCTAAAGGAAAGATCAGGTTCTCTGTCTGGTTCATGTGATCTTGTTTCGTCAAAAATTTTTGATTTTGCTTCTATTCTGCTTTCAAGTGCAATATTTTTGATTTCTCGAAGTTTTTCCTTTTTGAATTCTTTTTGTAGTTTTCTTTTATCACCGTTATCATTGTTAGAGTCATCATTATCTCCTAAATTGCTTTGAGCAAAAACAGAAGATGAAAGGGGCGCTATTGCTAATACCGCAAGTATTCCAAGAGCAGCAAAAAGTCGTATGTCAGTTTTAATTTTCATTAATAACTGATTATTTTTTTATTTTTAATCGATTGCGCAGCTTTGCTACTGATAAATTATTAGTGATCTGGAAGAAAAATTATGTTATAATTTCGAATTTTCCGCCTGTGTTTGCTCTGTAAATTACGTCTGGCTTGCGTGAAAATATCCCAACTTCAAGAACTCCTGGTATTTGTTTTATTTTTTGTGCAAGTTGCTGTGGTTTTGAAATAGTACCAAAATCACAATCCAAAATTATGTTTCCATTCTCTGTGACAAATGGATATCCACGCTCAATTGTCCGAATAGCTGGGTTTCCGCCTGCCTTTTTAATCGAATTTGTGGTTGTATTTCTTGCCAATGGGTGAACTTCAACAGGAACTGCTCTGTCAAGTTTTTTTACAAATTTTGATTTGTCTGCCATGATCACAACCTTTTTTGCAGCACTTATCAGAATGTTTTCTCGAAGCAATGCACCTCCACCACCTTTGATCATATTTTTTTCTGCATCAATTTGATCAGCACCGTCAAATACAACATCAACTGTGTCAACTTGATCAGCTTCGATTAGCTTTATTCCTCCTTGTTCTGCTGTAAGCTTAATTTGCAATGATGTTGGAATACATCTAACATTGATTTTTTTTTTCTTCAAAAATGTTGATAGTGATTTTACAAACACAGTTGCAGCTCTGCCACTACCTAAACCAATGACTTGACCATCTTTTACAAACTTTAATGCATCTATTGATAATGCCGCAATGGCATCATCAAATGACAACTATTCTACCTCAGCTTGCTCAAGCTTTGAGAGTGTCTTCATTATCTCGCCCTTTATCTTGTCAAGATCATCTTCATCTTCTTCTTCCTTGTCATCTTCAGGAAGTATTACCTTTGGTGTCGGTTTTTTCACTACAGGGGGAGAGCTAGATTGTTCTTGTGATTGTTCAATTTTTGATTGTTCCACTTGTGGAACAACACTAGTATGTTCAACAAGTTCGACTTGTTCTTTTTGTGGTCTTACCAATTCATCTTTTACTTGTGGAACTATCACTTGAGTTTTGAAAAATGATTCAGGAATCTTTTCTGGTAATTCTGTGAGTGTGGTTATTTCAAATGGTCTATGAGGCTTTGCTGAAACTGGATCGGGTAATTTTGTTTGAACAACTTCTGTTTTAGTTTGAACTTGAAGCTTTGGCTCGATTTCTTTTATTCTCTTTTCAGATACTTGTTGTTCATACTTGACTCCAAATGTCTGTGTGTTAGCTAAATTAATTTTTGATGAAAGTTCATACAGTCGCTTATCAAGAGTTGATAGTTTTTGGTCCATTAACGTAACTAATCCCTCACCTAAAGGACCTAAATCGGGATGTTTGCTTGCCTCTTCTAGTTTTTCGATCTTTGCTAAAACTACTCCTAATTGGTGCTGATATTTTAGAAGCAACCTATCTCGTTGCGTTTTTGATAATTCTGATTCGTGTTGATAAAGCCTTGATATTGTTTTTGTAAGGATTTCCTTTTCTAGCTTGAGCGAATTAATCTGATTTTTAATGTGTGCATTAGCACCAAGAGTTGAGATAGTGTGTTTTCCCTTTGGAAACTTCTTAACCGCAGCTGCAGTACACGCACCGGCAAGGGAGCTTAATAAAATCGCAATTTCTTGCATTTATGTATACCATTTGATCCAGGAATACTTTCTGATTTTTGGGTCAGGAAAACCACAACTTGCACAACGACGAGATCTTCTATGGAAGGAATTTTTACCACATCTTCTACATCTGATGTGTGTCTTTTTCCTATTAAAAAGACCCATTGATGCTGTGCCTTTTACCATGGTCTATTCGCCTTATCCAGGAGGTGGTGATATCATAACTACATTATCTCCACGCACAACTATGGTACCAAGACTCTTTGATTCGCCCTCAGAAGGGATCTCTTCTGACTGGTCGAGTAGCA
>Ga0247727_10002494_pt1 | contig 42017 bp, 31 predicted proteins | sample WisWelCaveWW1625_FD_202498 | JGI IMG/M metagenome (GOLD analysis project Ga0247727, IMG submission 202498) | Biofilm microbial communities from Wishing Well Cave, Virginia, United States - WW16-25 | ecosystem: Environmental > Aquatic > Deep subsurface > Groundwater > Cave microbial mat | place...
CCGAGCGCCGCATCCGAGCTTTCATAGGCTCGATAAATCGTGTTGCGATACTTGGCGGCTTCCTGCGCCTCCACCTCAGCGAAACGTTCCGGCTCCATGAACTTCCAATAGTTGTGCGAAGTCGCGTCGATGAGCATCGTGACGTACATCGACAGCTCAGTTTGGAACGCGCGCGCTTGCCGCACGAACACGTCCGCATAAAATTGCGCGCCGAGCCGGCGGGCCTCAAAAAACTTCGAGAGAAATTCGCCGTTCATTTTGACCTGCGCGAGCACACGCGCGGCTTCGCAGAAGGAGCTCGTGCGCACCCCGAGGCGGCGGCATTGCCACGCGAGCTTGAGCAATTCCGCCGGCGATTTGCGATGCTCCGAGCGTTGCATCACATCCAACTCGCGAATCGGCTGCAACGAGGCCGGATGCGTTTCGATGCCGCGCGAGAACGAGCCGGGAATCACGAAGCCATTCACTTCCGGCGGCGGCCACGTAACCATGTAACCGCACAAGCCGGTTTTGATGCCGCGCTCCGTTGCCATATCCCAAATGCGTTTGCAGCGCACGTTCTTCGAAGCCACGACGAAATCCCACACGCCGTGCTTCTCCGGCGTTTTGCCCGAAGCAATGCTCGTCCAAATCGTGGGCGAAACCATCGGCTCGAGTGATTTCAAAATGCCGGAGCTGCCTTCGTTGACGAGGCGCTGCAAGTTGGGCAGCCGGCCTTGCTTGAACATCGGATCGATGATGCGCCATGTCGCGCCATCGAGGCCGAGGAGTAAAATTTTTTTTCGTAAGAGTGTGCTCATGACTTTTAATCACTAGTTCACTGTCATTCAGAAGGAATCTTTTTCAGCGCTGGCGACAAGATCCAAATCGGATTTGCTTACCAGTGCTTAAAAGGATTCCTTCTGAATGACAGTTTGAGGAGTGTGCTCATTTGCTTTTTCCCGTCACAATGTTTTTCATTTGGCCGCGCCGCTCCTAAAATATCATTCTGAAAGAACCTTCCCTCGTACTCGGCGCAAATCCTCAAACTAGCTTTGTTCCAAGCACTAGGGAAGATTCTTACAGAATGACAATTTAAGAGGGCGGTCGTCGAATGCCTTTTGTCATCAGTCGAAACCGCGATCCTTATCTCAACAATTCATCATAAATCCCATTGATCACCTCGGCATCATCTTTGAACTTCGCATACACTGCTCGCCGCGCGGCTTTGCCGAGGCGTTCGCATAGCGGCGCGTCTTTGAGCAGCGCGATGATGCGCTGTGCGATGCCGAAACTATCACGAGGATCAACGAGAAAGCCGTTCACACCGTCGTCGATCTGCTCGGGAATGCCGCCGAGGCGGCTCGCGAGCACGGGCTTCTCCATGGCCATGCCTTGCAGCACGACGCCGGGGAAAGGGTCTTCGAATATCGAAACTTGCAACATTACATCGTACGCGGCGATAATTGCAGGCGCGTCGCTGCGAAAGCCGGTGAAGATCAAATTATTTTGTATGCCCAGCGCTTTCGCTAAACGCTGCAACTCTTGCTCGTACTCTTCGTGGCCTTGCACTGTGCCGCCGACAATGACGAGTTTGGTGTTCGGCATTCGGTCGATCACGTGTTTGCCCGCGCGGATGAAATACTCATGGCCTTTCAGGCGCACGAGCTTGCCCACCATGCCCACGATATAATCCGTCTCAGCAATGCCGAGCGATTGGCGCACGGCTTTCTTTTGCTCCGCCGAATATTTTTGCGGATCGAAAAGCTTCGTGTCCGGCGGGCTGTCATAAACCACCGTGACTTTGCGAAACGTTTTGCCGAGCATCTTATCCGCAGTGGCTTGCGAAACGGACAGCACGCGCGTCGCAAGCATGCGCATGAGAAAGAGAAACGGCGCGACCATCCACTTGGGCCGCACCGTGCGCAGATGCCAAATCACTTTGCTGCCCGCGAGCCAACCCGCAATCGCCGCGTGGAAATCGAGCAAGTCATTCGCATGCACAATCGCTACCGGGTTCTTTTTCAACCAACGATAAAGCTGCGCGATGCCTTTAATCGTGTCGATCGCATACTTGCTCGGGCGCGAACGCTTTGAAAGTTTATAGGTGTGGCGATTGGCGTAGATCGCCGCGAAGCAGCTTCGTGCGCTGGAAAATTTTTCCAGCTCGGGTGTATCTTGTTCCGGCAAAGCGAGCAGAACTTCTTTCCAACCTTGCCGCGCGATCTCTTGCGCCGTGCGCAGCATGCAATGCGTTGCGCCGCTTTGTTGCGAGAAGCTGGAGGTGTAAAATAAAACGCGATGCAATGGTTCGCCCTGAAACTACAGCGGTTTTTATTTGCGTGAAGCGTACTTAAAAATGTCATTCTGGAAGAACCTTCCCCGGCGCTTGGCACAAACCTCAAAACTATTTTTTTTCCAGCACTAGGGAAGGTTCTTACAAATGACATTTACAGAGGCGCGCGTATAGAAAATTCGCACATTCAATTATGGCCACGCCTCCTCCTTCTTCAAGCTGCAATCTATAATGGTGCGAGCGACATCCCTCTGGCCCTCCCGCCGCTGCGGGAGGAGACTGTTGAGGGCTCTTCCATTTCATATCCCAACTGCTGCGCCAGCGGCGCGACCAGCTTTTCGATTTGCGCCAGTTGCTGCGGCGTGAACTGGTTTTTGAATTTGAAATTCATGCTTTGCAATGCGAAGCTCTCGACAAAACTCTCGAAGCGGCTGGTCCATTTCAAATCACAAAAGCCGAGCAGGTGCTGCAAAATTTTTTTGGGATTATGAATGAACTCTTCGTAGCGCACTTCCAAATACTGCTGCGGCGCCAATGCGGTTTTGTCTTCCAACACGCACCGCACTTCCGTGACCCAAAGCTGCGCCGCCAGCAGCGCGGGGTCGTTGCCCTGCTCTGCCCATTGCTGCGGCGTGATTTGATTTTGACACCACACTTTCATGGTGGGCCACCATTCCACCTTCAACAAAGAGGCGATGGCCGCGCGCGGATCGCGAATCACGTGAATGAAAACGGCGTCGGGAAAAATGTTTTGCAGATAGCGCACGCGGCGCGTGTTGCGCGTGTTCTTGTTGAGGAACCGCGCTTTGCCGTGATACTTCAGATTTGCCGCAACGAGACGGCGGGTGCGTTCGCGCTCCGTTGCCGTCACATGCGTTTCATCGAGCGGCGGATCGCAAGGGCTATCGCTCACTGGCCGCGCAAAATCCCAAACCGCATAAGCTTCCGAGGGCGCGGGCAAGGCCTTGCCGCGCCAGGCTTTCAAAGCGGCGAAGCGATAAAAACGCGAGAGCGCGGCCAAAGCAAAAGACGCGGGCCAGCGATCGTTGTAATTTGAAAACCACGATAACTCGGGATGGCCGCCCAGCACGTGATAAAGAATCGTAGTGCCCGAACGCCCGCTGCCGATGAGGAAGATCGGACGATCGATTTTTTTAATGGCGCCTTTCATGCTTGCACGGCCTGCGGAATGAGATTCGACGCAGCGGCGCGCGCAAGGCGGTTTTCCTTTTGCACGGCCTGAGCGCGCCGTTTCATGCTTGCGCTAATTCCCAGGGCCGAGCCTAAGAGCAACATGATGAGCGGAAACTCGGATTCATTGAACATGCCGACGTACCACAACATGGCGAAGCCCAAGCCCACGAAGCAGCCGATGAAACCGATGGCGTTGTCTAACGTCTCGCGCGGCAGGCCGTTGCTGTAATAACGCAGCGCTTTCATGATTTTGAACAGCGGCCAGAGATTGAGCATCAGAAACAGCACGCAGCCCAGTATCCCGGTCTCGGTGGCCACGATGAGATAAATGTTGTGCACCGTTGCGCGAAACCAGCTCGGAATGAAGGGATTGCTCTCTATGATCATGATTTTCGAGTTGCCAAAACCGACGCCGGTCACGTAATTTTCTCCCAACACCGTCCATGCGCCGATGAGCAAGTCGGAGCGAATGGTCGAACTTTTGTCGTCGAAGGTGCGTTCGGCACGCGCATAAACCAACTCCGTAAAAAAGCCGACTTCTTCCGGAAACAGGGCATAGGACATTCCAATAATCAGAAACGGCGTGATGAGGTACGCGGCCCAACGGCGCTTGCTCGACCACAGTTTGCGGTAGCGCCGTTCCGCGAAGAGCACCGCGAGCGAGCCCAACAGGAAGGCCATCCAATTGGCGCGCGACAGCGTCAAGATCAGCGAGGCCAAACAACCGAACCACCACAGCGTGTATTTGCCGCGGAATTTTTGATCGCTGCCGGTGATGCGCGCTTGCAAAAACGGCATGAGCATCACCAGCCAGTTGCCGAAAAAGTTGGTGTGCATGAACGTGCCTTGCGCACGCGTGACCCGGCTGCCTTCATAGAGCCAGCCGGATTCGCGCGCTTTGAGCACGCCAAAGTATTGCTGCACGGCGCCGACGCTCGATTGCGTCACGGTTTGAATGATCGCCAAGCCCGGCTCAATGATCAGGCTCAACCCCAGGGCAGTGAACAACAATCTTTCCGAGATAAAACTGCCGACGGTATGGCGCATGTAGAAAATGATGAGATAGCCGTGCAACCACAGCCACAACCAGGGAATGCTGTTCGTGAAGTTTTCACCGTTCAGCGAGCAATAAAAATTCCACGCATAAAAGAGCAGAAAGAAGAAGTCAAATGCGCCTAGACTCAGCTGGACGCGATGCATGCACGCGCGCATGAAAAGGCACACATATAAACCGAACAAAGGAAAGTCGAACAAATAGATTCTGAAACCCGGCGACACTTCCATGGAAAGCGGCGCCATCAGCGTCATAAAAAAAGTAAAGAAGAGGAAGTTTTCGAGTTTTTTGTCCATGGTTCAACTTTAGGGTTTGGGGTTTCTCGATCCTGATTGCGCAAGCAAACGCTCATACTCATCGACGGTGCGGCGCGCGATGGTCTCCCAGGAAAGCTCCTGTTGCGCCCAGGCGCGAGCTGCGTGGCCCATTTCACAACGCTTGGCAGCGTTCATCAAAAGGCCCGCGATTTCCCGGGCAAACGCGTCATCATCACCGGCGCGAACCAAAACGCCCGTCTTTCTATCCATGATGCTTTCACCGAGATCGCCAACGTCAAAAGCGACTACGGTTTTGCCAAAGGCATAGGCGAGAGGGATCACCCCACTCTGACTGGCTTCTTCATAAGGCAAAACCACCACGGCGCTCCGGCGCAAAAAATATTCGACCTCGTCGTCGCCAATGAAGCGCTCATGCACCTCAACTCCGGGCGCCGCTTTTAGCGCTGCCACGGCCAATCGAACCTTTTCAGCTTCTTTCCTCTCGGGCAATTTTGTTATTTTGCCGGCCACGATGAATTTCGCCGCCGGAAATAGCGCATGCACTTTTTGCGCGATGGTGGAAAGGCGATAGAGGCCTTTGTTCGGGCGCAATTCGCCAAAAAATAAAACACTGTTTGCCTCCTCCGCGACCGAGGCATAGCGTCCTTGATCATATACCGAAAAAATGCCGTGCCGATTCATTGAGATCTTATCCCTTTGGATGCCGGCGTCGAGCAAGGTTTGTTGGCATTTCTTCCCGTGGACGATGAGATGATCGGCGCAGCGCCATGCAATGTGTCTAGTCAAAACAGCGAAAGAACTTTTCATCCCAACGTGCGGCCGCGGATCGTGCTCGGTTATAATTAAAGGCCAACGCTGCTGCAGTATCGGCCAGAGCCCTGCGCTCCATTTGCACGCGTTGCCCGAGGTGTCATGCACCAAATCTGGATTGTAATTCTGCACAAGGCGAAGAATACGGGAGTAGGCCAATGGATTCGGCAGCGGCCCAATTTTGTCCTTGTTTACGATTTCCACTTTCAGTTGCGCATCAAATCGAAATCCTTCCATGTCTTTCGAAATGATCACCATGGTCGGCAAATATTGCCCGATAGCATTCGCCAACAAGCAGCCATAATATGCAACACCGCCCCACTGGTGCAATGCCAGCACCGCCACCCGGGCGCGTTTTTGCGGCCGGCTCAGTGCTGCAGAACCCGTCATGCTCCCAACAAATGTTTCAACCATGGATCACCACTATTTTTCTCCAAGCAAAGCCACGCTGCTGCCCAAACGACGCAACCCTGGAATTGCAGAACAAAACGAATCATCCAGGCTGTTGAGCCACCAGACCATTGACAATCGGCTTGCAATCCCAAACTTCGAGAGCGCCAGCAAAGGATAGCGCGTCAAAGCGCCGTGATGCACGACGTTGGCGCGATGAAAAGATTGCAACAGCGGCGTGATGCGTGCCTCCGTCATCGGCCGGCAGTAAACGTTCTTTTCACGCTTGCCGAAAATTTTCGTACCGATCCCCCAAAACGGCGTGCGCCACGGATCCAACGCTCCGAATTTTCCGCCGGCACGCAAGACGCGCACAATTTCCGGAAACGCCAGCGCCGTGACTGTGTGATGCATGCACGAGCCGGAGTAAACGACGTCGAACGTGCCGGCCTCAAATGGAAGCTCTTCAGCAACGGCGACAACGCTATGCAAGCGAGCTCCCAAGCCCGCAGCCTGCGCCAAAGCCAGCGCGCAACGTGCTTCGCCGAGCATCGGCGTTGCCACCCATGCTTCGGCAGCGCCGGCGAACAAGAGCTTAACGGCGTGTATGCCCTTTCCGCCCAGCTGTAATACGCGTTTGCCCTGTACCGGCGCAATGTGCGCATAAGCATCCCATTGTGCCGCGCAATCGTAAATTGCGTCCAACCAAACCCGGCGTGGACGTGGAAACGAGGCCAGCTCCTGCGCGGAAGCATTGATCACGGGCTCGATGCATTTGTAAGTCTGCGAAGCTTTTATGTTCTCGGCCTCGAGCATCGCCACCTGGTTGTAATGCGTCATTTCCTCGTAGGCTTCGGCATACTTCGGATCCGACAAATCAAAATTTCCGGCATTTTTAGTTGTGGTTAACATCTCGGGCGCCATGAGGATGGGAATGCCCTCGACGATCGGATAGGCGCATTCGCGGTCTTCGCGCAGGAGCATCGTGGCAGTTGCTCCAACCGGCTTTACTCCGGTTGCGTTGCGCGTAGCGAAATCAGCTCCGGCCGGCAGCATAGCCTTCGCTTCCTTTAATGGATAAGGAGCGACTTTCAGTTTGGTCGCCGGGCAGACGAGAATTTCAAAGCCTTCCAAGCGTTGTCGTTCGTGCATGAGTTATTGATTCTAGTTTTAATAACAATGCCAACCCGCCAAATTATCATCAGAAGAACCCTGTGACGCATCGAGCACGGCGCAAATCCGTCACAAGATTCCCCCGAAAATAACCCGGAGTGCAATGCTTCAGCATTGCAATAGTAAACTGTTGCACTCCGATTTTCATCATTCTAGGCGCCGCGCGCGGCATGGCAATTCCATTCTGCATCTCGGAACTGGAGCGGGTTATTTTATATAAAGCATCTTCTTCGTCTGCACCACTTCATCCACATTCAGCTTCACGAGATAAACGCCCGTTGCCAGCTCCGCCGAGGGCCGCCACGCCAGCGTGTGATAACCCGCAGGCATCTCGCCTTCTTGCAAAGTTGCAATGAGACGGCCGCTCGTGTCATACGCTCGCAAGCGCACCAGCGTGTTGCGCCGCAGCGCGAAGGAAATCTTTGTGCCCGCGTTGAACGGGTTGGGATGATTCGGATACAACGTGAAGCGCGCCGGCCGCTCGCGCTCGTAATTGCCCGTCACCGAAGTGAGCGGCGTGGGTTGATCGACGGTGTACCATCGCACGTCGTCATAACTGACGCCCATTTTGGCCGTCGTTTGATCGGGCGAGTAATTGTCGTTTAATACACCCAGCGTGATCACGATATTGTCGAACACCAATCTCTCCCAATTCAGCTCGGGAAAATAGCGGTTGAAATCGCTGCGCGGATACATGGTAAATTCCCGCCAAGCCTCGAGCGTTGGGTTGATTTCAAGGCTGACGTACGGGCCGCGCAATAACGGAAGCTCAAAAGTGCGGCCCAAACCGTAAGTGATCCCGAATTGCCGGCCGCGAATACCCTTGCGATAACCCGCTACTTCGATGAAGGCATTGCACACGCTGCGATTCTGATAATCCGTCGAATCGATTTTATATCTGAGCTTCAACACCGGCCACTTGTCCCGATCGGGTTTGCTCACCGCTTGCCGCGCTTGCGAGATGATGTAGCTATCCGAATCATCGGCAATGTGGCTCGCTTCGGAATAAAGATAAAGATGGCGACTATCCACCTCGAAAGGATCGGTCCGAAGTTCGCGGCGCAGCACCGGCGGTGTGTCGTATGGCAAGAGATGATTGACGAACCAACCCGTGCTGAACGGTTGCTCGAAATCGCCGTTGAGAATCGTTGCGGAAGTCGGCAACTCGCCTTCGGGAGTCAAGTATCCATAAACGGCTTCTTCATATTCCGGCAGCGCCCTCGCATCGATCGTAATCACTTCGCCCGCTAGCGTGTGAAAAGTGATGCTCTCGCAAAACGGCCCGTTGAGCTTCACCATGCCCACGCCCCACGAAGATTGCGCGTTCTCTTGATAATCATTCAAGCGCACGGAGTTCGCGGCATTGGGCAAAACGATGAACGCGGTATTCTTGTATTGCCACGAGATCAATGGCACCGAAGCCACGGTATTGTGAACGTGCCCGAAGAACGCATACTTCACGTTGCCATAGCGCGTAAGAATCTCCGCGAGTTTTGCGCGGTAAATCGGGCCGGGCCCGTAATGATCGAAGCGCACGTGCCCGGCGGGCAGCAGCGGATGGTGCGTGAAAAAAATCGTCGGGCGAAACTGATTCGCGGCGAGATCGGCCTCCAGCCATTCGAGAAATTCGGGATGGCGGCTGAAATAATCATCCACGCCGAAACCGTCGCCCCCGGGCTGCGAGAGGAGCACGAGATGCCAATCACCCGCATCGAAAGAATAATTCACCAGCTCCGACGCGTTGACCAGCTTTTGCATCGACAAAAAATTCGCGAACTCCACGTTCTTCACGGGATTCGTCGCGAACGTGTCGGCCTTTGGAACGTGATCGTGATTGCCCATCAACATATACAACGGCGGCTGCAATGCAGTGATCGCCTCGCGCAGCACTTGAAAATTTTCCCACTCGCCCGTGTTGTGAATGTTGTCCCCGAGCGTGACCACGAACTCCGGCCGCAACGCATTCGTCAGCGAAACCGTGCGGCGCAAGCGCGGCGTGACCACTTCATATTTCGACTTGTTCGAAGGATTGTCGAACTTGGTATTCGGCGCCCAATACGCCACCTGCGGATCGCCCCAAATCGCAAACGAGAACGAGATTTTCTTCGTGCCGATATTGGGAACGTAGCCGCAGTTCTGCGGCTGCGCAATGATGGTTGAAACGCATGCGAATGACGCGAGCATTATCAATCGCGCAAGCCGATGAACAATTCCCTCCCGCCGCTGCGGGAGGGCCAGGGGGGTGTTCTTGGTGACTACGATCATATCTGAATCCATCTTGCCACGTTTATATACTCGTTACAGGTTGGTGTGCAACTCCCCTCAACATTGTCATTCTGGAAGAACCTTCCCTCGCACTGGGAAGAGAGCCAGCACTAGGGAAGTTCCTTGCAGGATGACAGTTCAAAGAAAGGTATCACAAATCAACCCTGAAGTAGCATGTATCTTTTCACTCAACGCATCACTCTGCTTTGATAAATGCCTTGCGCCCTTGCACGCCACCTCAACACCATACCGCGGGGCGCCTGCCGGGCTGTGAACTTTACCCTGAGCATCAAATGCAAAGTGAACTCCTCTCACTGCGATTATGTCCGCTGCGCAATTCTGTCAAAAGCCTGCGCGCTCGTATGCAATCGTAACCAAAAGCAAAAGAAGCGCTCGCTTGCAGAAGCAACAACCCTCAAGCCCCAATGCAGAAGCGACAACCTCAAGCTCCAACGGAGCGAAATGTAACAGCGAAGGGCAACGCCCTGGCCAACAGGCCTAGCAAGTTATATCAAAGCCCCGACGGGGCGCGATAAAATCGTTCGCGGGGTTCGATAATTTATTTTTCCAAAAAATCTATTTCGCCCCTTTGGGGCTAACGCAATTTCTAGGCTTTCCAGGGCGTTGCCCTTCGCTTTCATATCACGCCCCTTCGGGGCTTTTCATTCGAGTCCCAACGGGGCTGTTCAAACCAAGCAGGGCTGTTCAAGCCAATCACAGATACCCCAACGCCTGCAACCTTTGCTCAAGCTCGCGTTGCTCCAACTCGTTGAGCCGCACTTCCTCTTTCAAAGCTATTTTGGTATTCGCATAAACGACGTCGCGCTCACGCTGCGCCGGCGTGAACCATTCTTGCCGCACGCTGCCGTCGCAATAATCCGGAATCGGCAAACCGAGCCAATGGAGCAGCGTCGGCATCAGGTCTTGCAAGTGCGCCTCCGAAGCTTGCCATAAACGCGAGCTTTCGACTCCCGGCCCGGCTAAAACAAAAATTCCCTCACGCGCATGCGTGCCGGTTTGAAAATCTTCTTCCGGCACCGGCGCGAGCACGTTGCCCGAATTGAAATAAGTTTTTGTCGCGAACGTATAACCCGGCATCGGCTCGATGATCAATTGCGGCAAACGCTCCAACACTTCTCCCGCAAAACAATCTTCGCGACGATGAATTTTTCGCGCAATGGGTTGCTCAGTTTGTGGGTCGCGCCACGCTTTCAATTTCGTTTCGAGCAAGTGCACGTCCTGCGAAGTGGCATTCGGCCCCAAATACACATAGCCCCAAAACGCGCTCACCGCAAAGAAACGCGAGCGTTCGTGATCGATGCGTTGCGCGCGCAGCTTGTTGCCCAACGCATTGCGCCGCGATTTCGGCAGCCAACGCTTGCGCAAATGCCACACGTCCGCTCTGCGAATGGCTTCAGCCCAACGCATCCACGAAGTTCGCCCATGCTCTGCCGGAACGAGAAACCCTTGCGCGTGCAACCAGTGATTCAACTCCACGCGCTTGCGATGGCGTTGAAACCCGTGATCCGAAACGATGACGAACAACGTTTCTTCGCCAAGATATTTTTTCGCGGCTGCCAACAAACGGCCGAGCGCTTGATCCAAAGGAACAAAAAATTGTTGCACCACTTGCCCATGCCGCGTGTGCGAAAACGCGGGATGGCTTTCTTCCAAATACTTCCACATGGGGTGCTGCAAAAAATCCACGCATTGCCATTGCAGAAAGCTGAAATCCCATGGCTCTTTTTTGAAGAGATAGAGCATCGCCTCCGTGCGGCTTTGCAAGAAACGCTGCATCAATTTTAAAAAGCCCTCGAAGTCCTCATGCAAGCCGCCGCGCTCTTCTTCCTCTTTCAACAGCGGCCATTCATAACCGAGATGCTGCTCCAACTCTGGCAGCAAGTTCGCCGGATAAGTGAAAGTCGATTGCCGGCTCGGCGTCATGAGTCCGCTCACCACCACGCCGTTGATTTCCGGCGGCGGATAGGTGACGGGCATATCAACAACTGCAACGCGCTTCCCATATTGACTGAGCGCTTGCCAAAGCGTAGGCACGCGCAGCGAAGTCGCATTCACGAAATGCGTCTGATGCGTTTGCGAATCATACGCCATGAAATCGAACACGCCGTGCTTGCCCGCATTGCAGCCGGTCATGAACGTGCTCCACGCTGCCGGTGTAATCGGCGGAATCGTGGAGTGCAGCACGCCGCTCACCCCGCTTTGCGCGAGCTTGGTGAGATTCGGCATGCGTCCGGCTTCCATCAAAGGCCGCAGCACGGTCCAAGCGCCGCCATCAAACCCGAGGCAAAAAACGCGACGATGGTTGTGAGAGTTTTGGGGCATTTTCTTATGACGAATAACCGTGTCAATAATCTCGACTAGCTCCCATAAGCTTGTCATTCAGGAGGAATCTGTTTAAGCGCTGGAGATCATGCCGAGCGCATAAAAGGATTCCTCCTGAATGACAGTTTAGAAGGTGCCCAACAATGCTGTACAATCGCCATGATGATTATCATTCTCTCCGCGCTCTCAACCTCTTCCCCACTCTTTCAAACATCTCGCGATCATCTTCATGCAGGCAAAAGAGCCGCATTCCAATCACGTACGGCACGAGTAAAATCATTCCTTGCGCGGCGATTCCAAGCGGCGCTGAGAGCCATGCACATGTTCCAGCACATGCACTCGTGATGAGCAAGCGCAGCGAGAGTCGGCTATAAGGGAACACGCCGAGAAATTTACGCAGCGCGAGCAATCGACCGACATTCAGCAAAGCCAAGCCGATTCCGGTTCCCAGAGCTGCGCCGACTGCGCCGTGTTTTGGAATGAGCCACACATTCAATCCCACCGTCAATAACGCGGTGAAAATCACGAGCGCCGAGGCCGCGCGCTCGCGCCCGATCATTTGCAGGAATTGTCCGGCAGGCCCGACGCCGGCATCGATGAATGACGCGAGTGTGACGATAAGCAACACCGGCAGAGCCGTTTCGAACTCCGCGCCGAACAGGTGCAAAAGCTTGCGGCCGAATACGAGACAGATCAAGCAAATCGGCATCGTGACTAGCAACGCCCAGCGCACCACGAGTCGATAGTAGTAGATGATCGTGTCACGATCTTCGCGCGCATGCGCCTCGGCAATCGCCGTGCTGAACATGGGCACGAACGAATTCATCGCCAAACTTTGAAATGCGGCGAGGCGATAGGCGGCATGATACAAGCCCACTTGCGCAACCGTGCTGAACGCGCCGATCAGCAAGCGGTCGCCTTGACTCATCATGGTCGTGAACAAGCGGCTGAACCAAATCGGAAGCGAGAAACGCCGCATCTCTTTGCCGAGTTCCCCATTCCCCCCTTGAGGGGGGTGTTCTTCGCCTCGTATGGATGTCTCCAAATGACACCCGCCTGCCCCCCTCAAGGGGGGATTTGCTAGATACGGTTTCAAACAACGCTGCAAGCGCGTTAGGCCATAGCACAATGCGAAGATCACACTGATCAACAAAGCCAGCCATGCCATCGTCGGCGACATAATTTTCAATCCCACCGCGAGCAAGCAGAGCAGCAGAAAGATGCCGGGATTCGCGATCTCGCGCATGACGGACTCTGCGGTCACAGCGCGAAAGCCGCGCAACGCAAAGCCGAGCCACGTCAATCCGCACAAGAACGGCAGCACGACGCCGACCCAAAAGAGTGTGGAAGCAATCGCAGCATCGCGAAAAATTTTGATTGCGATCGGCTCGCGGAAAAGAACGAGCGCCGCGCCCAATAGCGCTGAAACGATGACGACTCGAATCGCGGAGAAACGCAGAGCGCCGCGCACCATCTCCGGTTGTTCCTTCGCGCGCCCGATGGCGATAAAGCGCACGGTGGCTTGGTGCAAACCGGCTTGGCTCATTGCGCTCAAAAAATTTAGAACAGAAAAGCCGAGCGTGTATGCGCCGAAAGCTGCGACGCCTAAAAAATTCGCGAGCACGAGCTGCGTGAGAAAATGAAAAACTCTGCCCAGCGCAGCGCCGATGAAGACGAGACCGCTGCGCTTCGCCATCATCGCGGATTGTTTGGTTCTGGCTTGCGTGGGTGTTGGAATTTCAGTTTCGATCACGTTGTGCTCTTAGCTTTCAGCTTTCAGCTTACAGCTTTCAGCTTACAGCTTTCAGCTTACAGCTTACAGCTTACAGCTTTCAGCCTTCAGCTTTTCAGTCTTCGCCCTTCGCTCTTCGCCTGTCTCGTCGCTCTTCGCCCTTCGCCTTACACTCTTCACCTACAGCCTCGCATCCGCTTCGGCTTTGTTCGCTTCATACCAACGAATCGTTTTTTCTAAACCTGCGCGCAAGCTCGTGGGCGGTTGCCATTGCAGCACGCGGCGCATCTTTTCGGTGGCAAGCACCTTCCTGAACTGACCATCCGGCTTTTCCGTATTCCAACGGATGTTGCCTTGATAGCCGCTCACTTGCTGAACGGTCTCCGCCAACTCGCGAATGCTCGTACCGACATTGGTGCCGATATTCATCGGCTCAAGCTCATTGTACTTTTCCGCGGCGAGCAAAATCGCTTCGGCGCAATCATCGACATAAAGAAACTCGCGAATCGGTTTGCCCGTGCCCCACACTTCCACTTCTGCTGCACGATTGAGCTTGGCCTCGACGAACTTACGAATAAGCGCCGCAGCAACATGCGAGCGATCGGGATGATACGTGTCGCGCGGGCCGTAGAGATTCGTGAGAATGAGATGAATGCTATTCAAGCCGTATTGCTTCTTGTACGCCGCGCCTTGAACGTTCATGATCTTCTTCGTGATGCCATAATTCACGACGGTCTCGTGCGGCAAGCCGTTCCACAAATCTTTCTCCGTTAGCTCATTCTCCAAATGGCCGGGATACGAGCACGCGGTGCCGATCTGCACGACCTTTTCGACTTTGTGGCGTTGCGCGGCTTCCATGATATTCGCGCCCATCACCAAGTTCTCATAATAGATGCGTCCGGGATAAAGCTGATTGATCCAAATGCCGCCGTAATAAGCCGCGGAATGAATCACGATTTCCGGCTTATAGGTCGCGAAACAAAGTTCGGTCGCGTCGAGGCGCGTGAGATCAAATTGCTTCTTGCGCGGCACGAAAAACTCGCAGCCCATGGTCTTCAAACGATCGACGACGTGGCTGCCGAGAAATCCGCTGCCGCCGGTGATCAAGACTCGTTTATTTTTCCAAAAGCTCATGACAGTTCCCTAAACAATATTTGTGTCTGTCATTCAGGAGGAATCTTTTTCAGCAAAAGCACGATTCCAGCGCTCAAAAGGATTCCTTCTGAATGACAGGTTCAATTAAACATTCGCGTACGGATTCTTCACATCGATAACTTGATACGCTTTAATCAATTCCTCAATCCCGTCTTCGACGGAGATCGTGGTGGTGTAGCCGAGGCGATTGATCTTCTCGTACGAGACTTCGTAGTTGCGTTGGTCTTCGTCTTTGCCGACGTCGGCGAAGTGGAGATAAAATTCGAAGCGTTCGCGCACGACGTTGGCAATGTCTTCTTTGCTGTAGTTCATGCGCTCCGAGCCGACGTTGTATACTTCGCCGATCATGCGCTCGGCGTTCTCCAACGCGAACATGAAGCTGCGCGCCATGTCGATCACGTGAATAAACGTGCGCTTGAAACTCTTTTCATAGATGATGAGATTGCGCGTTTTGACGGCTTGATACACGAAATCGTTGATGAGCAAATCGAGACGCATGCGCGGCGAAACGCCGAACGCAGTGGCGAAACGATAGCAAATCGTATTCGGAGAAGCGAGGAGATGAAGCTCGGCTTGGGTTTTCGTCGTGCCGTAAATCGTCAGGGGATTGAGCGGCGTGGTTTCCGCGCAAACTTGTCCGACGACCGCGCCGTAGTTCGAGCCGGTGGAGGCGTAAACGATGAGCTGATTGCGGTCGCGATTCTTTTCGATGATCTTCGTGCCGATGACGTTGACGTCGTGCGCGAGCTGTTCGTGCTTCTTGCAAGCGGGATAGCCGACGATGGCGGCGAGGTGCACGATGGCGTCAACGCCGTTCACGGCTTGCCGCACGGCGTTTTCATCGAGAATGCTGCCCTTCATGAACTCGAAGCGCGCGTCGCTGAAGAACGGCAACAGCGCGTGGCCGCCGAACATCAGATTATCCAAAACGCGAACGTGATGGCCCGCAGACAGCAAGCGCAGAATCAACACGCTGCCCACATAGCCCGCTCCGCCGGTGATTAACAGTTTCATGATGGAACTCTCCTTAAAGTTGTCGTCCTATAATCGCCCATTGGATTGCTGGGTTTTTGGATCAATGGATTGCTGGAGTGATGGATTGATGGAGCGCAATGTTCCAACGAAACAATTCTCCATTGATCCCGCTATCCATCAATCCATTACTCCAAAACTCCATTACTCCATCAATCCAATGCCTAGACCAACGCCACGCCGTCCATGTCCGCCGGAATCGGCAGGTTCATCATCTGCAAAATCGTGGGCGCAAGATCGCCGATCCACAGATCGTTGTGGCCGCGCTGAATCTCGCGATTGCGAATGAAGAGCAACGAATCTTCGAACGTGTGCATGCCCACGAGCGCGGTTTTCTCGCCATGCACTTCTTTGCGAATGTCGCCTTTCAAATCATAACCGTCGTGGGGCACGGCGACCAAATCTGCGGCGGCCTCATAATTCGGTCCGGCATAAATTTGTTCGCGTTTGAGCGCTTCGCGAATAATCGGCGCGCCGTTCTCTGCGTCTTTAAATTCGAGCAGCGCCATTGTGAGCCTTTCACGCGCGGCTTCATATTGCTCGGGCGGCACGCTGCCGTTCGGCTCGCGGCCGCGCAAGTTCACGAAGACTCTGCCGGGGATCAAGCTATAACCCAGCGATTCCGGATGCAGATCCGCCAAAGTCTTTGGCCGCTTGGTTTTGAATTTCAACAAACCCGCTTCGACAAGATACCAGTTGAGATAAATTTCTTTTTTGATCGCGCAAAAGCCGTGATCCGAGAGCACGATCAGCTCGCAATCCGAGCCGAGCTTGGCCTCGACTTCGCCGAGCGCTTCATCGACGCGGCGATAGAAATCATAAAACGCCCGCGCATACTTGTGATCATCTTTCTCCATGTGCTCCCAAAAGAAATGATTCATGCGATCGGTTTCCATGAGATGGCACTGGAAAAAATCCCAAGGCTCTTTGCCCATGTAATGAAACATGGCTTCAACGCGTTTATCAAGCGCGCGATTGCAGTCTTCGAGATATTGATCGAGGTCGGCGCGCGCGAGGCCGGCATCCGCGTCGATCTTGTAGCCCATGCTTTTCAACTCTTGCGCAACGTGCGCAGGATAAGTGAGCTTGTCGATTTGCGTGCAGAGAAAGCAGCCGACCATGATGCCATTCACTTTGCGCGGCGGATACGTGACCGGCACGTTCATCACGAACACGCGCTTGCCCGCGCGGCTCATGATTTCCCAAATCGTTTCGCTCTTCATATCGCGCGAAGTCGGCACGAAGAGATCATAGCTGCCGGGCTTTTTTTCCACAAAGCCGAAGATGTTGTGCTTCGCGGGATTTTTTCCGGTCATGTAGCTCGACCATGCAACGGAAGAGATACACGGCTGCACGGAGTTCATGCGCCGCAACGAGCCGCTTTGCGCGAGTCTTTTGAAATTCGAGAAGCGGCCTTGGGCCATGTGTTTCTGCATGAAATCATAAGGCACGCCGTCGATCGAAATAACGAAGACTCTTCCGGAGTTTTTCTGCTTTAGAAAATTGAACATCTCTGTGTTGCTCACTCTAACCCAAAGAACGTGTCATTCAGGAGGAATCTTTTTGGGCATGAGCAAAGTGGTTTGCCTGAAAAGGATTCCTTCTGAATGACAGTGATGGAGAGGCGCGGCACATTCGTGCTTCAATCAACCTCATACCCAAGCTGCTGCAATATCCCATGCGCTTCGCGCTTCATACCCTGCACCAACTCCGGCGGCAGCTTTTCATAATTTTTCAAACTCGGTTGAAAGCCCTTGCTCATCGAGGCAATCGGGTCTTCAAGAAAACCCGTGTCGTGTTCTTGTTTATGAAACTCGAGCACTTGCGGCTCCCAAGATTCGCCGGCAAACTCGAGCAGGTTGCGCGCGATGGTTTCCGGCGCGTGAACGAACTCTTCATAGCGCAGCGTAAAAACACGCTCGCGGCGCGCGTGCTCGAATTGCAGCATCTTTTGGCATTGCACGGACCAATAGCGCGCCGCGCCAATGAAGGGATCGCCGCACGCGTCTTGATGCGGCTTGGCGAGCTTGAAGACTTTGCGCGTGCCGATGGAACATGCGACGTCCAAGCCGTTGCGATAAATGAAGAGGTATTTGCAGCTCGGCCCGTAAAGCTTTTCGATGAAGTCGAGGCAATCGATGTATTGCGGACTTTTGTCGGCCCAACGCGGTTTGTTGCGGCCGGCTGCATAAGAAGTGAAGAAGTAATCCGAAAGCTCGCGCAACTTGTAGAGCACGTGCTCCGCTTCGAAGCCCAGTCCGCTCAAGCCCAACAGCGCAGTTTCGTCGCGCCACATCTCGCTGAGCGGCAGAAGGAAAACGGATTCGCGCGGCACGGCGATACGTGAATGGCTATCCAACACCAGACGCAACAGCGTGGTGCCGGAACGATGCACGCCGATGATGAAGATCGGCGGTGTCGCCGTCGCAGCAGGTTGAGGTGTGACGAACACTCTTTGCTGGCCCGCCGTGCGCAGCTTCCGTTGCACGCGCGCGACGAGGCCCAATTTGTTTTTGGCTTCGGCAAAGGAAGGTTCGTGTTTGGCGTTCGTGGTCATGGGGCAATTTTAATTTCTACGCGCAGTATTTTTTATCCGAACGCCTCCTCTTTGAAATGTCATTCTGAAAGAACCCTCCCTAGTGCTCGGAACAAAACCGGGCTTGAGATTCGTGCCCAGCGCGAGGGAAGTTCCTTGCAGGATGACAACCTCAAGGGATTGCGCATGTCCGTAACGCAGGCTTCCAGTCTGCAAAAAAGCAGGCAGGATGCCTGCGCTACATCATTGCAGCCGCTGAGAGCGCTGGCGCGAACAGCGATTGCTCGGATTCATTCAGATGATTGCTCCAATCGCCCACGGTGCCGCGACGGAAAAAACTCTTTTGATCAGCCTCGCCGGATTTGCGGCCTTCCGACATTTTTTCGAACTTGAAAAATTCCAGGGCCTCGTGCGCGCGGCTCTCGGGAATTTCCAAACCGGCTTGCCGCAAGCATTGCGTGAGATACGTCGCGCCTACGTGGCGCAATCTTTCGTAATGAATCGTCGCATGCGTATGCGGCTGCCAGGCGCGCAAATGCGTTTGCCATTGCTTGACGAACCAACGGATCTGCCAATTTTTTCCGCCCAAACTCAGCGCGCGAAAAAAAAAACGCTTGCGGCCTTTCTTCGCGCGATGCGTCAAGAAGTGGGCGTGGCTCACGAACACATCGCGCGGATCGCGTTGCAAGTAAATGACGCGACCGTTTTGATGCGGCGCTTCTTGCGGCAGCTTGTGCGTTTTGATCACAGCGTGCAATCCTTGCGGGGCTTGCCAAGCATGTTTGCCTGCGACGGCAGTGCGAACCCAATCACGTACGGGCACGGCGGAGGGATCGTCAAAATCATGAAAGGGCAAATTCAAGCAATACGAACACAAAAAATTGATCCACGTGTTGCCGCTGCGCGGATAGCCCACGAGCCAGACGCCGGGTTTGTGTTCGAGATCAGTGAGTTGCATGAGCGGATAGTCAATGGTTCTTTGTCCGTGGTTCGTTGTCTGGGCTTTATCGGCCCTCCCATTTCATGTCATTCAGAAGGAATCTTTTTGAGCGCTCGGCACAAGGCCCTTAACGAGGTGCATCTCCAGAGTTTAAAAAGATTACCACGAAAATGCGCCGTAGCGCGGGCTTCCAGCCTGCATGCAGACAGGATGTCTGCGCTACGTTTTCATCATGCGCGGTTACCGCCACGCGGCATGGCAATTCCTTCTGAATGACAAATCAAAGAGGCGATGCTACTTCCTCTGCCGATACAAAGCTTGATCGACAACGCCGATCATCTTTTCGACGTTCAGAGTATTGCCCAAGAAAGCGTTGATACGCTCGGCTTGCGCCGCGGCGTTTTGCACCACGTCGGCATATTCGACGTAGAGCGTCGCAAAATTCGGCTGTTGCGCAAACCATGCGAAGAGGCGATCCAAATGCTTGTGAAAAAGCTCGATGAGTTTTTCATCGCTGAGCAAGTCCGCCGGTTGTCCGCGACGGACGAGCATTTGCTTTTGCGAGGCCAGGGTCTCTTCGATTTTTCTACGCATGAAAACCACGCGATATTGATAATCACCGGGCAAATGCTTGAGCAGCTCGGAAATCATCTTGACGACCTTACCCTGCGCCTCCGGCAGCCAGGCTTTGTCGTTTTCGATTTGCTTGACGCGCTCGAACTCGTAATAGCCTTTGGGATTGTCTTCGTCCGCAGTTCTGAGGTGATCGGCCACCACCGGCAGGCCGCCGGCTTCGAGCATCTTCATCATCATGGAAGTGCCGGAACGCGGCAAACCGGAAACGATGGTGATGAAATCCGTTCTCATATCGACGCCACCTTTTTTGAAGAAGGCGCGGCAGAGGAACGGCGCTTGCGCTTCTTCTCGCCGTCTTTGCCGTAATAGTAATAGTGGTAATAGTAATAATAGCTGCCGTACAAACTTTCGATTTGCACGCCGTTGAGCAGCGCGCCGAGAATGCGCGTGTTGACGTTCTTCAAAAGCGTGAACGCGCGGAATGCGGCTTCGCGATCGGTTTGTCCGGATTTCACCACGAGAATGACGCCGTCGAGACGCGAGCCGAGCACTGCGGCATCGGTCACGGCGATAATCGGCGGGCTGTCGAAGAGCACGATATCATAGCGCGCTTTCAACTCTTCGAGCGTACGTGTCATGGCGCTCGAAGCCAGCAACTCCGAAGGATTCGGCGGCAAGGTTCCGCACGGCATGACAAAAAGATTTTCGATCTCCGTAGTTTGCACGGCCTCTTCAATGGTCGCGCGGCCGACGAGCACGTTGGAGAGGCCGACGCGGCGATCGACTTTGAAGATGGAATGCAATACCGGGCGGCGCAAATCGGAATCGATCAACAACACGCGGCTGCCCATTTGCGCCATAGTAATCGCGAGATTCGAGACCGAAGTGGATTTGCCTTCGCCGGGACCGGGGCTGGTGATGAGCAAAGCTTTGAGCTCTTTATCGAGCTTGGTGTATTGCAAATTCGTGCGGAAGGTGCGATAGGCTTCGGAGATCGGCGATTTCGGCGCGAAGTGCGTGATCAAACGCGCCGCCGCGACTTTGGCTTCATTGGGATCGACCGCGCCATTTTTGCCGTTCATGTGTTCGGGCAAGAGCTTCAAGCGTTTCATCGCCTCGTCTTCTTTGATCACCGGAATCGAGCCGAGCACGGTCACGCCGATCTTTTCGACGTCTTCGATAGAACGCACGGTGTTGTCCATGAACTCGAACAAGAACGTGAGCCCGAAGCCGAGCGCGAGGCCGATCAACGCGCCGATGACGAGGTTCAATTTCTTTTTCGGGCGAATGGGAATGTTGGGCGCGCGCGCCGGGTCGATGATGCGCACTTGCCCAAGCTGCCCGACTTCGGTGATGCGCGACTCTTGATATTTCTCTTCCATCATTAAATAAATTTTTTCGTCGACGGTCGCGGAACGCTCCAAACGCGCGAGCAGCAAGCTTTTTTCAGGCAGGGTTTCGAGCTGCCGGCTATATTCGGCAACGATGCCTTTGAGCGCTTCGAGCTTGGGTTGCAAAGCCTGCAAGCTGGCTTCCAATTCGATCTTGCGTTGCAGCAAGCTCGAGCTGAGCGCAACGGGATCGAGCACGTCCACTTTGGCGAGCTTGACGATCTCGTCGCGCAATTGTTTGTTGAGCGCTTCGATCTGCGTGTCGTATTTATGAATCTGCGGATCGTCTTCGCGATACACCCCTTGATTGATCAAGTTGGTCACGTAAAAAGCGCGCTTGCCCTGCAATTCGCCGATCTGCTTTTTCAAGGCTTCGAAGTAAGGCGTGGACGAGATGTTTTGCAGGTCGATGTTGCCTTTGCTCATGTCGAGCTGCTTGTTGATGTAAACCAAGCGTTGCTGGTTGGAATTGTAATCCGTCAACGCTTCGTTGTAGAGGCCCTCGAATTCCGCGAGTTTTTTGATCAACTCTTCCGTCTCCTCGGAAAGCGCGACGACTTTTTCGGACTGTTTGAAGTTTTTGAGCGCGTCTTCCGATTTGCCGAGCTGGCCTTTGATGGAAAAGAGTTGGTCCTCAAGAAAATTTTTCACCAAGCGCACTTCTTCCTGGCTGCTCAGACGGTTCTTCTCGCTATACGCCGTCGAGAGCATGTTCGTGATGAAGGTCGCTTCCTCCGGCGAATTGGCGCTGACGCGAATCTCGATCATGTCCGTATCCCGAATGGGCGTAATGCTGATGCGCTCGCGCAAGTCTTCGACCATGTCGTCAAAGGTGATTTCTTCTTTCGTCGTGTCACTGGCGCCGAGCCAGCCCATCACCCAATGGCCCGCATCCGCCAGCAAGCTCATGTTGGTTTCTTCGCGGCGGTGCAAGAGTTCCAATTGATCCGCGAATTCCGACTTTTGCAAACGCGTGACGACGGTTTCCGCCAGGCTGCGGCTGTTGAGAATCTCGACTTGATTGTTGATCATGGTTTCTTTTTTCATCAACCCGCCAATGTCGAACAACTCGTGCTCCATGCCTTTTTCTTCGATCATGAGCTTGGCCGAAGCTTCGTACTCCGCCTTGGTGGTCCAGGTGATATAAACCGTGATCGCCATCACCGCGAGAAAAGAGGTGACGATGACCCAACGTCCACGATACAAGATGCGCATGTAGTCGTTGAACGAGACTTGCCGCTCGTGTAACTCATCCATGGTTGCAATTTCCGTTACTGATTATTCCGATGTGAAAGACGAAGGGAGGCCGGCCAAGGCTTTGCTCCCACGGGACATTCTCCTTGTAGGGCGAAGAGTGATGGGCGATGGGCGCGTTGTTTATTCACCCTTCACTCTTCGCCTTTCGCTCAAAATAAACGCAACCCTGCTAGGCGCGACGAAGTGCAGAGCTTAATTGCGATTGTTCGCGACCGCGACCCAGAAATAAATCTGTCCGAACACGGCAATCTTGGAGGCGAAATCGAGAACTTTGTTGACGGTATTGAAAGCGGACCCTTCCACTACGATCGTATCGCCGGGCTGTAAGGCCGGAATCAGTTGCCGATCTCCGGTCTTGAGATACTTTTTGACATCTACCATCAACACGCGCGCCAGCCCGGCTTTGGGTTTTTCGCCAAGCTTGGCGCCGGCCGCGCCGGGACTTTGATTCACGCCGGCGGCAACACCTTGCTCCGCGCTGGTTGTGTTCAGAGCCGCGTCGTGCGTGCGCACGACTTTGATGGCTTTGACCTTGGCTTGTTCGACCGGGCCGCCGGCAAACGAGATTAGCGAGATGAGATCGGTATCCGTGGGCACCATGTATTGCCCGGGCTTGCGGACGAATCCCCAAATGTTGACACGCATGAGCAATTCGTCTTGAGCGCCGAGAAAATACTGCGCGCCGCGATACGGCGTCGCGCCTTGAGGCTTGGTTTCGTCAACTTCCGCCTCTTGCGCGAAACTCGCAGTGGAAAGAAAAGAGGACACGACTGCGGGAAGGAGCAGCGTTGCTGCTCGCAGGATTGAACGATGCATTTTACACCCATAGATTGGTTATTCGTGGTGCTTCTCCCGTCCGTGAGAAAAGCATGGTCAAACGCAAGCTACCTATCCGTGTAACTTCTCATTCGACGATGGCGCTCCGGCTCTTTCGCGCTTCCTCCGAATTAACTTTTGAAGCAGCGAATCGGTCGTCATGCCATTGCACACGAGATGTTCGGCAGTTTATATATGAGCAGCGCGGGCGTTGTGCGTAAAAAGTCGAGTGAGCTTTTTGAGAATCTGAGAAAGAAAGAGCGTGAAAAATAAGAGGTGGGGAGGTGATGCAGGCGCGGCGCGCTTTCTCTCGAAACAAATCTGCATTTGCTTCGAGAGAAAGCGCACGGATCGTCACGGCCTAGAAAGAAAAGAAACGCGGCAGCAAGAACGCCAGGATGAGAAAGAATAGCGCATTGATCGCAACCGTATCGACTTTGCGATCCTTCATGAACGAGATCATCAGCGTCGCCAGGAACAGCACGGCCAGCAAAGCAAGCTGCACTGAAAGAATGTCCTTTTGTATGAGCAGATGCGTTCCGATCCCGATAAAGCTCCATGCCAACGCCACGCCTGCGCTCACGAGCGCCATGCCCAACCAATTCAGCTCCGTCTCAGGCTCTTCTCGCATGCCGGCCCGTTGCGGTGAAATCAAAATCCACGACTTCACGATGAGATATGACATGCACGTCATTCCCACGATGTAGCCGGACACCAACCAACTCATGATAATCTCCATGGCACAAAACTCCTTTTTGTTGTGTTGCGCAACCTAGTCCTTTAGGTGATCGAACGGCGCGACCGGCATTCCTATGCGGACACGATCCGATATGGTCGATTGTTGTGTTCAGATTTTTTACACTGTGACACAAACCAACGCCCATTTTTTAGGCAACAAGCATGCCTTTGAGATGAGCGTTGATTTTTTGAGGGCTAGCAAGAAGCGGGTGAGAGGTGAATACGGAGTTGTAATCGCGGGTGTAGGGTTGTAATCACAAGTTGGTAATTCATCTTTCCTGTTTCATTTGTTTCAGCATTTCGATTTCAGCATCGAGGCGTTTTTGCCGCCGCGCAAGGCTGACCATATAGCCCAATAGTAGCAGCCATACGACAGTATAGCCTGCGAACAGAAAGTTTAAATTTTTGTTGGAGGGCGAGGCTTCGGCTGTTTGCACTGCGAAATTCAACCATGACAGCGCGAGCAGGAGGAGTGACATGACGGGATCCTTATTCCAGTAAAGGTGAAACAGTTGCCTTTAAAGCGAAGATTTTGTAGCGCAGGCATCATGCCTGCTTGGTTCGCAGATTGGAAGTCTGCGCTACGAAAAAGCGATCTCTCTTTTGAGTTGATCGACTTCGAGCCGCGTGCGCTCGACGCGCAGGCGCAGGAGCAAAAATAAAACAAAGAGCAGAATAAAAGTCACGATACTGAAAATGAACGCATACCGCATCGTCGGCTCCAAGCCGGAATCCGAGCCGCCGAAGATGACCGGCTGCGGGTGCAGCGTGCGCCACAAACGATTCGCCATATACACGATCGGCACATCTACAAACCCGACGATCGCGAACACCGCAGCGAAGCGCGCGCCGCGTTGCTCCTCGCCGGTATAGGCGCGCAACATGAGATAGCCGACATAGATAAACCATAGCACGAGCGTCGTGGTCAAGCGCGGATCCCATGACCACCACGTATTCCACACGGGCCGCGCCCAAATCGGGCCGGTGATGAGAACGATGGTCGTGAACAGCACGCCTACTTCTGCCGCGCTATTGGCGACGCGGTCATGCCATACACGTTTTTTGCCAAGATAGAGAATGCTATATACGAAAGTAACCGCGAACGCAACGAAGGAAGTGATGGCCGGGGGCGCATGAAAATAGAAAATGCGCTGCACGATGCCCATGCTCTTTTCGGTCGGCACGACGACGAAGATTTTCCGTAGAAATGGTATTGATTCGCCGAAGATGTTGCACAGATTTATTAGCATGAAGACGGCGACGATACTGCCGAGAATCGTGCTCCAGCGTCGCAGTTTGGCGGGCGAGGGCATTGCTGCAGTCGCGGGCGGCTTGAGCGTTTCTGTAGTGGCGTTTTTCAATGCTTGACACTCCGCGCAGAGTTCTCCGGCTGAAAGTTTTGCAGCCACGCGCGAAACTCGTCGAGAGATTGCAGGTCAAAAATCGCAAGAGTTAAAGCTTCCAATTGTTCGCTTCTCAACTTCTGAAGCGAGGTTGTGAGATCGACGGTTAGAGGGCCGAATTTCCGCTCCAACTGCTTTTGCAAAGTGAGATGTCTTCCTTTGATCTCTCCTTTGATCTCTCCTTTGATCTCTCCTTTGATCTCTCCTTCGGCATAACCTTCGACTCGACCTTGGGCGCGTTCTTTGTCGAGCCATTCGGAAAAAAGCGTTGTTTCACGAATCATAGGGGACTCCAGGTTTAAAAATTGTTTGATCAATTCTTCCGCAAATATCCGCGCCGCGATGATGGCGCCAAGACTTTTCAATTCCAAACGTTGTTCCGGATCGGCGACGGTCTCAATGATGGAATTCATTTGCTGCAAAACTTCCGGGCCGGGATCTTTTTCAAGCAAAGTCAGAAACGGCGCCAGTTCTTTAAGCTCGCCGCTGCGAATGCGATCCGCGTGCTCCCAGAGCAACACTCGCGCAAAACGATGGTCGTTGCGCAATCCGCCCAACTCATCTTCATAGCTCTCGGGAAAGGTCGCGTACTCGCCGCGCTGCAAATACACCAACACCGTAATCACGGGCGCGTTGAAGAAAACTTGCGCCGCCGCATTTTTGAGATTGAGCTTGCGAAAGTCTCGGCGCGCCGGCTGCAAAATGGCTTCGAGCATGAGAAAGCCTTCTTTGTTACCGTCATGAATGCGCCAAACTTTATCGGCGCGATGCTCGGGAATCTGAATTTGCGCATCTTCCACGCCTTGCAGCTTCACGGCGCGCTCAGGACCAAAGAACAAGCTCATAAAGCAATCCGGATGGCTTTTGGCGATGTGTTTGATAGCTTGGTCGATCTCGTGCATATTTCCCTCTGGGCTGAAATATATCATTCGTGCTGCAATCCCGCAAGCGGCTTTCTTCACTCCTCCAACACATACTCGAACGTCACGTAGCAAATTAAAACAAAAACCAAATCAAACGCGACGAGAATTTTCAGCCAGCCGCTCAAATCTTCCCATGTTCTGCCGGCGAGCGCGGCGGCGGTGGCATTCACTGCGGAAAGAATCACTGGAATCTGAACCGGAAAAAGCAGGATGGGCAGCATGATTTCGCGCGTGCGCGTGTTCACGGCGATAGCGCTAAACAATGTTCCCACTGCGGCAAAGCCGATCGTTCCCAACAAGAGAATCAATGCAATCTTGTCCCAGCCCGTGGTCACATCTAAATTGAAAAATACAACCGCCAGAATAAACGTCGGAATCTCAATGATGGTAATGAACACGATATTGCCAAAGGCTTTGGCCAGAAAGAGCAAGCCGCGATCCAACGGCGCAAGTAGCAAACCGTACAAGCTGCCGCGTTCGACTTCGTGCAACATCGAACGGTGCAAGCCGAGCACGCTAGCAAAAGTAAAGGCCACCCATAGCAAGCCGGGCGCAGCTTCTTTCGTGGCCGAACTGCCGGTTTCAAACGTGAACGCAAAGATAACCACTACGATGAGCGCAAACATGAGCATCGAGGAGACCAGCTCTTTCGTGCGAAACTCGGAGAGCAAATCTTTCCACACCAAAGCGCTGAGTTGACACAGCCCGCTCATCTCTCCCCCCGCGCGATCAAATCAAAATAGGTTTGTTGAAATTGTTCATGGACCACGGCCTCGGCTTTCTCTTCCCAAATGATTCGGCCTTGCAAAAAAACCGCGACGCGATCGGCCATGGCCAAGCCTTGCATCAAATCGTGCGTGACCAACAGAATCGTGCGGCGCTCGCTGCGCAGCTTTTGCAGCCAATTCGTGAGCATCATGGCCGCGTGTTGATCGAGCCCCGTATACGGCTCGTCCAGAAAGAGAATGCCGGGATCGTGCAGCATCGCGCGCGCAATTGCGAGGCGCTGTTGCATGCCGCGCGAGAAAGAGCGCACGCGATCATTCGCTCTCCGCTCCAGCCCGACTTCCGCCAAAAGCTGTTCGGCACGAGCACGCGGCGAAGGCACGTCGTAAAGCCGGGCATAGAACGATAAATTTTCCGCGGCCGTGAGATCGTCATACAAAAAAGTTTGATGCCCGATCACGCCCAATTGCTGCCGAATCGCCAAAGCTTTTTCTTTGAGGGAAAGGCCGAGAATGCGGACTTCGCCGCTGGTGGGACCGGAGAGCGCAGAGAGAATGCGAAGAAAAGTGGTTTTGCCCGCGCCATTCGGGCCGAAAATCGCCAAGCACTCGCCGGTGTGCACACGAAGGGAAATGCCGCGCAGCGCGTAAAAAGTGCCGAAGCTCTTGATCAAATTATCGACTGCGATGGCCACATTCGCGGCCTCGTGCGCAACAAGGCTCATTCGAAATTAGCTCCACACGCGCTGCAAAATTTATCTTCACGGTGCGCAGGCGCGCCGCACGCATGGCAAAAACGTGTATTGCCGTCTTTCATCGCGCCGCGTTTGGAACTGGAGCGAGTATTGCCTGCCATGGTATCGATCGCTTGCATGATCTTGACCGCTTCTTGCTTGTACTGCTCGCGTAAGCCGTTGTAGTCTTCTTCGGTGAGCTTGCCCATGCGATAGTCGAAGTCGATGTCGCGCACCGCAGCGTAAATTTCATTTTTGCGCGCCAACAAATCTTCGTTCTGATGATTGACCGCAAAGCTGACTTTGCGTTGTGATTTTTGCAGCAGCGGATACGCGACGAAGAGGATCGTCAAAAGCGCCACTGCGATACCGAGGATTTCTATCATAGTCAATTACCGGCTGAATTGTTTGAACTCTTCTTCAAAACGTTTATCATAGGGATCGGCTTTGTTGCCCGCGGTTTCAGGTTGAGCGAGCAGCGGCGCCGGGCTTTGTGTTTTCCATTTTGCCACGACGCGCCAAACAATAACGCCGCCAAGCAACAGTGCGAGAAAGGGAAACGTCCAGGCCGTTAGATTGAAGCCTTCTTTCGTGGGCGCGGAGAGAATGCGCTCGCCGTACTTCGTGACCATGGCCTGCAAAACTTGCTCGCGCGTATTTCCGGCTTTGAGAAGATCGATCACTTCATTGCTGTACGTGCGCGACTCGCCGCAAATCATGCCGCCGAGGCAATCTTGCACGGTCATGCCGCACTTGCAATCGCACGCCAACTCTTTGCGAATCGAACTGAGAAAAGTGGGATCGATATCCATGGGCGCAAGCTTTTGCTCTTGCGCAAACCCGGAAGCCACAAGCAGAAAAGAAACCATCAACGCTTTCATAAGCTGATCACCATTTCATAAAAGACGTGAGAATTTTGATGGGAGATTCTAACCAAGAAACCGCAGACTATCAAGCAAAATTTCAAACGTTGCTTTTATGCTTTTATAAAACGCCTCCTTGTCGTGTCATTCAGAAGGAATCTTTTTAAGCACTCGGCAGCATCTCCAGCGAGTAAAAAGATTCCTCCTGAATGACAGGAAAGGTGGAGGCTTCCGTGAAATGCGATGCCCTCTGTGCATTTGCACAAAAATTAAAAAGCCCCGGGTTCTTTATGAACCCGGGGCTTTCGTTTCCTTCTCGTTCCCAAACCGGAGTTTGGGAGCGAGTGAGATCATCGCGCCACTTGGCGCATTGGCTCTTTATCTTTTTTGGCTCCTTGTCCTCTACCTCGTCAAAATCATCTTGCGCCGCGCGTGGAAGTTGTTGGCTTGCAGCTCGTAGAAGTACGTGCCGGAAGGCAGCTTGCTCGCGTTGAAGCGCACTGTGTGGCGGCCCGCGTCGAGATGGCGATCGACCACTTTGCGCACGAACTGGCCCGCAGCGTTGTAGATGATGAGCTTCACCTCGCCCGGCTCCGGCAAGTTGAACGTAATGTTCGTGCTCGGATTGAACGGGTTGGGATAATTTTGATCCAAAGCATAGCTGCTTGGGGTTGTTACTGCAACATCGGACTGTTGTTCGACGGCCTCTTTCGGCAGAACACCGGCCGGACCAATTTCAATGGCGGCAATCGCGCACGGACGCTTATAGCTCGAGAGCGATTTCACCAGATTGAGGTGCAATTGGCCGTCGGAGACGACGACACCGTTGAAGCGGCGTTGCAAGGCCACGGCCTTGCCCGGAGCTTGCACGAAGAGATCGAAATCATCGAGCACGAGCACGCTTTCGAGCGAGACGTCCATCACGCGGTTGAGCGCGACATTGTCCTTCAATTCCGCGAAGTGCAGAATCACGTCATAGCTGCCGTTCGGAATATCGAACCGATAGTCCAACTGGATGCGCTCGCGCTGCACGCGATAGAGATCGGGGTCGGGCGTGCCGCTGATCGCGAGCGTTTCGATGCGCACGAAGCCGCTATCGATGAAGCCCCAACTGCCCGCCGTATAGAGTTGATCCGCAGAAAAAGTTTTGCCGCCGACCGTGGTAAACAACCCGCCGCCGACGTTCACGCGAATCGTGGGCAAACCCGAGGGCGCATGCGCCGTGATATTCACCGTCGCCGTATCTTTCAAGCCGCCGGCATCGGTGACGATCAATTGTGCGAGATAATTGCCCGCCACCGTGTACGTGTGCGAAGCATTGCTCGTCGTAGCGCTATCGCCGTCGCCAAACTTCCACAGATAACCGGCGATGCCGTCGTCGGGATCCGAAGAACTCGAGCCGGTGAAGTTGACCGCGAGCGGCACTTCGCCGCTGTCCACGTCCGCGGAGGCCAAGGCAGTCGGCGGTTGATTGGCGTTGACTTGCACGCTCACAAACGCGGTGTCTTTCGCGCCGCTGTTGTCGGTGACGATCAAACGAGCCGAATAATTTGCGGGGGTATTGTACGTGTGCATTGGATCGGCGAGCGTCGAGCTGCCGCCGTCGCCAAAGGTCCACGCATACGATGCAATCGTGCCGTCGCTATCCGTTGATCCTGAGCCGGTGAATTGCACGTTCAACGACGCGAAGCCGCTTGTGGGATTGGCGCTCGCAACCGCATTGGGCGGCTGATTGACAACCAATGGCGTTACGCTCACTTGCCGCACGCCCCAAGCATTGGCGTTGGGCGGATTCTTGGTGTTGTCGAACACCAGCACGTTCGTCGCGCCGTTGTGCACCAAGGAATCTGGCATATTGAAAGTGCGCGAAGCGCTCCAAAGATTATCGCCGCTCGGATCGAGGTCGATGATCTTGACGTTGTTCAAGAACACGTCGCCTTCAACGTTGGTGTCGATGTCAAAGACTTGATACGAGAGCATGACGCCGCCGCTCATGGCCGGGAAACAATAGATCACTTTGTCCACGTGCGTTTGATCGCCGCCCGTGATTTTGCCATACGCATGCGTATCCGGCAAAGCGAGGCATGTAACCAAGTCGATGGTCACACTCGTCGTATCTTTTTCGCCGCCATTGTCCGTTACGATCAATTGCGCGGCATACGTGCCGAGCGCATTATACGTGTGCGCCGGATTCGCCAGCGTTGAATTGTTGCCGTCGCCGAAACTCCACGCATGCGAAGCAATTGTGCCGTCGGGATCATTAGAGCCTGAACCGGTGAATTGCACGTTCAACGGCGCGGGCCCGATCGTCGGGCTTGCGCTCGCAACCGCGTTCGGCGGTTGATTCAGCGGCGGGGGCCCGAGACTCACATTGCGCACGCCCCAGATATTTGTGTTCGTCGGGTTCTTCGTGTTGTCGAACACCAGCTCGTTGTTGCTGCTGTCGAGAATGCAAGAATCCGGAATGAACGCGCTGAGCGCGGCGCTCCATTGATTGTTCAACGTAATCGGCGTGTTGAAGAGTTTCTTGCCGTTCAAACGCACTTCCACTTCATCGCTGAAATCCACGTCGTGAATTTCATAGTGCAATTGCATGCTGCCGGGAGCGCCCGCAAAGCAATAAGTCACTTTATCGACGTGCGTTTGATCGCCGCCCGTGATTTTGCCATAAGCCGGCGCGGAAGGCAGCGTGAAGCAATCGAGAACGCTGATCGCAACCGTGGCCGTATCCTTTGCGCCGCCGTTATCAGTTACAATCAATCGCGCGATGGGATTGCCCAGCGCATTGTACATGTATTGCGGATCGGCTTGTGTGGAAGAATTGCCGTCGCCAAAATCCCATGCGTAGGAAACGATCGTGCCGTTCGTATCCGTTGAGCCGGAGCCGGTGAATTGCACGAGCAACGGCGCAGCGCCGCCGTTGGGATTCGCGCTAACAATCGCCGTCGGCGGCATGTTCAAACTATTCACGTACACGATGACCGTGTCAGTATCCGAGCAGCCTTTGCTGTCCGTGATCATCAACACATAGGTCGTCGTGTCCGCCGGCGTTGCGAGAGGGTTGGCCGCAGCCGCATCATCCAAGTCGGTTGCGGGCAACCACGCATAGACGTATGGCGCAGCGCCGCCGCTCGCGCTCGGGCTGCCGCCGAGAGTCGTGGAGTTGCCGAGCAAGATCGTGGTATCTGCGCCCGCATCTGCAATCGGGTTGGCGCAAACCGTCACAATCATTGTATCTGTGTCTGTGTTGGTGTTCGCATCGGTCACGAGCACGATGTAAGTCGTCGTCGCAGCTGGTGAGGCAATGGGATTCGCCGCAGTCGGATCATTTAATCCCGTTGTCGGCGTCCAACTATAAGAGTACGGTGCAGCGCCTGCATTGCCGGTCGGGCTGCCGCCGATTACCACGGAATCACCCGCGCAAATTGCGGTGTCAGGGCCGGCGTTCGCAATGGGCAATATGCTCACGATGACGTTGACGGTATCAGCGTCCGTGCAGCCCAGCGCGTCAGTCACAGTTACAATGTAAACCGTAGAAGCTGCGGGTGTAGCCATGGGATTCGCGGCGGTGGCGTCATCAAGTCCCGTGCTCGGCGTCCAGCTATAAACATAAGGCGCGATGCCGCCGCTTGCAGTCGGTGCTCCGCCCAAATTCGCAGAGGCGCCCAATGAAATAGCCTGATCTGCTCCCGCATCCGCGGTGAGCCCGGAAGAAACCGTGACGAACACAGTGTCGGTATCAACACAACCCTTCGCATCCGTCACGGTCAGAATATAACTCGTCGTCGCGCTCGGCGTTGCAATCGGGTTCGCTGCGCTCGCATCATTCAATCCGGTTGCCGGAGACCAAGCATAGGTATATGGCGCAGCGCCTCCGCTCGCGGAGGGAGAACCGCCGAGTGAAGCGCTGCCGCCCGCGCAAATCGCAGTGTCCGCGCCGGCCGCGGCAGTGGGATTCGGATTGATCGTGACGAGCACGGTATCCGTATCGCTGCAGCCTTTGACGTCGCTCACGGTCAAAACATAACTCGTCGTCGCGCCCGGGGTCGCAATGGGATTGGCTGCGCTTGCGTCATCCAAGCCGATTGCAGGCGACCACGCATAGGTGTAGGGTGATGTGCCTCCAGTTGCAGAGGGCGAGCCGCCGATGATCGTGCTGTTTCCCGCACAAAGCGCCGTATCCGCGCCGGCGTGCGCAACCGGAACCGGATTCACCGTAACCAAAACCGTATCGGTGTCCGAGCAGCCCTTGGAATCCGTGACCAACACAACATAACTCGTCGTCGAGGTCGGTGAAGCTAGAGGATTTGCAGCAGCAGGATTGTCCAAGCCGGTGGTCGGCGTCCAGCTATAAGAATAACCCGGCGTGCCGCTCGTCGCTGTCGGGCTGCCGCCAATCGCGGTTGAGGTACCGACGCAGATTTCTTTATCAACTCCTGCATGCGCCACGGGTTGGGGATTCACTGTAACGGTAACGGTATCCGTATCCGTGTTGCTATTGAAATCGGTCACCAGAACAACATAAGTCGTCGTGCTCGCCGGTGAAGCCGTGGGATTTGCAGAAGCAGGATTATTCAATCCCGTCGTGGGCGTCCAGCTATAAGTGAATGGCGCCGTGCCGGTAACCGCCGTCGGGCTGCCGCCGATTGTTGTGCTTCCGCCCGCGCAAAATTCTTTATCAACACCGGCATTGGCTGTAACCAATGAGCCGACGAACACGGTCATCGTATCCGTATCGGAAAAACCTTTCGTATCGGTCGCAGTCAAAACATAAGCCGTGGTCGCAGCCGGAGTGGCCGTGGGCATTTTGAGTACGGAGTTATTCAAACCCGTGCTTGGCGACCAACTATAGGTGTAACCCGGATAGCCGCCGGTTGCTGCAGTCGAAATACCAATTTGAACCGATTGGCCCGGCAGAATAGCTTTATCTGCGCCGGCATTTGCCACCAACACGACGCGCGAGTTTACTTTAACCGTATCTTTGTTCGTACACCCGTTCGCATCAATCACAGTCACAATATAAGTCTTCGTTGAGGTCACCGTCGCAGTGGGGTTCGCAATCGTCGGACTATCCAAGCCTGCGCTCGGCGACCACGAATGGGTATATGGCCCGGTGCCTCCGCTCGCCGTAGGGCTGCCGCCGATCACGACTGATTGTCCCGAGAGAATAAATTTATCCGCGCCCGCATTGGCCGTGGGCTTGGATCGCACGGTCACAACCACCGTATCTTTCGCCGTGCTCAAAGAAGCATCCGTCACTTGCAAAATATAAGTCGTGGTTGTCGCCGGCGCCGCTTTCGGATGGGCCGCGCTCGCGCTGATCAAGCCCGTGCTTGGCGTCCAGCTATAGGTATAAGGCGAGGTGCCGCCATTCGCCGCCGGGCTGCCGCCAAGCGTTACGCTATCTCCGTCGCACACGGCTTGATCCGAACCCGCATTCGCCGAGAGCGAGGAATTTACCAGCACCGTCATCGTATCTTTCGCCGTATTGCTATAAAGATCGGTGACTGTGAGAATGTAGCTCGTCGTCGCAGTCGGTGTGGCATTGGGGCGGGCAACATTGGGATTGCTCAAGCCGGTCGTGGGAGACCAACTATAAGCATAAGGCGTGTATCCGCCCGTAGCGCCGGGGTTATTGCCGATTTGCACGGTTTGCCCGATCGTGATCGCTTTGTCCACGCCGGCTAGCGCTTTTAATATGGCGTTGACTTTCACGCGCACGGTGTCCTTCGCGGTATTGCCAATATTGTCGGTGACCGTCACGATATAGTTTCTCGTCGTGTTGGGATTGGCAATCGGATTGGCCGCGGTGGGATTGCTCAAACCGATGGTCGGCGTCCAGCTATAGGAATAAGGAGCGGAGCCCCCCGTTGCCGTCGGACTGCCGCCAATCGCCGCGCTTTGTCCGGCAATCAAAAATTTATCCGCGCCGGCGTTGGCAACCAATGGGTCCACGGCAGAAGCCGCGGTTCTTGCCGGAGGGTTGGCGCCGTTGCCGAAACTTGCGGAAGCGGCAGTCGCGCCTAGCCATCCCAATGCGCAAAGGGTGATACTCGTGAGAAAGCGATGCAACGTTTCAACCGAATTGAAACGCGGCCTTGCATAAGCATGATTTTGCCTCATGGCGCATCCTTTGGTTGGTTCTGTTGAAATGTTTGATGCCGTATGCAGCCGCTCACATTCGCCAAGATGGAAGAGGTGGCACGCCCTTTTCGCCAAAATAACAAACGTCCCGGTCCGCGCTCATGCCGGAACGGGCGCATAAATTTCGGAACCAAGTGATGATCTCAATTTGAATGCTGTTTATCCTGAACAGCCTGCCCAGCCGTAGGCGTAATGGAGTCGATTCTTGACGCGCAATTGAGAAAGGAGAGTGCTCGGTGTGGAAACGTCAAAGAAGAGCCGTCGATCTTTTTTGACGCACAGAAGAAATACGAACAAGAGGAGGGCGGCGCGGAAGAAAAGGCCGGGAGAATTCAAAGCAAAAGAGGCTCGGCTGCTTCACAACGCGAGCCGCGATCAATGGCCTAATCACCAATCCTTTTGGCGCAATCCGATATCGAGGCTTGACTACGGCTTTCTGGAAGGCTATATTGAAACGCGCTAATAGCCGAAATGTGAGCCTGAACTTTTAGCCGAAGGGGTTTAAAATGCCGATCAGTGTAACGCTTGCCAGAAAACTCGACGTTGTCGATCCTCAACTGCGAGAGGTCCTTTGGGCTATTCTCGATGAAGTCGAGCGTCAAAGAGAAGAGTCCGTCACTAAAAACGAATTTCGCGAACTCCGGACGATTGTTGCCGAACTTGCAGAGGCGCAAAAGGAGTTGGCTAAAGCGCAACGTGACACCCAAATCAAAGTCTCCGAATTGGCGGAAGCGCAACGTGACACCCAAATCAAAGTCTCCGAATTGGCGGAAGCGCAACGTGACACCCAAATCAAAGTCTCCGAATTGGCGGAAACCCAGGCTGAGATGCGGCATAGCATGACGGAGATGCAACGCAGCATGACGGAGATGCAACGCAGCATGACGGAGATGCAATTTAGTATTAAAGAGTTAGCGGAAGCCCATCGAAGCCTTGTGCTCGAACACAAAAAGACGCGCACCGAATTAGGCGGATTGAGCGAAACCGTCGGGTTTACTTTGGAGAACGAAGCTTTCAAATTCTTGCCCGCGCTTTTGAAGAAAGAATTCAATCTCGAAATCAAAGACCGATTGATCAGAAAATCCGTTCCCGATCGCAAAGGTGAGCCAGTCGAAGTGGACGTCGTTGGTGAAGCTGAAAGAAACGGCGAGCGCCTTATCATTATCGGCGAAGCCAAATCGCAGCTTTCGAAGAGCAAGGTGGATGCTTTTTTCAAAAGAAAGCTGAAACCTCTCCAAGGCGTATTTGACGCCGAAATTTTCCCCATTCTCGTGACGCATATGGTTTCCGAGAGCGACGCCGCGGAATATGCTCTTCAACGCGGCGTCAAGCGCGTTTATTATTCCTACGAATTCGTCTAGCTTGATTAAGGAGAAAACCCGGTTATGAATCGTTTGCAAATCCCGATGTGGTCGTTGGGGTTGTGGCTGATTTTTTTGCAGACGTTGCCCGGCCGTGCGCAGCTTCAAACTTTCAACGCAGCGCAATTCATTGAGGAGAATTACGGCAAGCAGGAGCAGCTCATTCCCATGCGCGACGGCATGCGGCTTTTCACCTCCATCTACACGCCGAAAGACCAAAGCCAAAAGCGCCCGTTCATGTTCAATCGCACGCCGTACAGCGTCGCGCCGTATGGCAAGGAGCAATTCAAAACGCCGCTTGGGCCTTCGGGACAATTCGCGCGCGAGAAATTTATTTTCGTGTATCAAGACGTGCGCGGCTGCTGGAGGTCCGAAGGCGAGTTCGTCAACATGCGGCCGCAACTCACCGGCAAACCGGGCAAGAAGCAGATCGACGAGAGCACGGACACCTATGATACGATTGCCTGGCTGCTTAAAAATATTCCCAACCATAACGGCAAAGTTGGGATGTGGGGCATTTCGTATCCGGGTTTCTACACGGCTGCGGGCTTGGTGAATGCGCACCCGGCGTTAGTCGCCGCCTCGCCGCAAGCGCCGATCGCAGATTGGTTTTGGGACGACTTCTTTCATCATGGCGCGTTCTTTCTTCCGCATGCTTTTAATTTTTTCTCAAACTTCGGCCATCCGCGCCCGCAGCCTACAACCGAAGCTCGACCGCGTTTCGAGCATGGCACGCCGGATGGGTATGATTTTTTTCTGAACAAGATCGGTCCGCTCAAAAATGCCGATGCCAAATACTTCAAAGGCGACGTCGCATTTTGGAATGAAATGGCGGCGCATCCGAACTACGACGCCTTCTGGCAAGCGCGCAGCCTTCCTCCCCATTTAAAAAATATCAAGCCCGCGGTGATGACCGTCGGCGGCTGGTTCGATGCCGAAGATTTGTACGGCCCGCTGAAAATTTACCGCGCCATTGAAGAAAGCAGTCCCGGCGCGTCAAACGTATTGGTGATGGGCCCGTGGCAGCACGGCGGTTGGGCGCGCACCGACGGTTCGAGTTTGGGCAACGTCTTCTTCGGCAATTCGCCCGCGCCTTCGGATTTTTGTCAAGCCTTCATCGAGTTTCCCTTTTTCAATTATCATCTCAAAGGCCAAGGCGCGGCCGATTTGCCCGAAGCCTATATGTTCGAAACCGGAACAAATACGTGGCGCAAGTTCGACAAGTGGCCGCCGCGCAATCTCGAGCCGCAACGGCTCTATTTCAACACCAACGGTGCGCTCACTTTCACGCCGCCGATGTCAAGCGTCGAAGCCTTCGATGAATTCCTCAGCGACCCCGAAAACCCCGTGCCCTTCACTGAAGCGACGGCTATCGGGATGACGGTCGAATACATGACCGACGATCAACGTTTCGCTGCGCGCAGGCCCGATGTGATCGAATATCAAACCGAGCCGCTCGCGCAAGACCTCACGCTCGCGGGCAGCATGATGGCGCACCTCAAAGTCTCCGTCACGGGCACGGACGCGGATTGGGTGGTGAAGCTCATCGACGTTTATCCCGACCATCATCCCGAGTTTCCACACAACCCGGGCAACGTCAAAATGGGCGGCTATCAACAAATGGTGCGCAGTGAAGTGCTGCGCGGGCGCTTCCGCAACAGCTATGAAAAGCCCGAACCCTTCACGCCGAATCAAATCACCGACGTCCACTTGACGCTGCTCGACGTGCTGCACACTTTCAAGCGCGGCCATCGTGTGATGGTGCAAGTGCAGAGCACGTGGTTTCCATTGGTGGATCGCAATCCGCAAAAGTACGTCGATAATATTTTCCAAGCCGAGGCTTCTGACTTCCTCAAAGCCGCGCATCGCATTTATGCCTCGCCCGAACAAAGCTCGTATGTGCAGGTGAATGTGTTGCGGTGAGTTGTATGAAGGAGCTCCCAGCGGCTAGCCCCGGCAAATTCATTCGAACGAATAGAAGTTTTTGGGATGAACAACATGAGGTGAACCATTCCACTTATGGCAAAGAACAAGAGCTTCAAAAGCCCACCCCAGAAGACCTTGGCTCCCTTCAAGGAGGCAATCGGTGATGCTTGTGCGTTGAGCTCGCCAGCCATGCCGCTGAATCTCAAAAAACTCGCGCGCATTCCGATTCTTCTCGTCATTTGCTCTTTCATCTTTTCTCTCCTCGCTTGCAAATCTTCCCACCCTCCGCTTTCCTCCGTTCCCGATTGGGCCAAAGAGGCGGTGTGGTATCAAATCTTTCCCGAGCGTTTTCGCAACGGCGATCCGAGCAACGATCCGCAATTCCGCGACACGTTCGGCTCGTGGCCGCACGATACCGTTTCCGCGTGGCAAGCGAATCCATGGACTGCGGATTGGTATCGCTTGCAACCGTGGGAGCAAGCGAATGGCAAGAGTTTCAACTACAATGCAGGCCGCAGACGCTTTGGCGGCGACGTGCAAGGCATCATCGACAAGCTTGACTACTTGCAACAACTCGGCGTGAATGCGCTCTATCTCAATCCCATGTTTGAATCGCCCACATTGCACAAGTATGACACGGAGCTTTATCATCACACCGACAACAATTTCGGCCCGAACCCGGCGCTTGACCGCGAGATTTGGGCAACGGAGAATTTCAGCGATCCGGGCACGTGGAAATGGACACCCGCGGATAGTTTGTTTTTGAAATTGATTCGCGAAGTGCATAGCCGCAACATGCGCCTCATCATCGACGGCGTGTTCAATCACGTGGGCGTCACCAATCCCGCGTTTCAGCACGCGCGCAAGCACGGGCCAACTTCACCATATGCCGATTGGTTTATCATCAAAAGTTGGGACGATCCGACAACCCCGCAAAATGAATTCGATTACGACGGTTGGTATGGCGTGAAAGATTTGCCCGAGGTGCGCGAAGCGGGCGATGATTTGGCCGCCGGGCCGAAGCAACTTTTTCATGCGATTGTCAAGCGTTGGATGGATCCGAATGGCGACGGCGATCCTTCCGACGGCATCGATGGTTGGCGTTTAGATGTTTCGGAAATGGTGCCGCAAGGTTTCTGGCGGCAGTTTCGGCAATGGGTGCGCGAGATCAATCCGAATGCGTATATCACCGGCGAATATTGGTGGGAAGATTTTCGCAACAATAAAATGTTCAACGCCGCGCCCGTGCTGCAAGGCGACATGTTCGATGCGGTGATGAACTATCGCTTCGCCGATGGCGTGCTCAAATTTTTTGTGGATACACAAAATGCCTACACGCCCGGCCAGTTCGCGGCGCACCTGCAGCAGATTTATGACGACTATCCGCGCGACAACAATTTTGTGTTGATGAATTTGATGGACAGCCACGACACCGAGCGCCTCGCGTCTATGGTGATCAATCCGAATCGCGTGATTGATCACGCCAGCTCTGCGGACCGCGGCACGAGCTTCAGCGTGCGCAAACCGAATGCGGAGGAGATGAAAACCGCGCGGCTCATTGCCGCGTTTCAAGCGTGCTATCTCGGCGCGCCTATGATATACTACGGCGCGGAGGCCGGTATGTGGGGCGCAGATGATCCCGATGAGCGCAAGCCCATGGTGTGGCCCGACATGATTTATGAAACCGAGCGCTCGCATCCCACGGGCCACCCGCGCCCAGCGGACTCGGTTTATTTCGATCAAGAGCTTTATCAACATTATCAAACGCTACTCAAGCTGCGCCATCAATATCGCGCGTTGCGTCGCGGCGCGTGCCGCTTTGTTGAATTAAGCGATGCGCCCAATGTCATCGCATTCGAGCGCAGCGAAGGTTCGGAGCGGCTCTTGTGCCTCTTCAATCGCTCCGCGCAAACCGAGCACATTGTTTTGCCGAAAGATTATTCAAACCTTGAATCGCTTTATGGCGAAGCTGCGCGCCGCGCGCCGCATTCCTATGAATTGCGCGGCAAGTCTGCGCTGGTGTTGCGCGTTTTGCCTTGACGCGACGAAGTTTCTTGCTCGAGCACAATCCCGGCAAAGCTACGCCACCCCTATTTGTTTGTCATTCAGTAGGAATTGCCATGGCCGCTTGGCCACCCGGGCATGATGAAAAAGTAGCGCAGACATCCTGTCTGCATGCAGGCTGGAAGCCTGCGCTACGGCGCATTTTCGTGGTAGTCTTTTTAAGCGCTCGGCAGCATTCCCAGTTCGTAAAAAGATTCCTTCTGAATGACATATTGGGAGGAATTGCTGCTTTGCAAATAAAAACTGATGCGCACAACTGGAGAAAGCCATGCGCAAAGCCCTCCTCGTCGGCATCGATCACTATCCCAACGCGCCTTTGCAAGGCTGCGTGAATGACGCCAACGCCATTTGCGAAATGCTCTTTCGCCATCACGACGGCGCGCCGAATTTTGGCTGCAAGAAATTGCTCTCGACGGAGCAGGAAATCAACCGCGCCACGCTGCGCAAGCATCTGCAAGAGCTGTTCGCGCACAAGAATGAGCTCGTGCTCTTCTATTTTGCCGGGCACGGCGTCGTCAACAAGTTCGGCGGCTACCTCGTGACGCAAGACGCCGAGAAAAACGACGAAGGCGTGGCCATGCTCGATCTTCTCAGCCTGGCCAATCAATCCGAGGTCGGCGAGGTCGTCATTATCCTGGATTGTTGCCATAGCGGAGAAATGGGCGTGATCAAAGCCTTGCAGAACGAACAGGCGCATTTGCGTGAAGGCGTTTCAGTGTTGACCGCCTCGCAGATCAACGAGGCTGCGGCCGAGCAAGACGGCAGCGGCCTATTCACCACGCTCATTTGCGAAGGCCTCGAAGGCGGCGCGGCTGACATTGTCGGCAACGTCACGGTCGCGGGCTTGTACGCTTTTGTCGATCAAGCTCTGGGCGCTTGGGAACAACGTCCGCTCTTCAAATCGCACGTGCGGCGGTTGCTGCCTTTGCGCAAGTGCCCGCCCGTTGTCGGCCTCGAAATCCTGCGCATGCTGCCGTGCTATTTCGAATTTGCCGAGGCCGATCATTTTCTCGATCCCTCCTATGAGCCGGAAGCAAAAGAATACGATCAGGAGCACGGGAAAATTTTTGCCCATCTGCAAAAACTCCGCGCCACGGGATTGGTCGTCCCGTTTGGCGCGGAGCACATGTATTACGCGGCCATGCAGAGCAAATCCTGCCGGCTCACTTCTTTGGGGAGATATTATTGGAAGCTTGCGAAGGACGGCAAGATATGAAAGCCGGCATCACCGGACATCAACATCTCGGCGCGCAAGAAACTGTGGAATGGGTCGCCGCACAAATTGAGAATGCGCTCGTTCACAACAACGTCGAGCACGGCTTCACTTCGCTCGCCATCGGTGCGGATCAAATCTTTGCGCGCATTTTGAGACAACGGGGCCTGCCTTACACCGCGGTCATTCCCTGCCAAGATTATGAGCAAACTTTCCAAACGCCGGAACCTCTCGACCAATATCGCACGCTGCTGCAAAGCGCCGCGCATACCCTCACGCTGAATTTCAGCCGGCCCGAAGAGGCCGCGTTCTTTGCCGCGGGCAAACGCGTCGTGGAGCTTGCGGATTTTTTGATCGCAGTGTGGAACGGCCTGCCCGCCAAAGGATTGGGCGGCACCGCGGACGTGGTGAGGTATGCGCAAGCTGCGAAGAAGCGCGTTGTGCATTTCAATCCGATATCTTTTTCAGCGACCGTGTTGTGATTGCGAGAATGAATCGCATCACACCGGGTCTTATTTTGTGCAGACCACGTTGCCCAAATATTAGTACGAGCGCTAAACGGGTTGCATTTCTCGCCCCCTATTTAGTGTCCGTCCGAAATCAGGAATCACATACAGGATTCAGGCTTTTTATTCAGAGCAGAATTTTGTTTTCAAGCGCGGAGGAAATTTAGAACAATCTCCAAGCCCGTTCGTCTCATGATGAA
>Ga0247727_10002495_pt1 | contig 42008 bp, 41 predicted proteins | sample WisWelCaveWW1625_FD_202498 | JGI IMG/M metagenome (GOLD analysis project Ga0247727, IMG submission 202498) | Biofilm microbial communities from Wishing Well Cave, Virginia, United States - WW16-25 | ecosystem: Environmental > Aquatic > Deep subsurface > Groundwater > Cave microbial mat | place...
TGCACGATCAGCTTGTAGCGCTCGTGGGGGTCCAAGGCGCTGTCTGTGTCGTCCTCGCGCAGATCCGCGAAGGTCACCACACCGTGGTCAGCGAGGTGGCCGGCGACGAAGGACCGCACGTAGGCGCCGCTGTAGAGCCCCCGCTGGAACCACAACGCGAGCATCCCACCGAGAACGGGCACCTTGCGCAGTGCGCTCTTGTCTCGGAATCGGGTGTAGTCGAGCGTCTCGATGATCTGGCGCATGTCGGCGGCCGTCATGCCGGCCGCTACGAACGAACCGATGATCGAACCAGCGGATGTCCCCGCGACGCGGTGGAACGTGTAGCCCGCCTCCTCCAGGACGCTGATCGCGCCGATCAGGGCGACGCCCTTCACGCCGCCGCCCTCGAGCACGAGATCAGCGTGCTTCGACGTGGGGTCCACGGTTCGGGCCATCAGCCTCCATCCTCCAAGAGCCACGCATCTTCGCCGTTGATGCGAACCGATGCGTCGCCCAGTCGCCACCCCATCTGGTACACGGTGACGTCGAGCGCGGCGCGGTGCTCGGGTGTGCGCAGCAGCTCGAGGGTGGCCGCCATGGCCCCTGCCCCGCCGCCGAGCACGGCGACCTTCGTCTTGGTCATCGGCTCGTTGAACGCCCCCGCTGGTCCATCCCGGAACGGAGTCTGCCATCCTGCGACGTCGATGACGGCTGCTGCCGGATGGACCGTCCCGGCGTCTCGCGCGGCGGGCGGAGCCCTCGGCCAAGATGGGTATCTGTGGGCGACCTCGACGAGGACGACATGTTCCTGCTCCGACGCATCATCGTCGGGCTGCAGGTCGACCTCCGCTCGGATCTCTTCGTCCGGCACCTGGCGGGGCGGCGGGTCACCGACGCCCGCGTCATGCTGCAGGTCGTCGCCCGCCGTCATGCCGATCAGGTCGTCGCTGGAGGTGACTGGGCCCTGGCCATCGAGCACGTCGAGGACCTCTGTACGGAGATCGAGCGGCTGATCAAGTCCACGGGCGCCTGACCGAGCCCACCCCGAGCACGGTGGTGAAGGGTCTGAGGTGATGAGCACCTTCCCGGAGGTGCGTCACCTGAGGGTCTCGAGTCCTTTACCGATCCTTGAGATCCCCCTGGAGCTCGCTTGGATCGGGCAACCTTAGGGTCGGTCGTAGTGGTGCCCACACGATCGCGGTGCCCCGCACGAGGAGGCAGGTTGCCGATGGTGCATGACGGACTGATCATCCTCGGGTGGTGGTTCGTCCTGTCGCTCGTTTGCGGTCCTGTCGTCGGCGCGTGCCTCGGCGGCGCGACGCAGGGTGCCGGTGACCTCAGCCAGCGGGCGACGACACCGCGACCCTCGAAGGGCCGTCCCCGGTCTGCGGCCGCGTGGTCGGGCGCTCGGCGAGCCAGGCGGCTATCTCAGACGCGGGCATGGGGCGGGCGACCACGAAGCCCCCGGCGACGTCACAGCCGACCACGCGCCCCCCACCCAGCACCGCGTGGTTCTCGACGCCCTCACCGATCACGTGCAGCGAGAGGTTGTGGCCCAGGTCGACGATCGACCGCTCGATCGCGGTGCGGCCCGGGGCCCGCGCGGTAGGTTCCGGCGATGCGCGTACTGGTGCTGGGGGCGGGGTTCGGCGGGCTGGAGCTGACGACGCGGTTGTCCGAGGAGCTCGGCGACTCGGTGGAGGTCACGCTCGTCGACCAGAGCGACTCGTTCGTCTTCGGGTTCTCGAAGCTGGACGTGATGTTCGGTCGCAAGGTGCCAGAGGCGGTCCATCACCCGTATCGCGACCTCGTGAAGCCCGGGGTCCGCTTCATCCAGGCCACCGTGTACGCGATCGACCCGGAGGCCATGCGGGTGGAGACCGACGCCGGCCAGCTCGAGGGCGACGTGCTCGTGGTGGCGCTCGGCGCCGACCTGCACCCGGGCGCCACGCCCGGCCTGGTCGAGGGGGGCAACGAGTTCTACACGGTGCCCGGGGCGTTCCGGCTCCGGGACGTCCTCGCGGAGTTCCAAGGAGGTCGAGTGATCGTGGGGGTCACCTCGACTCCCTTCAAGTGCCCGCCGGCCCCGAGCGAGACGGCGCTGCTGACGCACGACTTCCTCACCGGGCGCGGGCTCCGCGAGCAGTCCGAGATCGCCCTGGTCATGCCTATGGGCGTCCCCATCCCGCCGTCTCCGGATGCCTCAGCGGCTCTGCTCACCGCCTTCGCGGAGCGGGACATCAGCTGGCACCCCGACCAGGTGGTCCGCGCCCTCGACCCCGCCCGCAACGTCGTCCTCCTCGGTGACGGCGGCGAGATGCCGTACGACCTGTTCCTGGGCGTGCCGGTGCACCGGGCGCCGGCGGTGGTGGAGAAGTCCGGGCTCACCGTCGACGGGTGGATCCCGGTCGACCCGCTCACCCTCGAGACGAGCTTCCCGGGCGTCTACGCCGTCGGAGACGTCACCAGCGTGGGGACCCCGAAGGCGGGGGTGTTCGCGGAGGGGCAGGCCGCGGTGGTCGCCGACGCGATCATCGCCGACGCGCGCGGGGGACCGGAGGCAGCCCACTACGACGGCCACGGCCTCTGCTACCTCGAGTTCGGCCGCGACCAAGTTGCCCGCGTCGACGTCACGTTCCTCAGCGGGCAGGCGCCCTTCGGCGGCATCGAGGGGCCCTCCCAGGCGCTGGCGGCTGACAAGGTCGAGTTCGGCTCCAGCCGCATCCAGCGGTGGTTCGGTCGCGCCTGGGCGTGACGCCCGGGATCCCCCACGGCTCCTCACGCCTGTGTGACGATCGTGGCGACCAAGGAGGTCTCCATGATCAGAGCGCTGCTGTTCTTCATCGTGGTGCTGCTCGTGGCAACGTTCCCGGCCACCTGGCTGCTCATGCTGTTCTTCGGGAACATCGGCATGGGCCTCGGCTACTGGGGCAGCCTGCCGATGGGCATCCTCGTCTCCGCTCTCCTCGGCGGCGCGTCGGCGCACGACTACGGCCCACGCGGCGCGATGGGCTGACGATCGGTCCTATGGGGTCGGCCGCCGTGGTCATGGGGCCGTGGTCCACGCAGCGCCGTGGGTGCGCGCGCGGCGTCGCGGCGGTTCTCCTCGTGCTCGTGGCCGCGTGCTCCAGCTCGGATGGCACCGGCGGTGACGGCGCTGCGGAGATGGCCAGCGTCCGACTCGTCAGCCAGAACCTGCTGCACGGCATCGCGTGTCCGGCCGAGTCGGAGGGTTGCGACCTCCCGGGTCGAGTGGCCCTCTTCCTGCGGCAGCTGGACGAGGCGGGCTGCCCTGAGCTGGTCAGCGTGCAGGAGGCGAACGAGCGGACGGTGGGGCTCCTGCGCTCCGGCCTGGCCGACGCGTGCCGTGGCCACTACACGCTGGTGTGGGACGGCGACCCGGGGCTCGACCGGGAGGTCGTGCTCACCACGCTTCCCGTGCTCGGCTCGGAACGCACCCGGCTCGCGGGCCCTCTGCGCACCGCGTTCTGGGTGCGGGTGGCGGCCGACGTCGGCGTGGTCGACTTCGTGTCGAGCCACCTGGCGAGCGACAGCGATGACCGGCCCTGCGACGAGGCGACCTGCCCGTCGCCCTGCGTGATCGACGAGATGGTGAACGCGTGCCAGGCCCGCCAGCTCGTGGCCTTCGCCGAGGAGATGGCCGCCGACGACTCCGTCGTCGTCATCGGGGGCGACCTGAACGCCCAGCCAGGCGAGCCGGCCATCGACGCGATCCTCGCCGCCGGGTTCGTCGACACCCACCTCGTCGCCGGGAACGCGGAGTGCGAACCCGCGACGGGCGCCGAGTGCACCAGCGGGCGCGTCGATGACGACCTCACCGACCTCACGGATCCCACGAGCCGCCAGTCGGAGCGGATCGACTACCTGCTCCTGGGAGGCGACCGCGGCTGCGAAACCGCCACGCCGACGGGCTTGTTCAACGCGCAGCCCGCCGCGGCAGCGTCGGGCGGACTCGTGTTCCCGGCCGACCACACCGGCGTGGAGACGACGATCGTGTGCGAGACCACCGATGCCCAGCGCGACGCGGCCGTGGATGCCACCGTCACGACCACCTCCACCACGACGGAGCCTCCGGGCGAGGTCGACTTCGAGACCAAGGCTTCCATCAACGAGGCCTACGAGGCGCTGTTCAGCGGCGAGATCACCGACGTGGACCGCAAGCTCGCCGCGCTCGAGGACGGCGAGGTCCTGCGTCCGTACTTCCTGGAGGCCTACGAGGCCCAGCAGGCGATCGTCGCCGGGATCCGGGTGCGCATCGACGACGTGACGCTGGTGGACGCCACGCACGCGGACGTCACGTACACGCTGCTCCTCGACGGTGCGGCCGTGCTCGACCACGTGCAGGGGGCCGCGGTGCAGGTCGACGGGCGGTGGCTCGTCACCCGCCGCACCTACTGCGACGTCAGCACCCAAGGGCAGACGGAGATCCCGCCGCCGTGCCAGTGACGACTGAGTCCTCGGTGGCGTTAGGTTCTGGCGCGTGATCGTCTTCGTGCACGGGGTACCCGAGACCGCCGCGATCTGGGACAAGGTCCGGGGCGCCATCAGCTCGGAGTCCGTGGCCCTGGCCATGCCCGGGTTCGGCAGCCCTCGGCCGGAGGGCTTCACCGCCACCAAGGACGCGTACGTCGACTGGCTGCTGGGTGAGCTCGACAGCATTGACGGCCCGATCGACCTCGTGGGCCACGACTGGGGCGCCGGGCTCACCTACCGCGTCGCCACGGCGCACGGCGACCGGCTGCACTCGTGGGCGGCCGACGTCGCCAACCTGGCCCACCCCGACTACGAGTGGCACGACTTCGCCAAGATCTGGCAGTCGCCCGGCGAGGGCGAGGCGTTCATCGAGGGGCAGGACGCCCAGGCGCCCGAGGAGCGGGCCGCCGGGTACGAGCTGCTCGGCGTGCCGGCGGAGGACGCGCTCGAGATGGCCGCGGCGTCCGACCTGACGATGGGGCACTGCATCCTCGACCTCTACCGGTCGGCCACCCCCAACCCGTACCACCACTGGGGCCCGTGGACGCCGACCAGCGCCCCGGGCCTCGTGCTCCACCCCACCGAGGACCCGTTCGGTGACGAGCGCCTCGCCGGCGAGGTGGCCACTGCGCTCGGTGCCGGGTTCGAGCGCCTCACTGGCGCCGGCCACTTCTGGCCCTACCAGTCGCCCACGGCCGCCGCGACGATCCTCGAGTCGTTCTGGGCAGGCTTGCGCTGAGACGCGACGATGGGCCCCAGAGCGGTGCTCTGAGGCCCATCGGGGGAACGCAGCGCGGTGCTAGGCGGCGCGCTTGATCATGGGGGAGCGGCTGCCGAGCGTCTCGTCGCCGGTCGCCCGGTCGTGCGTGAGGTAGCCGAACACGGCCCGCCACGGCACGGTCATCCCGGCCACGATGAACCCGGTCACCCAGATCCCGGCGGTGCGGTCGTCGATCGTGACACCGAAGCCCTCGAACAGCGAGTAGTCGAGCCACAGCACGGAGCCGACGCCGAAGGCGATCGTGAGCAGCGACCGGAACGGCTGCAGCGCCTCGATGTTGTCCGTGAGGACGTCGACGACCTTCAAGACCGCCAGCGCCAGCAGGGCCACGATTGCGAAGTGGTACATGACTGGACCTCCTAGAGAGACGGAGGGACCTCCGTTCTCGAGGGTTCTGACTCGCCCGCGGCCGCAGGGTGACATGAAGGTTCTGCGGCGATGTGACGATCTGCAGTCGATCGGGCGGTTTGTGTAACGCTAGGACGAGCCCTCGCGGCGGGCGCGGAGGGAGCTCTGGCGGTAGGCGAGGAGCATCAGCTCGGCGTCGCTCCAGGTCACCTCCTTGGGCACCATCGTGTTCTCCAGCGCCCGGCAGGCGCCGGTGGTCATCGCGAGCGTCAGCGGGTCCATCGACAGCAGGCGCTCTGCCAGCGCCCTCGTGGCGGCGGGCAGCTCGTCGTCGGGGTGGACGTGGTTCAGGAACCCCCAGGCGGCTGCCTGGGCGCTCGTGAAGCGCTCACAGGCCATCGCCACCTCCTTGGTGCGGGCCGGCCCGAGCTCGCGCATCAGGCGCGGGAGGGCCTGCCAGGTGAGGGGCAGGTCGAGCTCGACCTCCGGGATCGAGAACCAGGCCGACGCCGCGCCCAACCGCAGGTCGCAGCAGGACAGCAGGACGACCCCGCCGCCGATGGCGAGGCCGTTCGCGACCCCGATCGTCACCTGGGGGAGGCGGTCGAGCATCTCGCACGTGCGGCCGCCGAGGTGGGCTCGTGCTCGGCGGTCGAGGTCGTTCACCGGGGGCTCCGGGCGACGGTCGCCGAGCTCGGCGCCGGCGGAGAAGGCACGCCCCGCGCCGGTGAGCACGACGACTCGCGTCGCATGGTCGGTCTCGAGCCCGGTGAAGAGGTCCTGCAGCTCGTCGTGCACGGCGATGCTCAGCGCGTTGAGCTTCTCGGGTCGGTGCAGCGTGACGGTGAGCAGCCCGTCCAGGCGCGGATCCCACTCGACGAGGAGGTGGTCGTAGGTCGTCATCCGGCCAGTCTCCACCACCGCGAACCTGTGCATTCCCTGTGGCCATCTGGTGGACAACTCGCGGCGATCTGGGGACAACCAGAAAAGGTTGGTGGATAAGCCTGGGGATCTCGCGAAAGCCATTGACGACCCTTCGGGAGAGGTCCAACATCGCACTCACCGCAGCGGAACGGAGCGGTGCGAGCCAGAGAAGTGACCGAAGGCCTCGGCCAACGGAGAACCCTCGGGAGCGCAACGAGACCACCGCAGTGGGAGGACGAGACATCCACCGTCCGCTCGGCACGAGAGGCGCAAGCCAACCACGTCGAGCGGCCCGCCAGGGGGTGGGGGGAACCCCACAGACCAGCGGGGACGGAGAGGGACCGCTTCGGCGGGACTGACCCGGAACGGGCATCGCCCGCCAGAGCTTCGGCTCCGACGGGCGATGTGGGTGATCAACGCCAGGCTAACGCCCGGCAACGATCGCTTGGTGGATCCTCGGCCGACTGGTGGCCCCGGCGCTGCCGACCCGCTTTGGTGGGGAGGCGCCCGGGGCCACCCCCGTTTTCGGGCCGCATCGCCGTGACGTGGCGCGCCGTCCCACTAGCGTCGCGGCGATGACCGAGCTTGGGGGCACGGGACCGACGGCGACCAGCGACGCCCTCGCGGGGACGCAGTGGGAGATCCTGGCCATCGACGGCCAGGCGGTCGTCCCCACCGACCCGCCGCTGGTCGTGACGTTCGGGCACGACGGCCGCGTGTCGGGCACGACCGGGGTCAACCAGCTCACGGCCAGCTACAGCCTCACCGCCGAGTACCTGACCTTCGGGCCGCTCGCGACCACCCGGCGGGCCGGGCCGTCCGAGCTCATGGAGCAGGAGCACCGGGTCATCGCCTCGCTGGCCGGGATGTGCTCCTACCGCCTCGACGCCCGCTCGCTGTCGATCGACGGCCCGCTCGGGTGGGTGGATCTCGCGACCACGGAGCCGGCCGCGCCGCTGCCCAGCGCCAGTCCATCGCCTGCCAGCCCCGCCGGGGAGGACGTGCAGTAGGTGGCCGGCGACCCGGTCGTTCCCGGGCGACCGCGGTGGCGCACGGAGGCGCGGGTGTTCGCGGAGCTGCTGGCGCTCTGTACCTTCGCCATCACCCAACCGCTGCTCGACCTGTTCGGCAAGGGCGTCGAGCAGTTCGCGCTACGGGGCGCCTCACCCGTGCAGATCGTGCTCTTCGGGCTCGGCGTCGCCATCCTTCCTGCCGTCGGCATCTGGGCCGCCGAGGTGGCCATCTCGGTGCTCGGACAGCGACCCCGCCGCGCGGTGCACCTGGCCTGGATCGCGCTGCTCGTCGCCGCGACGGCGGTGCAGGCGGCCCGCCCGCTCGTCGCCGGACCCGTCCTCGTCGTGCTGGCCGCGGCGCTCGGCGGGCTGGCGGTCGTCGCGTACGTGCGGGCGACGACGGTGGCGCAGACCTGGCTCGCCTTCGCGGCGGTGGCCCCGGTCGGCTTCGTCGGGATCTTCCTCTTCGCGTCCCCGACAGCCGACCTGCTCCACGACGACACGCCTGCCGCGGTCGTCGACGTGGGCGCGCCGGCCCCGGTCGTCATGGTGGTGCTCGACGAGCTGCCCCTCGAGTCGCTCATCGACGCCGACGGCGCGCTTGACGCCGACCTGTACCCGAACCTGGCCGCGCTGGCCGGTGACTCGCACTGGTTCCGCAACGCGACGACGGTGGCGCCCGCCACCTGGCACGCGGTGCCGGCGCTCCTCACCGGCCAGCTCCCGAGCCCGGGCACGAGCCCCATCGCCGCCGATCACCCCGAGAGCCTGTTCACGTTGCTTGGTGGCGCCTACGACCTCAACGTCATCGAGCCGATCTCGCGCATGTGCCCGACCAGCCTGTGCGAGCCGCGCGCTGAGGGCGCCGACGTCTGGCGGGGGCTCGTCGGCGACGCGGTCCGGGTCATGCGCTCCCGGCTGTCCGTCCATCGGTCGTCTGATGACCCGGTCACGGGCTTCGCCGAGCTGGAGGACCGCAACCCCGACGAGGGTGACGCAGTCTTCGGCGACCTGGACGTGGCCCAGCCGGAGCGGTTCCGGGAGCTCCTCGAAGGCCTCGAGGACGGTCCGACGTCGCTCCACTACCTGCACCTCCTCTTGCCGCACGTCCCGTACCGCTACCTGCCTTCGGGGGTCGTGTACCCCGGGCCCACGCCCGACGTCGGTCGAAGCAACATCGTCCACGACAAATGGGACCCGCAGGCCTGGCCGGCCCGCCTCGGGCGGCAGCGACACCTCCTGCAGCTCGGCTACGTCGACCGGCTGATCGGTGCCCTCACCGCCGAGCTCCGGCGCATCGGGTTGTACGACGACTCGCTCATCGTCGTCACGGCCGACCACGGCATCTCGTTCGAACCGGGTCAGGCCATCCGCTCGATCGAGGGGCAGTCGCTGACCGCGGAGACCACTCCGGACGTGCTGTGGGTGCCGCTCTTCGTGAAGGAGCCCGGGCAGACCACGGGTGACACAAGTGATGACAACGTCCTGACCATCGACGTGCTCCCGACGATCGCGGACGTGCTCGACATCGACCTGCCCTGGCCGGTCGACGGTCGCTCCGCCCTCGGCCCGCCCCGCACCACGACCGCGAAGCCCTTCTACGGCAACGACGTCTCGAGTGGGGCGGTGGCCGTGCTCCGGAAGGTGGACATCGACGGTGCGCGGTTCTGGCCGAGCGTGCTCAGCCGCTCCATCGGCGAGTTCCTTCCGCCTGGCGGTCCGGACCGTCTCTGGCGCATCGGGCCGGACGCCGACCTGGTCGGTGTGCCGGTGACGGAGGTGGCGGCCGGCCGGATCGAGGCCACCGCGGCTGTCCTGATCGAACCGGAGCGGTTCGAGGACGTCGCCCCCGCGGGCGAGCGGCCGCTTCTCGTCCGCGGCCACGTGCCAGGAGCGGGACCAGACTCGGCGGTGGCCGTCGCCGTGAACGGGGTCATCGCGGCCACCGGGTCCACCTACGCCGACATCGGCGGGGCCGCGTTCGCGTTGATCTTCGACGACGGCTACCTGGTGACCGGCCGCAACGAAGTGCAGCTCTACCTGATCCGGTGATCAGCCGATGGGGAAGAGCGGCACGGCCAGCCCCCCGAACTCGAACGGCTCGGCCGGACGGTTCGGCAGGCACTGGAAGCACGTGCCCGTGCGGCCGGAGCGCAGCGCCGTGAGCACGCCCTCGGCGATCTGGCTCGGCGGGATGATCGGCACTCCTGCCCCTTCGAGCACGCCCTTCATCTCGGCGCCGAGCATCGCCGTGTCCACGACACCTGGGCACACCGCGTTCACGCTGATCCCGAGGACCTCGAGCTGCGGGTCGAGCGCGCGCACCAGCCCGACCACGGCGTGCTTGGAGAGCGTGTACACCGGGTCGGACGACCAGCCGATCAGCCCTGCTACGGACGCGGTGGCGACGATCCCGCCGCCGCCGCTCATGGCCGGCACCACGGTCCGGACGCCGTAGAGGACGCCCAGCACGTTCACGCCGACCACCCGGCCGATCTGGGCGTCGGTTAGGGCACAGACATCACCCTCACCGGTCATCACGCCGGCGTTGAGGTGGGCGACGTCGAGCCGCCCCTCCGTCGCGAGCACGTCGTCGACGACCGCCTGCCACTGCGTCGGGTCGGTCACATCGAGCTCGGCGAAGCGTCCGCCGATGTCGGCCGCGACCCGCTCGCCGGCGTCGCGCTGGACATCCGCGACGACGACCGAGGCGCCCTCCGCCGCCAGGCGGGCCGAGGTGGCCGCGCCGATGCCCGACGCGCCGCCCGTCACCAGCGCTACGTGACCCTCGAGGTCGGCGAAGGTGGGCGCCGTCACCGGTTGATCTGGTCGAACGCGGACGTGGCGTCGCCGACGGCGGAGGACTCGGCGAAGCTCTCGAGCCACTCCTTGGCCTGCTCGTCGCCCGACGCGTCGACCATCCGGCGCGGCATGGCCGGGAAGGAGTAGCCGTCCGGCAGCTCGGGGACGGTGTGGTCCTTGCGGGCCATGGCGGCCTCGATGATCGGCGCCATCCGCGCCGCCTTCGCCGTGACGTGGGCCTCGTCTCGCTCCTTGAACGCGGGGAGCACCTCCTTGCCGAACAGCTCGATCGCCTCGCAGATGTCCTCGTGGCGGTTCTTGCCCGCCTGCATGACGAAGATGAGCTGGTCGACACCCGCCTCCTCGTACCGGGTGAGGTACTCGCGGATCTGGTCGGGGGTGCCGGTGGCGCCGCGGAGCCCGGTCGTGTCACCGCTCGCGACCTTGGCGCCGAGGCGCTCCTCCTTGAGGGCGGCCTCGATGTCCGGGGAGAACCCCTTCTCGACCCGCCGCTCGATGAACTCGCGCCACACGTCGGTGGTGCCCGGCGCGTGGTCGCCGAAGATGTAGTAGTGGCGGAGGGAGTAGCCGAAGAAGTTGCCCCCTTCGAGACCTCGCTCCACGGCGGCCTCCTCGGTGGGGGCGCACATCATCGGCGTGACGCAGGCGACGTTCGGGTTTACGTGCTGACCGACGGGCATGCAGCGCTCGGCGAGGGTGGCCTCGTAGTCGGACACCCAGTGGACGGCCTCCTCCGGGTCGATGAACGCGAAGGTGAGGGAGCCGATGCCCTTCTCTGCGGCCAGGAGGATCGTCTCGCGGCGTGAGCAGGCGACCCAGAGGGGGGGATGCGGCTTCTGCACCGGCTTGGGCACGACGTTGCGCGGCGGCATCGAGACGAAGCGTCCCTCGACCCCGGTGAAGGGCGTCTCGGTCATGCAGCGGAGTGCGACCTCGAGGCCCTCGAGCCAGGCGTCGCGCTTGTAGAACGGGTCGATCTCGAAGCCGGCCAGCTCGGCCTCGGAGGACGACTCGCCCGACCCGAACTCGACCCGCCCACCGGAGACGAGGTCGAGCGTCGCGACCCGCTCCGCGGTGCGGGCAGGGTGGTTGTACTGCGGGGCGGTCTGGATGATGCCGTGTCCGAGCCGGATGTCCTTGGTGCGCTGGCTCGCTGCGGCGAGGAAGACCTCCGGGGCGCTCGAGTGGGAGTACTCCTCGAGGAAGTGGTGCTCGACCTCCCACACGACGTCGAAGCCGAGCGAGTCGGCCAGCTCGACCTGGTCCAGGGCGTCCTGGATCAGCTTCAGCTCGCTGCCCTCCTCCCAGGGGCGGGGCAGCTGGTGCTCGTAGAAGATGCCGAACTTCATCGGGTCAGGCCGCCTCGGGGTCGGCGAGCGCGTGGAACTCGGCGAGCACGTCGGAGCCGCCGTCGTGCTGCAGGCACCAGTGCTCGACCTCGCCGAGCACGGCCTTGCGCGTCTGCGCGCGGCCGGCGCCGAGCGACTGCTCGAGGCCGCGGTCCCAGAGCGTTCCGATCATCTCGACGCCCTTGTGCTTCCTGCCAGTGGTTCCGATCCAGGTGCGGTCGCGCATCTCGGTCAGCGCAGTGTTGAGGTACCCGACGTGCGGGGTCTCGTCAGCGCGGATGTATGAGACGAGGTCCGCCGCTCGACCGTCGCCGGCGACGAGGTCCGTGTCCGCCAGCCATTCCCCCGCCCACGCGAAGGTGTGGAACGCCTGCACCTCGATGAACAGCACCCGGATCATGAGGTTCGCGATCAGCTCGAGGTTGACGTCGATGTCGTCCGGCAGGGTGCGGTCGAGGTCGATCCCAGGGCCGGCGCCAGGCTGGCCGAAGCCCATGCGAGCGAGCATCGCGTCGATGTCGACCTTGGCGGTGGGGGACTCGAAGGCGATGTCGCGTGCGGCGAACCACATGTCCTTGTGGCCGGCCTCCTCCTCCCAGCCCGCCTCGTCGCGGCCGTGCGCCTCGAACAGCCCCGTGCCCAGGTGGGCGATCGCGGTGCCGCGGATGTCCTCCTCGAAGTGCTGCTGCATGTCGCCCGGCTGGAGGAGTCGGATGTTGGCGCCGTAGCCCTCCACGGTGCCGATCCGCGTGAGGGTGGCGATGAGGGGCTCGGGCACGCCCGCCTTGATGAGGTGGCGTGCCTGGGCGACGTTCGGGACGTGTTCGGGCCAGGTGTCGAGGGGGACGTGCAGCACCTCCGTGCCGAAGAGCTCGGTGTGTTGGGCCTGCCATGCCTCGATGGCGGGAACGCGGTGCTTCGTGCGTGGTGACACGTAGGCGCCTCGGTCGTCGAAGCCCCCGTGGCAGCGGACGCCACCCTCGATGAGCGGCTCCGCGACCGCGTGGTCCGAGAGCAGCTCGGCTTCGGTGAAGCTGACCTGTGCTGTCATGGCACCCCCTGGTTCCCCTGGTGGACGATGGCCCAAACTGTAAACTCCTCGGTGTACACCTGCAAGGACCAATCGGGATGGGAGGCTGGTGCGCATGGTCGAGACCCCACAACGCCGCCTCCTGCGACGCGAGGAGCGCCAGGAGGCGATCCTCCACGGGGCCGCTGCGGCCTTCGCGCGCACCGGCTACGCGGCGACCTCGATGGAGGACGTCGCCGACGCGTGCGGCGTGACGAAGCTGATCGTCTACCGGCACTTCGACTCCAAGGAGAACCTGTACCGGGCGATCCTGCAGCGGGTGTTCGACCGCCAGGCCGAGGAGCTGCTCCGCGGCCTGGAGCACCCGGGTCAGCCCGGCCTCGGCGTGCGCACGCTGCTCACCGTGGCCCGGGAGGACCCGTCGGCCTTCACCCTGCTGTGGCGGCACGCGCCGCGCGAGCGGCAGTTCGCGCCCTACGCCAACGAGCTGCGCGCCATGTCGGTGAAGGCGGTTCGTGACCTGATGGCCATCTCGAGTGACGATCCGATGTTCGACGCCTGGACGGCCGAGGTCGTGATCGGGTGGCTGGTGGAGGCGGTGCTGACCTGGCTCGAGGTCGGCGCCGCCGCCCGCGATGACGAGGTGATCACCTGGGCCACCGAGGGGTTGCGTCGCATGCGGGCCGGCTGGGTGGAGGCCGCCATACCCTTCACGCCGTGACGACCCCCAGCCGCCCCCGCTGCTTGGCGGAGCTCGTCGCCCTGACGGGCTTCGCCCTGGCGCAACCTCTGCTCAGCGTGTTCGGGCAGGCGCCCGACCAGTTCGCACTGCGGGGGGCATCCAGCGAGCAGATCATCGCGTTCGGGCTGGCCGTGATCGCACTCCCACCGCTGGGGCTGTGGATCTTCGAGCTGGGGGTGGGCGCGGTGCGCGACGAGCTGCGCGGCGTCATCCACCGGGTGCTCAGCGTCACCCTGGTGGGGCTCGTGCTCGTACAGCTGATCCCACGATCGGTGCCGCGCCCGCTCGCCGTCGGCCTGGCCACCGCCGGTGGGGTCGCGGCCGTGGCGGCCCGGCAGCGGTGGGAGGCGGTGAGGATCTGGTTGGTGTACGCAGCGGTGGGTCCGCTGGCCTTCCTCGGCCTGTTCCTGCTCGCCTCGCCCACGGGAGCGCTGCTCCGGGCCGACGCGCCGATGGCGGACGTGGCCGTCGGGGCGCCGGCGCCGGTGGTGATGGTCGTGCTCGACGAGCTGCCGCTGGAGTCGCTCATCGACGCCGACGGTCAGCTCGACCGGGAGCTCTTTCCCAACCTGGCCCACCTGGCCGACCGGTCGCACTGGTTCCGCAACACCACGTCCGTGTCACCCGCGACCTGGCACGCGGTGCCCGCCATCGCGACGGGCCGGCTCCCTGAGGACGGTGAGGGTCCCAGCCTGGCCGACCACCCCCAGAACCTCTTCACCCTCCTCGGCGCGCAGTACGAGCTCGACGTCACGGAGTCGGTCACGCGCCTGTGCCCACCGAGCAGCTGTCCCGGCCGCGCCACGGCGGACGTCATGCATGACCTCCGCACCGACGTCCGTCGTGTGCTGAGCGGTCGCCTGCGTCTCACCGAGACCGCCGACGACCCCGTGGCGGTGGTCCAGGCCGAGCGGCCCGCCCTGTTCGAGGCCTTCGTGAGCCGGCTCTCGGGCGCTCCGAACACCCTCAGCTACCTGCACATCCTGCTGCCGCACGCACCGAGCCGGTACCTACCCGATGGCCGCCTCTACACGGACTTCTCGGAGGCGCGGGGGCGGGACGGCTCGGGGCTCGCCTGGGTCGAGGACCCGTGGCTGCCGTTGCTGCACCGCCAGCGGCACGTCCTGCAGATGGTCTACGTCGATCGGCTGCTCGGCGACCTGATCGATCGGATGCAGGAGCAGGGCACCTTCGATGATGCGCTGATCGTCGTGACCGCCGATCACGGCGCTTCGTTCGAACCGGGCGGCACGTTTCGGGGCAACTGGGGTGAGTCGCTCACGGCGGCATCGACGCCCGATCTGCTCTGGGTGCCGCTGTTCGTGAAGGAGCCCGGTCAGCAGACCGGCGACATCAGCGATGCGAACGTGCTGACGATCGACATCCTCCCAACCATCGCGGACGTGCTCGACGTGGAGCTGCCGTGGGAGGTGGACGGACAGTCGGCGTTGGGCCCGCCACGGCCGACCAATGACAAGCCATGGCGAGGCGTCCGCTCGGTTGGGTGGGGAGTCGGTGTCGGTGAGGACCTCGTCATCGACGGTGATGCGGTGTGGCCTGAGGTGCTGGAGCGGTCACTCGACAGCCTCCTCCCGAGCGCAGGGGATCCCCAGCGGCTCTGGCGCATCGGACCGTCCCCCGAGCTGGTCGGGCAGCCCATCGAGGCCGTTGCCGACGCGCTCGAGGCCGTCGAGATCGACCTCGTGGATCCCGACCGGTACTCGGGGACGCCGCCGTCGGGCGCCGCGCCAGCGCTGATCCACGCCCGCGGCACCCCTCTGGCGGCGGGCGATGCGGTGGCGATCGTCATCGACGGACAGGTGGCCGCCACCGGGACGGCCTTCACGGCGGCCGGGCGCATCGAGGTCGCCGTCATGGTCGATCCCGCGCTCGTGTCCGAGGGGGGCGAGTCGATCGAGCTGTTCCGGATCCGCTGACCGGCGTTGGCGTCAGGCGCGGTCGGCCACCAGGTCAACGGCGTGCAGGTCGGCGCTGTGGCGGCCGACGGTGAACACGTAGGTGCCGGGCGCCACCGACCAGGAGTGGGAGCCGAGGTCGCGGATCGCCAGTCGCGACCACGGGATGCGCAGCTCGACGGGGGCCTCGGCGCCCGCGTCGACCTCCACGCGGGCGAAGGCCACCAACCGTCGCGCCGGCCGGGTCGGGTCGGCGGGCCGACCGGCGTAGACCTGGACGACGTCAGCGCCGGCGCGGGCACCCGTGTTGCGGAGGGTGGCCCGCAGGACGAGATCGTCCGCATCCTCGTCGAGCGTCGTGGGGCCTAGCTCCCACGTCGTGTAGGACAGTCCCCAGCCGAACGGGTAGGCGGCCTCGTGGCGGTCGCGGGCCAGGAGCCAGTAGCCGTGCCAGCCGTCGTAGACGACGGCGTCGGCCTCGCGATCGAACGGCGGCAGGTGGTCGGCATCGGTCGGGATGGTGCACGCCAGGCGTCCCGACGCGTCAAGGTGGCCGAGCAGCACGTCGGCGAGGGCGTGGCCGCCCTCCATGCCCGAGTACCAGAGCTGGACGATGGCGGGCACATCGTGCCGCCATGCCTCCATCACGACGGCGCTGCCGGCGATGACCGCCACGATGGTGCGGGCGTGCGTGACGGCGACGGCGGCGATGAGGGCCTCGTCAACCTCATGCAGGCGGAGTGAGGAGCGGTCACCGCCAGTGGAGAAGCCACCGGCCCCTTTGTCGGGTACGGAGCCGGGCCCGAAGGGCGGGAGCTCCTCGGCCTCGAGGAGGCCGGCAAAGGCCGCGGCCTCGTCGGGATCGTCGGGGCCGGGCAGCAGCGCCGTCAGGGCGGGGGTGCCCGTGTCGCCGATGAACTCGCCTTCGTCGGCGCGGGTGTACCCGACGACCACGATCGCGACGTCGGCACCGGTGGCGGTGCCCGCCGCGTGGTGGGTCACGGTCACCCCGGGCAGGGCCGCCACCAAGCCCTGCAGCGGGGTGACGACGGTCGACGCGTACACGTCGCTGGATCCGCCATCGCCCAGGTTGCGGACGTCGGCCAGGGAGCCGAACACCGCCACGGACGTCAGCCCGCTGGCGTCGAGCGGCAACACCGGGGTGCCGTCGACCGCTTCGTTGCGCAGGAGGACGATGCCCTTGGCGGCCGCCTCTCGGGCGAGCGCGCGATGCGAGGGACTGCCCACCGCGGCGGATGCACGCGGCCGCAAGGCGGCGTCGGGGGCCGCGTGGTAGCGGAGCAGCGCGGCCAGGGTGCGGCCGACACAGGCACCGATGTCCGCGGCGGTGGCTTCCCCCGCCTCGAGCGCAGGCCCGAGCCCGTGGCGACGGACCATGGGCGCGGGCATCTCGACATCGAGGCCGGCGGTGAGCGACGGGCCCGCGTCGCGTACGCCGAAGATCCAGTCGCTGATGACGAAGCCCTCGAAGCCCCACTCCTCGCGCAGCACGTCGGTGAGCAGGGTGCGGTTCTGGCCACACCACTCGCCGTTCACCGCGTTGTAGGCGCTCATCACGCACGCCACGCCCTCGTCGACGATCCGCTTGAAGTGGGGGAGGTACACCTCGTGCAGGGACTGCTCATCGATCGTCACGTCCACCTTGAACCGGGCGTTCTCCATCGAGTTGCACGCAAGGTGCTTGACGGTGGCCATGGCGTAGCCCTGCACGCCCCGGGTGAGGGCCGCGCCGAGCTCACCGACGTGATGCGGGTCCTCGCCGTAGGTCTCCTGGGCCCGGCCCCACGCCGGATGGCGGAGCAGGTTGACGCACACGCCGCCGTAGAGGTCCGCGCCCATGGCGAGCAGCTCCAGCCCGACGGCGGCCCCGATCCGTTCCTCGAGGTCGACGTCCCACGTGGCGCCCCGGGCCATGCTCACCGGGAAGCAGGTGGCGTTGCCGATCACCACGCCGCGCGGGCCGTCGCTGAAGGCGAAGCCCGGAATGCCCAGCCGCGCAACCTGAGCGGCGCGGAACGGCCGGTGGTGGTAGCCCCCGGCCCCCATGTCGGCCAGGCCGGCCCAGAAGGGGAGGTCGCCGTCGAGGCAGCCGCGCCGTTCGGTCTCGGTCATGGCCTGCACCAGTGCGGCGGCCTCGACCGCCGCTGCCGCGCCCGATCGCACGGCGGCGACGGCGGCTTCCCATTCGGTGGTCATGGACGGAAGCATGGCCGATCTCGATCACACCGCCTTCGTGTCCACCTTCGCCGGTCGTGCCGAGCTGACCGCGAGGGAGGTGCATGCCGACATCGATGGCACGCTGCCGCCCGACGACCACGTGGTGCCGATGCGACTCCCGTAGGCCCCCGCCCGTAGGCTGGCGGACCCCCGCAATCGAAGGACCTGCCGATGGCCATCCGCGCCGACCTCCGCAACGTGGCGATCGTCGCCCACGTCGACCACGGCAAGACCACCCTCGTCGACAAGATGCTCTGGCAGTCCGGTGCCTTCCGCGCCAACCAGGACGTCAACGAGCGGGTCATGGACTCGATGGACCTCGAGCGGGAGAAGGGCATCACGATCCTCGCCAAGAACACCTCGGTGGCCTACGGCGACGTGAAGATCAACATCATCGACACCCCCGGCCACGCCGACTTCGGCGGCGAGGTCGAGCGCGGCCTCTCCATGGTCGACGGCGTGCTGCTGCTCGTGGACGCCTCGGAGGGCCCGCTCCCGCAGACGCGCTTCGTGCTCCGCAAGGCGCTGGAGGCAAAGCTGCCGGTGGTGCTCGTCGTCAACAAGGTGGACCGGCCCGACGCTCGCATCGCCGAGGTCGTGCACGAGGTCGAGGAGCTGTTCCTCGACCTCGAGGCCGACATCGACCAGCTCGACTTCCCGATCGTCTACTGCGTGTCCCGCGAGGGCAAGGCCTCGACGGAGCGGCCCGCCGACGGTGCCGGCCTCGCCGAGGGTGCCACCCTGAAGCCGCTGCTCGACCTGCTGCTCGAGCGGATCCCGGCGCCGGAGTTCGACCCGGAGGCGCCGCTCCAGGCCCTGGTCACGAACCTCGACTCCTCGCCGTACCTCGGGCGGGTGGCGCTCTGCCGCATCGTCAACGGGCACCTCCACAAGGGCGACACCGTCGCCTGGTGTCGAGCCGACGGCACCACCGAGAAGGCGAAGATCACCGAGCTCTTCATCACCGAGGAGCTCGACCGGGTCGCCGCCGAGGAGGTCGGCCCGGGGGAGATCATCGCCATCGCCGGGATCCCCGAGATCACGATCGGCGAGACGCTCACGGACCTCGATGACCCCCGTCCGCTCCCGGTCATCCACATCGACGAGCCGAGCCTGTCGATGACCATCGGCATCAACACGTCACCGCTGGCCGGCAAGGAGGGGACTGCGCTCACGGCCCGCCTCGTGAAGGGCCGGCTCGACCGCGAGCTGGTCGGCAACGTCAGCATCAGGGTGCTCCCCACCGAGCGGCCGGACACCTGGGAGGTGCAGGGCCGGGGCGAGCTCCAGCTCGCCGTGCTCGTGGAGATGATGCGGCGGGAGGGCTTCGAGCTCACCGTCGGCAAGCCGCAGGTGCTCACCAAGGAGATCGACGGCAAGGTGCACGAGCCTGTCGACCGCCTCACCATCGACGTCCCCGAGGACTACCTCGGCGTCGTCACGCAGCTCCTCGCCCTGCGCAGGGGCCGCATGGAGCAGATCATCAACCATGGCACCGGCTGGGTGCGCATGGAGTACCTGGTGCCCGCGCGGGGCCTGATCGGGTTCCGCACCGAGTTCATCACCGAGACACGCGGCACCGGCCTGCTGCACCACGTGTTCGAGTGCATGGAGCCGTGGGCCGGGGAGATCAAGGGGCGCCCGAACGGCTCGCTCGTCGCCGACCGCGTGGGACCCACGACCGGCTTCGCGCTCACGGCGCTGCAGGAACGCGGCGTGATGTTCGTCGGCCCGGGCGTGCCGGTCTACGAGGGGATGATCGTCGGTGAGAACTCGCGCGCCGACGACATGGACATCAACCCCACCAAGGAGAAGAAGCTCAACAACATCCGGTCGTCCACGGCCGAGGCGTTCGAGAAGCTGATCCCACCCCGCACCCTGTCGCTCGAGCAGGCCCTCGAGCTCATCGCCGAGGACGAGTGCGTCGAGGTCACCCCCTCGTCGGTTCGCCTCCGCAAGGTCGTGCTCGACCAGACCCAGCGCGCCCGCAGCGCCAAGCGCGCCAAGTCGATGGATTGACCGCAGACGTCGTCAGAAGTGCCAGGGGTAGGGAGTCCAGTCGGGGGGGCGCTTCTCGAGGAAGGCGTCGCGGCCCTCCTGGGCCTCGTCGGTCATGTAGGCGAGCCTCGTCGCCTCGCCGGCGAAGAGCTGCTGGCCGACGAGGCCGTCGTCGATCAGGTTGAAGCTGTACTTGAGCATCCGCTGGGCGGTCGGGCTCTTGGCGTTGACCTTGGCGCCCCACTCCAGCGCGACCCGCTCGAGGTCGCCGTGGGGGACGACGGCGTTCACCATGCCCATGCGCTGGGCGTCGTCGGCGGAGTACTCCTCGCCCAGGAAGAAGATCTCGCGGGCAAACTTCTGGCCGACCTGCCGGGCGAGGTAGGCGGAGCCGAAGCCACCGTCGAAGCTGGCCACGTCGGCGTCGGTCTGCTTGAAGCGTGCGTGCTCCCGTGACGCGAGCGTGAGGTCGGAGACGACGTGGAGGCTGTGCCCACCGCCGGCGGCCCAACCGGGCACCACGCAGATCACCACCTTCGGCATGAACCGGATCAGCCGCTGCACCTCGAGGATGTGGAGGCGACCGGTCTGGCCGGGGTCGATCGTGTCCGCGGTGTCGCCCTCCGCATAGCGGTAGCCGTCCTTGCCGCGGATGCGCTGATCGCCGCCGGAGCAGAACGCCCAGCCGCCGTCGCGGGGTGACGGTCCGTTGCCGGTGAGCAGGACGCACCCGACGTCGGCGGACTGCCGGGCGTGGTCGAGGACGCGGTACAGCTCGTCGACGGTCGAGGGCCGGAACGCATTGCGGACCTCGGGACGGTCGAACGCGACCCGCACGGTGCCGTGGGCCTTGGCGCGGTGATACGTGACGTCCGTGAGGTCGAACCCCGGCACGGCATCCCAAGCGTCGGCGTCGAAGAGCTCGGAGACCATGGGGGGAGGGTACGGGTCCGGGCGCCCGCGGGACTAGAAAGGCCACGTGCAAGCCGTCGTCATCTTCGAGAGCCTCACCGGGAACACGGCCAAGGCCGGCCGTGCGATCGCCGCGCACCTGAGCGCCCGGGGCCTGCCCACGACGGCCTTCCCGATCACCCGGATCGACTACCAGGCGCTGTCGGACGCCGACCTGGTCATCGTCGGGAGCTGGGTGGACGGGCTGGTGGTGGTGGGTCAGCGGCCCGGTCGGCTGGGCCGTGTCAAGGCGATGCCGGCCCTGGACGGCAAGCGGGCGATCGTCTACCTCACCTACGCCATCGATCCAGGGAAGGCGCTGCAGAAGATGTCCGACGCAGTGACCGCGCGGGGCGCCGAGGTGCTCGGCGGGCAGGTCATCCGGCGCGACAAGCTCGACAGCGGCGTGGCGGACTTCGTCGCCCGGGTGCTGGACGTCACCGCGTCCGCCTAGCGCGCTGCCGTCGGCGGACGCGGTAGCCGGCCTTCAGGCCGTCCAGGAGCCGACCCCGCCGAGGCGTTCGACCGTGATCCGCACGACGGACCCGGGGGGCGGGTCGTCCATCGGCGGGAAGCGAACGTCCGGACCGATGTAGACGTGGGCGAGCTGCTGGAGCAGCTCCGGCGCGCCGCCCGTCTCCACGCGTGCCGTCCCCTGGAGGACGAGGTACTCCCGCATGCCCATCTGGTTGACCTCGGGCGACTCGACGGAGACCGCGACGCGCGCGTCGCGCTCGAGGTTGCGCAGCTTGCGCCAGGGGCCGAGCGACGCGAACACGACCTCGTCGTCGTCCAGCCCGACCCACACGCAGCTCACCTGGGGCGCCCCGTCGGGGTCGATCGTCACGACGTGGGCCAGGTTGGGGCCCTCGAGGATGGTTCGGGCACTGTCCGGGATGGCGACCACCTCGGCAGCGTACGAGGACCCGAACAGAACGTCGCAGGCCACCAGTAGCGTCTTGCGACGTGCTGCGTGGCGTCGACGCGTTCCTGGCGGATGCCCGGGCGGCGCTGGGCGCGAGCGCGGTCCTCACCGACCCCGAGATCGTGCTCGCGCACGTCGTCGACTGGACCGGTCGCTGGCGCGGCACCACCCCGGCGGTGCTCCGGCCCCGAAGGACCGAGGACATCGTGGCCGTGATCGACCTGGCGCGCCGGCACGACGTCGCGCTCGTCCCGCAGGGGGGCAACACCGGGCTGTCCGGTGGCGCGGTGCCCCTCGCGGGAGAGGTCGTCGTGGACCTGCGGGCGCTCGACTCGATCGGTCCGGTCGACACGGCTGCTGCGCAGGTGACCGTGGGTGCGGGGGTGACGCTCGCGGCGCTCCAGGACCACCTCCGACCGCTCGGGCTCGCCCTGGGGGTCGACCTGGCGGCGCGCGCGTCGGCGACGATCGGCGGCATGGTGGCGACGAACGCCGGCGGCGTGCACGTCCTGCGGCACGGCTCGATGCGCGCGCAGGTGTTGGGTGTCGAGGTCGTGCTCGGCTCCGGGGCACGGGTCGAGGCCAACCTCGCCGGACTCGTCAAGGACAACACGGGCTACGACCTCCCGGGCCTGCTGTGCGGGAGCGAGGGGACCCTCGGCATCGTCACCGCGGCCCGACTGCGGCTTGTACCCGTGCCACGACGCCGAGCCGTGGTGCTGGTCGGGCTCCGCTCCGTCAAGGCCGCGGTCGCGAGCCTTCCGTCGATCCGGTCGCTGGCGGACCTTCACGCCATCGAGCTGGTGCTCCGGAGCGGCCTCGACGTGGTGGCCACGCACCTCGGCGAGCCCACCCCGCTCGACTCGGCGGCGGCGTGCGCGCTGCTCGTCGAGGTGGCGGGTGACAGCGAGACCCTGCTGGAGCCGCTCGCGACCGTCCTCGACGCGCTTGGCCGGGAGATGGTGGGCAGCGCGGCCGCGGACGATCCTTCCGGAGTGGAACGGCTGTGGCGCTGGCGCGAGCGCCACACCGAGGCCGCGTCGGCCCTCGGCATCGTCCACAAAGCGGACGTCACGCTTCCGGTCGCCCAGCTGGCGGCCTTCGTGGACGCCGTCGAGGCGGCGGTCGCGCTGACCGCGCCAGCCGCCACGACGCTCGTCTTCGGGCACCTTGCCGACGGCAACCTCCACGTGAACGTCATCGGTCCGGCAGCGGACGACGAGCGCCCGATCAACTCGGTGCTCGAGCTCGTGCTGAGACTCGGAGGCAGCGTGAGCGCCGAGCACGGGATCGGGACGGCCAAGCGACGGTGGCTCCTGCGCCAGCGCGGCGATGCGGCCGTGGCGGCCATGCGCGCGATCAAGGCGGCCCTCGACCCAGACGGGATCCTCAACCCGGGTGCGCTCCTGCCCTGAGGGTCGGAGCGTCGTCAGCCCTGGAGGAATCGATCGATGGCGGCTGCCTGCTCCATCCGCCATCGGCTGACCGAGTCTCCGGCGGGCGGACGCCGAGCGGCGCCCAGGAGCTCGCCGAACGCCTCCCGTTGGGCCTGGAGCAGGGCAGCGGTCGGCTTGCCCGCCCGCTCGAGCAGCAACAGCTTCACCAGCAGCTCGGCCCGGACCTCCCGGGGATGGGCGACCGGCTGCGAGAGCCATCGGCGCAGGGCGCGGCGGCCGGCGGTGGTGGCCCGGTGCACCGTCCGCGGCGGGCCGGCCCCGGGCTCCGTGCGCACCGGTTCGATGAGGCCGTCTGCAGCGAGCTGGTCGATCGCCCGGTAGGTGAGGGGCCGCGTGGCGGCCCAGACGCGACCGACCTCCCCACCGCGTGCCAGCAGCCGGGCGAGAGCGAAGCCGTGCGTCGGCCCTTCCGCGATCAGTCCGAGCACCACCCACTCGGTCAGCGAGCGCTCCCGTCGTGCAGCCACGGGCGCCATTCGATCATGCCGTGCGTCCTGCGCCGGTGCTGGCGGGCCGCACAGTAGTCAGAAGGTGACTACCGTGACGGGATGCGACGGACATCGGTGTGCGTCGTCGCCTGTCTCTTGCTACCGGGCCTCGCCGCCTGCGCGAGCGACTCGACCACCACCACGACCGTTGCGGCTGACGATCTCAGCGGCACGCTCACCGTCGTCGCCGGCGCATCGCTCACCGACGCCTTCGGCGAGATCGAGCACACGTTCGAAGCCGCTCATACGGGGGTCGACGTGGAGCTGACCTTCGATGGCTCGGCCAAGCTGGCCACCGCCATCATCGAGGGCGCGCCCGCGGACCTGTTCGCATCGGCCGACGAGGCGAACCTCGCCAAGGTGGTGGACGAGGGGCTCACCAGCGGGTCACCGTCGGTGTTCGCCACCAACGTCCTGCAGATCGTGGTGCCAGAGGGCAACCCCCTCGGCATCCAGGGCCTCGAGGACCTCACGAACCCGGATCTCAAGCTGTCCCTCTGCGCGCCGGAGGTGCCGTGCGGCAAGTACGCAGCCCAGGCCTTCGAGGCCGACGGACTCGACGTGCCGCCGGCCGGCAACCAGGAGAACGTGAAGGGCGTACTGACGCAGGTGCAGCTCGGCGAGGCGGACGCGGGCATCGTGTACCTCACCGACGTGCTGGCCGCGGACGGCGTCGACGGCATCGACCTGGCGGCCGACCGCCAGGTCGTGGCCGCGTACCCTGCGTCGGTGCTCGCCGACGCGTCGAACCCCGAGGCGGCTGCCGTGTTCCTCGCCTTCCTCACCGGCGACGAGGCGCAGTCGATCCTGGAGGACTTCGGCTTCGGGCCCCCGTGATCCGCTCACGCCTGTCCGCGACGACTGCGCTGGCGGCGGTCGGGGGCCTGGCGCTCGCACTGCTCATCGTCGTGCCCGTTGCCGCCCTGGTCGTGCGGGCGCCCTGGTCGTCTGCGGTGGACATCCTCACGGAGCCTTCGAGCCGCACCGCGCTCTGGCTGTCGCTCCAGGTGTCGCTCAGCGCCCTGGCCCTCAGCGTCGGCCTCGGGTTCCCGATCGCGTGGGTGCTCGCCCGCACGGAGTTCCCGGGGCGGACGGTCGCCCGCGCGCTGGTCACCCTGCCGATGGTCGTGCCTCCGGTGGTGGGGGGCGTGGCGCTGCTCGTGGCCTTCGGCCGACGGGGCCTCGTCGGGCAGTGGCTCGACCGGTGGTTCGACGTGCAGCTCGCCTACACGACCACCGCAGCCGTGCTGGCGGCCACCTTCGTGAGCATGCCGTTCTTCGTCGTGACGGTGGAGGCCGCCCTCCGGGGCATCGACCAGCGGTACGAGGACGCCGCTCGTACGCTCGGCGCGTCACCGGGCACGGTGCTCCGCCGCGTCACGCTGCCGTCCATCCGAGGTGCGCTGGGCGCGGGGAGCGCGCTGGCGTGGGCCAGGGCGCTGGGGGAGTTCGGGGCCACCATCACGTTCGCGGGGAGCTTCGCCGGACGCACCCAGACGATGCCGCTCGCGATCAACCAGGCGCTGGACACGGACGTGGATGCGGCGATCCTGCTGAGCCTCGTGCTGCTCGCGGTGTCCGTCGCCGTCCTTGCCGGGCTGCGGGATCGCTGGCTGGGGGGCGCGTGAGCCTGTCGATCGAGGGTCGCGCGCAGGTGGGCCAGCTCCTCCTCGATGTCGAGCTGTCCGTAGGACCCGGGGAGACGCTGGCGGTGCTCGGGCCCAACGGGGCCGGCAAGACGAGCCTCTTGCACACGCTGGTCGGCCTGCGCCGGCTCGCCGCGGGCCGGGTCGCGCTCGACGGTCGGGTGCTCGACGAGCCCGCGACCGCCACCTTCGTGCCCACGGAGGCTCGCTCGATCGGCGTCGTGTTCCAGGACCTGCTGCTCTTCCCGACGCTCGACGTGGTCGAGAACGTCGCCTTCGGGTTGCGGGCGGCGGGAGTGGGGCGAGCCGACGCGCGTGCCGAGGCGGCGGTCTGGCTGGAGCGGGTGGGGCTGGCCGAGCGAGCCGGCTCGGCCGTGGACTCGCTGTCGGGCGGGGAGGCCCAGCGGGTCGCGCTGGCCCGCGCCCTCTCGCCGCGCCCGCGCGCCCTGCTCCTCGATGAGCCGCTCGCCGCGCTCGACGCGGAGGTGCGCGGCACCGTGCGCCGTGACCTCCGGGACCACCTCGCGGCGCACGAAGGACCATGCGTGCTCGTCACGCACGACCCGCTCGACGCGGCGGTGCTCGCCGATCGTGTCGTCGTGCTCGAGCACGGGTCGCTGACGGCGGCCGGCCGGCTCGCCGACCTCGCGGCGAGGCCGCGCACCGCGTGGGCGGCCGAGCTCGTCGGCACGAACCTGCTCCCGGGACGGGCCCGGGGCGCGGTGCTGGAGGTCGCCGGCGGGTCCCTCACGGTCGCGGAGGCGCCCGGTGACGGACCCGTGCTGGTGGCCGTGCGTCCGACCGCGGTTGCGCTGCACCGAGCCCGCCCGGAGGGCAGCCCGCGCAACGTCTGGGAGGGCACTGTGCTCGCCGTCGAGGGGTTCGGCGACCGCGTGCGCGTTCAGATGGCAGGGCCCGTCCCGCTCGTCGCTGAAGTCACGGCGGCGTCGGTGCGCGACCTCCACCTCGTGCAGGGAGATCGCATCTGGATGAGCGTCAAGGCCACCGAGGTGGCCGCCTACCCCCGCTGAGTGCCCTACCGGAAGAGGTGGGTGAGACCCGGCACCACGATGTCCTCGACGAAGGCCCTGTTGACGTCGGCGGCGAGGTGCACCCCGTCGGGTCGGGCGTCGGGTCCCTCGAGGCCCTTCGCCGCCAGCCAGGACGCCAGGTCGATCTGCTCCACGCCCAGCTCGTCGATCACCGACCGCATCGCCGCCCAGCGCTTCGGCTCGTTGAGCGACGTGTCGATCGCGCCCCACTGAAGGTGGACGTCAGGCGGTGTCACCCACACCACCTCCGCGCCCGCGTGCTCGACATCGTTGACGAAGCGTCGATAGGCGGTCGTGACGAGCGCTCGCCCGACCGGGTCGGCGATCGACACCACACGTCCGTTGGCGAGCTGGATGTCGGCGCCGTCCCACGTGCTGATGTCCACGAGCACGACGTCGATCTGCTCGGTCGGCACCCGATCCGGGATGGTGGTCCACTGGTAGGCGCAGCCGCTCAGGTCGATCAGGCTGGTCGAGCCGTCGGGGTTGGTCTGCTCGTGCCGCCGTCCGTCGTCCGCGGCGGTCAGGCCGCACCCTGGGAACGCCGCGGTGCCGGCGACGATGAGCTCGGGGTGGGCCGCGGCGAACGGGAGCAGAGCGCCGGCCAGGTGGACGGCGGTGCTGTCACCGGCGACCAGGACCCGCAACGGGCCCTCGTGGGTGCGATGAGACACGAGGACCACCTCGGTGGGCAGCGACGACAGGGAGGGGTCCGTGGCGGACGCGAGCGCGGGGGTGGCAGCCACTGGAGCGAGCGCGACCGTCGAAGGCTCGCTGGGCGCCGGGGGCGAGGGGAGGTCGACCGAGACGATCACAGCGAGGCTCGCCGCGAACGCGCCCACGGCCGCGATCGACATCGCGCGGGTGGGCGATCGACGGTGGCGGACGGGCATCTCGAGCCAGGCGTACGAGGCGGCCGCGACCGCGAGGGCGGCCCCGACGCGCAGTGCGTCCAGCCACGGACCGGAGACGGGTGCGCGGGCGTGGGACAGCACCAGGATGGCTGGCCAGTGCCAGAGGTAGATGCCAAAGCTCCGGTCGCCGACCCATCGGAGCGGGGGGCTGGCCAGGACGCGGGCGCCGGCTCCGTCGACCGCGGCCACGACGACGATGCCCATCGCGAGTGCGAACAGCGCGAACCCCCACGAGTACAGCCACGCGGCGTCAGCCGACGCCGCGGCCACGATCACGAGGAGCACCACGACGGCCGGACGCACCGCGAGGCGGGCAACGTCGCTCACTCGGCGGCGACGGTCCGCCGACGCGGTCAGTCCGGCCAGCGCGGCTCCGATGAGGAGGCTGTGGGCACGGGCGAAGGTGTTGACGTAGGTAGCGGTGGGGGAGCCGGGGTCGTAGATGCGGATCATCCACGCGATCGAGGCGACGGCGAGCACGGTGCTCGCCACGAGCACGACGTCCGGGGCCCGGCGAGTGCGCGGCACGAGCACGGCGAGAAGGAGCGGCCACACGAGGTAGAACTGCTCCTCGACGGCGAGGGACCAGAGGTGGGTGAGCGGAGCGGGCTCCCCGAAGCGCGCCCAGTAGTCGCTGCCGCTGGTGATGGTCCCCCAGTTCGACGCCCACCCGAGCGCCCACAGGGCGTCGTGGCGCAGCGACGGCACGATGATCTGCAGCGCCGTCCAGACGACGACGACGGTGACGATCAGCAGGAGGCTCGCGGGGAGCAGGCGGCGGGCCCGCGCAGACCAGAAGGCCCGCAGGTCGACGCGGCCGCCATCGCGCTGCGCTTGGGCGAGGAGCCGCGTCGTGATCAGCCACCCCGACAGCACGAAGAAGGCGTCGACCCCCAGGTTGCCGCCGGGGAGCAGGTCGAGGTGGAAGAGGATGACCGCGGTGACCGCGATGGCGCGCAGTCCGTCGAGCGCGGGCCAACGCTCGTCGTCGAACCGGTCTCGGGTGATCATCCGAGCCGGCGCAGTCCCTCCACGGCCCGACACCGACCGCAGACGCTAGTGGAGCGGGCGGAACGGTCGGGTCAACGGAACTGGGCGAGCGCCTCCTCCGCGCTGGGCTGCTGCAGGAAGAGCACCGAGCCCGAGCTGTTGCGCCCGAACTCCACCGGTAGCTCCACGGGCGTGGGGTCGAGGGAGCGCAGCCGCCACGCGAAGCGCATCGCCTCGAGCAGACCGAACGTGTCGTCGATGCGGAGGCCGCCGGTGGACGCGTTGGCGGCCTTGGCCAGCGTGAAGGGGTTCTTGGAGGACCCAAGCTCGCCGAACACAGCCTTCAGGAACTGCTGCTGGCGCTGCACCCGCCCGAGGTCGGCGGTGGGGTCGGCCTCCTCCTGCCCGTCGATCACCTCGACGTAGTGGCGTGATCGTACGAAGGCCAGGGCCTGCGGGCCGTCGAGGTGGTTCGGTCCGGCCTCGCGCACGTCGAGCCCCGAGTTCCGGTCGAAGGCGGGGTGCGGGAAGTCGATCGTGATGCCTCCGAGCGAGTCCACCAGCTTCGCGAAGCTGACGAAGTCGACCTCGAGGTAGTGGTGGATCGGGACCTGCAGCGCCGCCTGGATCGTGAGGACGAGCCGGCGGGGACCACCGTTGTAGGCCGAGTTGACCTTGCTCGACGATCCGGTCTCGGCGATGGGGACGTAGAGGTCGCGGGGGATCGACAGCATCTTCGCTTCGCTCCCATCGAAGCGGAGCAGGAGCATCGTGTCCGAGCGCTGCCCGCCGCCGTCCGCGAACGCCGCCGGGTCGAGCCCGGCGTCGATGACGTCCTGCAGCTCCCGCGAGTCCGAGCCGACGATCAGGTAGTTGGTGCCCTCGCCCCCCGTGCTGAGGACGTCTGCCATCGGGATCGTCTCGATGCGGTTGAACACGCTGCGGGCGTACAGGAAGCCGCCGAGCGCGACGAGGAGCAGCAGGACGGGCAGGAACACCGACGTGAGCAACAGGATGCGGCGGAGCCTTGGGCGACGGCGCCCGCGACGCGGCTTGGGTGCCACGGGTGGCGCGACGGCCCGGGTCGTGGCCGGTCCCGTGGCGGGACGCGGCCCCGGTGGCGGAGGCGAGCCCGCAGGGACCGCGGGATCGGGGGCCGGGACGTGGATCTTGCGAGGATCGCGCCGAGCGCTGGAGCCGCTCACAGGATGACGACGCTACGCGGCGTCGCGGACAGGTCGCGCGATGGTGGGGCTGCGGTCACCGACCTTCTACGACGGCCGGCGGTGGGTCATTCCAACAGGCCGGCGAGGAAGTCCCTGACCTCGGCGACGGCCGGCGCGGGCTCGAAGTCGACGACGGTGGCGGGCGGAGCCGGCGACTGCACGAGCACCTCGTCGCACAGGCCGGCAACGACGGGAGAGAGGAAGCGGGAGCGCTGGGCGTAGCCGTGCCCGTCACGTCCACGGGTGTTCTGGCGGTGATGGTGGTAGCGCAGGGGCACATGGAGCCAGAGGTCGTCGCGGGCCCGCGTCATCGCGACGTGGAGCAACCGGCGCTCCTCCTCCACCTCCTCGGGGTGCCCGGTCGCGAGATCGGACGGGAAGCAGCCGTCGGCCAGGTGGATCACGTGCACGACGTCCCACTCCGCGCCCTTCGCCGAATGGACGGTCGACAGGGTGAGGTGGTCGTCGTCCAGGTGCGGGGGGCCGGACAGCTCGCCGGTGGATGACGGTGGGTCGAGGGTGAGCTCGGCGAGGAACCGGTCGAGGCTCGGGGCCGCCCTGGCCGCCTGCTCGAGCCGGTCGAGGTCGGCACAGCGCGCCGCCGCGTTGCGATGGCGGCGCTCGACCCGCGTGTCGAGCCAGCGGCGGACCTCGGCGACCTGGGTGCCGGGCTCGCCTCGCAGGATGGGCTGTCGCGCGGCCTGCAGGGCGGCCAGGAGGGGCTCGACGGACGACTCGTCGAGGGCTTCGTTCGCACGCAGCGCGGCCGTGAGGCTCCGCGCTCGGGCCGGACCCACGCCGTCAATGAGCTGCAGCACTCGAAACCAGGCCAGGTCGTCGGCCGGGTTCTCGACGAGGCGAAGCGCGCACACGAGGTCCTTGACATGCGCGGCCTCCAGGAATCGCAGGCCGCCGTAGAGGACGAAGGGGATGTCGCGCAGCGTGAGCTCGACCTGGAGCACCTGGCTGTGGTGCGTGGTCCGGAACAGCACGGCTTGCTGGCGCAGGGGGAGGCCGGCCTCCTTGCGGTCGAGCACGGCCTCGCACACGGCGATCGCCTGGGCGTGCTCGTCGTGGGCGCTGACCAGCCGAGGCCGGGGCCCGGCACCCCGCTCGGAGCGGAGGTCCTTCGGGTGCCGCTCGGCGGCCTCTGCCATCACGGCGTTGGCGACGGCCAGCACCTCCGGCGTGGAGCGGTGGTTTCGCGTCAGCGTGACGACCTCAGCCCCGAAGCGGGCGGGGAAGTCGAGGATGTTGCGCACGGTGGCCGCCCGGAACCCGTAGATGGCCTGGGCGTCGTCGCCCACAGCGCTGAGGGTGGCCCCGAGCCCGGCCAGCTCGGCGAGAAGGTCGCCCTGGAGGGCGTTCGTGTCCTGCACCTCGTCGACGAGAACGTGGTGCACCTGCTCGGCGATGAGCGGGGCGACGGACGGTGTGCGCAGCAGCGCCCACCACTGCAGGAGGAGGTCGTCGTAGTCGAGCACCCGTTGCTGCTGCTTGCGCTCGACGTAGGCGGCGTAGGTGCGGCCCAGGTCGTCCGCGTCGTCGCGGCACCACGGGTACCAGCGCTCGAGGACCTCGACGAGCGGGCGGCGGGTGTTGACGCAGCGGCTCCACATCGACGCGAGCGCGTCCTTGTCGGAATGGCGCCGCCGCGCCGCCGTGGGGTCGCGCTGCTCGTCGCGCAGCATGGCGAGCAGGTCGCCGGCGTCAGCTTGATCGAGGATGGTGAACGACGGGTCGAGGCCGATCGCCCGGCCGTACCGGCGTAGGAACCGGTTCGCCATGGAGTGGAAGGTGCCGCTCCACGCGGCGGCCGCGATCCGCTGTCCGGTCACGGCCTCGGCGCGGTGGGTGAGCTCCGCGGCGGCGCGCCGGCTGAACGTGAGCAGGAGGACGTGCTCGGGCGCGGTGCCGCGTTCGACGAGGTGAGCCAGGCGCGCGGCCAAGGTGGTCGTCTTGCCCGTGCCGGCGCCAGCGACGATCAGCAGGTGGCCGCCCTCGTGGTGGGCCGCCCGCTCCTGCTCGTCGGTCAGTGGCGGCGGTCCGGTATGGTCGAACATGCGTTCGATCATACCGGACCCGTTCTGTGGACGCTCGCGCTCGGCATGCGACCGCCAGCGTCCACAGAACGAGAAACGCGGGTGGTCAGGCGGTGTCGGTCTTCAGGGCCAGCGAGGCGGAGTTCATGCAGTAGCGCTCGCCTGTGGGGCCGGGGCCGTCGGGGAACACGTGGCCGAGGTGGGCGTCGCAGCGGGCGCAGCGGACCTCGGTGCGGACCATGCCGTGGGTCGAGTCCGTGACCAGCCGCACGGCGTCGCCCGCCAGCGGCTCGGTGAAGCTCGGCCATCCGCTCCCGGAGTCGTACTTCGTGCTCGAGCGGAACAGCTCGGCGTCGCACACGATGCAGCGGTAGACGCCGGCTTCCTTGCTGTTCCAGTAGGCGCCCGTGAACGCTCGCTCGGTGCCACCCTTCTGGGTGACCTCGTACTGCTCGGACGTGAGGCGGGCTCGCAGCTCGTCGTCGGTGGGGAGGTCGGTACGGGGCTCGTCAGGCATGCCCCCATTCTGCCGTGGGCGCGCTCGCGTGACTCGCAGGGCGCCGACGAGGCGCTCGACCACCGGGCGGACTGGCGGTGAGGCGACGTGCTCGATGGCCTCCAGGGTGCAGAACGCGTCGGTGCCGTCGACCCGGCCTTGGAGCGTGATCACGAGGCTGCAGGTGCCTTCGCCGTCGACGCGCACGAGGGCTTCGAGGATGGCGCACGAGCCGTCGACGTAGGTGACGTCCCCGATGCGGTGGCACGCCTCGAGCAGGCGCACGAAGGACTCGTCCGGCGGGGTGTGCAGGTGCACGGTGTCACCGTCGAGCACCTCGGGCGGCTCGTCGAAGGGACCTGGGACCTCGCCGCGGCGGCTCGTCGGCGCCGGAGGGCTCGGCGGCGGCGTCGGCACCGGTCCGCGGTGCAGGTGACCCTCGCGATGGGCCCGCTCGAGGGTCGCGTAGGCCTCCGTGACGAGCGAGGCGCGGTCCGGGTCGCCACCGGCGCGGTCGGGGTGGGCGGTGGCGATCTGGGCCCGGTACGCGACCCGAACCTCAGTCCAGGACGGTGCCAGCCCCAGCCCGAGCATCGAGCGGGCGGCGGCGACCTCCACCTCAGCCCGCCGGCGCCAGGAACGCCGCCATGGCGGCCGCGTAGCGGGACGGGTCGTGGGCGCCGCAGAGCTCGCGGGCGGAGTGCATCGCGAGCTGGGGCGCGCCGATGTCGACGGTGGCCACGCCCAGGGCGGCCGCGGTGATCGGTCCGATGGTCGAGCCGCAGGGCAGGTCGCTGCGGTGGGCGTAGCGCTGCAGCGGCACGCCGGCCTGCTCGCACGCCAGCACGAAGGCGGCCGAGCTGGTGGCGTCGCTCGCGTAGCGGACGTTGCTGTTCACCTTGAGCACGGGCCCGCCGTTGAGCTCGATGAGGTGCCCGGGCTCGTGGCGATCGGGGTAGTTCGGGTGGGTGGCGTGGGCCATGTCCGCGGAGCAGCACACCGACCGGGCGAGGGCCCGCAGGTGCTCTTCGCGATCGCCCCCGAGGCTCCGCACGATGCGCTCGGTGACGGCCGGCAGGAGGGTGGAAGCGGCGCCGCGTGCCGAGGTGGATCCGATCTCCTCGTGATCGAAGAGGACCAGCAGCGGGATCTGCTCGGGAGGGGGCGCACCGTCGTCCGCGACCGCGAGGAGGGCCTCCAGCCCCGCCCACGACGAACAGAGGTTGTCGAGGCGGGGAGCGCTGATCAGCTCGTCATCCACCCCCACGAGCGCGCTGGCGGTGACGTCGTGCAGCATGAGGTCCCACGCGAGGACATCGGCCGGCGCGACCCCGACCTGTCCGGCCACGAAGGCCCTGAAGGCCCCCGGGGTGACGTCCCCGAGGCCCCAGATCGGGCTGAGGTGCTGCTGGGCGTTGAGGAGCAGGCCGTTCGACGTGATCTCGCGGTCGAGGTGGATCGCCAGCTGGGGGACCCGGCAGATCGGTCGACGAGCACGAGCCGCTCCTCCGGACTGCTGGCCCCCCGCACGACGACGCGTCCCGACAGGCCGAGGTCGCGGTCGAGCCAGGAGTTGAGGAGGGCGCCGCCGTAGACCTCCACGGCCAGCTGGCGGCACCCGGCGTGGCCGGCGTCCGGGTGGGGCTTGAGGCGCAGGTTCGGGCTGTCGGTGTGGGCGCCGATGATGCGAAAGCCTCGGTCAGGGGCATGGTGCGGGTCGGTCTTCCAGGCCACGAGGCTCCCGCCCCGGCGCACGAACCGGCGGCCCGGGGCCGGAGGCCACACGTCGGTCTCGGCCAGGGCCGTGAACCCCGCCGCCTCGAGGCGGGCGGCCGCCTCCGCGCAGGCGTGGAACGGCGACGGAGAAGCGTCGATGAAGGTCAGCATCCGGCGGGCGTCCATGGGCCCAGCCTGCCAGGCACGGGCTCAAGGTGGGGACGGGCGGGGCCGATCACCAGCGGGTATGGGCGTGCTCGCCAGGCGCGGGCTAGCGGGAAGGATGCAGATGCTGCGCAGGCTCAACGTGCGGACGCGACTCGTCGCGGTCATCGCGGTGCCGCTCGTGCTCCTGCTCGCCGTCCTCGTCCCCGAGGCGGCGCAACGCCGCGAGCGGGCCAGGGACGCCGATCGAGCCGCGCAGGCGAGCCAGGACGTCGCCCAGGTCGCGGCCGCCACGGATGCCCTCCAGGGCGAGCGCACCCTTTCCGCCGCGGTGCGCGCTGGCGCCGGACCGGAGGTGGCGCGGGCGCTCGACGTCCAGCGCACCATCACGGACGACGCCCTCGACCGAGCCGGCGCCTCCCTCAAGGGCCTGGAGGAGGTCGACCCGGCGGTGGCACCGTCGTCGCGGGCCGCGCGCCACCAGGTCGCCACCCTCCCGCAGCTACGGCGCGACAGCGACACCGCGGCATCGGACGTGCCGTGGATCGACCCGTTCGCTCCGCTCCTCGACTCGCTGCTCGAGGTGCAGGAGTCAGTGGGGGCCGTCACCGCGGAGCTGGGCACGGGTGACCGACTCTCGACCGTCGCGCTCGTCGCCCGCTCCAAGGACGCCGCCGCCGCGCAGGACGCCCAGATGGCCGCCGCCGCGAGCTGGGGCGAGCTGCGGGCCGACCAAGCCACCAGCCTGAGCAACCAGCGCGCCGACGAGGCCGCGTACCGCGCCGCGTACCTCGCCTCCTCGCCGCCGGGGCTCCTCACGCAGCGCCGGAGCGAGATCCTGGAGGGCGCCGCCACCGAGACGGGTCGCGCCGTCGACGCCGTGATCGAGGGCGCCGCGCCGAGCGGCCTCACGACCTGGCTCGACCAGAGCGCCGCCCGTCAGCAGGTGCTGCGGGAGGTCGAGGCAGCGCGCACCGACGAGGCGCTCGCGGTGGTCGGCGCGATCGAGGCGGCCTCCCGACGGTCGAGCACCGGCTACCTCGTCCTGGCGGGATCGGGACTGCTCCTCGCGCTCGGCCTCGCCCTCGCGGCGGCCCGATCCATCACCCGCCCGCTGCGCGAGCTCACGGACGCGGCCGGCTCCTTGGCGACCGACCGGCTGCCCAAGCTGGTCGACGCGCTCCGCCACCCCGTCGAGGACGGCGACCCGGAGATGACGGCCGCCCTCGAGCCGATCGTCGTCAGTGCCGACGACGAGCTCGGCCACCTCGCCCACGCGTTCAACGCCGTGCAGGCGGTGGCGGTCGACGTGGCCGCCGAGCAGGCCACCCTCCTGAAGAAGGGCATCAGCGACCTGTACGTGAACCTGGCCCGGCGCAACCAGGCGCTCATCGACCGGCAGATCCAGCTCCTCGACCAGCTCGAGGCGGAGGAGCAGGACACCGAGGTGCTCCAGCACCTCTACCTCCTCGACCACCTCGCCACCCGCATGCGTCGCAACGCCGAGAGCCTGCTCATCCTGGCCGGGTCGGAGTCCGGTCCCCGCCGCTCCAAGCCGATCGAAGTGGTGGACGTCGTGCGCGCCGCCCTCAGCGAGGTCGAGGACTACGAGCGCATCGTGCTCGGCTCCGTGGCGACCGCGACCCTCCACGGACCCGCGGGGAGCGACGTCGCCCACCTGCTCGCCGAGCTGCTCGAGAACGCCACGCAGTTCTCGCCGCCCGAGAGCCGGGTGCGAGTGGACGGGACGGGATCTGCGGGCGGCTACCAGCTCGTGATCACCGACCGGGGGGTTGGCATACGGTCGGAGCAGCTCGAGGAGCTGAACGCCGTGCTCCACGACCCACCCGTCACCGGGCTGGCGCTCGGACGGGCCCTCGGCTGCCTCGTCGCCGCGCGGCTCGCGGCCCGGCACGGCATCACCGTGCGGCTGCGGGCCGGCGACGGTGAGGGTGTGGCTGCGTACGTGGTCCTGCCGCCCCACCTCTTGGTGGCAGAGCCGGCCGAGCCGCGGCCCACGCCCTTGCCCGGTCCCATCGAGGCGACCGCGGGCGAGGAGTGGCCGATCGACTGGGAGCTCACCGACTCGTCGGCCGCCGCGCTGAGGGGCCCCGGTACGGAGCGACCGGCGGCCCCGGTGCGGCTGAGCGACGCGCTTCCCGCGCGCTCGGAGTTCGATGCGGGCATCCAGGCTCTCCTCGACCGGGAGGGCGAGCCCACCCTGGTGGAGCCGCCGCTGCCCACCCGCGAGCCGGCCGCCGTCGCGGGCGCGGATGCGACGGCGCTTCGTCGCCGTGTTCCGGGGGCGACGGCCGAGGCGCTGCCCGCGCCGCTCGTCGAGCCACCCCTGCGCCGGAACCCTGACGAGGTGCGCGCCCGACTGTCCCGTTACCGCTCCGGCCTCCAGGCCGGCCGGGAGTCCGACGGTCTGGCTGATGAGGAGCGATCATGAGCGAACACACGAGCGAGCTGAGCTTCGAGGCACGGAACCTCAGCTGGTTGCTCAACGGCTTCGTGCGGAAGGTCCCGGGCATCGCCGAGGCCGTCGTCCTGTCCGCCGACGGCCTCCCGATGGCCGTGTCAGAGGATCTGGACCGTGAGTCCGCCGAGCGCTGCGCAGCCGTGGCATCAGGGCTCATCGGGCTGGCGTACGGAGCGGCGGGCCGCTTCGGCGGTGGCCGGGTCAACGAGGTCATCGTGGAGATGGAGCACGCCTTCCTCTTCGTGACGGGCATCAGCGACGGCTCCGCCCTCGCGGCCGTCGCCGACGCAAGCTGCGACATTGGGCTGGTCGGCTACGAGATGGCCGTGTTCGTCGAGCGGGCGGGCTCCGTGCTCACGCCCGAGCTGCGGGCCGAGCTGCAGGGGGCGCTGCTGCGGTGAGCGCTCGCGACCTCTCCGTCAGCCAGGACGACGACGGCCCGTCCCTCGTCCGGCCATACGCCCTCGTGCAGGGGCGCACCCGCGCGGGTGCGGCACCGCCGATCCCGGTGGAGGCCATCGTGGTGACGGAGCTCCACGCGAACCGCTCGGACCTCGTGCTGGAGCGGGCCGCCATCGCCCGGCTCTGCGAGCGGCCGCACAGCATCGCCGAGGTGTCCGCCCTCCTCCGGGTGCCGGTGGGCGTGATCCGCGTGCTCGTCGGCGACCTGACCGCCGAGCGGTTCGTCCACGTGAACCTGCCCCTGGACCCGCACGCCGACGGGGCCGTCGATCGTGTGCTCCTCGAGCGCGTCCTCGCTGGCTTGGAAGCGCTGTGAGCGACCGATGACCTGGCTCGGCGTGCCGGATCCGTTCGACGAGCGTGCGGGGGCACTCCCCGTGAAGCTGGTGGTGTGCGGCGGTTACGGCGCGGGCAAGACCACCTTCGTGGGGGCCATCTCCGAGATCGTGCCGATCACGACGGAGGCGCCGATCACCGAGGTGTCCATCGGCACGGACGAGGGCGCGGTCGGCACCAAGGTGGCGACCACGGTCGCGCTCGACTTCGGCCGCATCTCGCTTGACTCGGGCCTGGTCCTCTACCTGTTCGGCACCCCCGGGCAGAGCCGCTTCCGATTCGCCTGGGACGAGGTCGCCAAGGGCGCCATCGGCGCCGTGATCCTCGTGGACAGCCGCCGGATCGACGATGCCTTCCCGTCCGTCGACTTCTGCGAGGCGCGGCGAATCCCATTTGCCATCGCCGTCAACCGCTTCGATGGCCTGTTGGCCCACGAGCTCACCGCCGTGCGCGAGGCGCTGGTCCTCGACGAGAACATCCCTGTGCTGGGGATCGACGCCCGGTCCCGCGCCGACGCCAAGGGCACCCTCATCGCCCTCGTTCTGCACGCGTTGCGGTCGACGACGTAGCCGCGGTCAGGATGGCGGGCGTGCTGCCCGTCGTCATCCTCCATTGGAACCGCCCTGAGCGCTGCCTCGGCACGGTGGCCCGGTTCCTCGCGCAGGAGGTGACGGGTGGCGTGCGCGTCGTGGTCGTCGACAACGGCTCCGCACCTGAGGCGCTCGCCACCGTGCGGGGCGGCCTCCCGCCCGACGTGCCGCTCGTGGTGCTGCCGCGCAACCGCGGGTTCGGGCCGGGGGCCAACGCCGGGTTCCGGCACGTGCTCGGTCACCCGCAACCCGACGACGGTGACTGGGTGGGCCTGGCCCCGCACGACGCCGAGCCGGCCGCGGACTGCCTCGCCCGCATGCTCGCCGCGGCGGAAGCGCGGCCGCGGGCCGGGCTGGCGTGCGCCGACTTCGGCGACGGGGCCACGCCGATCGTCGACCCGTACTTCGGGGGCATCCTCGCCCCGGCGACGGTGGACGAGGGATGGGAGCCGGCCGGTCACCCCCACGGCACGCTGATGCTGGCCCGCCGGACCGTGCTGGAGGAGGTCGGGTTGTTCGACGAGCGCTACTTCGCGTACTGCGAGGAGGCGGACCTCGCGCTGCGGGCCAAAGCGGTGGGGTGGGAGACGGGTCTGATCCGCGGCGCCATCGTCGTGAACCCGGACCTCGGCACCAACGTCGCGGTCATCGACTACCTGCAGCTCCGGAACACGCTGCTGCTCGTGCGCGAGCACTCCGGTCGCTACCACGCCTCGATCAGGTGGATCCTTGCGCTCGGCCAGCTCGGGGCGGGCCTGGCCTTCCCCGCGCGGCGAGGTCCGTACTGGGACCCACGCGCACGCGCGCGCGCCCTGATCGACTACCCGCGCGGCCGCTACGGCGCCCCGCCCCTCGCGATCCAGGATCGCTGACCGTCAGATCTGCCCGTCCTCCGCAGCGGCGACCTCGTGGCGCACCCGGGTGAGGTACCACGCGCAGAGCACCATGCCGCCGATCACCGTGAGGGTGCCGAGCATGATCGCCGCCATCCACGCGACCTGGCGCCGCCCGGCCAGCGCCCACGCCCATTGCGGACGGCGAGCCGCGTCGAGGAGCGCCCACAGGCTGAGCCCGAGCGGGACCGCCGCCCCGATGGCCAGCACCAGCGCGACAGCGAGGTCGGACAGGTCCACCGCACGGTTCTACCGCCCGGCCGGACCGCTACGGTCACGGCCAATGCCGCGCCTCTCCACGCTCAGCCGCTCGATCGCGGGCCAGGTCGCCATCGTGACCGGTGCCGCGAGCGGCATGGGCCGGGCGACCGCGCACCTGCTGGCCGACGAGGGCGCCGCGGTCGCGGTGCTCGACCGCACGCCCCGGGGGGCCGAGGTCGTCGCGCGGGAGATCGTCGGCAACGGCGGCCGGGCCGTCGCCATCGACGTCGACCTCGCCGATGCGCACGCCACCGACGCCGCGATCGCGAGCGCACGCGACGCGCTCGGGCCGATCGACCTTCTCGTGAACAACGCCGGGTTGAGCCTGCCGGTCGCGATCGACAGCGACGGGTTCGACGTGGCGTGGGCCGCGACGCTGGCGGTGAACCTCACCGCCTACACCCGCACGATCCGTGCGTGCCTCGCCGACCTGAGGCGCGACGGCGCCGGGCGCATCGTGAACGTGGCCTCGACGGAGGGCCTCGGGGCGACCGCGGCCATGTCGCCCTACACGGCATCGAAGCACGGGGTGGTGGGCCTGACGCGGTCGCTCGCGGTGGAGCTCGGTCCCACCGGGGTGACCGTCAACTGCATCTGCCCGGGGCCGATTCGCACGGGCATGACCGAGCTGATCCCAGAGGAGGCGAAGGTGAAGTTCGCTCGCCGCCGCGTGCCGATGCGCCGCTACGGCGCTCCCGAGGAGGTCGCGCAGATCACGCTGTCGCTGCTGCTCCCGGCGGCGTCGTTCATCACCGGCGCGGTCGTCCCGGTCGACGGCGGGCTCACGGTGCAGAACACATGACGGTGCGCATCGGCTTCCTCGGCGGCGGGCTGATCGCCACGTACCACGGCAAGAGCCTCCGGCGCTCGGGCGCCGATGCCGTCATCGCGGCTGTGCACGACATCGATCTGGAGCGCACGGCGGCGTTTGCCCGTGCCTCGGGCGCCGAGCCGATGGCGAGCGAGGAGGCGGTGCTCGACGCCGTCGACGCGGTGTACGTGTGCACGTGGACGAGCGAGCACCCGCGCCTGGTCGCGGCGATCGTCCAGCGTGGGCTGCCGGTGTTCTGCGAGAAGCCGCTGGCCACCACCCTGCACGGGGCGCGGGCGATGGCCGAGGGCGTCGCCGCGGCGGGCGTCGTCAACCAGGTGGGCTTGGTCCTGCGGAGCAGCCCGGCCTTCCTCGAGCTCCAGCACCAGATCGGGGACCCCCGCAGCGGCCGGGTGCAGGCGGCGGTGCTGCGCGACGACCAGTTCCTGCCCGTGCAGGGGATGTACGGGTCCACCTGGCGGGCGGACCCCGACAAGGCCGGCGCCGGAACGATGCTCGAGCACTCCATCCACGACGTCGACGCACTCGAGTGGCTCCTCGGTCCGACCGTGTCTGTGAGCGCGCGGTCGAGCACCTTCCACGGGAACCCGGGCATCGAGGACACCGTGGTGGTGGGGATGGAGGTGGCCGGCGGCGCCCAGGTGAGCCTCACGAGCGTGTGGCACCAGCTCCTCGACCGCCCGAGCCTGCGGCGCCTCGAGGTGATCTGCGAGCACGCCTTCTTCACCCTCGAGCACGACGTGGTCGGGCCGGTGACGTGGACGCGCCCGGGTGAGCAGGGCTCGATCGAGGGAGACGACCTCTTCGCCGCCGTAGCCGAGCGCCACGGCGGGCACGGCCCGAACCAGGACCGCGGGTTCGTCGAGGCGGTGGCCTCGGGCGTCCCCGGTCCCCACCCGGACCTGCAGACGGCTCTGCGCGCCCACGTCGTGGTCGACGGGATCTACCGCTCCGCGGCGGCGGACGGCGCCCCCGTGAACGTCACCCCGTCCGTCTGAGGTTCATCCGGTCATCGCGGCACTTCGGTAGACATGGGTCGGGCGATCGGGTCGCTCGCAGCCTTGTACCGATGGTCCTCGAGTTCGCCGGCGAGCTGTTGTTCTGGAGGGGCCCGGCGCCGTACCACTTCATCACCGTTCCCGAGGAGCCGTCGGCGGCGCTGGAGTCCGCGTCCCCGACGGTGTCGTACGGCTGGGGCTGCATCCCCGTCACGGCACGCATCGGCGGCACCACGTGGAAGACGTCGTCCTTCCCGAAGGACGATCTCTATCTCGTGCCCGTGAAGGCTGCAGTGCGGAAGGCGGAAGGTCTCGAGCTCGGGGACGTGGCTACGGTCCGGCTCGACGTCGCGATGTGAGTCTCGGGAATCCACTGTCGACGCCGTTGGTCACCCGGCGCATCACCCAAGGAGGCGCAGCATGGGCAAGGTCCTCAGCCACATGGCGATGTCGCTGGACGGCTTCATCGCCAACCCCTTCGACGACCCCGGGGAGCTCCACGAGTGGTACTGGTCCGGAGGGGTCACCGTGCCGAGCCTCCGGGAGGACATGAGCTTCGAGACCGACGAGGTCAGCGCGGGGATGCTCCGGGATCTGCTCGAGCACGCCGGAGTGATCGTCTCCGGTCGACGCCTGTTCGACCTCACCAACGGCTGGGACGATCGCCATCCGGCCGCCCCGGCGGTCGTGGTCGTGACCCACCATCCACCTGACGACCCGGCCGAGCGGTGGCGGAACACGACCTTCGTGGACGGCGTGGAGGCCGCGGTGGCCGCGGCGCAGGTGGTCGCGGGAGACAAGGACGTCATCATCGCCAGCCCCTCCATCGTCAACCAGGCGCTCGAGCTGGGCTTGGTGGATGAGGTGTGCGTGAGCCTTGTACCGGTGCTGTTCGGCGAGGGGATCCCCTACTTCACCAAGCTCGCCCTCGGACACCTGCTCCTCGAGGACCCCGTCGTGGTGCATGGACACCGCGCGCTCCATCTCCGGTACGCGGTCCGCCGCTGACCACCCGGTGTGTGCGCGGCACTCCGACTGGCAGGAATGGGACCGTCGGTGGCGTTGGCGTTCCAGCGACAGGGACGCCCCGTGTCGCTGGGACGCCAACGCGATCACCGTTGGGCGTTCCGGAGCTCCGAGCGCATCCAACGACCGGTGGACTCGGGCATCCGGCCGAACACGTAGGCGGCCGGGGCAGTACGTCGGACCCGACCCCTTTGGATCTCCCATCGGAGGGCGTCGCTGATCGTCTTGCTCGCTCGCCCTGGCACGTCGACATCGAGACGTCGGTGCGCCTCGACGAACTCAGCAACGGTCATCGGCCGGCGAACCTCCTGGAGCAAGAGCGTGAGCCGGTACCGAAAGAGACGACCGTCAAGCCGAGCAACTCGTGAAGTCATCGCCCAATGGTCGCAGCCCCCTGTGACACAGAGCGGCAGATATGGCGC
>Ga0247727_10002496_pt1 | contig 42008 bp, 43 predicted proteins | sample WisWelCaveWW1625_FD_202498 | JGI IMG/M metagenome (GOLD analysis project Ga0247727, IMG submission 202498) | Biofilm microbial communities from Wishing Well Cave, Virginia, United States - WW16-25 | ecosystem: Environmental > Aquatic > Deep subsurface > Groundwater > Cave microbial mat | place...
CATCAACCGAAAACGTCTCCTCGCTGCCTGTGACAATCACTTCCTCGCTACCGTCCTATTTAAAATTTAGATGCGATTGCCCTGGGCTTTCGCGTCGTTCCCCTAAAGGAAAACAAAACCAGGAGCGCGCAAAAAGCCGCTCCTGGTTTTGAGACTAGCCAACCTACTCGATAAGGTGTTACTTCAACGCCATATCGTCGTAATAGGCGGTGCCGTCACCCGAGGGGTCACCCGCCGGCGCCCAGACAGTGATGCTGAGGCGATAGGCTTTTGTTCCCGTGGGAGTCGGCTTTAAGTCGACACTTCGGGAGACCCAATCGGTCTGACCGCTCACACCCGCGCTTGCGCGCTCTCCGATCTTTATGCCATTCACATCCAAGAATTCAACGAGCAATCCGGCCGAAGCCTGGCTGCCAGCCACGAATACCGTCTTGATATACCCCGTGAACTTAGGATTCGCCGACACAAAGAGCGGTGCTGTGATGGTCTGGTGAAGCTGGCTCCAATAGTCTTGGCCAGGCACTACACCCACCTGCTTAGCTGCGGCATAAGTACCCGTGCGCACAATGTCTGTGCTCAAGGACGCCGGAAAACCATAGAGATCGATCCAGTCATGCAGCCCGTTTTCGAAGCCTTTGTTCAGCAAGATCTTGGGCCCCTTCAAAGGACGAACTTCTTTAACCAAGTCAAGGGTATCTACATACATCTGACCAGTAAGAGAAGCCTGATCATCCTGCGCAGCCCAGAGGAATACGCTTAAGCGAACTTTATCCGTATTTGCCGGCGCAGCAGTCGAAACGAGGTCGACATAGCGCCAATCGGTCGTTCCACCGATCTGAGCCGAGTTGATGGCGGCACCGATAATATTGCCGTTAACATCCAAGAACTGGATCATGATCCCAGCTTTGGCCGTTGCGATGGGCGCAAAGGTGGTCTTTAAATAGGCTGAAGCGTAAACAGGGTCTCCCGCGTTCACGCTTTCCTCTTCTTGAATGAGCTGGCTCCAGTAATCCTGGCCGGTTACAGTTTGTACAAGCATGGTGGCGGACCAGCTGGTGCCACCCTGTCCGGGAGTTGCTATATCTGTATTTCCGAATAGCTCTGTCCAAGACTCCAAGTTACCTAAGTCAAATCCTGGATTCTCAAGTAAATTCGCTTCGGCGGTAGCTGCGCCTGAACCGAAAACTACTAGCAGACTTAAAGCAAGTACCGTTCGCCAGTTTCTGTGCTGCATCTTATGCTCCCCTTCCGTTTTTGAGGCGGTACTCATGACCGCCTCGCCCTTTGCTGCGATAAACTCTTTAAATATTGATTGCTTAACCGATAAAGCGCTTGCTTGTGGTGATATTTTTTGTGAAAGTCAAGATTATCAAGGAAGACTATGCTGGCAAAAAGACTATCTTCTTAAGTTATGGGCGACTGCTTAGTAGTAAGATACCTGGTAATTCATACTTTTTCAATACCATATTAAAATAATTTTGATTAGGTACGGCTACCCTGCCCTGTCATGCCCCGGAAAAGGCTCGCGCAAGAGACGCCTGGCAGGCGCATCGCACCAGCGCGCAAAATCATCCGGAATGGGAGCGTCAAGCGTAACCCACTTGTTGCTTGTGGGGTGGCGGAACGATAGACGATAAGCGTGCAGCAGCTGCCGCTCCACCTCTAATACCTGCCAGAAAGAAGCCGGGTGCGCGCTGTAAATCACGTCACCCAGCACCGGATACCCCATGTGGGCCATATGAACGCGAATTTGATGCGTTCGGCCCGTATCCAGCTTCAGCGCCAGCAACGTGCAGGCAAGCCGCCCATCGCGCGAAGCGTGCAAGCCTGCCTGCTCGGGCATGTCGATATGGTTTCGCGCAATCACGCGATAATGCGTCACCGCGCGACGGCCGTCTAAATGCCGAACCGTCATGACCTTGCGGTTGGTCGCGTGGCGGCCGATCGACGCCTCTACGGTTCCCGAGTCCATGGGCAGATGCCCTTGGACGACGCACAAATACTCGCGATGAATCGTGCGGGCCTTCATCTGCCGGGATAAAAGCAGCAGCGCTTGATCGGTTTTCGCGATCATCAAGAGACCCGACGTATCTTTGTCCAAGCGATGAACGATCCCAGCCCTGGGCAGCGTTTGAGCATCCGGCGCCGGCTGCTGTAAATGCCAGAGAACCGCATTGACCAACGTGCCGTCCCAATGGCCGGGGGCAGGATGCGTCACAAGGCCCGCGGGCTTGTTCACAACGAGCACGTCGGCGTCTTCATGAACGACATCCAGCTGAATATTTTGAGGAATCAGCTCGATAGCCGAAGGCTTGGCCGGCAGCTGATCAACCGTGACCGCCACGGCATCGGCAAGGCGCAGCTTATAATGAACCTTGACCGCTTCGCTGTTGACCGTCACAGCACCCGAACGAATAAGATGCTGAATGGTCGTGCGGGAAACAATATCCGGCAGGCGCCGCGAAAGGAATTGGTCCAAACGAATGCCGCGCTCTGCCGGGCCGATGGCAAACGCGTAATCGCGCGGCATCGCCTTAGTGCGCGCGCGTAAGACGCCGGCGAACGGCCAACCAAATGCCGACGGCAAAGAGAAAAAGGCTGATTCCCTGCTGCAGCGTGAGTCCGAACAGCCAAACGGTTTGATCGCCTCGGAGGAATTCCAAAAAAAACCGAATGGCCGCATAAACAAGCAGGTATATGCCGAAGATAGATCCATCTGAGCGCTTTCGCGTCTTCAGTTGCCACGCAACCAAACCTACAGCCAACAGACCCAGCGCTGCGGCCTCGATCAATTGGATAGGAAGCACGCGAGGCGTCGCAAGCGGGCTTTGGACCGCCCACCACGCCTCAGAAGGACGGCCATGACAGCAGCCGTTAAAGAAACAGCCTACCCGTCCAACGGCGTGCCCCAAAGCAATAAAAGGCGCCAGCTGGTCGGCCGACCGCGCGACGGGTATTCGGTTCGCCTTAAGGTAACTCCATGCTGCCAGCACGCCGCCGAAGAAGCCGCCGTACCAGATGAGCCCCCCGTGCCAGATGGCGAACAGCTCGAGCGGGTTCGCCAAGAACACCGGCCAATTCAGCAAAACAAAAAACCCCCTCGCCCCCACAACGCCGCCTAACATGGCCCAGGAGATCAAATCGACAATGGCGCTGCCGCAAAGCGGGGCGCAATCAATCGGCAAACGCTTGGAAAGCGCGATCGCCGCCCAAGTCGAAAGGACAAAGGACAAAACCAGCATCGCCCCATAGGTATAAATCGTAATCGGCCCCAGTTGGAGCAGGACGGGTTGCATGTCAGGTGGACGCCTCGTCGCGCGTGCGAAAGCTGCGCCATAAGAGCACCGCTACCCCGATGGTCAGCGCCGAATCAGCGATGTTAAAGACAGGCCAAATGCGGAAATCCAAAAAATCGATGACGTAACCAAACCGCGCGCGATCGATTAAGTTGCCGATAGCTCCAGAAAAAATGAGGGCCGCAGACCAATCGAGCTCGCCGCGGCTGGAGGATCGATGAAGCGAAAGCCCCATCCACAAGATGATGAGCGCCGCAAAGACAAGAAATACCCATTGCTGCCCTTTGAGAAGCCCGAACGCGGCGCCCGTATTCTGAACGTAGGTGAGATGAAAGATACCGGTAAAAATAGGGTTGGATTCGCCCGGCTGAAATAAGCGTTGGATAGTGACCTTGCTCAGCTGGTCTAAAACCAGCACAAAGCTGGATAAGGCGATGGAAAACCCCCGCGCGCGGCGGGAAGACATGAAAGTTTGCCGGCGCGTTAGCGCCGATCCTTCTGCTCCTTGAGGCGCTGGCAGTCGACGCAATGCGTCGCGTGCGGCACCGCTTTGAGGCGGCTCATCGCGATAGCTTTCTCGCATTGCTGACATACGCCGTAGGTGCCATCCTCGAGGCGCCTAAGCGCATCGTCGATCTGGTAGATGACCGCCTGCTCGCTTGATGCCACGTTCATGGAAAGCTCGCGCTCATGCGAATCGGTCGCCATATCCGCCATGTGCACGGCATAACCGGAAAGATCACCGGAAGCATCGCGCGGGCTCTTGGCCGCATCCTGGGTAAGCGACTTAAATTCGCTGACTACTCTCTCGCGCTCAGTCAACAAAAACCGCCTACACTGCTTCAACTGCTCTTTAGTCAGCGGCATCACACACTCACGCGTTGGTTTTTAAACCCGCTCTACACTCAAATCCGCGACCACACGGCGGCAACGGTCGCATAACCCAGGGTGTTGCGCATCAAGCCCGACGCTTGTCAGGTACTTCCAGCAACGCTCGCACTTAGCTCCGGGCGCGCGCGCAACACGCACAGCCGCAAGCCCTGCGACTTCAGTAACAGCCTCTTCGCCTGGCGCCGCATCGCTCACGAGAACTTGCGATACGACAAACGTCTCGGCCAAAACAGCGCCGGCGGCTCGAACAGCCTGCGCTAATCGCGTATCGCGCACGACAAGTGTAACCGAAGCCTCAAGCGGGCTGCCGATCACTTGCTTAAGACGCTGCTCTTCAAGCGCCTTCATCACCACGCTTCGGATAGGCACCAGCTCCGACCAGCGCGCCAGCTCCTCGTCGAGCCCATCGATCGGTGTAAGCGCAGCAGGCCAATCGCTCATATGAACCGAAGGCTCGCTTACCCAACCGGCTTGGCGCATTGCCTGCCAGACTTCATCCGCCGTGAAGGCCAAAATAGGCGACGCGGCTTTCACGAGGAGGTGCAGTATAGCATACATGGCAGTTTGTGCACAGCGCCGGCTCGTCGAAGAAACAGCGTCGGTGTAAAGGCGGTCCTTCACAGCATCCAAATAAAATGCCGATAAATCCGAGACGCAAAACTGGTAAATCGCTCTAGCCGCCTCGTGGAACTGGTAGGCGTCGTAGCTGCGCGTGACGGCCTTGTGCAGGTCGGTCGCTTTGGCCAGAATCCAGCGGTCAAGGGACAACTCTTTGCCCGGCCAAACGGTATCGCGGCCTGGTTGATAATCAGCGAGATTGGCCAGCAGGTAGCGAAACGTGTTGCGGATCTTGCGATACGATTCGGCGGCCTGGCCTAGGATCTCATCGGAAATGCGCACGTCTTCACGATAATCGGACGTCGCAACCCACAGGCGAAGGATATCCGCGCCGTAGCGCTGCATCACATCCTGCGGCGCCACGACGTTGCCCAGACTCTTGGACATCTTGCGCCCGGCGCCGTCCATGACAAAACCATGGGTAAGGACAGCCCTGTATGGCGCTTGATCGTGGAGCGCCACCGATGTCATCAGCGATACCTGAAACCAGCCGCGATGCTGGTCGGACCCTTCCAGATACAAATCGGCGGGCGAGGCAAGATCCTTCCAAACGCCGGAGCGCAGCACCGCTTCATGGCTGACGCCGGAATCAAACCACACGTCGAGAATATCGGTGTCTTTCCTTAATTCATTTTCGCCGCACTGGCCGCACCGCGCATCGGGCGCAAGCGAAAGTGGCTCTTCCCCAAACCAAGCTTCAAGGCCACGCTCAGACAGCGAGCGCTCGATCGCTTCGATGACGGCGACATCCAATAGCGGCTGATCGCATCGCTTGCAGTGCAGCACAGGAATCGGGCTTCCCCAGTAGCGCTGGCGCGACAAGCACCAGTCCGGCCGCGCCTCGAGCATGCCCGAGATACGCGACAATCCAACCGATGGCACCCAATTCACTTTTTGCGCGCTTGTCTTGAGGCGGCCGCGCAGCGCCTTGTGCTCAACGCTTAAAAACCATTGGGGCGTAGCGCGAAAAATAACCGGCCGCTTGCAGCGCCAGCAATGCGGATACGAATGCGCAACCTTTTCATCGGCAAGCAATAAGCCCCGTGCGCGCAGATCCTCGACAATTTTCGGATTCGCGTCCCAAACCGTTTGGCCCACCCAACTGCCTGCCTCAGAGGTATAGCGACCCTGGTGATCGACGGGCGAAAAAACTTCAAGCTTTTCGCGCTGCCCAACTTGGTAGTCTTCAAGACCATGCCCAGGCGCGATATGCACGATGCCGGTTCCTTGATCGAGCGTGACGAGCCCCTCGTCGCAAACGCCAACGGAGTCCGCGCGGCCAAATGGATGTCGGCAATACAACTGACGTTGTCCACCAAGGGTTGTTCCGGCTAATTTGCTTCCAGAAACTCCTGGGGACTTGCCGATAAGAGAAGCGCCCAGTTTGTGAACTACCGTCTCTAAAAGCTGCTCGGCGACGATGAGTTTCTTTTCGTTGCCATCAGGCATGCGCAGTTTCGCCACTACATAGGAGTGGTGTGGATGGAAACACAGCGCCACATTCGCCGGCAGCGTCCAAGGTGTCGTGGTCCATACGGCAACCGCAGCACCTTTCCAATCTTCTTCATCATAAACAAAGCCCGTTGGCGGCTTGGCTAAAGGAAAAGCCACGAAGATCGCGGTATCGGTGCGGTCTTCGTATTCGACCTCGGCTTCGGCAAGGGCGGTCTCGCAGGTGGTGCACCAGTAAACCGGCTTTTTTCCGCGATAAATGTAACCATCGCGAACCAACTCTTTGAACGTACGCAGAATCGAAAGGCCGTACTCGCGCGACATCGTCAGGTACGGGTGTTCCCAATCGCCCATCACGCCGAGCCGCTTGAACTGCTCGCGCTGCAAACCGACATACTTCTGCGCGTATTCGGCGGCCAATTTGCGAAAATCCTGCTGGCGGATCGTCGCTTTATTGAGCTTTCGGTCTTTAAAGAGCTGGTGCTCGATGGGCATGCCGTGGCAATCCCAACCGGGAACATAAGGCGCGTCGAAACCTTGCAGCGTTTTATATCGGACGATGATGTCTTTGAGAATCTTGTTGAGCGCGTGTCCAATGTGAATATCGCCATTGGCGTAAGGCGGGCCGTCGTGCAGGATGAAGCGCTTGCCGCTCTTGGCGCGCGTTTTGCGCATCAGCCCGTACAGGTCTTGCTCAGCCCAATGCTTGAGCATCTCGGGCTCTCGCTTGGGCAGCTCCGCCTTCATCGGAAAAGCGGTCTTAGGCAAATTGAGTGTGTGCTTATAATCCATGCTTGAGCCAATTGGCTTAGGGGACCGCCCTCAGAAGACCAAAAATAAGCGACTCCACAAGCCGCGGAATCATTCCCAGAATGATGATGAGCAAGATCGGGGAGAGGTCTAAAGGCCCGACGCGCAAAGGCAAACGCTCAAACGGCGACAGAATGACGTCTGTGGTTTGAAAGATAATCCGCACCAATTCGTTGCCGTGCGTCAACGGATGCACACCCGCATATGAGAGCACAATGCGGATGATCAGCATCCAATAAAGGACCATGCACACGACGCTGACGAAAGAAACAAACCCTTGCGCCAGAATGGATAGAAAGTCCATCGTTTAGATACCCTCTTAGCTCCTGAGCTGCTTTGAGCGATCAGCCGCCGCGCGCAGCGCATCGACAAAATGTTTTTGGACGCTTTCCCGCGCCAGCACCGCTAACGCGGCTTCGGTGGTTCCCCCCTTAGAAGCCACGTGCGCAATGAGCTCATCGGGCGTCGCCTTCTCCTGCGCCAACAGTCGAACACTTCCTTCTAGCGTGGAACGCACGGCGCGCTGCGCCACCTTTTCAGGCAGTCCGAGCGCCTGGGCCGCTTCCTGCCAAGCGCGCACAAGATAAAAAACGTACGCCGGTCCGGATCCGCTGACGGCGGTGACGGCATCAAACAACCGCTCATCGAGAACAACCGTTTCACCGACCACGCCAAAGAGCGCCTGCGCCATGCGGCGATGCGCGGGGGTTGCTTTTCTTCCCGAGGCGATGGCTGAAAAACCCGCGCCAATCGTCGCCGGCAAGTTCGGCATCACGCGAATCAAAGCGCGCGCGCCCAGCCGCGAAGCCAGCCATTGCAAAGTGATTCCGGCCGCGATCGATATCACCAACTGCTTGGAGCTAAGCAGCGGACGCAATTCGGCCGCCACCTGCGCCATCTGCTGCGGCTTTACCGCTAACAAGACAACCGTAGCGTCTTTTACCCCAGGGCCGAGCGCATCTGTTACACGGATGCCGAAACGCCGCGATACGTGCGCGCGCATTTCGGATGACGCCTCCACGCCGACGATATGCCGTTTCGGCACGCCGCTTGCGAGCAGGCCTTTGAGAATGGCCTGCCCCATTTTGCCGGTGCCGATGATCGTCAGGCGCAAAGCGCGCAATGCCTTCGGCTGTTGGGAACGGGAAAGGGTTTTAGCCATGAGCCTATTCTCTGGGTCCAAACAGAGCGCTTCCAATGCGCACGAAATCCGCTCCCTCTTCGATCGCCACTTCAAAATCATCCGACATGCCCATCGAAAGCTTCAAATCCTGCAGAGGCCACCCACCAAGAGCGCCCGCAACCTGGCGCCGCAAATCCGCAAGCGCTCGGAAACACGGACGAGCGTTCTCAGGATCAACGCTATAGGGAGCAATCGTCATCAACCCCGCTAATTTCAGGTGCGGCGATTCAACAATCCGTTGCGCCAACTGTTTTGCTGCTGCAGACGCGCAACCGAATTTACTCGCCTCGCCCGACACGTTCACTTGAACAAAAACAGGTAGTTGATCGACACTAGCTGCCGACTGTGTCGTCGATAGCGCTCCTGTTTCCTTGCGCGCGGCGCAGGCTTCATTCAAGTCTTGCGCGAGGGGCTCGGAATCCACGCAGTGCAAAACGTCAAAAAGCTCGACCGCTTGCTTAACCTTATTGCGTTGAAGATGCCCGATAAGGTGCCAGCGGACAGCCGTAGCGTCTTTCTCCAATTCGCGCCGCTTATCGCGCATCTCTTGGACGCGGCTTTCACCCAAATCCTGCATACCCAGCGCGATCGCTTCACGGATTTGCGCCGGCGGCAGCGTCTTAGTAACACCAATGAGGGTAACTGAGCCCGTTGGCCTTGCGCTACGCGCACACGCTTGCGCCAGGCGACGCCGCACGGCCTCATAACGTTCGCTTAACATGGATGAAGCCGTTGCAAGGGGCTACTGTAACACAGGCGCCCGCTCAAAAGTACTCGGCCAGAACGGCCTTGGTGCGGGAAAGGACACGGTTTAAAAGACGAGGGTTGCTTTGGCTAGAGCCTGTGCGCGAAGCCGTGGCTAGCTCTAAGCGCCCGAGCGCGGTGCTTAAGCCCACCTGACGAGCCAACTCGCCAAAACGGTGCGCGCGCGGGTGACGGCCCAGCGTCGTTGGGATGCAGGTCGTACGCTCAAGCCACTCCACAAAACCATCTACTAGGCCCGCACGGCCGCACACAATGGCCGCATCCGGTTTGGGCTGGCGCTCCAAAAGCCGGGTAATCGGCTGTTCGAGTTTTTCCCATTCGCCGCGAATCAGCGCAGCCGCTTCCGGTTTGGAACAGGCGGCGCCTTCTAAACTCCAAGCAAGCGCCTGCTCAAGCGTCACCTGGCAATTGCGCGCAATGGTGTGCGCCAGTGTCGTACCGCCCCGCCCCACTACGGTAGCCGCCTGAAGCGAACCATCGACAACGAGCCCGATATCGGTCGTCAGCCCGCCCACATCAATGACCAGGATACGTTTTCTCAAAGCACCTATATCCACCACGCCGGCGAAAGCCGAACGCAACGAGTACGCGATATCTTCCATCTCAAGGCCGCAAACTTCCAGCGCTTGGGCAAGCATGCGGCGCACGGATAGCGGCATGGTCAAAATATGAAATTGTCCCAACAATCGGGTAGCGGGAAGGCCACGCGGATCGCGAACCATTTCAAAACCATTGCCGCAGCAACCGAGCTGCTCGACCAAAAGCGCTTCGCGGTCAACCGCAAGCGCCTGATGCAGCGCGGCCGCCTGTAGGCGCTCCAAATCCTGGGTGCGAACGGCCATCGGCTCATCCGCAAGCGCGATACTCACCTGTACGCGCTCGCTCTGCAACTGCGCGTGCGTGAAAACCACATGCGCACGGCTGATCTCGGCTGAAACACCCGTTGACTCGATGGCCTGATCAATAACGCCGGCAAGCTCGACAGGATCCGGCCACTGGGTTTCGTTCAGCGTCGGAAACGCGACCAAGCTCGTGCCGAGCAATTCAAAGCCCGGTGTACGGGCGTTGGGAAGGCCGATAGCGCAGGCCACTTTGGTAGCGCCGACATCCAACACAACAATCGGGTGCACGTTCATGTGCGCGGCGCCACGACCGGATCCTGGAAGCGCACATCGATATATTTCACCGTCAAACGCTCCTCTTGGACAGCGCGCAAAGCGGTCCTAAGACGTTCCAGATGCGACGAGAGTTCATCTTCTGCTCCGCAACGCACTTCCGTTTCCCCATCGAGCATCAACCGTATGCCGGCGGGGTCCGATACGTCGACCGCTTCTAGTTTCCGCGCGGTAAGCACCGGTGAAGACTGCACCCGCTTCATAACCCGAAGCGCTAACTGCAAGCCCTCATCCGGTGAAGCAGCGCCGACTTTTAGGGATGCTCGCCCTACGCGAACGCCCAATACACGCACAAGGCCAGGCGTATCGGGACTCACTAATTCGGGAAGCAGCACGCCTTCCCCATCGATGCGATACCATCGGTCCAATTTAATTTGCGCAACCGCGCGACGCGGAATCACCTGAATCTCGATGATGTTGGGCAGCTTGCGGACAACACGGACATCTTTAAGCCAGGGTTGCTGGGCTCTGAGCTCATGCGCGATGTCCGGAAGATGCAAAGCCCAAATGTTGCGCCCGAGCAGCGGCTCTTTGAGTTTGAAAACCGGCTCAGACGGCATGCGCACATCGACGACGCGAAAGGCGTCCGCGCGATGGGTGAAATCCCAAATACCCCAAGCCATCGCCGACACGACGAAAGTGATCAGAAGCGGCTGGGGGCGATCCCAAACCCAAAGAAACGTCGACCGGATGAGTCGCCACATCCAAGGAATGAGCCCGATTCCGGGCCGTATGCGCGCGCGTGAACGTCTTCGTCCGAAAGCCATCGTGTCGTTGCGTCTTCCTCTATGCGCCCTTAGCCGCGGAAACGGCCGCAGGCCGGCGCGCCTTAAGCGCCATCTCAACGATTTGCCGGCAAAGCATCGGATAGGAAATTCCGACACAAAGAGCGGCTTTGGGCAAAAGGCTGGTTGGCGTAAAACCAGGAATCGTGTTCACCTCAAGGACAAAACAGCGGCCGGCCGCGTCCAGAATAAGATCCGTGCGCGATAGATGGCGGCAGCCAAGCGCTTGATGCGCGCGCCAGCCCACCGCCTGAATGCGCGTCGACAGCATCTGCGACAAATCAGCCGGCACGCGGTATTCCGTTAGGCCCGCGGTATACTTCGCGGTGAAATCAAAAAAAGTGTGCTTCGGGATAACCTCAATCACCGGTAGCGCGCGCGTTCCCAGCACGCCAACGGTCAATTCTTGTCCATGGATATATTCTTCGATCAAAACGCGTTCGCCATATTGCGCGGCCTCTTGGACAGCGAGCGCCAAGTCAGCGGGTGATTTAACCAACGAAACGCCGATGCTCGAGCCCTGATCAATCGGCTTGGCAACCAGCGGATACTTGAGCTCGGCCACTTCAGCCGCGTTCCAGGAACCAGCGGCTACCGTATGTGATCGCGGCACCAAGAGCCCTGCCTCGATGAATCGCTCGCGCGAAACAAGCTTATCCATACCCAAGCGGCTTGCGCGCACATCGGATCCTGTATAAGGAAGGCGCAGCTCTTCGCACAAGGCTTGAACAGTGCCATCTTCGCCGAAAGCGCCATGCAGCGTAATGAAGGCAACCGCCGGCTGCGCGCGTAAGAGTTCGCCTTTTGTCCAGGCAATCGCTTCTTCGCGGCTGGACGAGCGCGGCACAGAGAGTTGCTCAACAACGAACCCTTCTAAACGAAGCGCCTGCGCAACGCCGTTTCCGCTCTTTAGCGAAATGTCATGCTCTTGGGAGGGACCGCCCATCAGGACGGCAACGCGGATAAGCTCACTCATGGGTATTATTGAACCGCATGAAGAGCCGTCGGTCAACCCATTCTTGTCGACGGATCAACTTAAGCGCCCCAGGATTCTCCCAGGACGCGCACTTCCGGCTCAAGCATGACGCCGAATCGTCGATGGACTTGCTGCTGAATATATTCCATGAGAGAAAGCACATCCGAGCTGGTGGCGTTCCCCAGGTTGACGATAAAATTCGCGTGCCGCAGCGATACCTGGGCATCGCCGATGCGAGCACCCTTAAGACCCGCCTCGTCGATTAGGCGCCCTGCGGGCCTATCGACAGGATTGCGAAAAGCGCAACCCGCCGAAGGAAGCCGCAACTCCTGCGTGGCGTTACGCCTGTCCAAAATTTCCTGCACCTGCCGTGAAGACTCTTCAACTGGAATGCGCGCGAGCGCGAGCACCGCCTCAACCACGATGCCGGGTGGCAACACGCTGGTGCGATATGCAAAGTGCAGCTGGTCGCGACCAACCGTTTGAACCTCGCCGCCAGGTGAGACAATGGTGAGCTCTTCGACAAAACGGCCGATCTCTTGAGCGTTCATCGCAACCGCGCCGCCTATCTGGCCCGGCAAGCCCGCGAGCCTTTGTAGCTCTCCCCAACCTTCGCGCGCGCCAACCAAAACGAGCCGCTGCGTCAAAAGCCCAGCCCCGCAGCGAACACGCGCAACAGCCTCATCGACCGAGTGGGTTGCTGAAATCGTGCGAAACGCAGGCCCTAAGTGCACCACCAGGCCGCGCACGCCGCGATCGGCCGCAAGCGTGTTGGTGCCGCCGCCGACGAATGAAACCGGAAGCCCCAGATGCGAAGCCTCGCGTAAAACAGCGGCCACTTCATCAACGCTTTGAGGCTCCGCGAACCATTCGGCCGGCCCGCCGATGCGAAAGCTCGTATGCTTGGAAAGCGCTTCGTTAGGCCGTATGCAGCCGCTCGGCCACGACATGGCTGATCTCCCCGATATCTCCGGCACCTAAGAAAAAAATCGTGTCTCCCGATCGCGCGATGCGTCCGACATAGTCGGACAGTTCTTGCTTCGGCACGTAGCTCACACAAGGATGCCCGTTGTCTTTGATCAAGCCCGCAAGGCGCTCGCCGGACACGCCCGGAATAGCCGGCTCAAACGCCGAATAAATGTCGGTAATGATGACGCCGTCGGCGCGCTCAAAACAGCCGGCGAATTCCTGTTCCAAAAGCTGGGTGCGCGAGAAGCGATGCGGCTGAAAAACAACGATGCGATGCCGAGACATCATGGGATCGGCCGATAAGGTCGCACGGATTTCCGATGGATGGTGCGCGTAGTCTTCAACCATCATGATGTCGTTCGGCAGATGCGTAATCTGGAACCGACGCTTCGTACCTTGGAATTTCATCAGCGCGTCACGCACGGTCAACATGGGGATCTCAAGCGTGATCGCCAAACCGATGACGGCCAGCGCATTGGAAACATTGTGGCGGCCGGGAACCTGCAGACGGAACGAGCCAAGTTTTCGGCCGCGAAAGCGCGCGCTGAATTCGCTTCCCTGCCCGCTGATCGCGATCTGATCGACGGTTAGATCCGCATCGGGGCTATATCCGTACGTCAATTTTTTAGGATGGTTCAGGACGCGGCGGATAACCGGATCATCCTCACAACAAATGAGGCTTCCGCCTGGCTGAATTTGCCCGACGAAAGTTTGGAAAGCGCAGACCAGCCGTTCGAAGCTCTGGTAGTAATTCAAGTGTTCTCTATCAATATTGGTCACGATCGCGACATCGGGCCAAAGGTGCAAAAAAGATCCGTCGGATTCATCGGTCTCGGCAACGAGGTAGGCGCCCTTTCCTGCCAACGCGTTCGTGCCCAGCGAAAGCATCACTCCCCCGACGACAATGGTAGGATCCCATCCGGTTTGGAGCATCAGCTGCGCAGCCATGCCCGAGGTGGTTGTCTTTCCGTGCGCTCCGGCAACCCCCACCAGGCGACGCTTGCGCGCTAGCGCGGCCAAAAGCTCGCCTCGAGTGATGGCCGGCACTCCGCGAGCGCGCGCTTCCAAGAGTTCGAGATCGTTTGGCGAGACCGCGGCACTGTAAACGACCAGATCCATCGGCTGATGCAGGTGGCTGGGATGATGCCCGATGGAGACGACGGCGCCACGGCTTGCCAGATCCTTTGCTTGCGCGTTGAACTTTGTATCGCATCCCGAAACGATGCAGCCTTGCGCTTGGCATAGATGCGCCAGGCCGCTCATGCCGATGCCGCCGATGCCGACAAAATGCAAACGTGTTCCCGGCTCAAGGCGCATGATGGCCTGCGGTGACGCTGATGCCGGCTCGCCTGGGTTGGCGTGCCGGTTGCTCGACGGACCCTCGATCATCGACAAAGGACTCCTCCTTATCATTCTTTTCAATCACGTCTTTCCATGTTTGCGCGTCAGTAACGCGTATCCGTCCCTGGGCGGAAACGGCAGCCTCGACAACTTGGGCCAGCCGTTCGGCCGCGTTTAAAATGGCGATTTTCAAAAGCCCGGAGCGCATGCGCTCGCGCGTCACGCGGTCCTGCAGCAGCAGCCGCAGGTCCGTCAGAATACGCTGCGGACTCGCATCTTTCTCCGGCCGCATAACCGCAAGCTTCTGCCGGCTAAGCCATTCGGCATTGATGCGTTGGTGATTGTGCGCGTAAGGATAAGGCACCAGCACCGATGGGCATCCGCACGCCATGATCTCCGCCAGCGTCGAGCTTCCGGCGCGTGCCAGCACCACGTCAGCGGCCGCATACACCGAAGCCATATCGAGGCTAAAAGGCGCGACCCAGGCCCGTACTCCATTTAACGCATAGTGTTTGCGCACCGCCTCTTCATCGGCAGCGCCGGTCAAATGGAGGATCTGCCATCGGCCGGCTTCTTCAGGTGTGAGGTAGTCGACGACTTGCATCATGAGGCGGTTGATCGTGCGCGCGCCTTGGCTTCCGCCAAGCACCGCGATGGTCGGCCGGCCTGGCGTGAAACCAAAATCGGGAAAACTCTTAGAACGCTCAGGCGCAAGCAGGCCGCGGCGAACCGGCATACCCGTCATGACGAAGGGAACGCGTGAAGGCACACGGCGTGTGTCGGGAAAAGACGTCGCGACCGCGTCCACCCAGTGGGCGAGCCATCGGTTCGTGCGTCCCATAATCCGGTTTTGCTCGTGCAGCAAAATGCGTATAGGCGCTTTTCTCAGGCCATCAGCCGTGCTTCGATAACGCCGCGCAGCTAGGAGCACCGGCAGCGAAATCCAACCGCCGAAGCCAACCACCACATCCGGGCTAAATGCCGCATGCGCGGCAAGCGAACGGCCAAACAGCCGCGAACAAAGCCGTACGCGCGTCAATAAACCTGTGTGGCCGGGCACATCAATCGGCTCGACCTCCACCCCGCAAGCCGAAGCTTCGGCGGTCAGCGCCTCCATCAGGCCTTGCACCCGCGGCCGGCGCGCATACCATAAACGCACCTGGGCGTTACGCGAAGCCAGCACGCGTGCCAGCTCCAGCGCCGGTACCAGGTGCCCGCCGCTTCCTTCACTGACTAATAGGATGCGCAGTTCGTCGCTCTCCATAACGGCTGGCCTGAAAGACCAAAGCGCATGCGATAAGGTTCATAACCATGGATGTGCCCCCATACGAAATGAACGGTAGCGGCAGCCCTTTGGTTGGCAGCATGCCGGTCACCACGCCAACGTTGATCATCGCCTCAAACCCAAGCATGCCGACAATGCCGCAAACAAGGTACTTGCCGAAAAGATCATCCGTCAGCATAGCTAGACGCAAGCCGCAGGCAACGAACAGCGTGAACAAGGTCAGCACCGCCGCTGAGCCGAACAAGCCCAGCTCTTCTGCGATAATGGCAAAGACAAAATCGGTGTGCGCGCTCGGCAAGTAGAACAACTTTTGAAGCGAGGCGCCAATGCCAACCCCTACCCACCCGCCCCGCGCCAGCGCGCAGTAAGATTGTATGATTTGATAACCGATGCCTTGGGGATCTTGCCAAGGATCCAAAAAAGCCAGCATGCGCCGGCGGCGGTATTCGGCTGCTGCGATCAGCACCACTAAGCCGATCATTCCTACCGCCACCAATACCAACAGGTGCCTGGCGTCGGCATTAGCCACAGCCAGCATCAGCAGACAGACGCATACCATCACCAAGGCAGTTCCTAAATCCGGCTGAATGAGCACGAGCCCTGCGGCCAAGCCCGACACCACCAGCGGCGGAAGCAGCCCGCGCCACATGTCGCGAATGACCGTATGTTTGCGAGCGAGGTAATCCGATAGGTAAACGATAAGCGCGAGTTTTGCGAGCTCCGAAGGTTGGATGCTGATCGGGCCCAACCTGAACCAGCGTTGAGCCCCGCCAACCTGCTGGCCGAAAGCAAGCACCAAGACCAGCAGGCCGATACTTAAGAGAAGCAGCCACGCCGCCACGTTGCGGATACGCGCAAACGGCAACATCAAACAGCCCAAAGCGGCGACCAAGCCAATAAAAATAGCAGCAAGATGCGTGCGGATAAAGTGCCAGGTATCTCCATAAGTCATTTCAGACACCATGGCGCTCGATGAATACACGGCAACCGCTCCTATTGCCAAAAGGACAGCCACAATCACGACCATCAATTGTCTTAACTGTTTGGGGCTCATCGTAATTTTAGTTCCAAGAACCGCCGGCTGACGCTGTCGAGGATTGGCCAAGCGCAAGCGCCGCATCTCCCACTTCAACCCGAACCGGGGTGAGTAAATCGCACGAGGTCAACCCCAAGCGAACATTGCTTGCGCGCACCTGACCGATCGGTACCCTATCACGCATCACGTTAAAGACCATACCGGAGCGCACCCCATCGCCGCTTCCTTTATTGACAATGATAAAATTGTGCGCAAGGTTGACTTCAACTACCTGAGCGCTGACTCCGGCCGGACCCCCCTCTTGCTCGCGGCTTACACGAATAGGAGCCAATTCTACGACATGAGCCGTATCGGCCGTAGCCGCGATGGGAAAAGCTTGCGCAGGGGCCTCTTGATGAACATCAGGAACAATCTGCGGCGTCTGTAAGGGGCCCCAGGTGCTATCTGCCAAAACAGTTAGCCCGGGCCTTGGCGTTTGCTGCAGCGTCTGCAAGCGCGCCGTAAGCGACTTGTAATCACGATCAAGCAATTCCATTCGGCTGCGTAACCGCACGACGGTGCGCTCCAAATCGCCCTGCGCCGCGCGGGCCTTCTCAGATGCCTGCTTGGCTGTGTCTCTCTCAGCCCGTATGTAAATCAACTCCGATTCAAGCTGCGTTTGTTTCGTGCTCAATTTATCATAACGCTCCTCGGCGCTGGTAAAATCCGCCTGAGACCGCTCGGCTTGCGTCGTAGCGGCATCGAGCCTGCCCTGAAGCTGAGCGACTTTCTTCTCCAAATCGTTTCGCTCAACCTGAACGGCATTCAGCTGCTCTGTAAGGGGCTGCAGTTGGGCTTGAAAACCGTCGGCCGTTTGTTTTTGCTGCGCGAGCTGCTGGTTGAACTGCTCCATCTGCACACCCTGGCTTTGCAACAACCATGCGAAAGCGCCGCCTCCTGCGACGGCCACTACAGCTACCACCAGCCACGGCAATAAAGCCCCTACGCCTGGCGCCTTCATATGCCTAACCCCAAACTGACTTGTCGTTCGGCTAGTCGCTGCACGATGGTTTTAAAAGAGCGGCCGCGCTCCTCAAAATTTTTGAACATATCGAAACTAGAGCAGGCCGGAGAAAACAAAACCGTTGCGCAGTTCTGCGAAGATTCAACCGCCAAGCGAACCGCATCCTCAAGCGAAGCGGCTTCGTTGATTGTTCTGCCGGGCGCGCTCACGCGCTCAAGCACCTCACGCAACCGTCCGCGGCATTCGCCGATCAGAACCACCGCCTTGACTCTTGATTCGGACAGCGGCCCGGCCAATGAAGAAAAATCCATACCTTTATCCCGGCCGCCGGCAATGACCACGACGTTTCCCCGCGTTCGGGTAAGCGCAAACGCCAAGCTGTCCGGTGTCGTCGACTTCGAATCGTTGATAAACCGCACGCCTTTGGCGCAAGAGACGTATTCCAACCGATGCTCAAGCCCGCGAAACTCGCGGATCACTTGCCAGACAAGCGGATCGGCGATTCCTAAAATACGCGACACCTGCAAAACCGCCTGAAGCCCGGGCGACAATAAACGCGAAGTATGCGAAGAAAGCTCAAATCCAAAAGGGCTCCCTCCGCTTGCGCCGAACCATACACAGCGAGATGCCGTTTGAGAGCCGATTTTACGCACCGACTCTTGCGTGCCGTTTAATACAGCCCAATCGTCATGGCCCTGCGCTTGAAAAATCCTGGCTTTGGCCGCCAGATAGCTCGAAGCATCCGCATGCCGGTCGAGATGATTCGTGCCGATATTCAACAAAACAGCCACATGCGGACGAAAACGCGCGCAACCCATCAACTGGAATGAGCTCACCTCAACGACAGCGATCGAATCAGGCGTCAATTCGGCAAGAACCGAAGAAAAAGCAAGTCCGAGGTTTCCGCAAGCAACGGCATGGCGGCGGGATGCCTGCAGCACGCGCGCGATCAGGGTAACGACGGAACTCTTTCCGTTTGTGCCGGTGACAGCGACAATAGGCGCTCGGCAAAAATGAAAGGCAAGCTCAATCTCACTGATGATAGGAACGCCGCGTTCACGCGCCCAACGCAAAGGCGCCGCGGATTCAGGAATGCCGGGGCTAACGACCACAAGCTCGGCAAACTCGATTGCCTCGCGGCTATGCCCGCCCAATTCCACATGCATAGCGCCCAAAGCGAGCAAATCGCTCTCTACCAAACGCAGAGCTGGAGTATCTGCCGATTCTGTAATCCGCACACGGCAGCCCACGCGACAGAGCAGCTCGGCTGCAGCTTGGCCGCTTTTTCCTAATCCAACCACAGCAACACGGCGAGCCTCCCATGAGCGACCGAAAACGTCGACGCTCGAAAGGCTGGGCAGCGTAGCAAGGCTCATACCCGCTCCCATAGCGCAACGCCGATAATGACCAGCGCGACATTCACCAACCAAAACCGCGCGATCAGCTTGGGTTCGCTGACTCCTGCGACTTGAAAATGGTGATGCAGCGGCGCCACGCGAAAAATACGCCGATGCAGCCATTTGTAGGCGGCAACCTGCGCCATGACTGAAAGCGCCTCAACAACGAATATCGCGCCAATCCACATCAACCAAAAAGGAGATTGATGCAAAAGACTGATGGCGGCAAGCGCAGCGCCCAGCCCCATAGCTCCCACATCTCCCAGAAACACTGAAGCCGGAAAACTGTTAAACCATAAGAAACCCGCGCAAGCGCCGGCAAGAGCCGCGCACCAAATATTAACCACAGGGTCTGTCCCGGCCCTGGCTCTTATTAAGAGGAACGCCGACAAAGTTATGAACAAACAGCCCGCTGCCAATCCATCCATGCCGTCGGTCAAGTTCACGGCGTGAGACGTTCCCACAAAGACCAGCGCCGCAAACGGGATCCATAAGAGACCTAAGCTCACCCCGTATGAGCGCCCCGGCCAATCGATCCGCCCTACCCCGCCGGTAGCCGTGAATAAGCCCCACGCCAATAGAAAAGCCAGCAGGATAGTGATCAAAAGCTTGGGCAGGGTGCGCAGGCCTCGGCCGTTTGGTCCGCGAAACTTCAGCAGGTCATCCAACAATCCCAACGCCCCAAAGCCTAAGACGCAAGCGCACACAAGCATGCCGACACGGCTTTCTAAGCCGCCGGCTATTGCCGCTACCGCTGTGGATGCCCCAAGAACCAGCAGCCCCCCCATTGTCGGCGTGCCTTCCTTGCCGATCTGAACGCTTGCAAGACTCGGGCAATCTTCATGTCGAAACGGCTGCACAAACTGCGCTTTGCGCAGCGCGCGGATAGCGGCCGGCCCCAGAGCGATACAAGCCGCGGCGCTCGATAAAAAGACAAGCGCTGTTTGCCCGAAGCCTTCAATTATCGTGATCACTTGTTGCACGCGCCTCGAGTCGGTGCGTATTTCTGCAGTAGAAAATCGGTGACGCGTTCAAGGTTCAACTTGCGCGATCCTTTCACCAGAACCCCGTCGCCTGGCTCTAAAACGCGCGGTAGCTGCTCAAGCAAATCATCGACGGTGCGAAACGTAGCCACCACCGCCGAGCGCGCGGTTCGCGCGCCATGCGCGACGCATTCGGCATAATCGCCGATAGCCATCACGGCATCAATGCCAAGCTGCGAGGCCATGCGGCCTATCGCCTCATGAGCCGATGGCGCAAAATCGCCCAATTCTAACATATCGCCGACGACAGCGATGCGCCGCCTTACATCCATATCGCGCAAAGTTTCTAAGGCGCGAGCGACCGAAAGCGGGTTGGCGTTATAGCAGTCGTTCAAGATGGTTATGGTTTGGCATCGGATAATTTCTGAGCGTTGCGCGGTAGCTTCAAAAGTGGCTAAACGCGAACGGCAAACCGACAGCGGCACCCCCATCACCCAGGCGCAGGCGATCGCCAAGATCGCGTTCTCGACATTGTGGAAACCTGACAGTGGAACTGTCCACTGCTGCGGCAGATCCCGCAAGCGCATCACCATGCCGTTAGCGGAGCGCTGAACATCCACAGCTTGCAGGTCGCTGCGATCGCTTGTTCCGGCGCTCACAACGCGCGCGCCGACGGGCAAGCGGCGCGTGGCTTCTAAGCAAACGTCCAGCTGGTCACCTGGAAGAATGGCGTTTCCATCTGCCGCAAGCGCGGCCAGCAGCGACAGCTTCTCTTGCATGACCCCTTCAATAGAGCCTAAAAACTCCAGATGCGCCGGCCCGACGTTCGTAATCACGGCGATATCCGGCTCGGCGATGCGGCCAAGCGCGGCGATCTCGCCTGGATGATTCGTTCCCATCTCCACGATGGCGATACGGTGCTGCGGCCGCAGGGCCAGCAAAGTCAATGGAACGCCTATGTGGTTGTTTTGGTTTCCGTAGCTTTTAAGAACGCTTCCATCGTCATCCAATAAATGAGCGATCAGATCTTTCGTCGTCGTCTTGCCGCAAGAGCCGGTGATCGCCACAACGCGCGCTTTCAGGCGGCGGCGGTGATACCGAGCAAGGTTCCCCAGCGCTTGCGTGGTGTCGGCCACAACAACAACAGGCACTTTCCAATCAGGTTTGAGGATCGATCTCCCTTGCTCGTCCACAATGACGCAGGCGCAGGCGTGCGCGATGGCGGAATCGATAAATTGATGCCCGTCAAAAGACGCTCCGCGGATCGCCACGAACGCTTGGCCCGATGTCAACTTGCGCGAATCAATGCTGATGCTGGACGCAAGCGCCTCTCTTTGACCTTGAATCAGCCGCCCCTGTGTAGCCTCGACAATCTGCGCGACGGTCCAGCAACCATCCGATTGTTGCGCGCTCACACCTCGCTGCGGCTCTAGACTTTCCGCAAAGCCTATGGCAGCCTCGGGCTTGCTCACGACATCACCAAACTATGACGGCTGGATGCCCAGCGTTCAACGACATCTCGATCCACAAATGGAATTGAAGTATTGTGAAACACTTGATACGTTTCATGGCCTTTGCCGGCGATAAGGATAGTGTCCTCTGCCCTGGCAAGTCCCAGAGCCGCGTAAATGGCCCGCTCGCGGTCCGGCACGATCTGGAAGCGCTGGAAATCATTCGCGAAGCCTGAGCGAATGTGCTGGATAATTTCTAAGGGATCCTCGGATCGCGGATTGTCTGAAGTTAAAATCACATGGTCGGCGAGCAAGCTGGCGACCCGCCCCATAGCCGCTCGTTTCTGTTGATCGCGATTGCCGCCGCATCCGAAAGTGACGATCAGCCGCCCCTGCGTCATCTCGCGCAGCGACAAAAGCGTCAGTCGAAGCGCCTCAGCGGTATGCGCGTAATCGATCAAAACATTGACGCCCGCCTCATTCGGCACCCGTTCCAATCGGCCAGGCACATGCTGCAAATGGCTAAGCCCCTGGCCTACATGCGCGGGGTTAACGCCTAAGGCAAGCAGAGCGGAAGCGGCCGCCGTAATATTCAAAATATTGTGCCGGCCCAAGAGCGGCGTGCGGATCTGGACCGAACCAAAAGGGCTATCGAGCGTCAACCGTATGCCTGCCCAAGTGCATTCGGCCTCTGTCACCATAACTTTTGCCGGATGATCCATACCGTAAGTCACGATATGCGGGTGCGATATGGTTTGGGTAAGCGTGCGTCCATACTCGTCGTCGGCATTGATCACGGCGACCCCGTCTGATTTAAGGTATTCGAAAATGCGCCGCTTGGCCGCAGCGTAAGCCTGGCGCGTCTTGTGATAGTCGAGGTGATCCGATCCGAGATTACCGAAAATAGCGGCGTTGAACTCAAGCCCGTCGATACGGCCTTGCGCCAAAGCGTGCGATGAAGCTTCCATAACGCACCAAGGCAAGCCCTCTCCCACCATTTGGGCGAAGAAGCGCTGCAGCTCCAAAGGCCCAGGCGTCGTATTGGTGGAGGGCACTTCACGGCTGCCGATCTGATAAACGATAGTGCCCAGCATGCCCGTCGCAAAACCCGCCGACTCAAGCATGTTCTTTAAAAGATAAGCGGTCGTCGTTTTTCCATTCGTTCCTGTAACGCCAACGAGCTTGAGTTTGCGGGCTGGGTGGCCGTAAAAACGCGCGGCGATCACAGCAAGCGCTTGTCGCGTATCCCGCACCACAACGCACGGGCAGGACTTTAAGGAGCGTCCCTGCCCAATGCTGCGCTTGGGCAAATGCTCGGCCAGAATAGCGGCGGCTCCGCGCTCAATGGCTTCATCGATGAACGCGTGCCCATCGCTATCCGCTCCGGGGATAGCGATGAACAGATCGCCTTCCCGCACTTGCTTGGAGTGGCGCGCGATTCCACGGATTGGCACCGCGGCGACAGGCTCCGCGGTCACGCCTTGCAGCAGATCATGCAGCGTCATTAGCTTGTATGCCTCTCTGTACCAAATCGCCAGGAACGCTTATGGGTAATTCCCAATAACCGATCAATCGCTCGACCACGCGTTTGAAGATCGGAGCGGCTACCACCCCCCCGAAATATAACGGGCGAGGCTCGTCAATATTAACGACGACCACAAAACGCGGGTCAGGCACCGGTCCAAAGCCGACAAATGAGGCGACGAAACGACTGTGGGAGTAGCGCCCATTCGGCTCCAATTTCTGCGCCGTTCCAGTTTTACCGGCCACCGTAAGGCCCTGGACACTTGCCAGCTGGCCGGTGCCTGACTCGACAACACCCGCGAGAATCTCCTGCATAGTGCGCGCCGTTTCCGGACGGATCACGCGAACCGGGGCCTCTCTATCGAATGACCGTACAAGGCGTCCGTCTGCAGTCTGTATGCGCTCAATGATGCGCGGCCTAATGCGCGCTCCTCCATTGGCAATTACCGATGTCATCACCGCTAACTGCACAGGCGTCACCGCGATTTCTTGCCCGATCGGCATGATGAACGGCGAGAGTTTCGACCAACGCGCAGGCGGGCTGACAATACCCCGGATCTCACCCGGCAAGCCGATCCCCGTCCGACGACCAAATCCGAAAGCTCGAATATAACCGTAGAGTTCATCTGGCGTCAAACGCTGAGATGCCTTGGATGTGCCGATATTCGACGACATTTGGATCACCTCGGCAAAACTCAGACTACCGTGCGGATGATGGTCATGCAAGATATGCCTTCCGACAGTCTGAAAATTTCCTTCCTCGCAAAAAATGCGCTCGTCAACGCTGACGCGCCCCTCTTCGAGCAAGGCGGAGGCCGCCACAATTTTGAAAGTGCTGCCCGGCTCAAACAAATCCGTCACCGCGCGATTCCTTCGATGCTCAAGCTTTGCGCGCGCCGGAAGGTTGGGATCATACGTGGGCCAATTAGCCATCGCCAGGATAGAGCCGGTGGCGGGATCCATAACGATAACCGATCCGCCCTTGGCATGGTACTTCGAAACGCCCCACTCGAGCGCTTCTTCGGCGACCTGCTGCACGACACTGTCAATGGTAAGCACCAGATCATAACCGTTTTTTGGGCTGACCTGCGTCGTCCACGGGCCTACCAATTGCGAGCCGCGCGCGTCGCGAAGCGTCGAGCGCCAACCGGCAGCGCCGTTTAAAATACCGTTGAAGCGCAATTCCATCCCTTCCAGTCCTCGGTGATCAATGTTCACAAAACCGATAAGATGGCTGGCAAGCTCGCTTTGTGGATAGAGCCTCTTGGATTCTTCCAACACGCCGACGCCTTCGCGCTCCATGGTTAAGGCGCTGGAAGCCGTGGCAGGGTCGACCTGCCGTGCCATCCAAACAAATCCCTTGTCTTGCTCAAGCTTTTTCCGAAGGGCTCGCGCATCCGCGCCAAGAACGCGCGATAGGCGCTGGGCCACTTCTGCTTTAGCTGAAATTCGGCGGGCATTCGCGTATACCGACTGCGCCGGAACGCTGACAGCCAGCGGCCTGCCCATTCGGTCGTAGATCGCTCCGCGACGCGCCGTCAAAGGAACCTCCAATCGATGCTGCGACTCGGCAAATTCCCGATAGCGCTCTGGTTGAACAACCTGCAACCAAGCGCATCGAAAAAACAGCACCGCGTACAAGCCGGCGGCTACAGCCACGCAAGCCGCCAGACGCTCGTTCGTGGTTCGCGCCACTCTCAGTCGCCCTTCGAAGATTCCGTCAAAGCCAATTGCACGAACTGCGCAGCCGATTTGTCGATGGGAACCAGCATCGCTCGCGAGATAAGCTTAAGCCCCCGCTCTTGTTCGGTGTCCGATAAAGCCGATGGAGAAGACAAGCCAATGACCCGGGTACGCTGCCAAGCCACTTGTATTTCTTCGGTATGCAAGCGCCGGACGCGATCGCCCACAGCATAGCTGCCACGGAAAACCGCGTTTCGCTCGGCGACCAGCGACAAACCCAGAACAGCCATCGCACCTATCAGAACCAACCAATGAGACAAACGCATGGGTAATCTCACGACTCCTCTGGTGAAAGAAACGCAGGCGTTGACTGCATCGCTGAGCGCTGGACAGCGCGCAGCTTGGCCGACCGAGATCGCGGATTTCTTTCCACTTCTTCATCCGAAGCGCGCAGGGGCTTCTTGGTAAGGACAGTCCAGATGTCGTGGCGCTTACCCTGGGCGAATGTGCGCTTGACCATGCGGTCTTCGAGTGAGTGAAAGCTGATGACGACCGCCCGAGCCTGGGCGTTTAAAACTTCGTGCAGGCTGCCCAAAAGAGAACCCAACGCCCCTAGCTCGTCATTCACAGCCATTCGGATCGCCTGGAACGTGCGCGTCGCCGGATGGATGCGGCCGTACCTTGCTTGCGCCGGCACGGCCTGCCGCACAAGTTCGGACAGTTCCGCGGTCGTCTGGATCTCTTGTTGATCGCGCGCCTGAACGATGCGTCGGGCGATGCGGCCGGCGAAGCGTTCCTCACCTAATGCGCCAAGAATCTCAGTGAGATCCTCAATCGACCACGTATTCACAAGCGTATGCGCGCTCAGGCGCTGGCTCTGATCCATGCGCATATCGAGGGGACCTTCTTTGGAAAAACTAAATCCCCTCTCCGGCCGATCCACATGCATGCTGGAGATGCCCAAATCCGCGATGAGCCCATCGACGCGGCGGATACCTAAATTTTCAAGCCCGGCGCGCAAATCTCGAAAATCCTCGTGCACGAATGTCACGGCTGACTCGAATTGAGCGAGCCGGCCGCGCGCTATTGAAAGCGCATCCGTGTCGCGGTCAAATGCGATGAGGCGGCCGCCCGGCAAAATGCGCGGCAGAATCGCTAAGGCGTGTCCACCTGCGCCCAATGTAGCGTCTACAATTACGTCTCCGGGAGAGGGATCGAGAAGCTCTTTGACTTGCTCTATCATCACCGGCTCATGCTCAACCGGCGATGGAGGAATCAGTTCATCCATTAGGCTTGATACGGCGCCATCGGCATACCCTGTCATTACGTTCGTCTGCATGGGTTGCCTTGGGTCTAATCCAACAGCACCCGCTCCGCTAGTTCTTCAAAACTTTGACGGGAACTCTCATAGAACTCCTGCCAGCGGGCTTTTGCCCACACTTCCATCCGGTTAGAAACACCGACGATCATCACCTCTTGATCGATTTGAGCGAAGTCTTTCAGCGACTTGGGAACGAGCACGCGGCCCAACCCATCCAGAGTCACCTCGGAGGCACCTGAGAAAAAAAGCCGGTTGAACTTCCGGCCTTCGCTTTTGGTGAACGGGATCTGCTTAAAGCGCGCTTCCGCCGTGCGCCACTCGCTGTCCGGAAAGACGAACAGGCAGCCGTCAAGGCCTCGGGTAAGAAAAAGCGTTTGAACGTTCTGCGTTTTAAGTGCGTCACGGAACTTCGCCGGAATGATCAGGCGCCCTTTCGGGTCAATAGCATGCTCATACTCGCCATAAAACATGGCAACTCAGGGGTTAGCGAAGATCTACCACTTTCTTCCACTTTGCGCCACTTGATGCAAAAACTATACCGCTCACACGGTAAGCTTGTCAAGGGAAAAGCCCTTAAAAAACGGGTTTTCTGGTGTCGAAAAACAGATCGCTTGGAGGGTAAAAAATTGAGGAAACTACTGGAAGCGCAAAAGAAGTTTTTTAGCGCGTCGGATATCCTGCCCAAGCTGGCGCTTGAGAGCCTCTAGACTCGCAAAACAGCGCTCGCCGCGCAAGCGCGCGATAAGCGACACATGCAAATTGCGGCCATAAAGATGACCGGAGTACTCGAGCAGGTGCACTTCACACACAACGGGTCCAGGCCCGAATGTCGGGCGAGTGCCGATATTCATTACCCCCGGCCAAGAGCGCTTGCCATACCGCACCACCACGGCATAGACGCCCAATGGGGGCGCGGCAAGCGCGTTAATGGCGAGATTCGCCGTGGGAACCTGCAGATGATGCCCCCTACCCTGGCCCCGAACCACACGGCCCCAGAGCGCCGGCGGCCGTCCCAGTAAGCTTCGGGCAACGCCTAACTTACCTTCGCGCACCAGTTGGCGGACCCGCGAGCTCGACACAGGAGCTCCCAGACGGCAAATCGGCTCAACGGCAACCACCTCAATCCCCACGCGCGCGCCGAGCTTACGCAAGAATGAGACATTGCCCGTCGCCCCTTTTCCGAACACAAAATCAGAACCGACGATAAGGATCCGCGCACCCAATCGACTTTGAAGAATTCGACGCACGAATACTTCTGCGGAAACAGAGGCCAAGCGACGGTTAAACGGCAGTATCAGGATTATGTCCGGCTTTAGATCGGCGATACGCTCGCAGCGCTCGCGCAAAGACATCAGCGCATCAGGAGCCGACTGCGGGCTGAGGACAGCCTGCGGGTCGGGATCAAAGGTGACAACGATGCTTTTGCAGCGGCCTTTTCTGGCTATATCCACCGCGCGGCGGATTAAGGCCTGATGCGCCAAGTGCATGCCGTCGAAAACGCCGATGGTCACAACAGAGCCGCCTAGCGACACGCGGTGCGCTGCAAGGCCGTAGTCAATGCGGGTGCTGCCTATCCGCCGCGGCAGCGGCTCTTGTCTGACCCGAAGCCTCGTCGCTGCATGCGCTTTCATCCGACTGAAAGAGCGGAGGCGACAAAAACCGGGCGCACGCACCGATACACGTCATCCGCACTCGCCTGGCGTACCCACTCAAGCTGCATCGCATCTGCCAGCGAGCATGATCCCACTTGCATGCGCGTGAGCGTTTCCAGATGCCCTACGGTCCCTAGCCGCTCGGCCACGGATTCGGCCAGCGAACGGATGTAAGTCCCTGCCGAACAACGTATGCGGCAATGGATGCGGTCCGAATCGAACCCCAGCAGCCCAAACTCGTGAATGTGCACCGTTCGCGGGGGCAACGTTATCGGGCCATGGCGTCTAGCCCACCAATAGGCCGGACGACCGCGGACTTTAATGGCGCTGTAAGACGGCGGCACTTGGGAGATTGTCCCCAGCAGCGAAGCGAGCGTTTCTTGCAGCAACTCGCGGCGAAGTGGAGGCACGGCAAGCGATCGGATCGTTTGTCCGGCAGCATCGGCTGTGTCGGTCTGCACGCCAAGCCGGATGCACCCTTCATACGTTTTTTCGTGGCCCTGAAGAGCCTGCTGATGGCGTGTGGCCGTTCCAATGAGAAGAATCAACAAACCGTCGGCCGCAGGGTCGAGGGTTCCGGTGTGGCCAATCTTCTGGCAGCCCAGCTTTCGCCGCAAGACCTGCACCACATCATGCGAAGTCAGACCCCGCGGCTTGTTGAGAAGCAACATGCCATCTCGCATGGCCGAATTCACTCCTCTTGCCGCCCGGACTCTTGCCGCCTGATTCGCTCGAATACGTCGGCCATCTCGACTGAATGGGCGATCGATTCGTCGAAATGGAAGGTCAGAGCCGGTATCGTTTTCAAACGCAAACGCTTCTTCAAGAGCTCGCGGATATATTTGGCGGAGTTATCCAGCCCTTCCTGGGATCGCTCGCGTTCTTGCTCGTCGCCCAAACAACTGTAGGCGACGCGGGCATGGCTTAGATCGCGAGACAGAACCGTTCCTGTAATCGTGACAAACCCAAGACGAGGATCTTTCACGTCACGGTGAATGATTAAAGCAATTTCCTGCTGAACCTGCTCATTCAAACGTTCCATACGAGAGCTCATTTAAACATCTCCTGTTCCCATCTCACCGGCGCGCATGCGAGAAAGCAGGCGCGATAAATGACGAAGACATCGCTGCGGCGAAGGCTCCTGCAACATCAAACCCAGCTCCCTGGAGACTCTTCCTGCGTTGAGCCGGCCGATAGCGCCTTGTGCCAGTGCCGCATCCAACAGCTGTCGCGTATGCGGCTCCCACCGCAGGCGAAAGCGTTCTGCAAATCGGATCCCACGCAGAATGCGGCTGGGATCGTCCAAAAAGCTGCGGTCATGCAAAACGCGAAGTTGTCGCTTGCGTAAATCGACGAATCCCCCCAGCGGGTCGATCAGAAGACCGAACGTTTCGGGCGACAACTCTACCGCCATGGCGTTGAGCGCAAAATCCCGGCGCGCGAGGTCCTCCAACAGCGTTCCCAGTTGCACGCGCGGGTAGGCGCCAGGATGCGCATAGCTTTCGGTACGGCAAGCCGCAAAATCGATGCGCAAACCTTTGCCGGACGCGACCTGCACCGAAGCGGTGCCGAACTGCTCATGAACCGTCAGCTGAGACTTTCTGGAATCAGCAAAACCACGGGCCAAGAGAATGGCGTCACCTTCGACCGCGATATCGACATCTTCCATCGTCGCATACCCCATACACCAGTCGCGCACGCAACCACCCACAGCGAAAGCGCGAAAACGCGCAGCAACCGCCAGAGCGCCAATCCCCGTCAGAAGAGGACGCGCAAGAGCCGGAACGCTTACACCTGCCATCATGGCCGCGGATGAAATTGTTGGTGCACCGCCTTTAAGCGCGCACGGTCGACGTGTGTGTAGCGCTGCGTCGTGCTGATATTCGCGTGCCCAAGCAGTTCTTGCACCGTCCGCAAATCTGCTCCATGCTCCAAAAGATGCGTCGCGAACGTGTGGCGAAGCGCATGCGGCCCAACCCGCTTATCGATGCGCGCCAACGCCAAGTACCGCCTGAATAATTGAAAAACACGCTGCCTTGTCAGGCGCGTGCCGCCGCGATTCACAAAGAGCGCCGCGGCAGGCGCCTTGCGCTTGACTAGTTCCGGTCGCTCTTGATCGAGATAGCGTTTGAGCGCCGAAACGGCCGCTTTACCTATAGGAACAATGCGTTCTTTTCGACCTTTGCCCAAACACAACAAGAAACCGGCATCCACGTGCATGCTGGCCATATCCAAATTGACTAATTCAGAGACGCGCAACCCCGTTCCGTAGAGTAACTCGAGCATGGCCGCGTCGCGCAAACCCAATCCTTTAGCTTCGACAGCTCCGAGAAGCCGCTCGATCTCCTCAACACGAAAGGTCTGCGGCAGACGGTTCCAGGTTGTGGGCGTTTCGATAAAAGCGGTTGGGTTCTTATCGATCAACCGATCGGCCTCCAAGAACCGAAAAAAACCACGAATAGCGGCAAGCCGCCTGCCCAGCGTGGATGGGTTCTGCCCCGACTCTTTAAGCGATCGCAGAAAATCACGCACATGACGCGACTCTACCTCTGGCCAAGAGCCGATGCGGTGCTTGTCCAAAAAAGATTGGAAGAACCGCAAGTCTCTACGATAGTTCTCCAGCGTCGAAGCGCTCAGCCCGCGCTCAAGCTCTAAATAAGAAAAAAACGCTTCCAACTGATCCCGCATCAGCAAGTCAAGGGTTGGGTTCCAATGGCTCAGGTGTTTGTGTTTCCAAAGCAGAGCCAGCCACGTCCGTATCGGCGCGGAGCTTATCTTTAACCTTAGTCCAATAAAACTCTCTGTGGGTCGCGCGGGTCTGACTTTCAGCCCGACGCCTAAAATCGTCTACCTGCCCGGGGGTGACGGATCGATTCAAATTGCGATCAAGCTTCTCGCGTTGATCGAGAATCTCCTTAAACTTTTCAGCCTCTTCGCCCCGCAACAACTCATGCAACGTTCGCATAGAATTGAGAGCACCCTCGGAAGCGCGTCGGATGCGCTTCACGCTGTAACGCCCTGTTTGGAGCGAGTCGATCAAATCGTTGTTCCAATATTCGAACATCAAAAAATGCTTCTGGTAGCGATCCAAAACCGTCATCCCCTGCGAGTAATCCTGAAAATGAATGATGGGGGCCGGTTGCTCCACCGGCGTCTTGGGTTTACGGGTGAATTTTCGCTGCAGCGATTCACAACCGCCTGCAAATAAAATCAAGAGGCAAAATATGAACGGGCGCGATTGTTTAATCATCCAACTCTCCCGTTATCGATCAACTCCAAGAACTGCGCTTCATCTAAAATTTTAAGCCCAAGCGCACGGGCGCGATCAAGTTTGCCGCCCGTAACAGAGCCCGCAATCACGAAAGTTGTGTTTTTGCTAACACTCGACGCTACCTGACCGCCGCGTTCACGCACAAGCGCCTCAGCCTGAGGCCGCGTCAAAGAATTCAGCCCTCCGGTAAAAACCATCGTAAGGCCTGTAAGGGGCTTCGGGCCGCTAGAGTTGATTTGAATCGTTGAAACGCCGGATGTCTTCAATCTATTAATCAATACCGCAGCTCGCGGCGATTGGAAGTATGCCGCGATTGACGCGGCAACGACAGGCCCTACGTCCGGCACTTGCTGCAAAGCTTCAAGATTGGCCGCTCTCAGGCGCTTAAGCGAACCGAAATACTCCGATAGAACTTGCGCCGACCGCTGGCCCACATGACGAATACCCAGGCCGAACAAAAGTCGCGATAAGCCCCGCGAACGGCTGGCCCGAATAGCTTCCAATAGTTTCTCCGCTTTCTTGTGCGCAAACAACTCCAATTCGAGCAACTGCTCGTTTTTTAGACCGTATAAATCGGCCACATCCTTCACAAAAACCTTATCTACCAACTGATCAACCACCGATTCGCCAAGCCCTTCGATGTCCATGGCATTGCGGCTTCCAAAATGCAGGATCAGCCGTTTGACCTGAGCCGGACACGATGGATTCAGGCAGCGGTAGGCCACCTCCGCCTCATCGGGCTTGGCGACGCGGGCCCGGCAAACCGGACACTCAGCCGGCGGGCGCACCGGCTTTTCTTGACCGGTTCTCTTGGTTTCAATAACTTTGATTATTTTCGGGATGACGTCCCCTGAGCGCTGCAGCACAACCCAATCGCCCACGCGCAACCCCAGCCGCTCTACCTCATCATAGTTGTGCAGCGTCGCGTTCGAAACCGTCACTCCGCCGCAGGACACGGGAGATAATTTAGCGACCGGCGTTACCGTTCCGGTCCGGCCGACGGAGGCCTCGACTTCCAGCACCTGGGTAGTTGCTTGTAACGCTTGAAATTTGTAAGCGATCGCCCAGCGCGGCGACTTGTGAGTCGCGCCCAGCAAGCGATAGAGCGACATCTCGTTCACCTTGACAACGGCTCCGTCCACCTCAAAAGCAAGCGTCTGCCGAAGACGTTCGGATTGCTTGATTGCCCGCAAAACCGAATCGGCAGAATCGCAGTGAACGTATTCAGGAACCGGCAGGCCTAAATTGCGGCAAGCCTCTAAGAAACCAACATGCGTCTGTTCGGAAAAGCCTTGCGCTATGCCGAACGAATGCACAACAAACCGCAGCGGCCGCAGCCGCGTCACTTTCGCAGCCTTTTGCCGCAAGCTGCCGGAGGTAGCGTTACGAGGGTTGGCAAACGTTTCCGCCCCCTGTTCGGATGCGCGCTCATTGTACCGGCGAAAATCCGCGACTGTCATATACACTTCTCCACGCACTTCGAGCCGCTTAGGAGCCTGGCCACGCAGCGAAAGCGGCACCGATCGAATGGTCCGTGCGTTTGCCGTCACATCCTCTCCCGTTACACCATCGCCGCGCGTGGCAGAGCGCACCAACTTCCCGTCTTCATAGAGCAGCGATAACCCTACCCCATCCATCTTAGGCTCAACCGTGAAAGACCGCGGGTGATTCGGCCCCAAGGCAGCATCGATGCGCTTAAACCAGGCACGAAGATCTTCTTCGGAGTTCGCATTATCGAGCGACAGCATCGGCGCTGCATGAGCAACAGGCTTAAAGGCGGCATCCGCGACGCCGCCGAGGCGCTGCGTAGGAGAATCCGGCGTCACCAAGCGCGGTGCTTGCGCCTCCAATGACGCCAATTCTCGCAGCATGGCATCATATTCGGCGTCGGCGATCTCGGGCTGGTTCAGCACGTAGTAGCTGTATTCGTGGCGGCGCAACGCATCGCGCAATTGCGTGATGCGCCCCGCGACCGCCTCGCTAGCACCTGAAGCAGGATTGTCAGCTGGACGGCTGCGCGCCATATCTATCGCCCAAAAGAGAGCCGAGCCGCCAAGAGTTCGGGCAAGCCGGCTGCGCGGATCTTGCGCCCAGCGGCATCGATATCATAACTCAGCCTCTCTATCGACAGCGTCTTCTTATCCGTATCGATAACGGCGAAACTCGCTCGGGGGTCTCCATCGCGAGGCTGCCCCACACTGCCCGGATTGACTAGGTAACGCATGCCGCCGGCAGAGTTGTCCCAGAGAATATTTTTGAGCGCATCCGGCGCAGCCAGCACTCGACCCATCCGATGCAAAGAAACATCATATTCGACAAACCATGGCACATGCGTGTGCCCGATCAAACAAAATGAGGTGCGGCAAACCGTCAGCGCCTCCACGGCTTGCGCGACATCTGCCACATACGCAAAACGCTCAGGATCTTTAGGAGTCGCATGCGCCAGCGTAAAGAGACCATCGACTACTTTCGTCATGGGCAAGCGCCGGATAGCATCCAAATCGCTAAAACTCAATTGATCGCTCGTCCACGAAAGCGCCGCTCTTGCCGCCTCATGAAACCACTCTTGCGGGAGGCGCCCCACGCAGCCGGCCTCGTGATTGCCGCAAACCATATACGCATCGCAAGACTGCAGGCGTTCCAGGCAAGCGGCAGGCTCTGCTCCATAGCCGATGATATCTCCTAGACAGAGAATCCGAGAAATAGAGTGCGCGTTCACCCAATCAAGAACAACGGTGAGCGCTTCAAGGTTGGCGTGAATATCAGACAGCACTGCGTAGCGCATGCGCCGCTCGTGTCTGAATCAGGTATACCGAATGGCAAACTCGTTGAAAACGCTGGTGGCGGGACCCCAGGTCGCTTCGGCGCTGGCAATGAAATTCTTCATCGGGCCGTTGCGGACGGAATCCAAATACTGCTGCAGTGTCGCTTCATCCGCCTCGGCGACCAGCTCAACCCGGCCGTCGCGAAGATTCTTGACCCAACCCACTACTTCCAGCTCTTCAGCAACCTCTTCGGCTGTAACGCGAAATCCCACACCCTGAACCCGACCCGAATAGAAGACATGCACCCGTCTTTTATTAGCCATGAGAATCGCTATCCGGACTCTCCGTCGCGTGCTTGTCGGCATTCCATCCCATTAAAATATCGGGGCGGCAGGATTTGAACCTGCGACCTCCTGGTCCCGAACCAGGCGCTCTAGCCAAGCTGAGCCACGCCCCGCCAAAGCTTCGAGACGTCTAAAAGTGGCAGATAGTGTATCATAAACACCCGCTATTGCGAGAGGAGTTTTGCCGAAAATCACCCTCTCCTGCGTTCAAGGTATGCTACACTTATAATAGTCTGTAAACTCCAAATGAGCATCTACCGGATACTCAAAATTCTATCCATTTGGGCAATGCTGTCTCCGGGGCTGGTTTATGCCGAATCCCCTAGACCACCGGTGCACCTATCCCCCACTCCTGATGATGGCGCAGCCGATAAAGCGCTTGCCCAGGGCTACCAGGCCTACCAAAAGGGTGAACTCACGCAAGCGCTGCAGTGGTACCGGCAAGCGGCGGCGATTAATCCCTATGATTTCTCCGTACAGCAGGACTTGGGTTGCTTGCTGGCGCAGACCGGCGACCTTGAGGGCGCGCATCAAGTGCTCAAACGCGTGACAGAACAACGGCCAAGCGCCTCCGTCTATGATGCGTTAGGCCAAGTGCAGGAACAACTCGGAAATCTGGAAGGCGCTCGCGTGAGTTTTACGTCATCGGTCCAGTTGGAGCCTGAAAACGCAAAAACGCTTTGGCGCTTAGCACGCGTGCTGTTGCGGCTTGAGCACACCGCTGAAGCCAAAAAAATCCTGACACGCGTACTGACCCTTGATCCTACGGATGCCGCTGCTCATTATCATATGGGAGAATTGGATCTGCGCGCCGAGCAGCCGGAGCTGGCTATTCACGAATTTCGCCAAGTGGTTGAAACCCACCCGGAGCATGTGTTGGCCTGGAACGGGCTTGCTATCGCTTATTTACGCATCGGCTCGATAGAAGATGCCGAAAAAGCCCTTGGACGAGCGCAAGCATTGGACGCGCAGAATATCCATACACGCGCCAATACCGGCGTTTTAGCCGCCGCTCGAAACCGCGGCAACGAGGCGCGCGCGATCTGGGAACAGATTTTAAAAGAAAAACCGGATTTTGCGCTAGCCACCGAGAATCTACGCCGATTGGAAAACACCCGGGAACTCCAACAACCATGAACCGACTTCTCAGCCGCCGCCATTCGATCAACGGCTTTTCGTTGATGGAAATTCTGCTCATCGTAGTAGTTTTGGGCGTGATCGCGGGGCTGGCTATTCCCTCTTACTTGCGCACGGTTCGGCAAGCGGAATCCTTGGAGGCGGTTGAGCACTTGGGGGCCATACGCCTGGCCCAAACCGCATACTATACGGGTCATGGCACCTTCGCTGAATCTCTGGAACGCTTGCCTGATTCCCCATCCCTGGATCTATCCATCAGCCCCCGCAAATTCGATTACACCGTCGAACGAGCCAATGAAAACCAATTCCTAGTCCTAGCCACCAGTAAAGAGCCGGTTCCCTGGGCGAATCTACCATATAAAGTTTCGATCGATGAGGCCGGCAACGTTCTTTACTATTGGCCGGAAAGCGGCGGCTCTGCCGCAAGCGGCACGGGACACAGTGGAAGCTCAACTACGTCGGGAGGTTCCGGAGCCTCACAAGGACATACCGGGTCTGGAGGCTCATCCGCCGGCGGTGGCGCGAACAGCTCCGGGGGGTCTTCTTCCGGATCAGGATCGCAAGGCGGCTCTAACTCGGGTTCGGGCAGCGTTACTTTCACGCATACTCCCCCAACCGCGTTTGACTACATCGCCCGGGGGGATGATTTATGGTCATCGTGGCCCGATGCGAATGTGATCAATATAGGCGGCACAGAGGGCACCGCGCTTTTGGCGGCTGTTTTTGATTTGGTGGCCAACTCGGGAGCCAGTGCCGTCACCGATGACCTGTTCAGCAAAGGCATTGAAATCTCCTTCGGCGACCCATCCCAATTTGCCGGCAATAACCCAATCGCATTTCTCGATCCCAATGGAATTGATGACTTTCCAGGCCCTCCAGTTCCTCCACCTGTAATCGTCTTTAATCCTTTTTATATCAATGAGGACGCGGGCGTGCTCGCGGCAATACTGGTGCACGAAGCGACTCATTTTCAGGAATATTTGGACGGAACACTAGCGGAATTTTATGCAGGTAATATCACGAATACCGACGTCGAATTCACGGCGTGGTGGAATGAGGCGGTATACTGGGCAGAGGTGCGCGATGATTTTCTGCCCATCGACACGCCGCTTGAGGAACAACTGGAGCTCGCTTACCAAACCGCGCTGCAAGGCGAGGGCGCGCTTCGTGACCTGATAACCCAAATCTATATGTGAGCTGAGACATGACGCATATTTTTCTTAAGAAAAACCAACGAATGGGGTTCGCGCTTTTCCTACTCGTCTTATGCTTGGGATTTTTTAGAAACGCGTGGGCGATAGACGCGCCTGCTGCCGGAGAAACACCTATGCCCTTTCAACCTTACACAGACGTGCTGTTAGGCACCAACGTGACGCTCGAGCATCCGCAAGAGTGGACGGTACAAAAAGAACGCGGCCAGTCGGAGATTTACGAACAAATCCGGCTCCTCGGACCCAAAAATACGGCGGGGACTTTCCGTGCCTTGATTTCGGTGCGCGTTTATCCGCTAGCGAAAGAGGGCGGTCGGTTCGCGAATGTCGAGGAGTTTATCGCCAATTACGCCAACCACCTGCCAAAAGGCGCAAAAATCGAGACTAACCGACGGTTAATAACGGAAAACACGGCTAGTGTACTGACAGCTTCTTACACCATTCCACCAGTCTACCAACAAGGGCTTAAAGGGCTCGCGATTCCCGTTCAAAGCAAGGTCTGCGTGTTCCAGCGAGAATCGCACCTGGTAGAGATTAGCTTCAGCACTGATGCGGAGGAATTCGAGGAACAGCAAGCGATTTTCGAGCACGTGCTTGCGTCGCTTCGGCTGGAGTAATAAGCCTCAAACACGCCTGGCGTGGAATTGAGCGAAGAGTTTCGCGAAGTAATCGATCTCAAGATTCACGCGATCTTTTTCTATGCGCTCGGCGAGGGTCGTTCGCCTGAGCGTTTCAGGAATCAGGTGAACCGAAAACGTTTCGGCGGTTAGTTTCGCGCCCACCGTCAGGCTTACCCCATCGACCGTCACAGGCCCCTTCGGCACGAGAAAACGCCGCAAGGCTTTCTTGATCGCAATCTCTAAGATCAGCTCGCCTTTAACCTGGCGGCGGCGACTAACGCTTCCCACATCGTCGACATGGCCAAAAACCAGATGTCCGCCAAACCGGTCGGTAAGCGCCATGCTCGGCTCTAGGTTGACACGCGCGCCTGGCCGCAAAGCCGGCAGGCTCGTGCGGCGCTGCGTTTCCGGGATCATCTCTACCGTAAACTCAGATTCTTTGCTCGCCGCCACGGTCAAGCACACGCCGTTGACCGCAACGCTGTCCATCGGCTCGAGGATGGCCGCCGTCTTAGGCGCCGAGAAGGTGAGCCGAATCAAACCGGAAATGCGTTTTACGCGGGCAAGTGTGCCGATTTCACGAACAATGCCGGTGAACATGATCAGCCGCTTGTCTTGCGTCCTTGCGTTGGGTAGCGAACGTCCGCCTCAACTAAGAGGTCGGGACCGATAAGCCGTATGCGCGATCGCGTCAGGCGCGCTGCCTGAGGCAGGTGCGCGACCCCTACTCCTTGGACGGAGCTCGGCGCTTGATGGCCGCCGACAATCAAGGGCGCCACGAACCACAGCACATGATCAACCAGCTTCTCCGAAAAAGCGCTCGCCAAAATTTCGCCCCCGCCTTCTATGAGGATGGACTGGATGCCGCGCTTAGCGAGCAAGCGCAGCAGGCTGCGCAAAGGCACGCGTGATTGTCGAGTCGGCACGGAGATCACCTCAACGCCCGCTAAAGCAGAGAAACGCCGGGATGCGGTTGAGCCTGGGAGTGCGATGATCGTAGGCGCTGGGCTCTCACAGGACAGGCAGCGCGCATCTACGGGAATCAAACGCTTGCCGGATACAATGACTTTGATAGGAAGCCCCTCGCGGTGCGGCCACCTGCCGCGGACAGTCAAAAGCGGGTTATCTTTGCGAATGGTATTGGCGCCCACTAAAATCGCATCGACGCGCGCGCGATGCCGGTGCGCCTCATGGCGGGATGCTTGCGAAGTAATCCAGCGGGATTCGCCAAGCCGCGTGGCGATCTTGCCATCCAGGCTTTGCCCGACCTTGGCAATGACCCACGGAAGGCCCTGCTGCATAACCTTCCAGAACGGCGCGTTCAGAGCGCGCGCCTCTTTCGCTAAGACCCCGCAAGTCACATGTATGCCCGCCCGACGCAGCCGGCGCAAGCCTTTGCCGTTGACCAGCGGGTTGGGATCGCGCGCAGCCGCCACCACGCGACGGATGCCGGCGGCGATAATCGCTTCGCAGCAGGGCCCGGTTCGGCCTTGATGAGCACACGGCTCTAAGGTGACATACAGCGTCGCGCCGCGCGCGCGATGGCCTGCCCTGCGCAGTGCCTCAACTTCGGCATGGGGCAGCCCTGCCCGGCGATGATAGCCTTCGGCAATGACGCGGCCTGATTTGACCAGCACCGCTCCGACTAATGGGTTAGGCGAGGTATGCCCCCAGGCGCGAGCGGCTAAAGACAACGCGCGACGCATAAAGGCTTGATCCGGGGAAAGCACGCTCTGCGAACGGCTCATCGCAGCCTCAGGAGGCAGTGCGCTTAAGCTCTGCGTGGCGGGCCTTAAGCGCGTCTACATACTTAAGCGGCAGGCGGCAGGCGCCAATGACGACGCCCTCTTTGTTGGCTTCTCCATGATAGTCGCTGCCGCCGGTCCGGATCAGGCCCAAACGGTCGGCCAACGCTTCGTAGCGGCGGATAACATCCGGCGTATGGCTGGAATGGTAAACCTCAAGGCCCTGCAAGCCTTCGCGAGCAAATCGCTCGATGATTTCATCCTTCTTCAAATAAACCGGATGCGCCAAAACCGCAACGCCGCCCGCCTGCCGGATGAATCCAATAATTTCAGACGGCACGATGGTAGAGCCCGACACAAAACCCGGGCCATTGTTGCCGATGTACTTCTCGAAGGCTTCCGCCACGCTCGAAATATAACCGCGCTTAAGTAAAATGCGGGCAACGTGCGGGCGGCCGACCGTTCCCTCACCCGCCAGTTCTAAAATTTCTTGCGCCGATATATTGACGCCGACGCGGCCAAGACGCGTTACCGTTTCATACACGCGCTCGACGCGCCTTGCCTGCTGGATTTTAAGATGCGCAAGAAAAGCCGCGTGTGTCCTATCAAACCCATAACCCAACACGTGCACTTCAATGCCTTCGAAACTTGCCGACATCTCGATGCCGACTAAAAGCTCAATGCCGGCTTTAGCGGAGGCCGCCAACGCGCGCCCAAAAGCCTCGATATTGTCATGATCCGTTATAGCCATCACCGAAATACCGGCGCGCGCAACGCGCTCGACGACTTCTTCCGGCGTATCCACGCCATCTGAGAAACGCGTGTGCAAGTGGAGATCAGCAGAATTGGAATCCATAACGTTACGTCGCTTTCTTTGTTTTTTTGTCTTCAGGCGCGAAGGGATTTATCGAAACTATGCCGTTGGCTTCTTGCGCTTTGGCGCCATCACCGCTTGCCGCGTGCTTAGGCGTCTTGCTTGCTCGCTGCGCCTTATACACCGCGTCCAGAATGCCATTGATGAATTTCGCCGATTCTGCATCTGCGAATCGCTTAGCCAGCTCGATCGACTCGTTGATACAAACCGAAGGCGGCACATCTTCTTGATACAGCAACTCGTACACGCCTAGCCGAAGAATATTACGGTCTACTACAGCCATACGCTTTATATCCCAATTATCGGTATGTTTCTGGATCAATCCGTCGACTGACGCCAGATGCGCGAGGGTGCCCACAACTAGACGGTTAGCGAAACTCGTGATTTCATCAATGGCGTCTTGATCGCGCCAAAAACTTTGAAGCACTTCTTTGGCATCCACATGGCGAATATCCGCCTGATAAAGCGCCTGAAGCGCGTACTCGCGGGCTTTTGAACGTTTACGCATGAATCGCATCCATTAGCTGATCGCTCGCAGGGTCGAAAGCACCGCTACGGCGGCCTCTGCCGCTTCCTCGCCCCGATTGCCGGCCTTTCCGCCTGCCCGCGCGCGCGCCTGCTCAAGCGTTTCGGCGACGATGACGCCAAAAGAAACGGGAACGCCCGTACGCACAGAAACCTCGGTAAGGCCCTGCGCCACGGCTTGGGCGATAACGGCGTACTGGCTCGTCTGGCCGCGAATGAGCACGCCCAGCGCAATAATGGCATCGGGATGGTTGGGCCGGCCCGCCACGCGCGCCGCCACGACCGGAAGCTCGAACGCGCCAGGAGCCCACAACACGGAAATTTGCGCGGCCGTTGCGCCGTGGCGCTCTAGAAAGCGCCGAGCGCCATCCACAAGCGACAGGGTGAGCGGCCTATTGAAAGCGGAGGCGATAATAGCAAAATGAAAGGCGCCGGCACCGTTCGCGGCAAGGTTAAAAGAATTCTTGCGCGCGGCCTGTTTCCATCGGGTAAGCGTCTGGGCGCGCCGCTGTGTAGGCATTTCGATCAGCTGCCGTCGGCGTCTAGGAGATGTCCGAGCTTCTGGCGCTTGGTTTCGAGATACTTAGCGTTGTGGGGCTGCGCGGGCATCTGAATGGGGACGCGTTCCACCACGCGCAAACCATAACCTTCCAAACCGATGATCTTACGGGGATTATTGGTGAGCAGTCTTAAATCTTTAAGTCCCAAATCCACGAGAATCTGGGCCCCAATGCCGTAGTCGCGCAGGTCCGGACCAAAACCAAGCGCCTGATTGGCTTCAACCGTATCCATTCCCTGATCTTGAAGCGCGTAAGCTTTCAGCTTGTTTGCCAGGCCGATACCCCGCCCCTCCTGGCTGATGTAAAGCACGACGCCTCGGCCTTCGGCGGCGATCATTTCCATCGCGCGCGAGAGCTGCGGCCCGCAGTCACAGCGCAAGCTGCCGAATACATCGCCGGTCAAGCACTGCGAGTGCACCCGCAAAAGGACAGGCTTTCCATCGCTGACCGGCCCCATAACAAGCGCGATATGCTGAAAATCATCCAGCGACGTTTCATATAACTTAAGGGTAAAAGTTCCGGATCGCGCGGGCAGCTGGGCCACGGCTGTGCAGCGGACAAGCTTCTCAAATGAGCGCCTATGGGCGATAAGGCTGGCGATCGTGCAAATTTTCAGCTTATGCTGCTGGGCGAAGACAAACAGATCCGGCACCCGCGCCATGGAGCCGTCTTCTTTCATGATCTCGCAAATGACCCCTGCCGGATACACGCCGGCGAGCGTTGCCAGATCAACAGCCGCCTCGGTATGCCCTGCGCGGCGCAGCACGCCTCCCTCTTTAGCTCGCAGCGGAAAAACATGCCCTGGACGCGCCAGGTCTTGGGCTGTCGTTCGCGAATCGATCAGCATCTGAATGGTGTGCGAACGATCAAAAGAGGAAACGCCGGTCGTAACGCCGTGCCGCGCATCCACCGAGATGGTCCAAGCGGTTTTCATGGGGTCTTCGGATGGGATGATCATCGGGTGCAGCCCCAGCGCATCCAGCCGCTTGCCTTCCATGGGCACGCAAATAATACCCCTGCCGAAAGCGGCCATAAAATTAATGTGCGCGGGCGTAACGAAAGAAGCGGCCATAACAAGGTCGCCCTCGTTCTCGCGGTCGCCGTCATCCACGACAATGACCATCCGGCCGGACCGGATTTCGTCAAGGATCTCAGGAATAGGGTGAAACTGCTGGGATTCCATGGGAATAGAATATTGTAAGTTATTCGGCCAGAAGCGTCAAGGTTAGGCGGTGGAGCTTGCAGGGCAATCGCATCTTAACCTTTTACGTACCAAGCAGGTAGAATGCAGAGATAATAGTGGTGTTGTCGACAGCAACCCTACACAGGAGGTGGTGTTGGATAAAGCTCAGCCTGGTAA
>Ga0247727_10002497_pt1 | contig 41998 bp, 34 predicted proteins | sample WisWelCaveWW1625_FD_202498 | JGI IMG/M metagenome (GOLD analysis project Ga0247727, IMG submission 202498) | Biofilm microbial communities from Wishing Well Cave, Virginia, United States - WW16-25 | ecosystem: Environmental > Aquatic > Deep subsurface > Groundwater > Cave microbial mat | place...
CGTTCAGCTTGCCGAACGCGTCGCGCATCTTCCCGACCTTCGTGAGCAAGCCGCCGGGCAAGGTCGGGAAGGTGATGTAGCCCTCCTCGAGCGCCACCTCGTCCGGCCCCAGCGAGACGAAGAAGTCGGCCCGCGCGAAGGGGTCGACCATCGCCTGGAAGGAGAGCTCGGCCTCCTGCATGTTGAGCGACGGCTCGCCGCCTCCCGGCGACTGCCCGGCAGCCCCGACGAAGTTGCCGATCGCGGCGATGTCGGGGTTGAAGATCTTGGAAGCACCCGCCGCCGGCGGGGCCGGGCTCGGCGCGGGGGCGGGCACGGCCGCCTGCGCCCCCTCGACAGCCGAGAGCCGAGCCTCGAGGGCAGCGATCCGGGTGGCGTAGTCCTGGCGCAGGGTCTCGAGCTCACGTCGGAGCTCCCCGGCTTCGTCACCGAAAGAAGCCGTCGTCCCGACCGGCGGGCCCTGCTCGGCAGCCGTCACGGCGGCCGGGAGCGCGAGCGCACCGCTCGCGGCCAGGAACAGGCCCGGCACGAAGCAAACGCAGCAACGCATGATTGGCCCTCGCGAACACGATTGAACCCGAGTCGAGCCGGGAGGAGCACCCGCGCACGACGGCGCGAGAGCGCCCGGCGGAAACGCCCAGTTTGTGGCTCGGTTCAGGCGAGCGGCGGGCCGCGCGACGAGACGCTCTTCGGGGCAGCGTCCTTCCACGACGGCGGCGGGGCCGGAACGACACGGACGACGACGACGACGGCTCTCGTCAGGGAGAAGCTGACCGTGACGACCCCCGGGGTCCGCAGCCGGAGCAGGCAGGCGTTGCAGTGCGTCTCGACGACGCACCCGTCGTCCGTGTGCGAGAACGACCCTTCCAGCATCGCCCCGGTCAGGCCCAGAAAGGCCAGAACGGCGGCGGCGAGGAACTTTCTCGGGGCCATGCGCAGGATCCCACTCTATACCCGGAGCGCAGCGGCGGGTCAATCCTGCCGCCGGCGGCGAGCCCTGACGACGCCGTCTCGGGCATTCGGGTCGCCGGACGCTTGACCGCGGCGAACGGCGAGACCTAGGATTCAGGGACCGAGCCCGTGCAGAAGATCCTGATCGTCGACGACGATCGCACGACGCGCCACATCCTCGCGCTGCAGCTGCGCGGGGCGGGCTACTCCGTGGCCGAGGCGAGCGACGGACGCCGGGCGCTCCAGCGTGTCCGTCGCGAGCCGTTCGACCTCGTGCTGCTCGACGTGTGGATGCCCGGCATGGACGGCGTCGAGGTGCTCGAGCGGCTGCGCGACGCGCCCTCGCGTCCTCGCGTCGTGATGATGACGGCGGACGACGCGTCCGAGACGCTGCTGCGCGCCATCCGGCAGCACGCCTACCGCTATCTCGCCAAGCCGGTCGAGCCGGCACAGCTCATCGAGGTCGTGCGCTCCGTGCTCGCGGCCGGGCCCGAGCTGCGCCAGATCGAGGTGGTCTCGGCGCGACCCGACTGGGTGGAGCTGCTGGTGCCGTGCCAGCGCGAGTCCGCCGAAAGGATCCGCGAGTTCCTGGCGCGCCTCGACAGCGACCTGCCCGAGGACGTGCGCACCCGTGTGGGACAGGCTTTCGGCGAGCTGCTGATGAACGCGATCGAGTGGGGCGGCAAGCTCGATCCGACCAAGACGGTCCGTATCTCGTACCTGCGCGCGCGCCGCATGCTGCTCTACCGCATCGCCGACCCCGGCCAGGGCTTCAGCTTCGAAGGCCTCGAGCACTCGGCCCTCAAGAACCCACCGGACCGGCCCACCGAGCACATGCTGGTGCGCGAGGGCAAGGGGCTCCGACCGGGGGGCTTCGGGCTGCTGATGGCGCGGCAGCTGGTCGACGAGCTGCTCTACAACGAAGCACAGAACGAAGTCGTCTTCATCAAGTATCTGGACTAGCGGGGGGTTCGGGGGGCGCTCAGCGCCCCCGAAAGCCAGTCCAGAAACGTCTCGCGCTGTCGTTCCGGTCCGTTCCGATCCGTTCCGCTTCTCTTGTTCCTTTTCGTTCCGTTCCCCTCCGTCTCGTTCCCGTTCCGTCCGTCCCGTCCTAGCGCCGCTTACCCGCGGTTCGCGCGCCCCTCCGTGCACGTTTCACTGACCGCGCTCCCTTCCCCGATCGAGAGCGCCCCGCGGATTGCGGGCGGCGCTTCGCCGGCGCGTCCTTCGCCTGCACGATGTCCCGGAGCGCGCGCCGCACGCCCGCGAGCTCCGCCTCGAGCCGCTCGAGCGCCGCGGGCGCTTCTTCCATCTCCGCAGCGTCGCCGATCTTCTGGAGCGCGAGCGCCGCCTCGGTCGCGGCCGGAGCCGCGAAGTTCGAGACGGCGCCCTTGAGCGCGTGTGCCGCGGCGCGCAGCGCGTGCGCGTCGCCCTTCCCGACGGCACGTCTCATCTCGGCGAGCCGCCGCGGCGCGTCAGCCAGGAAGATCCGCGCCACTTCGGCGAGCGCACGCGCGTCGCCGCCCACGCGCTCGAGAAGGCGGGCGCGGTCGATCGGGGTGTCCGGTGCGAGCCTTCCGATCGTCGCGAGCAGCTCCGCGGGCAACAACGGCTTCGCGAGGTACGCATCCATGCCCGCGGCGAGGCAGCGCTCGGCGTCCCCCTTCATCGCGTGGGCGGTGAGCGCCACGATCGGCACATGGCGCTTCGTCGCCTGCTCGTGCTCGCGGATCGCGGCGGTCGTCTCGAAGCCGTCCAGCTCCGGCATCTGGACGTCCATCAGCACCAGGTCGAACACCTCGCGGGCGATCGCCGCGAGCGCCTGGCGGCCGTTGTCGACGACGACCGCCCGGTGGCCGGCGCGCTCCAGCATGCCGACGGCCACGCGCTGGTTCACCTCATTGTCCTCGGCGACCAGCACGCGAAGCCGGCGCCCGGGAGCCGTGCGGGAGGGCGCGCGCGCGTCCACGTGCGCGGGCCGTACGTCGAGCGCCTCGAGGATCCGGTCGAACAGGTCCGACTGCTTCACCGGCTTGATCAGGTACGAGGAAATGCCGAGCGCCACTGCGCGCCGCTCGTCCCCGGGCCGGGGCCCCGAGGTCAGCATCAACAGCTTCGTGCGCGCGAGGCGCCGCCGCCGGCGGATCCTTTCGGCGAGCGCGAAGCCGTCGAGCTCGGGCATGTTCGCGTCCAGCAGCACGAGCGGGAACGGGCGCCGCAGCGCCGCGGCGCGCTCGAGCAGCTCGAGTGCCTCGCGGCTGCCGCCTGTCAGCGTGGGACGCATGCGCCAGTGGGCGAGCGTTTCCTCGAGGATGCGGCGGTTGGTGGCGTTGTCGTCCACCACCAGCACCCGCAAACCGCGCAGCCGCGCCGCGAGCGGCTGGCGCACGGGCGACGCGGGCCCCACGCCGAAGCGCGCCCTGAAGTGGAAGCGGCTGCCGCGGCCCGGCGCGCTGTCGATCTCGAGCTGGCCGCCCATCGTCGCGACGATGCGGGAGGCGATTGCGAGCCCGAGGCCGGTGCCGCCATACTCACGGGTCGTGGAGCCGTCCGCCTGGGCGAACGCCTCGAAGATCAGCCGCTGCTTCTCGGGCGGGACGCCGATGCCGGTGTCGCTGACCGCGAAGGCGAGCGTCGCTCCCGCGGCGTCGCGCTCTTTCGCCTCGACCTCGAGGAGCACCTCGCCCGTCGCCGTGAACTTGATCGCATTGCCGACCAGGTTGACGATCACCTGCCGCAGCCGCGCCGCGTCACCCGTCACGAGCCGTGGCACCTCGGGTGCGATGCGCGAGGCGAGCTCGAGCCCCTTCTGATGCGCGCGCACGCCCAGGGTGCGCAGCGTGTCGCCGAGCAGCTCGCGCACGTCGAACGCCGTCGCGACGAGCTCGAGCTTGCCGGCCTCGATGCGCGAAAAGTCCAGCAGGTCGTTGATCAGGCCGAGCAGCGACTCGGCCGAGTCCTTGAGCGCGAGCAGGTACTCGCGCTGCACGCTGCGAAGCGGGGTGTCGAGCAGCAGCTCGGCCATGCCGATCACCGCGTTCATCGGGGTGCGGATCTCGTGGCTCACATTCGGCAGGAAATCGCTCTTGGCGCGGCTCGCGGCCTCGGCCGTCTCGCGCGCGTGCAGCAGCTCCTGGGCCGCGCGCTTCTGCTCGGTCACATCACGCGCGACCGCGTAGATGAGCCCCTGCTCCACGAGCGGCGCCGACCTCCACGCGAGCCAGCGGTAGGAGCCGTCGCGGCAGCGGTTACGGCCAAGCCGCTCCGCCGCGCGCCGCGTGGAGCGTCTCCGCTGACCCTCGGGACGCGCGCGACCGCTCTGCTCCTCGGCTGGTCGTTGGCTGCTTCAGCCCTGGCGCTCGAAGGCCGGGTCGTGCTGAAGGCCAACGGCCAGCCGGTCGCCGACGCGTACGTCTCGCTCCTGGGCCGTACCGGCTCCGTTCCCACGGACGCGCAAGGCCGCTTCGTCTTGACGCCCTCGCCCAGCGTCCCGTTCGAGGTGCTGATCGCCCTGCCCGGCGGTCGCTACCTCCGGCCGATTCGTGTCGAGCGCTTGCCCGAGGGGCCCCTGGTCCTCGAGGTGGCCTGGCACGCCGAAGAATCCGTCACGGTCACCGAACCCGTTGCGCCCGAGACCTCCGGGACGCCCGCGAACGGCCTCACGCTCCTGTCCTCGCGGGAGATCATGCAGCGCGAGCCTGCGAACCTGGCCCAGGCCCTCGAGAGCGTCGCGGGCGCCTCGACGGTGTCCGAAGGCCAGGCGGCGGTGCCGGCGCTGCGGGGCCTGTCGGCCGGGCGCATCCTGCTGCTGATCGACGGGGCGCGCGTGAGCGGCGAGCGGCGCGCCGGCCCGAGCGCCAGCTACCTCGATCCCGTCGTGCTCGAGGCGCTCGAGGTGTCGCGCGGCCCGGGCGCGCTCGCCTACGGGTCGGACGCGTTCGGGGGCGTGATCCACATGCGCACGCGAAGGGCCGTGCCCGGGAGCCCCTTCGGCGGCCGCTTCGAGGGCGCCCTCGGCGCGGGCAGCCCGCAGCAGCGCCTGGCGCTGGCGCTCACCCGGGGCTTCGCGCGTGGCGGCCTCCTCGTCGAGGGCCACTACCGCAACTTCGAGGACTGGCGCAGCCCCGAAGGCGAGGTGTTCAACTCCGGGTCGACCGACCGCGGCTTTCTGCTGCGCTTCGACCACCTGCTCGGCGGCGGTCTCTTCTCGCTCGGTTGGCAGAGCGACTTCGGCCGCGACATCGGGCGCCCGCGCGACAACTCGACGACGCTGCGCTTCTCTCATCCGACCGAGACCTCGCACCGGCTCACGCTCTCGTGGGAGCGCGGTGTCTCCGGCGCGTTCAGCAAGCTCGGCCTCAGCGGGTTCCTCGGCGATCTCGCGCTCGTTACCGACCAGGACCGCTTCGCCACGGCCACGACGCCCCGCAGCCTGGAAAGGGCCGCTGTCTCTGCGAGCGACTTTCACCTGCGCGGCTATGCGCAGAAGCCGCTCGGAAGCGCGCGGCTCGAGGCGGGCCTCGACTTGAACGGCCGCTTCAACCTCGAAGCCCTCGAGATCCGCGAGCGCTACTCGGCCTCGGGAGAGCTCGCCCTCCGCAGCGAGCTCGTCTCGATCGAGGATGCGCGGCGCACGAACGCCGCGCTCTACGCGAGCATCGAGGCCCCGGTCGGGCGCGCGCTCTCGCTCTCGGCCGGGCTGCGCGGAGACAGAGTCGGCACGCGCAACGCGGCTTCTAGCTTCGGCGACTTCGAGACCGACCACGGCGCCGTCTCGGGCTTCGCCGCCTTGAGCCTGGGTTCGCCGAGCGGCTTCTTGGCTACGGCGCAAGTCGCCCGCGGCTTCCGCGATCCCACGCTGTCCGACCGCTACTTCCGGGGACCGACGGGGCGCGGCTTCGTCACGGGCAACCCGGGTCTCGGCCCCGAGACGAGCCTGCAGCTCGACCTGGCGCTGCGCTACTCGGCGCAGGGCTTCCGCGCCGCGCTCTTCGCCTACCGCTACGAGATCGACGACCTGATCGAGCGCTACGAGACGGAGCCCGACTTCTTCGCCTTCAGGAACCGGGGCGCGGCCCGCGTCCGCGGCGTCGAAGCCGAGCTCACGGCCCGGATGCCCTGGAAGCTGTCACTGGAGGCGACGGCACACCTCAGCGAAGGCGAGCTGCGTGCCTCCGGTACGAGCGTGGACGGGATCCCTCCGCCGACGGTCACGCTGAGGCTGCGCCGCCAGTTCGGCCGCGCCTGGACCTGGCTGCGCGTGGCCGCTTACGGGGCGCTCGCCGAGCCCGGGCCGACCGAGCAGGAACGGCCGGGCCATGCGCTCGTCGACGCGGCTTTGGGGGCGCGCCTCGGAACCAAGCTCGAGATCCAGCTCCTCGGCCGCAACCTGCTCGACGCGGCCTATCTCTCGAGCCCCGACAGCCGTGCGGTGCTCGCCCCGGGCCTCACCGGAATCCTGACCGCCTCGCTGCGCTTCTGATGGTGAAGTAGCCGGGGACGCCCAGCGATCCGGGATCAGGTGCTGGCGGCGCCGGCCGACACGTCGTGCATCGCCGCGAGGGCGATGTCGATCGCCTGCGCGACGAGGGGTGCTGGGTCCCGCACGGCGCCGTGGCCCGCGGGATTGCTGATCGTCGGGCAGATCGTCCCGGTCCGGATGCCGAGGAGCGCGCCGAGATGGAACAGCAGGCTCGACTCCATCTCCATGTTGAAGATCTGCACGCCGCCTGCCTCGATCCGGCCGAGCCGCGCCTTGACGTCGTGCACGGTGTTCGTGACGCCGTCCAGGTAACGGCCTGAGGGCCCGAAGAACCCTGGAGCAGTCACGGTTGCTCCCGTCACGAAGCGCGCGCCCGAGGCCGCGGCCTGCCGCTCGAGTGCGGCGACCAGGGCCGGCGTGGCCCGCGACGCGTAGGGGGCGAAGGCGGAGGCGAAGCGGGAGCCCGGCCGGACCCCGTTCTCGATCGCGCGCCGGGCCGCGCGCTCCAGCGCCGTCACGGTCTCGTCCGCGGCCGGGCCGTCGTAGTAGAGGCCCGTGCTGTCCAGGCCGATGGCGTAGGACGAGATCACGAGCGTGCCGACCGCGAGGTCCTCGCGGGTGCCGCCCGAGGTGCCGATGCGCAGAACGGTCAGGGGCCGCGCCGCTTCGGGGCCGGACGCGGGGCGGCGCAGGCCGGTGGCCAAGTCGAGCGTGAGGAGCGCCCAGGCTTCGACGAGCGCGATCTCGACGTTGTCCGGCCCGATGCCCGTTCCCATCACCGAGACCGGAAGGCCCCGGAGCGAGCCCGTCAGCGTCACGAACTCGCGATGCTTCAGCTCGTGGTCCACGCGGTCGAAACGGGAGGCCACGCTGTGGGCCCGGGCCGGGTCGCCGACGATGAAAAGGTTCCCGGCCAGCTCGGACGGAAGCAGCCCCAGGTGATAGACGCGGCCGTCCACGACGACGATCTCCGAGGGCCGGGCGGGGGCGAGAGGAGTCATGAGCTGCCCGCTGACGATACCGCGGCGAGCGCCGTCTGTCCGACGTGCCGGCGTCTTCCAGGAGCCAGGGCACGCCAGGAACCGCTACTATCTGTTCGAAAGGAGCGGGGCCGGCCAACGGTCCTCGGGGGGCGCAATGACCGATCGCCGCGACGACCGCCCGGCTCTCGATCGCTGGTTCGATCGGACCTTCGGCGACCACGAGCCGGGGCGCCTCGGCACGGGCTGGCTGAGCGGCACGGCCAGCGTGTTCCTGGGATGGCTGAGCCTGCTCTCCGTGCTCGTGCTGTGGTTCCCCGAGTGGCTCACCACGGCACGCTTCCGAGCGCTCTACCCGCTCCCGATCGTCCGCGCGCTGATACAGGTCGTGATCGTGGCCGGGTTCGTCACCGGCTGCATCAGCCTGCTGCTCCGCCGCCGCAAGGTGCTGGGGCTGACGGGGGCCGCGCTCTCGGTGCTGGCCGCCGTCCTCGGGGGAGGAGGCGTAGAGCTGCCGGACAGCGTCGCGCCCCGCCCCACGCTCGGGCTCGACTGGTTCGTGCTGAACCTGTTCCTGCTCGCGCTTCTCTTCGTTCCGCTGGAGCGCTTCTTCCCCCGCCTGCCCGAGCAGAGCACGTTCCGCCTCGGCTGGACCACCGACACGCTGCACTTCGTCATGAGCCACCTGCTCGTCCAGGTGCTCTCGCTCCTGATCCTGCTTCCAGCGGTCACACTGTCGCGCTTCTTCGAGCCCAGCGGCCTCGCGACCGCGGTCCGTGCGCTGCCGCTCGGCGTGCAGTTCCTGGCGGCGATCCTCGTCGCCGACCTCGCCCAGTACGCGGTGCACCGCGCCTTCCACCAGGTCCCGCTGCTCTGGCGCTTTCACGCGATCCATCACTCGAGCCGGGACCTGGACGGCTCGCCGGCTCCCGCCTGCACGTGGTGGACGCAGTCGTGACCCGCGGCCTCGTGCTGGTCCCGCTGCAGCTTCTGGGCTTCGCGGAGCCCGCGCTCTACGCGTACCTGGTATTCGTCTCTTTCCACGCCGTCTTCATCCACGCGAACGTGCGCTTCTCGCTCGGCGCGCTCGAGAGCCTGCTGGTGACCCCTCGCTTCCACCACTGGCACCACGCGGCCGCCGCGCAAGCGCGCGACCGCAACTTCGCCGTGCACCTGCCGTGGCTGGACCGCCTGTTCGGCACGTCGCATTTTCCGCGGAACGAATGGCCGGATCGCTACGGAATCGCCGGCGACCCAGTACCCGAGGGTTATCTCGGCCAACTCGGGTATCCGTTCCGGCGCATTCGAACCCATCCGTCCACCCTGCCGTCGCCTTGACCGGGGTCGAGCGGCCTCGCCCCCAGCGTGGCGGGAGCCTTCTCGGGAAGGCGATAATCCGGGCGTGAGCCGGCGGGCGGCGGTGCGCATGGTCTTCCGGATCCTGGTCCTGCTCCTCGTCGTGGGAGGGCTGCTCTTGCTCTTCGAGAAGCACCTCATCTACTTTCCGATGCGGGCACACGACGTCACTCCCTCGGCCCTGGGCCTCGGGTACGAGGAGGTCGAGCTGCGGGCCGAGGACGGCGTTCGGCTCCATGGCTGGTTCCTGCCCGTGAAGGGGTCGCAGCTCACCGTGCTCGTGTGTCATGGCAACGCGGGCAACGTGTCGCACCGCCTCGACCGCGCCCTGCTGATGCAGTCGCGCCTGAAGGTGGACACCCTTCTCTTTGACTATCGGGGCTACGGCAAGAGCCAAGGGAGCCCGGACGAGGAAGGGACCTACCGCGACGCACGCGCCGCCTACCGTTGGCTGATCGCGCGCGGCCTCGGCCCCGAGCGCGTGGTGCTCTTCGGGGAGTCGCTGGGATCGGCGGTGGCGCTGCAGCTCGCGCTCGAGGTGGAGGCGCGAGCGCTGGTGCTGGAGTCGCCCTTCGCCTCGATCCCCGCGATGGCCCGGGCCGTCTACCCCTTGCTCCCGCTCTGGCCGTTCGTGCGCACTCGTTACGACAACGCGGCCAAGATCGCCCGCCTGCGCATGCCGCTGCTCGTGATGCACGGCGAGCGCGACGAGATCGTGCCCTTCGCCCAGGGCCGGCGCGTGTTCGACGAAGCACCGGAGCCCAAGCGGTTCTTCGCCATTCCGGGGGCAAGCCACAACGACACGTACGTGGTCGGGGGCGAAGCCTATTGGCGCGCGCTTCGCGATTTCCTCGAGCGGCTTGTGCATGCTTGAAGCCGCTCCCGACCAGGCTCAGCCCAGGCGCGAAAGCGCGTCCTCGGCGGCGAGGCGGTAGACCGGCCGCGGGTGGATCTTGTCCTCGCGCAGGCACGCTTCGGCGAGCTTGATCGCGTGCTCGTCGCCGTTGGCGACGGCGCGGTCCACGAGAGTCTCCACGTCCATGGGCTCGGTCTCGCGCACGGCTTCGCTCGGACGGTCGCCCATGGCGACGTACATCGCGGCGGCCGCCTGCCAGGCGTAACGCTGCAGCGCCAGCACGCCTTTCGCGTCGGCGTAGGGAAGGAGTAGCCGCGCGGCGCTCGGTCCCGTCACCGCGTGGACGAAGGTGATCACCTTGCCCGGGGTCGCGTTCTCGAGGTAGACGCGGGCAAAACGTTTCGGTCAGGTTGGAGAAGAAGGACGCCGGGTCGCCGTCGACAGCGACCCGCCCGGCGACGTCCCGGAACGGAGCGAAGCGCTGGAGACCCGCGAGGCGGGCGGTGATGAAGCCGCCGGAGCGACGCTCGTTCGCCGGAAGCAGCTCGAGCGTCTGGACCGCTTCGGAGGGCCGCGCTATGCCGGCGGCTGTGTCCGATTCGGGGAGCCGTGCGAAGTTCGCGGCCCAGTACGCGAGCCCCTCGGCCAGCTCGTGGAGCCGGGGCGGCGTCTCGCGTGCGCCCAGCGCGCGTGCGGCGTGACCGGTGCGGATCGCGCCGTGGGTGGCCACCGCGATGAAGCCTGGGGCGAGCCGCGGCACCCAGCGCCGCAGGACTTCCCGCCACGGCGCTTCCGCCAGCTCGCGGCGGAAGAAGACGGCCCAGTCCCCCACGCGTTCGCGTCGGCCCAGCGCCGCCTCCCACCCGTCGGGCGGGATCGGCGCGCTCGCCGAGGGTGGTGAGCCGAGGCGGCTCGCGTACTTCTCGACCCAGGGCGCGACCGCGTCGGAGCGGCCCAACGCAACGAGCGCTTCGGCCGCCATCGGTCCGTGATTGGCCAGCCCGCCCCAGTACTCCGGGCCGGTCCGTGCGAAGCGCTCGAGCGCCAGGTCGAGAGCCCCGTCGTCCCTCGCGGCGCTCACGCGGCCAGCCACGAGCGAAACGGCCGCGAAGGCAGCCGTCCCGCGCAATACGCCGCGGCGCTCGACCATCGTCTGCCTCCTCCCTGTTGTGCGTTCATCGAACGTACGCCCACGCCGGCGCCACGGTCAAGGCCCGAGAGCCGCCCAGCCGCCCACACGCGTCCAGCCGTTTGGATCGCGGCTTGCGCGGAATGCTGCTAGCGTCTCTGCCTGAACGCCGCGAGCCGCTGCTGTGGACCGCGGCCCCGCCCGGGAGGCCAGGATGATCTTCGCCGCGCTCGTGATGATGCTGTCGCTCCAGCAAGCCCAGGCAGCGCGGCCGCGCCCGTGCACCGCGCCGCTGCATCGGCAGTTCGACTTCTGGCTCGGTGTCTGGGACGTCGTGGGTGCGGCGGGGCAGTTCGCCGGCACGAACCGCATCGAGCTCGTGGACGGCGGCTGTGCGCTTTTCGAGAGCTGGAGCTCGGGCGGTGGAGGCTACACGGGCCGGAGCCTGAGCTCCGTGGGCGGGGACGGCCGCTGGCGCCAGACGTGGGTCGACTCGAGCGGGCTGCGGCTCGAGCTCGTGGGCGGGCTCGTCGACGGGAAGATGGTTCTCGAGGGCGAGACCCCTGCGAGCGCTCCCGGCGGCCCCCCGGCCAGGAACCGGATCACCTGGAGCCCCGAGCCCGAGGGCCGCGTGCGGCAGCTCTGGGAGACGTCGGCCGACGGCGGGAAAACCTACACCAGCGCCTTCGACGGGATATACCACCCGGTGAAGAAGGCGGCCTTCGAGACGACGAGCTTCCTGCGCACGCTCGCAGGCGGCTGGATCGGCTTCGGCACCGTGATGAAGCGCGAAGCACACGTCGAGCTCACGATCACGCCCGTGCTAGGCGGGCGTTTCGTTCGGCTGCACTGGATCAACAGCGGCGGCAAGGACGGGCGCGATCTCTTCGAAGGGATGGCGATCTACGAGGAACGTCCCGACGAAACGTACGCCGCGACGTGGTGGGACTCGCTGGGCGCGCGCCACCCCGTGACTGCGACCGTGGAGGGAGCGGCCCTGACGGCGCTCTGGGGCGAACGCGGACGGACCTCCTACCGCCTGCTCGACTCGGGTGAGCTCGAGGTCACGGACAGCGTCAAGCGGCCCGACGCGAGCTGGGCCGAGTTCGGCCGCAGCACGCTCAAGAGGAAGTGATCGGTCCCCGTGCGCCCCTCGCCCCGGCCCGAAAGCTGGTCGGTGGCACTCCCGCCTCGCGCCGGAAGAAGCGCGCGAAGTAGGCGGGGTCCTCGAATCCCAGCCGGAAGCCGACCTGGGCCGCGGTCAGGTCGCTGTGGGCCAGGACGCCCCCGACCAGGCGGCTCCTTTGGCTCCGACCGCGCTTCATCACCCGGGCTCGGTGCGCTCGTGGAGCGTGTCGCGCGCTTTCGCGGTGCCGAAGGACGTGGCCGAGCCCGCGCTTCCCGGCACCGACATGCTCGGGGAGTTCCAGCGCATCGAGTCGGAGCCGAGCGGGCTCGTCGAGCTGCATCGCCACGCCAAGCTTCCGTCGGCGGAAAGCCGCCAGGCTGCCGCGGTCGCGCGCGTGCGTGTCCGGGCAACGGCGGCGGGCCTGCGCCGCTTCGATCTCGGCTTCAGCGACGTGGCGACCGTGTTGCTGAACGGCCGGCCCCTCTTCCGCGGCGACGCCCACTACAGCTACGACAACCCGCGCCAGGAGGGCCTCATCCACTACGGCCAGGCAACGCTGTTCCTGCCGCTCGAGAAGGGCGACAACGACATCGCCGTGCTCGTCTCGGACGACTTCGGCGGCTGGGGGTTGATGGGGCGGTTCGCCGACACGACCGGGCTCGAGATCGCGGCGTCCGGGCGCGACCCCTCCCATTGAGTATGATGAAAGAACACGAAGGAGAGCTGCCGTACGTATGACGAGCCACTTCGGGCCCGAGCCGTTCCGCTTCCTGAAGGAGCTGCGCGTCCACAACGAGCGCGAGTGGTTCGCGGCCAACAAGGCCCGCTACGAGAGGGACGTGCGCGACCCACTGCTGGCCTTCATCTCCGACGTCGGCGGACCACTGTCACGCATCAGCCGGCAGATCGTCGCCGATCCGCGCCCCGTCGGGGGGTCGCTCTTCCGCATCTACCGTGACACGCGCTTCTCGAAGGACAAGTCGCCCTACAAGACCCACGCCGCCGCGCAGTTCCGTCATCGCGCCGGCAAGGACGTCCACGCTCCGGGCTTCTACCTTCACCTCGAGCCGGGCCGGGTCTTCGTCGGGGCCGGCCTGTGGCACCCGGAGCCGGATGCTCTGCTGGTCGTCCGCAACGCGATCGCGAAGAAGCCCGCCGACTGGAAGCGAGCCACGGCTGGCGCCGCGTTCCGTCGCAGCTGTGTCCTGGAGGGCGACGTGGCCAAGCGCCCTCCGCGTGGCTTCCCAGCCGACCACGCCCTGATCGCGGACATCTGTCGGAAGGATTTCATCGCAGTGGCCCGCCTCTCCGAGAAGGACGTGCTACAGCCGGGCTTTCTCGAACGCTTCGTCGGCGTGTGCCGCGATGCCGCGCCGCTCAACGCGTTCCTGAGCAGGGCCCTCGGCCACAGCTGGTGAGGCGCCGGGCTTCTACTCAGCGGGCCGGCGTGGGCGGCAGGTCGTTCCAGTTGAGGATCGCGTTCCAGACCAGCCGGAAGTCCGACTCGGTCTGGTAGCGGTGGATCGGGTCGAAGTCGAAAGCGATCACGCGGCCCTTGCCGACCTCGATGTCGAGCAGCGCCGGCTTGCCCACCAGCTCGTCGCCGCCCTTGATGCCGCCGCTCACCACGAGCGGCGGCTCCTTTTCCTTTTCCTTCTTGTCGTCTTCGCCAGCAGGCGAGTCCTCGTCATCCTTCGGGATCTTCGTACCCCATTGCAGGACGATGCGCCCTTCGTCCACGCGCCGGACCGCGTAGACCGGCCCGCCCTCCCGGAACACCGAGGTCGTCTCCGCGTACCCGTACGCGAGCGGGTGATCCGCGCGCCGGAAGCGCACGCGCAGCTCGCTGCCGGGGTTGGTCAGGCTCTTCACGCTCGCGCGGCGGACGTCGCGGGCGATGCCGCCGTCGAGCGGCAGCGTGGAGGCGCCGCCGAGCGTCACCAGCACGCCGCCGCGCCTCACGAAATTCTCGACGTTCTGGATGCCCGTCCAGGTGAGCCCGCCCGTGACGTCGGCGGTGCTCGTCGGCGTGCCGTGAGTGGGAAACTGTGCCGTCCTGGTGTACGCGAGCGGCGCGTGCCGCGTGTCGATGCCGCCCACGATGTCCTTCAGGCTGCGCCCGGTGTTGGGGTACAGGATCAGGTCGAAGCGCTCGCGCAGGCCGCCCTTGCGCACGTCCTCGTCCATGATCAGCGCGTAGGGGATCTTCTGGTCGTCGAGGATCATGCGCACCCAGCCCGCCGACTGGGTGTCGGCCCAGGTCTGCAGCACCGCGAGGCGCGGCAGGTCCAAGGGGTGGCGCTTCACGTCAGGAGCCGCGCTCGCCGCTTCGACGTCGATCGCCAGCTCCGCGGCCACGTTCTCGATGGCCGACCGCAAGCCCGGCTGCGCCGTGATCACCCATGAGCCCGCGGTGTAGTCCTTCCCCCCGGAGCTGAAGGCCTTCTCGGCCGCCTCGACCTTGAACCCCGCGAGGCGCACGCGGGCCGCGAGCAAGGCCTCCTGGCCGGAGTCGCGCACGAGGTAGAAGGCCGCATCGCTCGGCGCCTGGCCCTTGTAGACCACGCCGCGGCGAGCGGCGCCAGCTTCACCTGGCGAACGGCTTCGTCCTCGATCGGCTTGACCTCTACGCCCAGGGCCACCGGCAGCGCCCAGGCCACGTCGTCGTAGGCATCCCAGGGCGCTTTGTCTGCGGGATACTTCTGGGGAGTGAGCAGGTCGAGCGCATAGCCGCGATAGGGCTGGTCCATCCGCACCAGGAACGTGCCGGCGGGGAAGTCGCCCTCCTTCACCTTGAAGGGCTCCTCCGCGCGCGAGACCTCGATGCCGTGCTCGCGCAGCAGGTTGACGAGCCGCGCCAGGCGCCGCTTGTCGTCCTGCTTCTCGGGGATCGCGATCGCGTACGGCTTGTCGCTTCCGCCCTTGCGCACGGCCGTCGCGCCGCGACGCCAGAAGTTGCGCAGCATCTCGGAGCCGTTGCGCGCGGTGTACTGCAGCGCGGCGAGCACCCCCGTCTCCATGTAGTTGGTGTTGTTGCGCAGCGACCACTTGAGCTTCTTTGGCGGCGGCACCATCCGATACCAGTCCTGCTCCGTCACGGGCCGCCCGGTGTAGCGGTTGCGCTCGGGATCGATCACGCGCTCGACGGTCTCGGCGGTGGCGTTGCCGAAGGTCTCGTAGCCGCGGCCGATGGCGTTGTGGTTCATCGCCACCGAGTCCTGGTAGACCTGCGCCCAGCCTTCGGTGAAGCCATAGGTCCACACCCCCGGCAGGCCCATCGCGGTGAGCGTCGCGACCTCCTGGAAGGCGATCGTGTGCCACTCGCTGAAGACGCTCGGGTCGAGGTTCGGGTTGTAGGGGCCGGTGCCGGTCCAGATCGAGAGCAGCGGCACCGACTCGTGGAGGTCGTGGACCACGAGCGGCAGCCAGCGCATGAACGCATCCTGTGTCGCGCGCGTCAGCGGGAGCTTGCGCTGGATGCCGTCGCGGTTGTTGTCGTGACGCACGTACTTGCCCCAGTAGGGCGGCGAGAGCGGCGGCAGGTTCTCGAAGTCGGCCTTGCCCTTGAGGTGGCGGTAGAACCAGTCCACCATCCGGTCGCGCCCGTCGGGCTCGGCCACCGGGTTGATCAGCACGATCAAGCGATCGCGGATCTCGCGGATGTGCGGCGCCTCCGACACGGCCAGGCGATGCGCCAGCTCCATCAGCATCTCGGGCGACCCGGTCTCCCCGGAGTGAAGCCCTCCGTGCAGCATGTAGAAGGGCTTCACGGCGGCGATGCGCTCGTCGGCCGTGCGCTCGTCGATGCGGCGCGGGTCGGCGAGGTCGGCCATCGCCTTGCGGTGCGCATCCACGTCGTCGAGGCTCTTCTCGTCGCCCACCTGCACCAGCAGGATTTCGCGTCCCTCCTCCGACCGCCCGATCACCTCGACGCGCACTCGACGCGTCGCCGCGGCGAGCGCGCGGTAGTAGGCGTAGATCTTCGTAGTGCTCGTGAGCTCGCCAGGCGCGCCGACGATGTGGCCCAGGTGCCGGGTGGGCGACGGCACGCCCGGCTTGTCCGGCACGTAGGAGACCCACGGCGTCAGGAAGCGCGGCTCGGTGGTGGCCGCCGCGATCGCCTCGCTCGAGCCCGGCTCGGGCGTGTCGGGAGCTTGCGCGTGCGCGGGCTCCGGTCGGAGAGCGAGAGTGGCGGCGAGCATGGCGTGCAGGAGCAAGCGGCGTAGAAGCTGCAAGGGACCTCCGGGATGGTGCGTCAGGGATCCTCTGACCCTACTGGCCAACGGCTTTCTGACAAGCGCCCGCCTCCGATCGCGACCACGGGCTTGGACAGCTTCAGCCGCTGAGCCGCGACGCCCTGCCCTCGCTGTCGCAGAAGAGCAGATCGAACGAGGTGTCGCGGTAGCGCGAGTAGCGGCGCAGCCGGCAGCGGATCTCATACGCGTACATTCCCAGGTCCAGGTCGGATTCCGACGTGGAGATCCCCAGCTCGCGTGCCCTCTCCCGCGGCGGGGGCCGGAGGTCCACGAGAAGCGAGCGCGGCCGGACGCGATGGAGCACCTCCAGGGCGAGGTCGAAGAGCAGGCCCGGCGTCCAGTCCCTCTGGGCGAGTACGGTGCGCCAGTGGTCTCGACCGGGAACGAAGATCGGGTCGCGGATCCAGGGTCCGAGGGTCGCTTCCAGCGAGGCCTCGTCCGTTACCGTGGCCAGGGAGATGCCGGGAACGTCACTACGGTAGGCCACCGTGAACTCGGCCGGCAGAAAAGGCTCGAGTCGCTCGACCGCGGGTCTTGGCGTCGGTCGTTCCAGGAGCTCCGCTGGCACCCCTCCCTCGCGCTGCGGACACAGGACGACGACCCGTCCGGGTTGTCGCTGGCGCCAGGCCTGGGCCACGAGATAGCCGATCACGTAGAGCCCGGCCGTCAGGACCGCCGCTTCACTCACGAGAGGAACTCCTCCAGGACTCGCCCCCGGCACGGGAAGTCGAGACGGAGCAGGCGGGCGATGGTGGGTGCGACGTCGATCAGCTGGCCTCGCCTTTCAAGCACGCGGCCTTCGACGAAGTCCGGGCCGAGCCCCAGCATCCACAACCGGGAGCAGCCCTCGTCGTCCCGCCCGTGTCCGATGAAGCCCCAGCGCGTCTCTCCGTGGTCCGCGCGGCCGTGGACGGGCAGGACGATCAGGTCGGTATCGGGACCCAGGCGCCGCCAGAGGAGGTACGAGAGCGCGTCCGCCTGGCGGATGGCGCCGGTGTACCAGGACCAACGCCCCTGGTGCGCCATGTCGGTGTCGTCGAAGAGGAGGAAGGAGAGGTCCGGCGCGTCGCGGGCCAGGAACGTGGCGGTGATGGCCCGGTCGTAGGACTTGAGCCTGTAGATCGCCGCCGCGGGCTCCTCCGGCGCGAAGGGGGCTGGGTCCCGCGACAGGCTCGCCCGCAGCGCGTGGGCAGGATCGTCGTCGCTGACCAGGAGCTTCAGGCGGCCCTTGCCGACCACCAGCGTCGAGCGGCCGCACTCTCTCGCAGCATCCACGAGGGTCCCGCCCGTGGCCTGCGGCTCGTCGTATCCCGATGTTTCCCAGCGCCCGGTTGCCAGCGCCTTCAGGGACGGCCCGTGGTTGGTCCAGCCGTCGTTGTAGAGGTGGGTGAGCAGCGTGCCCCGCGGGACCAGGGCGTTCCAGAGGCGGGGCACGTAGCGGTGCCGAGGGTCCAGGATCGTGTCCTGGGCACGGACGCCGCCCGCCCAGACCACCACCACGACGCGCTTCGCCTTCATCGCGCGAGACCCACGAGCACGGCGGCCGCGGCCAGCTCCACGGAGGGCTTCAGCCAGCCGGGCGAGAGGTTGCTCCAACGGGCCTGCTCGAGCAGGGGGTACACGCCCGCGAAGAGGCCCGGACTCCGAAGCAGCCCCGTGAAAGTCTGGATCGCGGCATGGGCCCCGACGACGGCGCCAAGCCCTCCACTCGCCTGATGCAAGCCCGCCAGAAAGAGGCACGCGATCGCCGAGGCGAAGGCGCCCTTCCGTGTTCCCGCCCAGTACACGAGCCATTGCACGAGCGCTATCGCCGGCCAAGGAATCGGCAGCCCGCCCCGGAAGACGGCTTCCTCGCTGAGGGCGATGGCGGGGAAGGTCACACCGCACAGCAGCAGCTCACGAGGAACGATCGTCCGGAGGCCATGGAGGTCGCGGATCTCGAACTGGTGAAGGCAATCCCTTCTCGCGATCCCCAGGAGCTGGGGGGCCGCGACGAATGCCGTGCCCGCGGCGTATCCCCAGGCGACGGAAGCGGGGGCGATGACGGGAAGGGGGTCGAGTGAGGCCAGGATCAGGACGGCGGTGGCGACCAGGAGCAGGAGGTAGGACGGGGCCGTCGCCTCGCGGAAGTCCAGTGGCGTCGCGTACGGCCGCCGGACGGCCAGGCTGATGGCCGCGTAGACGAGAACGGCGAGCGCGAGCGCGGCCATCGCTGCCATCCTACCAAGCGCGTGTCACCCTGGCGCAGAAGCTCGCGAACCTCAGCGCCCTGATAGAGGGTTTCGTTCTGGCCGGTGGTCTCGAGAGGAGCCTCCCTCACCTCCAGACTCGAGAGCACCCTTCGCTGCTCGGGGGCGGGAGCGCTACTCGGCCAGCACCACGCGCGGGTCGATACGGGTGGCGCGGCGCGCCGGGAGCGCGCACGCGGCGAGCGCCACGAATGCCAGCAGCAGCGTGACGCCCGCGATCACGCGCAGGTCGGCGGCCTGGATACCGAAGAGCTGGCTCTCGAGGCTCCCGCGCAGCAGCAGCGCTCCCAGGCCGCCGGCCGCGAAGCCGATGCCGAGCAGCAGCAGGCCCTCGCGGATCACCAGGTCGAAGACGGCGCGCGCGCTGCTGCCGAGGGCGAGACGGATGCCGATCTCACGCGTGCGCTGCGTCACGAGGTAGGCGAGGACCCCGTAGAGGCCCACGGCCGAGAGCAGCAGCGCGAGGACGCCGAAGCCGAGTGCGAGCAGTGCGGGCCCGCGGCGATTCCGGAGCGCGCGCTCGGTCCGCTCGTCCATCGTCCGCACGTCGAAGAGCGGCAACTCGCGGTCGAGCGTCGCGACCGCGCTCCGGAGCGCTGCGGGAATCGCGTCGCCGGGCCCTGCCGTCTTGACGGCGAACGTCAGCAGCCGTGACGCGTTCTGCGCCATCGGGAAGTAGTAGGCGCCCACGGCCTTCTTGCCCTCCGTCAGGTCGCGGAGCCGGATGTCGCCCACGACGCCCACCACGGTCAGGAACACGGTCTTCTCGGACACGGCCAGCAGGTTGTTGATGTCCGTGGGCAGGTACATACGGCGGCCGAACGGGTCCTGATCGGGCCAGAAGCGGGCGGCCAGCTTCCGGTCGACGATGACCACGGGCAGCGCGCCCGCCGTGTCCTCCTCTTCGAAAAAGCGTCCCGCGACGAGCTTCACGCCCATCGCCTCGAAGTAGCCCGGCGTGACGTCTGCCTGGTAGGGCGAGATCACCGACTCGCCCGGCTTCATCACGTAGCCTTCCGCAACTATCACGCTGTCGTTGTAGGAGCCGCTGAAGGGGATGGTGTCGGTGGCGCCCGCGGCGACCACGCCGGGGATCGCCCGCACGCGACGCAGCGCCTCGTCCGTGAAGCGGCGGCGCGCGTCGTCGTCGCCGTAGCGGGAACGGGGAAGCGAGACGGACGCCGTGGTCACGCGCTCGGTCACGAAGCCGGGGTCCACCAGCAGCACGTTGGCGAAGCTAGCGAGCAGCAGTGCCGCGCCCAGCAGCAGGACGAACGTGAAGGCCACCTGGGCCACGACCAGCGAGCGGCGCAGCGTGCGCGCGCCGCCGCCTCCGGTCGAGCTGCGACCCTCCTGGCGCAGCACGCCGCTCGGGTTCGTGCCGAGCGCGCTCGCGAGCGGCACGAGACCCATCACGAGCCCGATCGCGAGCGAGAGACCGAGCGCGTAGAGCGCCGCGGTCGCGTCGAGCCGGATCTCGCTCCCGTAGGGCAGGTCCTGGAAGTCGAAGGCGGAGGCGGCGCGCAGGGCGGCGGCGCCGATCAGGAGCCCGGCGCCGGCCGCGACGCCCGTGAGCACCGCGTTTTCCACCACGAGCTGCCGCGCGAGCTGCCAGGGCGGCGCGCCGAGCGCCTGGCGTGTGGCCATCTCCTTGGCCCGCGCCCGGGCGCGGACGAGCGCCAGGTTGGCCACGTTCATGCAGCCGATCAGCAGCACGAAGCCGGCGCCGCCCCAGAGCAGGTAGAGGATCGGCTTCACGTGCCGGACGAGATGCTCCGGATACCGCTCGACCGCCGTGCGGAAGCCGGCGTTGATCAGCAGATCCTTGAAGTGTGGAAAGCGCTCCATGTTTGCGGCGTTCAGGGTGTCGATCTGCGCCTTCGCCTGTTCGAGCGTCGCGCCCGGCTTCAGGCGTCCCACGTTCCAGTAGTTGTTGCTGTGGCGCCGGTCGTCGCTTCGTTCCTCCGGCGAGAAGGCGAGCGGCCGCCATAGCGACACACCCGGCACCATGGCCTGGAACGCCCGCGGCATCACCCCGACGATCGCGTAGGGTTGCCCATCGATTCTGAGGTCGTCACCGACGGCGCCTTTGTCGCCTCCGAACTGGCTCTGCCACAGCGCGTCGCTCAGCAGGACCTTCTTCTCGTTCCCGACCTCGCCCTCGTCCTCGCTGAACGGCCGGCCCAGCGCGGGTGCCGTGCGCATCAGGCGCAGGTAGGAAGGCGTCACGTTCATGACGCGCACGCGCGTGGGGCGCTCGTCCTGGTCGACGCTGACGTTCGTCGAGTTGAAGAGCGCCTGCTCCTCGAAGACGGTCGTGTCGCGGAGCCGATCGTAGTAGTCCGTGACGCCGGAGTTCGCGCTGTCGCCCGCCCCCGCACGCGGGTACTGGTTGCTCATCAGCAGGATCCGGTCGGGCTGCGGCACCGGCAGCGGACGCAGCAGCACGTGGTGCACCACCGAAAAGAACGCGGTGTTGGCGCCGAGACAGAGCGCGAGCGTCGCGGCGGCGGTGAGGCTATAGGCCTTGTCGCGGGCCAGCATCCGCAGGCCCGTCCGGAGATCGCGAGCGAGCCAGTCCAAGATCCCTCCTGTGTGGCGGGTTCGCCCAGGTCAACGTGCCGAACGGCATCGAGGTTCCACGATCCGATCATCCAACGGATTGGACTCCGCTCAGCGGGTGAGGGTGCCGACCGCTTCGGCTGGCGGCCGCACCTCGGGTTTCTCCTGGCACTGGCGCAGCAGCACCAGGCCGGCGATCAGTATCACGATTGCGATGGTGGCGCTGCACCCCAGGCCGAGGACGCGCGCGTCGCTCCACTTCGCCAGGGGATCGCTCCCGGTCCGCCTTTCGATCACGAGACGGACGACCGCGATCCAGGAGAGCGCGGCGAACGGGGCCGTGAACAGGAGGCTGGGCGGGAAGACTAGCCCAGCCGCGGCGAGCGCGGTCGCGAGCAGCGCTACGAGAATGCGGGAGGGAACCGTGTCTCGGCCCCCGCCGCCCTCGTGGAGGGCGGCCAGGACGCCACCCAGAAAGAAGGCGAGTCCCGCGGCAACCGGCACGACCGTCGGAACGCCTTCGCTCGCACCGCCCCCGAGCCCCACGGCGATGATGACGAGACCCGCGCCCATGACTGCCAGGCCCATGCCGATCTTGCGGAGCGCGGCAACAGCCCTCTGCGCCCAGGCGGGCAGCGGAACTACACCGAGCAGCAGCAACCCAACGAAGAGCAACGCGGCGCACGCGAGCGCGCCGACCCAGAACCGGTTCAGGGCGGCGGCGATGCCCCCGACCACGCCCCATCCGACGAAGAGACCACCCATGACCGCTAGCCCGGCCGAGCGGCCTCGGACCAGGCGATGAAGACCGGCGATCCAGACCCCGCTGGCGATCACCACCAGGGCCACTCCCAGCAGGTCGCGAATGCCGTCGGTCTCCGCGAGCCAGGCGAGCAGCAGGCCCAACGCGGTCAGTGTGGGGCCAACGGACAGGAAAACCCCCTTCCCGTTCCCGCCGGTCTCGGAACCCCCGCCGACACCGATTCGGATTGCCATCGACCCTCAAGCCATGACTATCGCCCGCCGGTCCGCGGGCGGCGGCGTGCGGGGCGATCCGCCCCGGGTCACGAGTTGCCCGATCCGCCGCTCCGGAGCAGCTCGAAGGCGGCGAGCAGGTCGCTCTGGCCCAGAGCCTCCTCCAGCAGCCGCAGCGTCCGGCGGATGCGGGCGGAATCCAAGTCGCGCCCCTTTAGACGCCAGAGGCCGCGCGCGTCCTCGAGGTCTTTGGGCCGTCCTGCCAGGACCTTGGCGATGATCAGGTCCTCGGGATCGATGAGCGGCACCTTCGTGCCACCGACGTCCACGGCTCGCGCCCGATCGAGAAACTCCTCTTCGAGCCCCGAGCCCGCCAGCACCACGTCGAGCGGCATGGCTGTCGCGAGATGCACGAACGGCATCACCCGGGTGCGCCGTACGAAATCGGGATCGTCGACCCTCAGCGCAAAACCGGCCGCTTCCATGTCGCGGACGAAGCGCTCCGGCTCGTCCGGGACCAGCTCGAGCGTGACGTCGACGTCGGCACTCAGTCGTGGCACGCCGTAGGCGATAACCGCCTGGGCTCCGAATACGTACCAACGCCCCCAGCGCGCCAAGACCGCTGACAGAGCGGTCAGGAGCTCAAGGGCGGCGGGCTGAACCGGCACGTTGGAGTCGCTCGGCGAGTCGCACGTGGGCGAGGAAATCCCGATGCCGCTCGGCGGCATGGGGCCAGGCACGATCCAGGAGCTGCGCCTGGCGCCGCAGCTCGTCGCCAATGCGCAAGCCCTCTACCGGCCCGAGGCGAGCGATGCGACCGCCCCAGTAGGCGTCTTTGGCTTCTCGCACTGTCTCCCAGTCGCGGGAGACGAACTCGCGAATGCCGCGCGTGATCACCACCTCATTGTAGCGCGCCAAAAGCCTTCCCCCAGCCCGCGCAGCGTGGGCTCACCTGTCCGTGATCCGCCGTCCCTTGCATTCCCCCGCGCCCCTTCCCTTGACCGGGGGCCGGGTGCGGCCCTACTGTATCTCGCTGAGGAGCCTCGAGAAGCCCGAGTGACGCCGAGCCTCGCCGCCGCGATCGTCCTGGCCATCGCCCTGGCGGTCGCCGTCTTTCTCTCGCTGCGGCTGCGACTCAGCGAGTCCCGTTTCCGGTCCCTCGTCGAGGGGGCCGACGACGTCATCCTCCGCATCGATGCCGACGGTCGCATCCAGTACGCGAACCCGGCGACCGGCGAGCTCCTGGGCAGGGATGCGGCGACGCTCCTGGGACGCCCGTTCCTCGACCTCGTGCGCGACGACTATCGCGAGCAGGCCCGCCGCTTCTACGAGGACCAGCGCCAGCAGGGCATCCCGATGAGCTACTGCGAGTTCCCCGTGGCGACTCCCGGCGGCGAGGACCTGTGGCTCGGCCAGCGCGCCCAGCTGCTGATCGAGCACGGCCGTTTCGCGGGGCTGCAGGCGCTGGCGCGCAACGTCACCGAGCGCACGCTGCTGCAGCAGGCGATCGAGCGCGAGCGCGAGCAGCTCCGGCAGATCGTCGCCCACGCCCCGGTCGCGATGGCGATGCTCGACGGCGAGCTCAGGCACTTGGCGCACAGCGCGCGCTGGCTGCGCTACCTGGCGCCGGGCGAGCCATCGGTCGTGGGCCGCACGATCCACGAGCTCTGGCCGGCGATGCCGGCGCGCTACAAGGACGTGTTCGAGCGCGCGCTCGCCGGCGAGATCGTGAGCGAGCCGGAGGAGGCGCTCGCGCGCGAGGACGGCAGCACCGTCTTCATGCGCTGGACGGTGCACCCCTGGCGCGACGCGCAGGGCAAGGTCGCCGGGGTGGTGCTGGCCGCGCAGAGCATCGACGTGCTGGTGCGGGCACGCCAAGCGGCGCTCGAGGGCTCGCGGCTCAAGTCGGAGTTCGTGGCCAACATGAGCCACGAGATCCGCACACCCATGAACGGCGTGATCGGCATGACGCGGCTGCTGCTCGACACGCCGCTCACCAGCGAGCAGCGCGAGTACGCCGAGGTGATCGACCAGTCGGGGCGGGCGCTGCTCGAGATCATCAACGACATCCTCGACTTCTCGAAGATCGAGGCTGGCCGGATCGACCTCGAGCACGTGGAATTCGACCTGCGCCGCGCGGTGCGCGAGGTGCTCGGCTCGTTCGCCGAGGCCGCGCACGCCAAGGGGCTCGAGCTTCTGTGCCTGATCCGCCACGACGTGCCGACCGCCCTCCGCGGCGACCCCGGGCGGCTGCGCCAGGTGCTCACGAACCTGGTCGGCAACGCGGTCAAGTTCACGGAGAAGGGCGAGGTGGTGCTGCGCGTCACGCTCGACGAATCGGCCGAGGAGGCGGCGCTCGTCCGCTTCGAGGTGCGCGACACCGGCATCGGCATCGACGGCGAGCTGAAGCCGCGGCTGTTCCAGTCGTTCGTCCAGGCCGACGGCTCGGCCAGCCGCCGCTACGGCGGCACCGGTCTCGGGCTCGCGATCTCGAAGCGGCTGGTGTCGCTGATGGGCGGCTCGATCGACGTCGACAGCCGGCCCGGCCGCGGCAGCACGTTCTGGTTCAACGTCAGGCTCGAGCGCCAGGCCGAGGCCGCGGCGGTGGCGGCGCCTTCGGCGCGGCTCGCGGGACGCCGTGTGCTCGTGGTCGACGACAACGCGACCAACCGCCAGATCCTGCGCCACCAGCTCGGCTACTGGGGCCTGCGCGTCACGGCGGTCGAGTCGGGCCCGCGCGGCCTCGCGCTGATGCAGCAGGCCGCGGCGGCGGGCACCGGCTACGACCTCGCGATCCTCGACATGAAGATGCCCGAGATGGACGGGCTAGCGCTCGCGCGCGCGATCAAGCAGGAGACGGCGCTCACCTCGGTCCGGCTCGTGCTGCTGACCTCGTTCGGCCAGCGCGGGCACGGCGCCGAGGCATCGAAGATCGGGATCGCCGCCTACCTGACCAAGCCCGTCGACGAGGCCGACCTCTACGACTGCCTGGTCGAGGTGCTGGACGAGGCCCGCGCGCGTCGCGCCCCACACCTCGTCACACGCCACAGCCTGCGCGAGCAGCGCCCGCCGGTCGCGGCGCACGTGCTCGTGGCCGAGGACAACGAAGTCAACCAGAAGGTGGCGGTCAAGATCCTCGAGAAGCTGGGCTACCGCGTCGAGCTGGCCGAGACCGGCAAGGAGGCGCTCGCCGCCTGCGCGCGCCGGCGCTACGACGCCGTGCTGATGGACGGGCAGATGCCGGGCATGGACGGCTACGAAGCGACCCGCCGCATCCGCGAGCGCGAGACCCGGGGCGGGCGGCGCGTGCCGATCATCGCGATGACCGCGAGCGCGATGAAGGGCGACCGCGAGAAGTGCCTCGAGGCCGGGATGGACGACTACATCACCAAGCCGGTCACGCCCGACAGCCTCGAAGAGGTGCTGCGCAAGTGGGTCGGCGCCGCGACGGCGCCGGCGGAGCGAGCGGCGGCCGCGCCCGCGGCCGAAGGCGCTTTGCTCGACGAGAGCGTCGTCACAAGCCTGATGTCCGTGGACGACGACGGCACGCTGATGGACGAGATCGTCGCGACCTTCCTGCGCATCGCCCCGGCGCGCCTCGCGACGATCCGGAAGGCGGCCAAGGGCAACGCCGCGCAGCTCGAGCGCGAGGCGCACAGCTTCCTCGGCAGCTGCGGCAACATCGGCGCGCGGCGCATGGCCGAGCTGTGCGCGCGGCTCGAGGTGCTGGGCCGCTCCGGCTCCACCGAGGGCGCCAGCGCGATCGCACGCACGCTCGAGGACGAGCTCGCGGCCGTGCAGCCGCAGCTCGAGGCGCTGCCCGGGCGGCATCCCAAGCGCGCGGGTGCCTTGCCCTCGCGCTCGTGATCCGCCGCTCGATCTTGACGGTCCTGGAAGCCCTGTTCCGGATTCTCTTCACCTACGATTGCTTGGACGAGGAGAAGCTGCCGGCCTCGGGCCCCGCGATCATCGCGGCCAACCACCCCTCGTATCTCGACCCGATCCTGCTCTCGCTCCAGGTCGAGCGGCCGATCCGGTTCATGGCCTGGGATCGGCTCTTCCGAGTGCCGCTGCTCGGCCGCGTGATGCGCCTTTTCGGCGCCTTCCCCGTCGACAACCGGCCGGGGCGCGGCCAGGACGCCTACGAGCGGGCGAAGCGGCTGGTGCTCGAAGGCCACCTGGTCGGCATCTTCCCCGAGGGGAAGCGCTCACGCGCCGGCTGGATGGAGCCCGAACTGCGGCGGGGCGCCGCGCGGCTTTCGCTCGAGACCGGGGCACCGCTCTATCCCGCGACGATCCGGGGCGCCTTCCGCGCCTGGCCCTATTTCCGCGCGCTGCCGGAGCCGGCCAAGATCCACGTGCGCTACCACGACCCGATCGACCCCGGGAGCTACGCCGCGCTGCCGCGGGAGCAGGCGACCCGGGCCTTGCTCGAGGAGCTCCGCGCGCGCGTGGACCGGACGCTGCTGCCCGGGGTCAAGGCCGACCGCAGGATCGAGGCGCTCTACCGCACGGGCGCGCCCTGGCCGCGGCTGTTCGAGGCGCTGCCCGCGCTCGGGCTCGCGCTCTTCGTGTTCTGGAAGACGCGCTCGCTCGCGCTCGTGTGGCCGTGTTACGCCTACATCGGCTACCTGCTGCTCGACCTGCTGCTCGTCCCGCAGCGGCGCCTGACGAAGTGGATCCGCAACGGATCGGCGGCGGTGTTCACGGTCGGCTACGTGGGCGTCGTGCTGGCGCCGCTCGGCCTGCCCGCGCCGATCGGCCGCGAGGCGCTCGTGATGCTGCTCGCCGGCGCGGGCCTACCGTACCTCTACGACCGCGGGCGCGTCGCGCTCGGCTTCGTGCGGGGCCTGGTGCTCGCGACGCTGCTCGCGCTCGGGGCGCAGTACATCGCAGGGAGCCCGCTCGGCGCGCACGTGGCGCTGCCGCTCTTCTGCGCCGCCTACGCCTGGGACGAGCGGAGCGTCTTCTGGCGTTACACGGCGCCGATCCTGGGCGCCTACGCGATCCTCGTTCCCCTCTGGCTCGGCGGCGGGGTGGAGCTCCTCCCGCACGCCATCGCCGGCCTCGTGGCCTGGGGGCTGGCTCGCCTGCTCCCGGGTGGAGCGGGCACGGGCGCGCTACCCGACACGGACGACGGTCCGGCCTCCTCGACGCTCGGCCTTCGTGATTGACGAGCGCTCGTCTCGTGGCATGATGCCCGCGTGAGCCGCGAGCGCGCGCCGCGTCGCCACGACCGCCGCACGTTTCTGGGTGCGCTCGGTGCCGCGCCGCTGACACTGGGCGGCGCCAGGGCCGCGGCCGGAGGGAGCGCCGTGACCGCAACGAGCCGCGAGAGCTGGGACGTGGCGGTGGTGGGCGCCGGTTGCTTCGGCGCGTGGACGGCCCGGCAGCTGCACGCCGCGGGAAAGAGCGTGCTGCTCGTCGACCAGTACGGCCCCGCGAGCGCGCGCGCCAGCTCCGGGGGCGAATCGCGCGCGATCCGGATGAGCTACGGCCCGGACGAGCTCTACACGCGCTTTTCGCACCGGTCGCTGGCGATGTGGAAGGCGTTCTTCGCGGAGATCGGGCGCCCCGAGCTGTTCCAAGAGACCGGTGTCTTGTGGATGACGAAGGGCGAGGCCCACGACGCGGCCGCGAGCCTGCGGGCGCTTCTGGCGGCCGGAATCCCGCACGAGCGGCTCGGCGAAGAGGAACTCCGCCGACGCTTCCCGCAAATCGTGGTCATAACCGGCGGCTGGGCGATCTTCGAGCCCGAGAGCGGCGCGCTTTTGGCACGCCGCGCCGTGCAGGCGGTGGTCGCCGAGGCGGTTCGCGGCGGCGTGGACTACCAGGTCGCGACGATCGAGCCCCCCGCGGGGGAAGGCCGCCTCGAAGCGCTGCGGACCAAGGGCGGCGACTCGCTGCGGGCCTCCGCCTTCGTGTTCGCCTGCGGACCCTGGCTCCACAAAGTGGCGCCCCGGGCGCTCGCCGGCCGGATCTTTCCGACGCGCCAGCAGGTGTTCTTTTTCGGCGTGCCGAAGGGCGACACCCGCTTCGGCTCGCCCGCGATGCCGACCTGGATCGACTTCGGTCAGGGCTTCTACGGCATGCCCGACCTCGAGGGCCGCGGCTTCAAGATCGCGAACGACGTCCACGGTCCGGCCTTCGATCCCGACACCGGCGAACGCGTGGCGACGCCCGAGGCGCTCGCCGAGGCTCGCGCCTTCATGCACGAGCGCTTTCCGGGAATGCGGGACGCCCCGCTCGTGGAGACCCGCGTGTGCCAGTACGAGAACACCTCGAACGGCGACTTCGTGATCGACCGGCACCCGGGCTACGACAACGTCTGGCTGTGTGGCGGCGGGTCGGGCCACGGCTTCAAGCACGCGCCGGCTGTGGGCGAGTTCACCGCCGAGCGCGTGCTGAAGGGCGACGCGACGCACCCGCGTTTCACGCTCGCTTCCAAGCAAACGGAGCAGAAGCGCAGCGTGCACTGAGACGCACCCAGCACGTCGTCGAACGGCGTTACCATGCACCATCCATGTCGCGACCGCTTCCGCCCACACCTGCATCCACCGTTGCGTTGCCCCGCTGGGTCGTAGGGCTCCTCGTCGGTGCGTGTGCCCTGTGCCTGGTGGCCGTCGCTTTCCTGCTCGGCCGTGTGACGGCCCCTGCGCAGCCGGCCGCGCTCACGGAGGTCGAGCCGGCTGGCCAATCGACACCCGCAGGGGTGTCTGACTCCTCCCGCGTTTCGACCACCGGAGTGCCGGATCACGGCGAGGCGACAGGCGAGGGACTCGCCGCCGCCCCATCCGCCGGCGCGGGGCTACCGGCCAGCGGCGGTCCCCACTCAGCGGCAGTCGCGGCCTACTTCAGGCAGATGGACGCCGTTGCTGCCGAAACCAAGGCCAGCCAGGATCCCCAGACCCTGGCCCGCAACGTCCTCGATCAGACGATGTCGGGCAACATGGGCGCCCTCGATGGCCTGATCGCCACCCAGCGCGCCCTGGAGACCCGGCTGGGCCAGATCCTCCCAGCGCCCGCGTGCCGCGAGCACCACGAGCGCAGCGTCCGTCTCTTCGGACGAGCAATCGCCTTGCTCGAACGCACGCGCGACGCGGTGTCGGGCCAGGGCGCTTCAGACCTCGCCAGCGTGGCCACCGAGGGCCGCGCAATCGAGGCGGAGGCGAGGGCCGTCGACGCCCTCGCCAACGACCTCCGGCGTGCGGCCGGCCTGGCCCCCGTCCCCTGACCCCCCCGTAGACAGATCTCGCCCATCCCGCCCGCCCCGAGGGGAGCCAGGATCTCGTACCGCCCTAGGCGGGAGCCGCTTGGAATCGACATCAGGATCGGCTGCGGCTGATTCTAGCCCCGCCCTCCCCGAAGCCATGCCCGGCCGGCCAGGGCTGCCACGGCCGCCCCTCCGCCCAGTCGGCAATCGCACCCTGCAGCGCGTCGAGCTGCCCGTCGAAAAAATGGTTCGCCCCCGGCACGATCACGACCTCGCGGGGCGGCGGCAGTGCTTCGACCAGAGCGCGCAACGCCTCACTCGGGCCGAACTGGTCCTGCTCGCCCTGGACGAAGAGCCGCGGTTGTCGCGGCGCCTCGAGCGTGGCAGCGTCGCCTTCGCTCCCGAGCGGGAAGCCCAGTGCGAACACGGCCCGCACGCGGCCGTCCCGCGCGGCGACGCGCAGCGCCACCACCGAGCCGAACGAGAAGCCGCCGAGCACGAGCGGCAAGGTGGGGAAGCGCTGCTGCATCAGCGACAGCGCAGCGCCGGCGTCCTCCTGCTCTCCGATGCCGTCGTCGTGGGCGCCCTCGCTGCGGCCCACGCCCCGGAAGTTGAAGCGCAGCACGGCGAGGCCCGTCGACTGCAGCGCTTTCGCCGCGCGGAACACGGCCTTGAAATGCATCATCCCGCCATGCAGCGGGTGCGCGTGGCACACCACGGCCGCGGCGACGGGCGCTTCCTTGGGGCTCATCAGGATTCCTTCGAGGCGGCCCACGGGGCCCTCGAAGTCGACGCTCTCGGTGCTCGCCACGGCCCGCAATTCTAGACGCCGCCGCAAGGGATGCGAGTCCCTGGTCGCGCGGCTGCCTTTCCCTTGCAACCCCGTGCCGACGGGGCTAGGCTGCGCGGCAGCCTTCCGATGCCATTGAAGCCGGGGGTGCGGCTCGGGCCGTACGAGATCGTCGCCCCGCTCGATGCGGGCGGCATGGGTGAGGTCTTTCGCGCCCGCGACACGCGCCTCGGCCGCGAGGTCGCGGTGAAGGTCCTGCCGCGGGGGCTCGCCGCGGACCCCGAACGCCGCCTGCGTTTCCAGCGCGAGGCGCGCGCGATCTCCGGTCTCCAACACCCCAACATCTGCGCGCTCTTCGACGTCGGGAGCGAAACGTCCGCGGACGGGCCGGTCGACTTCATCGTGATGGAGCTGCTCGCGGGCGAGACGCTGGCGCGGAGAATCGAGAAGGGTGCCCTCAAGGCGGCCGAGGTCGTCCCGATCGGCATTGCGCTCGCCGAAGCCCTGGCCGCGGCCCACGAGCGCGGGATCGTGCATCGCGATCTCAAGCCCGGCAACGTGATGCTGACACGTGCGGGAACCAAGCTGCTCGACTTCGGCCTCGCCCGGGACGCTGCCGTGTCCCCCTCCGACGCGGCGGGCTCCGAGGTCAGGACCCAGGCGCGCTCGCTCACGCGCGAGGGCGTGATCGTGGGCACCTGGCCCTACCTGGCGCCGGAGCAGCTTCGAGGCCAGTCGGCCGATGCGCGGAGCGACCTGTTCGCGCTTGGAGCTGTGCTGTACGAGGCGCTCGCGGGCCGGCGCGCGTTCCAGGGCGCGACCGCGAGCGACCTCCAGGCCGCGATCTTGAGGGAAGAGCCCGCCGACCTGCGCTCCCTGGCGCCGTCGACACCGGCCGCCCTCGTCTCGATCGTGCGCACCTGCCTGGCCAAGGAGCCGGCCGCCCGCTGGCAGAGCGCCGGGGACGTCGCGCGCGGCCTGCGCCTGGTCGCCGACGCGGCTCCCGAGCCGAACGCAGCGGCCGCGGTCCGATCTCGCCTCTGGCCGGCCGTAGCACTCTCGGCGCTCGCAGCCACCGCCGCGAGCGTCGCGCTCCTCGCGGGTCGGACCGACGAGGAGCCGGATCCGCTGCGCTTCACGATCACGGCGCCCGAGGGCGTGCCGTTGGGGCGGCCGACCTTGACCCCGCTGCTGTCAGTCTCCCCGGACGGCCGCCGGATCGCGTTCGTGGGACACGGCGGGCTGTGGGTCTGGACCAGCGAGACCGGCGCGGCCCGCCGACTCGACGGCACCGCCGAGGCGACCGCGCCTTTCTTCTCGCCGGACGGCGCCGAGCTCGCCTTCTTTCAGGACGACGAGCTGCAGAGGCTCCCGCTCGCGGGCGGCCGCGTGAGCACCATCGTCCGCGCGCCCGCGGGCAGCGCCGGCAGCTGGGGGACCGACGGGACCATCCTCTACAACCGGTGGATCGGCGAAGAGGCAGGCCTGTGGCGCGTGAGCGCGGGCGGCGGGGAACCGCGGGTCGTCGCACCCGCCGCGAACCCGGTCGAGCTGCGCGCGTTCCCCAGCTTCCTGCCCGACGGCCGTCACTACCTGTATGTCCAGCACGCCTACGGGATGCAGCTCGGTGCGCGGCAGACCTGCGTGGCCTCGCTCGACGGCGGCGAGCCTTCGTGCTTCGCGGCTTGCGACTCGAACCCGGCGTACGCGGGCAACGGCTACCTGCTCTGCGTGCGGCGCGGCGCGCTGGTGGCGTTCGCCTTCGACCCCGGCGCACGCCGGCCGAGCGGCCAGGCCGTCACGGTCGCGGACGACATCCGCTGGTTCGGCCCGACGGGCGTCGCCGTCTTCGCGGTGTCGGCGGACGGCCGCGTGCTCGTGTACGGGCCCCATGCGCGGCCGCCGAAGAGGTTGGTCTGGCACGACCGCGGGGGCCGGAGGCTTTCGACCGTGGGCGCTGCCGACCGCTACGACCAGATCGCGCTCGCGCCGGACGGCCGGCGCGTCACCGTCGAGATCGGCAACCTCGAGCTGGGCAGCACGGACATCTGGCTGCTCGACGTCGTCTCGGGCGTGCCGACGCGGCTGACGATCGATCCCATCGACTCTTTCGGCCCCAGCTGGTCGCCCGATGGGCGGCGCCTGGCGTTCAGCCGGCCCGCGCCGGGTCCGCCCGACATCTTCGTCCTCGACCTCGCAGGCTCGGCGGAGGCCCGGCCGCTCCTGGCCGGGCCCGGCGTGCAACAGGCGTATCACTGGTCGCCCGACGGCCGGCTGATCGCCTATGTCGATTTCAGGCCGGAGCTGCGCCACGCGAGACAGGTCGAGCTGCTCTCGCTCGACGGCGGGCACCGGAGGCTGCGCGACGCGCCCGCGAGCACGTTCGACCCGCGTTTCTCTCCCGACGGGGGGCGGATCGCGTACGTGTCGGACGAATCGGGACGCGGGGAGCTGTACGTGATGGACCTGCGCGGGGGCGGGCTGGCGCGTCGCCTGTCCCCGGCGGGCGCCTTCCTTCCACGTTGGCGGGAGGACGGGCGTGAGCTCTACTTCCTCCAGCCCGACGGGATGCTGATGGTCGTCGACCCATCGGCCCCGGTGCCTGTGGCAGCGGGCCTGTTCCGGGTCGAAGGAGTGAGCCCGAGCGACAACCAGTACCCGCGGATGTGGCGGGAGATCGCATTCGACGCCGCCCCGGACGGGCAGAGGTTCCTGATCAGCGTCACCGAAAGGCCCTGGGAGACCTCCGGCCTGCGAGTCGCGACCGGCTGGACCCAGGGCCTGCGCGGAGGCCCCGCGGGGCGTTGAGTCGCGCGCGCGACCGGCCGTGGCCCCTACGCCGCGGTTGGGCTCGCGGCTGCCGCTCTCGCCCGCAGCTGAGCGGCGCGCGGCGGCGGCGTGTGCTGGTTCGCCAGCTTCAGCACGCGCACGGCTCCGAGCGCGCGGGCGCGGCCGAGCGTCTCGCGCCGCAGCTTCCGCTCGACGCCCTTCGGCGCGTCCGCGGCGATCGCGAGCTCGTCAAGGTTGGCGATCAGCCCGCCGAGGCCGAGCTGGTAGCGCAGCGCCAGCGTCGCGACGCCGACGATGCGGCCGTCCTCCGCCTCGGCGACGCGCACCAGGAAGCCCGGGTTGGTGATCGTGCGCCGGAACGTTTGAGCGAAGGAGACGGGCTCGGGGTAGTAGCCGACCTCCTCGAGGAGCGACAGCACCGAGACCCCGTCCTGGAGCGATGCCGGCCTGACTTCAACGCTCATCGTCGCCTCCTGTGCCCCCTGCACCACGGCGCTGTGTCTCCCGCGCCACGGATTCGCACCGTACGGTCGGCTTTCTGCGATCGGTCATGAGACGCTGCAAGTCCCAGGCCATTCGCACTGCGCCAGGAGGGCTCGTCCCGGTCGCGCCATCGCACCGCGACCGATCGCAGTCGTTGCCTTGGGCTCCATGAGCGCCTCGCTTAGATTAGGGGCCTGCTGTGACCGAGGCGCGGTTCTGCGGCGTGTGCGGCTGGCCGCTGAAAGCGGCGGCCGTGTGCGAGGCCTGCGAAGCTCCGGCCGGGACGGGCCAGAAAGCGGGTGAGGACGAGGCCAACCTCTGGATCCTCGGTGGCCCGCGACCCGAGGAGTATCCCGACCTGAAGAACGCGTTCCTGGCCTGGAAGCAGAAGGATTGGCCGCGCCTGGTCGGTCAGTGCCTGGTCGCGCTGGGCGTGGATGCGCCGCAGATCACCAACCTACCCGAAGGCCCGGGCTGGTCCTTCCTTCAGGACTCCGCCGTCATCTACATATCGCTCGACAAGGCGCGTGGGGAGCTCGCGATCGAGTCGCCGATGGTCCGCCTGCCGGCGCTAAAGCGTATCGAAGGGCGACTAGCCAGCAGCATCAACAGGAGCAACCCCGGAGTGGGAGGGAGGCTGGTGCTGGTCCGTCAGGACGGGGCCGCAGTTCCGGCAGCGGATTGTCAGGCTTTGCAGGCCCTGCAGGCTGACCTCATGATACTTGACGGGCTGCTGTGGCTTGGCGGGATCGTGATCCCGGCCTATGGTGTGGCCGCCGCTCTTGTTGCCATCCTGATCGGCCTCGTGCAATTGGTTCTGGCAACTCTGTGTGCTTGATCTCTGCCGAAGTGATTGTGGAATCTGACAAGCTTGGAGGATCCCGACATGCTGAGAGGCTGGGGAGAAGGCGAGTTCAAAAACTACTACTCGAAGCCTGCCCTCAAATCACCGCTGTGGTGGCTGATTGGAGTCCTGTGCCTGCAGAATGTATTCCTTCTGGGGCTGACAATCGAACGGCTTGGGGCGCGACTGGACTGGGTCGGCACGGTTCCGTTTGCCGTCTTGCTGGGTATGGCGATACTGCCCCTGGCGTACTTCTATCAGTGGCGCGTCCGTCGGATCGTGCAGCAAACCCAGCCTCGGAACGAGGAGCTCCTCACGCAGATGGCCAGCGTGTCGTTCTCGTTGGCTGGGTTGACCTGCTTCGTGATTTTGCTGGCGGTAGTCATCGCGCGCTGAAGCTCATTCGAAGTAAGCGCAAGATGGCTGCGGCCGCGCTGTGAATCGCGTCGCTGGAGAACTCCAGGGCAGACGGCGACGCTTGGCGGGCGCGTATGAACGAGGCGGGTAGGTCCGCCTAGCCCGCAGCCGCCATCGCCTCGGCGTGCGGCCCGCGGCGGCGGTCGTCGATGCACGTACGCAGCAGGCTCTCGAGCCAGACGAGGCTCACGGGCTTGTGGAGGAATGCGTCGACACCGAGGCGAGCGGCGGCTTCGGCGCGGTCGGGCAGCCCGTAGGCCGTCAGAACGACGACCGGCGGGTCCTGCTTCAGGTGGCGCAGGTAGGCGGCGATCGCGAGGCCTTCAGATCCCACCTCGGGCGTCAGGCACACGTCCGCGATCACGGCGTCGAACTTGTTTCCGGCGAGGCGTTCGGCCGCTTCCCGCAGCGAGCCGGCACTGTGGACCTCGAACCCCGCGCCCGAGAAGTGGGCCTGGTAAGTTCGCCTCACGTGCTCGTCGTCGTCGACCACCAGGAGCCGTTCACACACGAATGGTGGGCTTTGCAAGGCCGATGCCGGGCGATCACATCTAAAAATAGCAGCAGAATCAATGGCTTAGAGTGCCGCTCGATTCCGAATGTCTGGCTGGCGGTCGGCGGGGAAGCGGACATTGGACACGCTTTCGAGGCGCCTCGTGTCAGACTGTCGGCGATTTCGAGAAACAGACTTCCCGGGCGCCGGGGCGAGGCGGGCCCGAAACGGAGGGGATGACCATGGACATGAGCGAGGCCGAGAGGGACAAGCTGATCGCGCAGTACGCGCGGGGGCCGGCGCGCGTCAAGGAGGCTCTCGCCAAGGTGCCGAAGGAAGCGCTGCAGTGGCGCCCGGCCCAAGGGAAGTGGAGCGTCCACGAGGTGGTGGTCCACTGCGCCGACTCCGAGACGAACGCCGCGCTCCGCATCCGCTACCTGCTGGCCGAGAAGGAGCCGCTCATCGTCGGCTACGACCAGGACGCGTGGGCGCGCCTCTTCGACTACCACGCGCAGCCGCTCGAGGACGCGCTCGTGGCCACGACCGCGGCGCGCGGCCGCACCGTGCCGCTGCTGCGAAGCATGACCGAGGCCGACTGGGCGAAGGCCGGGCGGCACACCGAGTCCGGGGCCTACACCGCCTCGGACTGGCTGCGCATCTACGCGGCGCACCTCGAGGGCCACGCGAGCCAGATCGAGCGGAACCTCGCGGCATGGAACGCCCGCGGCTAGCCGCAGCACCCGCGCCGGCGGACGATGTCGTCACGCTCTCCGGAATGGACCGCTCGGGCGCGGCCACGGTCAGCGTCCAGGGGGAGCGGCTGCTGGTCCCGGGCGGCATGCCCGGCGAGCGCGTGCGCGTGAGACGCCTGCGGCCCGTGGGGCTGAGCGTGCTGTGCGAGATCACCGCCGTAGTCGAAGCCTCGCCCAACCGCGTCAAGCCGCGCTGCCGTCACGCCGGCCCGTGCGGCGGCTGCGCCTGGCAGCACATCGCCTACCCCGAGCAGCTCCGGCGCAAGACGGCGGCGCTCGACGTGCTGCTGCGCAAGGCGATGGGGAAGACCGCGCCGCGGGTTTCCCCCGCGATCGGCATGCCGGTCGCAGCCGACGGCATGCCGTGGGCCTTCCGGCAGAAGGCCACCTTCGTGTTCGACGCGGGGCCGGACGGCCTCGTGATGGGGCACTTCGCGCGCGGTACGAACGACGTGGTGGTTGTCGAGGAATGCCCGGTACACGGGGAGCGCGCGAACCGGATCGCGTTCGCGCTGCGCGACGCGCTCGCCGCGGCGAAGATCTCCGGCTCCGGGCCCGCGACCGCCGGCCTCGCGCGTCACGTCGTCGTCCGCACCAGCCGGGACGAAATGGAAGCGGTCGCGATGCTCGTGGCCTCGCGCGACGACGCCAGCCTCGAGGCGCCGCTCGCGGCCGTGCTCGCCGGGCCCGACAAGCCCGAGGGCCTCGTGCTGAACCTCAACGAGCGGCCCGGGCCGTACCTCGTCGGCCGCGAGTCGAAGCGTGTGGCGGGGCCGGGCCACGTGAAGGAGCAGGCGCTCGGCCCGGGCTTTCTCGTTTCCCCAACCTCGTTCTTCCAGACGAATGTCACGGCCGCTGCGACGCTGATTCGGCTCGTGGTCGAGGCGCTGCCGGGCGAACGCGATCTGCGCGTGCTCGACCTCTACAGCGGCGGCGGGCTTTTCGCCCTGCCGGTCGCCCTGCGCGGCCACAAGGTCACGGCGGTCGAAGAGAGCCGCAAGAGCGTGAAGGACGCCGAGCTCAACCGGCGCCTGAACGGGGTCCCCGAGGAACGGCTCAAGCTCGTGTGCTCGGCCGTCGAGCGCGCGCTCCCGCACTTGAAGGCCGGGGGGTTCGACGCCGTGATCCTCGATCCGCCGCGCGAGGGCTGCCCGCCGGAAGTCGCAAAGGCCGTCTTCGGGCGGCTCCAGCCGGCGCGCGGGATCCTGGTCTCCTGCAACCCCGAGGCGCTGGCGCGCGAGCTGCCGCTTGCGGTCGCCGCGGGCTACCGGATCGTGCGCGTGCAGCCGGTGGACATGTTTCCCCACACGCCGCATGTCGAGGCGGTCGCCGTGCTCGAACGCCGCTCTGCGCCTGCGTGGAATGCCGCCCGTCCGGTCACGCCACGTACACCGTCTTCACGTTCACGAACTCCCGGATCCCGAACGCCCCCAGCTCACGGCCGTAGCCGGACTCCCGGATCCCGCCGAACGGCAGCCGCGGGTCCGAGCGCACGAAAGCGTTGACGAAGCAGGACCCGGCTTGGAGCTCGTGGCGCGCGATGCGCTCGCCGCGCGCGAGATCGCGCGTGAACACGGCGGCGCCGAGGCCGAACACGGTGTGGTTCGCGAGCCGGATCGCGTCCTTCTCGTCCTTCGCCGCGACCACCGCCGCGACTGGGCCGAACAGCTCCTCGTCGAAGGCGGGCATGCCCGGCGTGACACCCGTGAGGACACTCGGCGGGTAGAAGGCGCCCGGCCCGGCGGGCACCGCGCAGCCGAGAAGAACACGGGCGCCACGCGCCACACTCGCCTCGACCTGCCGGTCGAGCGCGTCCCGCAAGTCGGCTCGGGCCTGCGGCCCGACCGCGGTCGCCTCGTCGAGCGGGTCGCCCACGGAGCGGGCCCGCATGCGCTCGACCAGCCGCTCCTCGAACTCCCCCAGCACGGACTCGACGACCACGAAGCGCTTGGCCGCGATGCAGCTCTGACCGCCGTTGATGAGCCGCGAGGTGGCACACGTTTCGGCCGCCGCGCCGATGTCGGCGTCCTCGAGCACCAGGTAGGGATCGCTGCCGCCCAGCTCGAGGACGCTCTTCTTCAGGCACGCGCCGGCCTTCGCGGCGACCGCGCGGCCCGCCGTCGTGCTGCCGGTGAGCGTGACCGCGGCGACGTGGGGCGATTCGATGAGGCCCGCTACGCGCGACGACGAGACGAGCAGCGCTCGGAAGGCCGCTCGCGGCACGCCCGCCGAGTGCAGGATCTCCTCGATCGCGAGCGCGCAGTCCGTCACGTTCGACGCGTGTTTGAGCAGCCCCACGTTGCCGGCCATGAGCGCGGGGGCCGCGAAGCGGAACACCTGCCAGAGCGGGAAGTTCCAGGGCATCACCGCGAGCACCGCACCAGTCGGCTCGAACGCGACGTAGCTCGTGCGCGCCTCAGTCGCGGCGGGCTCCGGCGCGAGCAGGCGCGCGGCATGCTCGGCGTAGTAGTCGCAGACCGAGGCGCACTTGTCGGTCTCCGCTCGGCCCTGCGTCACGGGCTTGCCCATCTCGAGGGCCATGAGGCGCGCGAGATCCGAGCGGCGCTCGCGCAGCAGGGCGGCGGCGCGGCGGAGGATGGCGGCGCGCTCGTCGAAGTGGGCGCGCCGCCAGGAATCGAAGGCGATGGACGCCTCGGACAGCACCTGGGCGACCTCGGCTTCCGAGGACTCGGGGTATTCGCGGATCAGCGAGCCGTCAGTCGGGTTGATGGATTGGAGCATCTCGAGACAAGACTCCGGGGGGACGGAAATACGAAAACAGAAACAGAAACAGAAACGAAAACAGAAACGGAAACGGAAGTGGAAACGGAAGCGGAAACGGAAACGGAAGCGGAAACGGAAACGGAAGCGGAAGCGGAAACGAACGAGCTAACGGGAAGGTCAGAGCCCGCCGCACTCCGGGCGCTGCAGGACGGGCCCTGCGTGCGGCGGGAGCATTACCGTGCAAACACCTCTGCTACCGGGGTGATCGTGACCGCGTCTGGCTTGAGGCCGAGCTTCAATGCGCCGATCCGCGCGTCCTCGTCGAGCAGCGCCTGTGGCTTCGGGGCGTCGTACTTGATGGACGCAGGGGCGTCGGCCAGCAGCGTCTCCGCGAGCCCCTTCGCGTCCCTGGTGATGATCACGACCTGGAGGTCGGAGCCCGAGAGGTGCCGGCGCACGGCGGCGTTCACGTCCTCGAGCGTCAGCTTCGCGAGCGCGTCGCGCATGTGCTTCGTGAACTCCTGGGTCTTGTACCATTCCGAGTCGAGCGCGTAGCCGAGCTGCTGGTTCTGGGTCGCGGTCATCACGAACACGTTCTTCATCAGGTAGTCGCGCGTCGCCCCGAGCTCGGCCTGCGTGAGCCCCTTCTCGATCAGCTGGCGCAGCTCGTGGAGCGCGATGCGCAGCGCCATGGGGGCGCTCTCCGGCACCACCGGCCGGATCCAGATCTCGAACAGCTGGGCGCGACGCGCGATATTCGGGTCGGGGAAGAACTGGAACATCCCGCGCGGGAAGGCCTCGATGTACGCGTAGTCGCCGTAGTTCATCCCGCGCGCCTCGCGGATGCGCTGGTAGAGGTGCGAGCTCGAGGAGCGGTGCTCGCCCAGCCATGTGCGGGCGAGGTAGAGCGCGGGGAAGTCGGGGTGCGAGCGGGTCACCGCGATCGGGTGGCCGAACGAGATCGCGGTGGCCCGTGTTTCCTTCTCGACGATCTCGACCGAGATCCCCTTCTGCGGCCGGCCGGCGATGCCCTGGGGTGTTTCGGGCGCCGGGCCGTCGCCGAGCCTGGCGAGCGTCTGGCCGAGGCGCGCCTCGAGGCCCGCCGGCAGGTCGCCGGCGAGCCCGACCCGGGCGCCGCCGCGGGTGTAGGCCGTGCGGACGAAATCCTCCACGTCCTGAAGCGTGATCGAGTCGAGCCCGAGGAGCGTCCCGAGCACCGGGTGAGCGTAGGGCGTGCCCTGGAACACGAGCGCCTGCAGCCGCTCCTTGCCGAGCTCCTCCTCGTTGTTCGTGCGCAGGTCGAAGGCGAGCGCGTTTTTCTGCTGGTCCTTGAGCCGGCGGAAGTCCTCTTCGCGGAAGCCGGGCGTCTCGAGCTGCGGCAGCGCGATCCCGGCGAAGCGTTCCCAGTTGTCGCGGTGGACGCGGGCGGTGAACGTCGTCATCTCCTTGTCCACCTGCGCGTCGAAGCTCGCCGCCATCGGGAACAGCGCCTGCTTGATCTCGGCGATCGTCATCGCCTTCGAGCCCGCGTCGGCGATCATCGTGGCCGCGAGCGCCGCGAGGCCTTGCTTGCCCTTCGGGTCGTGGGCGGAGCCGACGGGGAACAGCAGCTTGACGTTGAGCTGGGGCAGCTTCGTGCGTTGCACCAGCGGCGCGAAGCTCACGCCTCTTCCGACGGGAGCAGCGGCCGTGACGGGGAGAGCTGTGGCGTGGGTCGTCGCCGGTGCGGTTACGGTGAAGGACGCGAGCGCCGGCACCCTCGCCACGGCCTCTGGCAGCGGGTCTTTCGAAAGCGTCGTCTGCACCAGCGCCGCGTCCACGAAGTACTTTCGGGCCGCGGCCTGGATGTCCTGGGGCGTGACGGCGTCGTAGGTCCGGTAGAGCGCGTTCATCGTGTCGAAGGAGCGGCGATGGCGCACGAAACGCGCGAGCGACGCCGCGATCGAGTCGGTGTTGTCGAGCGAGCGCAAGAGTGAATAGCGCGCGTTGTGCTTCGCGTCCTCGACTCGCTGCGCTTCCGGCGCCGCGGCGCGGGCCTGCGCGAAGGCGCCCAGGATCTGGTCGCGGACGTAGGCCGCGTCCTCGGGCTTCTTGACGCGCGCGTAGACCGTCAGCAGGTAGGGATCCGCGTTCGGCGGAAAGAACGCGCCGAGCTGGTCGACCTTCTGCTCGTCCTCGACGAGCCTCTTGTAGAGCGCCGAGGTGGGGCCGAAGCTCAGATCCGAGAGCACGTCGAGCGCCGCCCACTCGCGGCTGGTCTCGCCGAAGGCGGGCGTCCGGAACGCGACACTCACCCACGGCAGCGTGGGCGCCGCCCAGGGTACGTGGGCGACGATCGGTCCGGTGGGAGGGGGCTCGGCCGGCACGTCCACCTTGTACCTACCCGGCTTCCAGGGGCCCCAGTACTTCTCGACCCGCGGGAACACCTCGTCGGGGTTCACGTCGCCCGCGACGATCAGCGTCGCGTACTCGGGCCGGTACCAGCGGTCGAAGAACGCCTTCGAGTACTCGAACTGGTTGGGCATGTCCTCGATGTCCTTCAGGAAGCCCATCGTGGTGTGGCGGTAGCTGTGGGTCTTGAAGGCAGCCTCGCGCTGCACCTCGATCAGCTTCTGGATCGGGTTGGCGCTGTTCTTGTTGTACTCGCCGAGCACGGCGCGCGACTCGGTCTTGAACGCATCCATCGGGTAGGCGAGGTTCTGGAAGCGGTCGGCCTCGATGCTCAGGATCGTCTCGAGGTCCTCCTTGGCGAAGGTCGTGTGGTAGTTGGTGAAGTCGTCGGTGGTGTACGCGTTCTGCCGGGCGCCCGCCTTCGTCAGAGTCGCCTGGTAGGCCTCCGGCGGGAAGGCCGCTGTCCCCCGGAACATCATGTGCTCGAAGAAGTGGGCGAAGCCCGACTTGCCGGGCTCGACCTCGTTGCGCGAGCCGGTCTGGACCGGGATCTGGATCGACACGATGTTGGGGAATCCGGTCGGGACGACGATCACGCGCAGCCCGTTCAACAGCGTGCGCTCGACCGCTTCGAACGGCAGGATGCGACCCGCGGGGCCCGGCGTCTGGGCGGGGGCGCTCACGGCAACCAGAGAGAAGACGAGCAGGGTCGAGACGGCCTTTGGAATGAGCATTTCACCCTCCATGATACCCGCCGGGCCGGGGGGTCGCGGGAACAGGCGTTCCGGTGCACAATCATGCGTCCTCCGAGAACCCTGTTCGATGATCTGCCCTGCCTGCAAGGCACTGAACGACGACAGCGCCGAGGCCTGCTTCACTTGCGGCCGCGCGCTCACCGCCCTCACGCAGGGCTCGGTGATCGCCACGCGCTACGAGATCCAGAGCCCCCTCGGCAAGGGCGGCATGGGCATGGTCTACAAGGCCCACGACCGGATGCTCGACGAAGCGGTCGCGATCAAGGTGCTGCGCGCCGAGTTCGCGAACACCGGCGAGATGGCCAAGCGCTTCCGCCACGAGATCAAGCTGGCGCGCAAGGTCTCGCACCGCAACGTGTGCCGCATCCACGAGTACGGCGAGGACGGCGGCGTGCGCTACATCTCGATGGAGTACGTCGAG